>ENA-UOOE01000005-UOOE01000005.1-fermentation-metagenome-genome-assembly--contig:-NODE-5-length-346184-cov-9.693990_pt1 | contig 346184 bp, 336 predicted proteins | sample MGYA00245776_ERZ724021 | MGnify/ENA primary metagenome ERZ724021 (study PRJEB28704, sample SAMN03018321) | fermentation metagenome | biome: anthropogenic terrestrial biome; feature: soil; material... | reverse complement strand
GAATGTACATTCAGGAGAGACGTATCCATACTTCCCCAATCCCTTCTATTCAGCTTTACTTATTCTTCCTTTTACATAATCTACAGTCTGCAAGCCCACCAGGATTCCCATCCAGCCGGGGTTAAGTTTTTATGTTTTATATAGTCTCTAATCTGCCCTGTATTCTAACACTTTTCCTGCGATGGGATGGCGATCGTACGTTGAGAAAGCAATGCGGAAAAACCGCGGGCTTCTTCTGCGAAAGACTGATAGCCTGGCCTCTCCATCAAACCGTATGTATAATGTTTCCCTTGCTCTACTCCTGGCTGATCGAAAGGATTTACATCCATCACCCCGCCAGTAAGAGCTGTGGCAAACTCGAAGAAATAGATAAGCCCTCCAAGATGCTTCGCATCAAGTTTCGGTATCTCCACCCAAAGAACCGGACGCCCTGCCTTAATGAGGGCGGAAGCTGTGGAGAGCTGCTCTACATCCCGTAGCCGATTCATTGACTGATTGAAAAGATATGAAAGAGAAGACAGGCTTTTATCTTTAGAGAGAGGAATTGTAATATCCTCATCCACATGCTTCACATGTACTAATACATATAATTTGTCATCTGGCCCTTCCGTGTATAACTGAAGCTGGGAATGTTGATCGATAGTTCCAAGAGCCTTAATGGGGGTAGACCCTCTTCCTGCCTTCCCCAGGCTCTCCCCCCAAAGTTGAGCGAACCAGTCACTGAACATGGCGAGTCCGTCAAGATATGGAATAAAAGCAATCATATTCCTTCCTCTGAGATAATGAAGCCAAGTGAGTCCCGCAAAAACCCAGGCTGGATTCTGTTCCATTCCCTCCAGATCGACGAGAGACTGCGCCATTTCGCGGGCCCCGCAAAGAAGGGCTGGCACATCTATTCCAAGAGCAGCGGCAGAAAGCAACCCCACCGGGGAAAGAACAGAGTAACGGCCTCCAACAGTGGAAGGAAGCTCTAACGTAAGACAGCCTTGCTCCAGAGCAAAATCCTTCAGCAGACTCTCTTTCAGATCGGTAATCACTACTGTCTGCCTGGCTGCTTCTTCTTTTCCCACAGCCCTTTCCAAACGTTCCCAGGAAAAGAGGAAGTTTGCCATAGTCTCAGCAGTAGAGCCCGACTTGCTTGCTACAATCAAAGCAGTACGTTTAGGATCCACACACTTCCACATAGTCATGTTCTCAAGAGAATCTACATTATCGGAAATATAGAAGCGAGGCCTCCCTTTTTCATGACAAATTTCGTTCCAATACGGGGGCAAAAGAGCAGAATGAAGCATTTGATTCCCTAACGCTGATCCGCCAATCCCTATCTGTATCAACGCATCAAAAGAAGCGAGGGATCTTCCCACTTTCATTACCTCTGTAGGATCAGAGTAAGGTAAAAGGAGCCATCCCGTGCCCTGCAAACCGTCACGAGATCGCTCCTTTATCTGTTGAGCCGCCTGTCTAAGGCGAGACGAAAGGTTCTGAAGTTCCTGAAACGTTGCTCCTCCCGAAACAAGATGGGAACCTAGAGCAGCTCCTAAATGGAGCTGAAGCAAGGGTTTCATTTTATGACCTCCCTATATCTGAACTCTGTAAGAATTTTATACTCTTTCTCACCTCAAAGCTATGGGGAAGTATAAAAGACAGATATGGGAGAGTTGAAGAAATGCAAGCTATGCCTTTAGTTTTTCAATTTCTTCGTCGATAGCCTGTCGGTCAAACCCCACAATATACTTCTCATCAAACTGCACCACTGGAACTCCCATCTGGCCAGTCTTTCGTACCATATCCATAGCCGCCTCCCTATTTTGGGAGACATCAATTACTTCAAAAATCATCCCTTTTGAAGTAAGATATTCTTTGGTTTTTGTGCACCAGGGGCATGTGGGAGTGGAATATACTTTAATCATTTTGTTTTCCTCCTTTTCTTGAAGGGTATACCCTCTATAGGTATATTACATCCCTCCCCCTGATTCGTCAATTCTTGCGTTTGGATAAAGTAGGGGGTAATGTTTTTCCTTGTGCAAAATCGCAAAAAACTTGAGGTATAGTAGGAAGGATTCGTGGCATAATTTATATTGACAAAATAAATATAACATATAAGGTATCGAGATGAGAGTGGATAACACAACCCCAAATAAATTTACCCCCAGTACATCTTCGATACAACGAGGAGGAAACAAAGTGTACAAAATAGTCTCCAAAAAGCTTGTCGTACCGAAGGAGTTCGACGTATGGGTCGAGGCTCCAAGGGTAGCGCGACATGTCCAGCCCGGACAGTTCGTTATTATTAGAACGAACCCAAAAGGTGAGCGGATTCCTCTCACAGTAGCTGATTTTGACAGAGAGAAAGGGCTCATCAGGATGATCTTCCAGATTGTAGGGAAGACGACAGCAGAGTTTGCCGAATTGAACGAGGGAGATTCTCTCTCTGATATTCTCGGACCTCTGGGCACTCCTAGCGAGATCAAGCATTATGGAACAGTGCTTGGCATTGGTGGCGGAGTAGGAATTGCAGCTCTCTTCCCCATTATCCGCGCTTTGAAGGAAGCGGGAAACAAGGTTATTACCATCCTTGGCGGACGGAATAAAGACCTTGTAATCATGAAGGAAGAGTGCGAGCAAGTCTCCGATGAACTCATTATCACTACCGATGATGGCTCTGCAGGAATGAAGGGTGTGGTTACTGATGCCATGGCTCTCTTGTCAGAGCGTGGCGAGAAGATCGACCAGGCTTGGGCCGTTGGTCCTTCTATCATGATGAAATTCGCTTCTTTCAAAGCGAAAGAATTGAACATTCCCATTTTCGTCTCACTCAACCCCATCATGATCGATGGAACTGGTATGTGCGGTGGCTGCAGAGTAACAATCAACGACCAGATCCGATTTGCCTGTGTCGACGGGCCAGAGTTCGATGGTTGGGGCGTGAACTGGAACGAGTTCATGAACCGTCTGCGACAGTACAAAGACGAGGAAAAAATGTCTTTGGAAAAATTTCAGGCTGAAATGGGTGAATAGGAAATGGCGTTGAATATTGCTCCTAAAAGACTGCCCGTTCCCGAGCAATCACCCGAGGAACGGATTAAGAATTTTAATGATGTTGTTATAGGTTATAGCATTGAAGAGGCTGTAGCAGAAAGCTCACGGTGCCTTCAGTGCAAGAATGCTCCGTGTATTAAAGGGTGCCCAGTCTCCATTAATATCCCAGCTTTTCTTAAAGCTATTAGAGAAAAAAATCTGGAAGAATCGTATGAGATTATTACCCAGTACACAAACCTTCCTGCAGTGTGCGGACGTGTCTGCCCTCAGGAAAAGCAGTGTGAAGGCGTTTGCACTGTAGGGAAAATAAAGGGATATGATCCTGTCTCTATCGGTAAAATGGAGCGTTTTATAGCCGACTGGAAAGCTGAGCATGGCAGCAAAGAGCCACCTAAGGTCGTACCTCAGACGAAAGGGAAAGTGGCGGTTGTAGGTTCTGGCCCTTCCAGTTTGACAGTTGCTGGCGATTTGGCAAAAATGGGATATAAAGTAACTGTTTTTGAGGCATTGCATGCCGCAGGCGGAGTTCTCATGTATGGCATTCCTGAGTTCCGTCTTCCTAAAGCTATCGTACGCCGTGAGATTGAGAACATTAAGGCTTTAGGCGTAGAGATTCAGACGAATACCGTCGTAGGACGGAGCGTTACCATTGAAGAAATTCGTGATAATTACGATGCCATGTACATTGCATCCGGAGCAGGAACTCCTCATTTCATGGGAATTGCTGGAACAAGCTTGAATGGCGTGTATTCTGCCAGTGAGTACTTGACCCGAATCAATTTAATGCATGGATATGAATTTCCTAAATACGACACCCCTGTGAAAGAGTCAGAGAAAGTGGTTGTCGTAGGTGGCGGAAACGTGGCTATGGATGCTGCCCGTTCCGCTCTTCGTCTCGGCGCGAAGAACGTGCAGGTGGTTTATCGCCGCTCTCTTGAAGAGCTTCCTGCCCGTATTGAAGAGTACCATCACGCCGTAGAGGAAGGCGTCGTATTCAACTGGCTTACAAACCCTGTAGAGTACGTAGGAGACGACAAGGGCAACCTGGTGGGAGTCAAGTGTATCCGCATGGAACTTGGCGAACCTGACGCTTCTGGCCGTCGCCGTCCTCAGCCCGTTGCCGGCAGTGAGTTTACCCTTGAGGCCGATACTATTATTGAAGCTATTGGACAAGGCCCCAATAAAGTCTTGCTCAACGCTTTCCCTGAACTGAAGCTCAATAAGAAGGGATACATTGAAGCCGATGAAGAGACAGGGCAAGCAGACCCAGACTGGGTTTTTGCTGGTGGAGATATTGTTACCGGAGCCGCAACCGTCATATTGGCCATGGGCGCAGGAAAGAAAGCGGCTGTAGCCATCGACGAATATATTTCCACAAAAAAAGCAGGAGAAAAAAAGTAACGTCAGCATATACAAAGGAGGGACGCTAAGATGTCTATAGACGAGAGAAAAGCGGCTAAATGGGAAATGTTTCGTAAAGAAACTTTAGAAATAGCAGCAAAGCGCCTGAACGCCGATTTTGATCGCTATATTGGTTCCTTAACTGAACGGGCATGGAAACATGTCATGTCAGAAGGTGTTCTTAGCCCTGAAAAAGCAGAGGCGACTATGTGGAAGTTCTTCTCGGAAGATCAGAAGAACCGTTAGCTCTGTGTCTTGGCATACCTCCGCACATTTATTAATGTACATAAACCAGAAGGGGCCTCGTTGAGGCCCCTTCTGGTTTATTTCTACATTCCATATTCTATGCTTCTTATTATTCTTCTTCCTCTTCCTGCTTGTGCTCAGCAATAACCTTTTTCGCAACATCCCCCGGAACTTCCTCATAATGGTCGTACTCCATAGAGAATGTTCCTCGACCAGATGTCATGGAGCGAAGGACAATAGCGTATTTAAACATCTCCGCAAGAGGAACCTGGGCTCTCACGACCTGCAAGCGTCCGTGGCTGTCTATACCTAATATTCGGCCGCGACGACTGTTAAGGTCGCCCATAACATCACCAAGGTACTCTTCGGGAACTATAACTTCCACAACCATAATGGGTTCAAGAAGTACTGGGTTCGCTTCAAGAATTCCTTTCTTGAAAGACATGGATGCTGCAATTTTAAAGGCCATTTCAGAGCTATCCACTTCGTGATAGGAACCAAAGAAAAGCTCGGCCTGAAAATCTACCGTGGGGAATCCCGCTAAAGGACCTTTCGACAGAGCTTCTCTAAGCCCCTTCTCCACTGCGGGGATATACCCTTTGGGCACAGCACCGCCTACAATTTTATCTTCAAAAACAAACCCGGCTCCTCTCTCTAGGGGCAAGTAACGAATATGGACGTCTCCATACTGCCCACGGCCGCCAGTCTGCTTTTTATATTTCCCCTGAGCTTCAGCTTTTTTCCGTATTGTCTCTCTATAAGGAACCTGGGGCGTTTTCGTTTCGAGTTCAACTCCGTAACGCTCACGTATGCGAGAAAGAACAATATCTATATGCATGTCGCCCATACCCGACAAAACGTTATCGCCAGTTTCCGGGTTCTTTTCGAAGGTAAGGACTGGATCTTCCTCAAGAATTTTATGAAGGGCGTTGGAAAGTTTATCCTCATCAGCGCGGCTCTTGGCCAACACTGCAACGCTATAAACAGGTTTAGGGAAATTAATGGGGGGGAACTGGATATTCTGGCTTTTTACGCTTACTGTGTCGCCAACTTGGGTGCTATGAAGTTTCGGAATGGCTACAATATCACCCACAATAATTTCTTTTTCGTCTGTTCCATCTTTCCCCTTCATGAATTTAAAAGAGCTGATGCGCTCTTCTTCATCTCTATTCACGTCATAAAGAATTCCATCGCTGGCCAAGTGGCCTGAAAAAACTCTGATATACGAGAGCTTACCGACATAAGGGTCTACCATTACTTTAAAGCAAAGTCCTGAAAAGGGCGTATCCAGACTTGCCTGTATTTCTACTTCTTCTTCCCCTACCATAGCCTTTCTGTGATGAGACTCGAGGGGGGAGGGAAGCATATCCGCTAGAAAATCAAGGAGCTGGTGAGCACCGATATTGGCCGTTCCAGAGCCAGGGAGGATGGGGAAAATGTGCCGTTCTCGTATTGCCTTTCTTGCAGCAGCCATAAGTTCATCGCTGGATATTTCTTCCCCTTCCAGATACTTCATCATGAGTTCGTCGTCGGCTTCCACAATCGACTCTACAAGAGACTCTCTCAAAGAAACCACTTCGTCAGCCATCCCTGAGGGAACATCACTTTCAGAGAAAGAACCTGAACCGTCATTTTTATAAAGGTACGCTTTCTGCTTCAGTATATCTACAAGACCATTGAAAGAAAGCTCTTCTCCTACTGGGAGAAAAAAAGGAGCTGCTTTTTCGCTCAACTGTTCTTTTATATCCGCTACAGTTCTAGAAAAATCAGAATTTTCACGATCGAGCTTACTTACAAAGAAAACTACAGGGATCTCAAAATCTTCTGCAAACTCAAAGGCCTTTCCAGTCTGCACTTCTACACCATGGAGACCGCTTACGACTGTTAATGCCGCGTCAGATACTCGCATAGCGGAACGCATCTCGCCTATAAAGTCAGCGAAACCTGGTGTGTCGAGAAGATAGAGTCTCTTGTTCTTACGATCCAAGGTTACCAGAGCGGTGTTGATAGAAATCTGCCGTTTCTGCTCTTCTGCACCAAAATCTGCAACGGTGTTGCCGCCTTCGATGGTCCCCATTCGGGAGATATCGCCGTTGGAAAAGAGCATAGCCTCCACCAAGGACGTCTTGCCGGCTCCACCGTGAGCTACAATGGCAATACTTCTGATGTCTTCAGGTTTGCGCGTTCCCATACCCTACTACCTCCTCAAATATGCCCCCTACTGCCACAGCGTTCAATGGCCAGCATTCAGGCTGTTTTATAGTCTTGAAATGATACTGTCTTATCTTACGCATAGCCGATTCGATAGTCAATAAAACAAAGGGCAGGGAACACATACCCTGCCCAAACACAACGCTATATTCCAAGCAATTTCTCAAGAACCGAAACAACATCCTTCGGATCCGCCTGCCCTCGAGCTTCTTTCATAACAAGCCCTTGGAGAAACTTCTTTTTCTTGCCCTTTTTGTCCTCTCCGCTTCGGATAACTTCCACCACATCACTATTGTTATCCAACACAGATTGAACCATCTCTTCAAGCTGAGCCCCTGTTATGCCGCCTTCCTGAACACCACAGGCCTCCATCGCCTTCTCCAAAGAGAGACGCCGGTCCACCATCGTGTCGAGAACTTCTCGAGCTGCCGTTGTAGAAATTTTATTATCATCAACTTTAGTGATAATCTTCGCTAAAATTTCAGGAGCTACAGGGAAATCAGCAAGCTCTATTTTCTTGTCGTTCAAAATTCTAAGCACTTCTGTCCTGACCCAATTCGCTGCTCGGGCAGGAGTCGCTCCAGCACGAACACAGGCTTCATAGAAGTCGGCAAGGGCCACATGTTCTGAAAGAATCATGGCGTCAACATCCGAAAGCTCATATTCTTTTTTGAACCGCTCCACTTTTTCCCATGGAAGCTCGGGCAATGTGCTCTTGATCTTCTCCACAAAACCTTTGGGAAGAATGAGAGGTGGCAAGTCAGGCTCAGGGAAATAGCGATAATCATGAGCCTCTTCCTTGCTTCTCGTCGCCATTGTCACTCCATCTACGTCGTTCCAATGGCGGGTCTCCTGAACAATAGTCTTCCCTTCAGCCAAAAGCTGGCTTTGACGTTTAAATTCATATTCCAAGGCCCGTTCCAAAGCCCGCAGGGAGTTGAGGTTCTTTACCTCGGCTCTATCGCCCCAACGGCCGTCGGAACACTTCACCGATATGTTGGCGTCTACCCGCAACGAGCCCTTCTCCATATCGCCATCAGACACTTCAAGATATCTCACAAGCTGTCTGAGTCTTGATACATACTCTTTAGCCTCTGCTGCCGAACGAAGATCTGGTTCAGAAACTATTTCCGCCAGAGGAACGCCTCCCCTGTTATAGTCCACGAAAGACTGATCGGCTCCAGCCAGTCGGCCGTCTGTAGCTTCATGCACAAGCTTTCCGGCGTCTTCCTCCAGATGGAGACGTGTGATCCGTATCTTATGAGGGCCGCCTTCCTCAGTCGTTATCTCAACATACCCCTTCTCCGCTATGGGAAGGTCGTACTGGCTAATCTGATAGGCTTTAGGTAGGTCTGCATAAAAATAGTTTTTACGATGGAACCGCGTGGCTTCCCGTATTGTGCAATTTAAGGCCAGACCAGCCCTTACTCCATATTCCACAGCTTTCCCGTTCAAGGAGGGGAGAGAACCAGGCAACCCAAGACAAGCCGGGCATACATTCGTGTTAGGAACCGCCCCAATATAATCCGTAGAGCAAGAGCAGAATATTTTTGTCTTCGTAGCGAGCTGCACGTGAATTTCAAGACCGATAACCGGGGTAAAAGTTAGTTTAGACATTAACGAGCACCTCCCTTGGCAATAGGAGCCGCACCAAAGGTTTTTTCATGAACAGATGCAATAGACAGAAGGCTCTCTTCCGCCCATCGCGGAGCTATGAACTGCATGCCTATGGGAAGACCTTCCGACGTATACCCTCCATTGAGGGAAAGAGCTGGGAGACCTGCCAAGTTCACTGGCAATGTAAAAACATCTGTCAGGTACATTTGTATTGGGTCATCTTCAAAGGAGCCCTTCTTGAAGGCAGGGGTCGGTGCTGTGGGCAACAAGACTGCGTCCACACTGCCAAATGCCGACTTAAATTCCTGGGTAATCAGCTGGCGAACCTTTTGAGCCACGAGATAGTAGGCATCATAATATCCCGAACTTAAGACATACGTACCTATAAGAATCCGGCGTTTTACTTCAGGGCCCAAGCCTTGAGCCCTTGTTTTCATGTAGAGGTCGATAAGAGAGTCAGCCTCTGTAGAAAGACCGTAGCGGACGCCGTCAAATCTCGCCAAGTTGGAACTGGCTTCAGCCGGCGCTAAAATATAGTAGCAGGCAAGCCCATACCCGATCGTAGTGGGGAGGGATATTTCCACTATCTCCGCCCCTGATTCTTTGCAGAAAGCCAAAGTTGTATCGAAGGTCGCGCGAATGTCCGGATGCAATGCATATCCTTCAAGCTCTTTAACCACGCCTATTTTTTTACCAGCTAATGACTCTGCGCAAAGAGCGCCCGTGTAGTCTGGCCGAGGGCATCGGCTACAGGTGGAATCTCTTTCGTCGCTCTTTCCTATGGTATTGAGAATAAGAGCTATATCTTCCGCTGTTCGCGTAAAGGGGCCGATCTGGTCAAGGGAGGAAGCAAACGCTATGAGCCCCCATCTGCTTACAAGGCCGTAGGTGGGTTTAAACCCATATACTCCGCAAAAAGAGGCCGGCTGACGAATAGACCCTCCTGTATCGCTTCCCAGGGCAAAAGGCACATACCCAGCCGCCACAGCCGCGGCACTTCCCCCAGAGCTTCCTCCTGGAACTCTCTCGTAATCCCACGGATTAGATGTTGGACCGTAAATAGAGTTTTCTGTTGTGCCTCCCATGGCAAATTCATCGAGATTTGCTTTCCCCAAAAGCACGGCTCCCGCCTCGTTCAGAAAGTCAAAAACAGCTGCATTATAGGGGGGCTTCCACTGGCCAAGAATCTTGCTGGCACAAGTGGTAGGAATACCTCGAGTACACATATTGTCTTTCAAAACGAAGGGAACCCCTGCCAAAGGAGCCAGTCCTTTCCCCGCAGCCCGTGCCTCATCTATTTCTTTTGCCTTACATCGTCCCTCTTCTTCCGTGACCGTCAAAAGAGCAGATATGTGAGTCTCCAGAGACCGCGCCCGGTTCAGACACGCTTCAAAAACGTCGCTGGCAGAAAAATCGCCCGACGAAATACCTGAAGCAATTCGAGCAGCTGAAAGTTCATAGAGTTCCATCTTACTCCTCCTCTACTATCCGGGGGACTCTGAAAAAGTCTCCATGACGATAAGGAGCTTCGTTAAGAGCCTCTTCTCTCACGGAGCTGTCTATCTCTACATCTTCTCTCCAGGGAATCTCTTCATCTACCTTTAAGGCAAATGCATCTATACCCTGAAGATCCAGTTCGCTAAGTCGATTGAAGTAAGCCATAATTTTTTCAAAATGCTGATGCATGGCTTTAACCTCTTCTTCGCTGATCTCCAATCGGGCGAGCGCAGCTACATGCCTGATATCTTCTGCCTCGACAGCCATCATCAATCCTCCTATTTATCACCCACGTATGGGTGTATCATCTTCAAAAACTCATCTTCATCAATTACCGTAACCCCAAGTTCCCGCGCTTTTTGGAGCTTGCTGCCTGCCCCTGGCCCTGCCACAACTATAGAAGTTTTTCGACTGACACTCGAAGAAAAATCTCCGCCAAGTTTTTTAACAATACCTTCGGCATTGTCTCTCGTCATGGACTGAAGTTCACCTGTAAAGACAAAACGCTTCCCTTCAAAAGGGACAGGGCCCTCCTCTACCTCTTCCGCAACAGCCATAGTGACGCCCGCTTCTTCAAGGTGACGGAGCATCTCTTCGTTAGCCTTGTCATGAAAAAAAGCCCGGATAGACGCAGCTATCTTAGGACCTACCCCATCGATAGTGGAAAGCTCCTCTTCCGGCGTATTTCTGAGTTTCTCAATACTTCTAAAGTTATTCGCCAAAATATCGGCTACTTTCTGTCCTACAAGGCGAATGCCAAGGGCCGTCATAACCTGCGACAATGATCGGCTTTTAGATTTTTCAATAGCCTGAAGCAAATTTTCTACCGACTTGTTTCCCATGCGATTTAACGTCAGGAGATCGTCGCGGCGGAGAGCAAATAAATCGGCCATATTTCGGACCATCTGCCGTTCCACAAGCTGCGCTATCAATTTCGTTCCAAGCCCTCGAATGTCCATAGCAGCTCTCGACGCAAAATGAGCTATGCCTTCCCGGAGCTGGGCAGGACAAGACGCTCGGTTCGGACATCGCAGGGCCACCTCGCCGGGGATCCGCACCACAGGAGAACCGCAGGCTGGACAGGTTTCAGGCATGTTAAAAACTTTCTCTGAACCGTCCCTATCCTCTAAAACTACGCTAACAACTTCAGGTATTATCTCTCCTGCCTTACGAACCCGTACCCTATCGCCAACTCGAACATCTTTTCGCCGTATCTCATCTTCATTATGAAGACTCGCTCGCTTGACTATGCTCCCTGCCAAATGTACAGGTTCCAGATGGGCGACAGGAGTAAGAGTCCCTGTTCGCCCCACTGATACCTCGATTTCCAAGATACGACTCACTTTTTCTTCTGGCGGATATTTAAAGGCAACGGCCCATCGAGGAGCTTTCGCCGTTGTGCCTAAATCCTTCCAAAGACCCACCTGATTGACCTTTACCACCACTCCGTCGGTAGCATAAGGAAGATGGAAACGATTTTCTCGCCACTTTTCTATGAAGCCATCTACATCTTTTCGATCTTTACACACACACCAGGCCTTCTGTACGGGAAAACCTAAGCGGAGCAGCCACCCTAAAATTTGTGACTGGTTCTCAAGGCCGTAGGCTTCTGGATCAATGAGGTGGTAAAGAAAAATCGAGAGTTTTCGTGACGCCGTAACAGAAGGATCCAGCTGCCTCAAACTTCCAGCCGCAGCATTTCTGGGGTTGGCAAAAAGAGGCTCCTCCGCCTCCTCTCGCTCCTCGTTCAAAGCAGCAAACTGTTCCCTCGTCATTAACACCTCGCCACGGACTTCCAGACGCCCGGGAATTGCTTCTCCTAATTTAAGGGGGAGAGAGCGAATTGTCCGCAAATTAGCCGTTACATCTTCGCCAATCCGGCCATCTCCACGAGTTGCCCCTCGAACAAAAACTCCATCTTCGTAAAGAAGAGAAACGGCAAGACCGTCTATCTTAAGTTCACAAATATACTCCAGACCGGCAAGCCCCAGCGCTTCAGAAACTCGATCAAAGAAAGGCCATAGCTCCTCTTTCGATAGCGCGTTATCGAGACTTAAAAGTGGAGATTCATGAACTACTTTTTCAAACCGGTCAAGAGCAGCCCCTCCCACTCTGTGTGTAGGAGAGTCTGGATCGTCGAACTCTGGAAACAGCTCTTCTAGATGGACCAGCTCTTTAATGAGGCTGTCATACACATCGTCTTCAACAACAGGGCTGTCAAGTACATAATAAAGATATGCGTGATGATTAAGTTCGTCACGAAGGGCTTCTATTCGTTTCCTCGCTTCTTCACGATCCACCAAAAGAGCCTCCTTTATGCTTTCGGGCGCATGGTGGGGAAAAGAATGACATCCCTTATAGACTTGGAATCCGTCAGGAACATAACAAGTCTGTCGATACCAATCCCAAGGCCGCCAGTGGGAGGCAAACCATATTCTATTGCATTAATAAAATCTTCGTCAAAGACGTGAGCTTCTTCGTCCCCCGCTTCCTTCTTCCGCAGCTGATCGAGGAATCGCTCCCGTTGGTCTATAGGATCGTTGAGCTCACTGAAGGCATTGGCTACTTCAGACCCACAGATGAAAAGTTCAAAACGATGAGTGTAATCAGGGTTCTCGGGATCGCGCTTCGCCAATGGGGAAATTTCAGTAGGATGCCCTATAACAAAAGTAGGTTGAATCAGTTTGTCTTCAACAAAAGTCTCGAACATTTCGTTCAAGACCCCAAAACGGCTCTCCGTCCCCTTCAACTCTACTCCATGGGCAGTCCCTATCCGCCGTGCGTCTTCATCGTTCGTAATAGTATTAAAGTCCACGCCAGCATATTCCTTCACTAAATCAAGCATTGTAGCCCTTCGGAAAGGCTTGCCGAAATCCAATTCTACGCCCTGATAATTCACTGTCATATCTCCTACGGCAAGAGCGGCATTGCGAATAATTTCTTCCGTAAGATCCATCATGTCATTATAATCGGCATAGGCCCAATACACTTCCATAGCGGTGAATTCGGGGTTGTGCATTGTGTCGATTCCTTCGTTCCTGAAATTTTTACCAATTTCAAAAACTCGGCCATACATACCCACAATTAACCGCTTTAAGAAAAGCTCCGTAGCTATTCTCAGGTACATTTCCACTCCTAAAGCGTTATGGAAGGTTTTAAAGGGACGGGCATTCGCACCCCCCGCCAAAAGTGAGAGGATGGGAGTTTCCACTTCAAGGGTTTCATGATCTGTCAACGTTTTTCTTATAGAGGCAATAATCGCTGATCGTTTCCTGAAGTTTTCCCGCACATCTGGATTCACCATAAGGTCAAGGTAGCGCTGACGGTAGCGAACCTCCGTATCTTTAAGCCCATGCCATTTTTCCGGAAGCGGGCGAAGGGATTTAGAGAGCAGCGTACATTTTGTAACCAATAAGGTCAATTCTCCGCGACGAGTTCTAAAGGGATATCCTACGATTCCTACAAAATCTCCGCTATCCACCCATTTCTTAGCAAACTCGTAGGATTCTTCTCCCATTGCATTAAGCTGGAAATAAAGCTGCATCGTATCCGTTTCATCTTGCAGATTGGCAAACATGGCCTTCCCATGCTTGCGCAAAGTCATAATTCGACCAGCTACCTTGAGACGTACTTCTTCGTCACTCTGGTCTATCTCCAAATGGTCAAAACGTTTACGTACCGCACTTAAAATATCCTCTCGATTCCACCGCTCAACGAGGTACGGATTATATCCTTCTTCCTCTTTTAACCTTTCAAGTTTGTCTTTCCGCTGACGGAATATTTCCTCTTCGGGAAGAGCTGTCTGATCTGTCTTCGTATCTACATTGGCCGACACATTACTTCTCTCCTTTCAAGATAGTGCCCGCAGCTGCCCATCAGTTGTTTCATTTCCTTCCAGCCGTGAATACCGGCGCTCTCCCGTCGGAATTCAGCTATTCCTGGGGTTCCTTTAAACATACCTGAGAGAAGCCGCTTTACTAATATTTCAGCCAGTCTTGGACTGGTCTCTTCTGCAATATGATCCCCCAATTCAACCATCATGGATATTTTTAAATCAATGGAGGGACATAACAATCTATTATCCACCGAAAAGCCCAAAGCTGCCAGTGTTTGAGGGAAGATAAAGGGATCTTTCAGTGCTCCTCGGGCAATAAAAACCGTAACACACCCTGCTTCGAGATACTTTTCTACGTCTTCTACCGAAAAAACATCTCCACTCGCGCTTATATACCCGGGGAAAGAATGGGCTATTTCAGCTATTTTTTCTCTATTTGCCGTTCCAGAATATCGCTGTGCAGGAGTCCGACCATGGAGACATATATTATCAGCACCTGCACGAAGAAGTTCCTCACAAAAATAAGATGTCGAATATGGTAAAAACTCGGGACATATTCTTATTTTTACCCACACTGGCAGGCCCATTTTTTTCAGTTCCTCCACCATGGATACAGCCTTCTCGGGGAACTCAAGTAATCGGGAACCCGCCCCTTTTTTCAACACTTTCGGCATAGGGCATGCCATATTAATGCCTAGGGCTGCGAAGCGGTCTGGAGCATTATGAAGGGCCTTCTCTGCTCCTCGAACTAACATTTCCACATCCCCTGCAAAAAGCTGTAAGATTGTGGGCTGCTCGCCAGGACAAATAGAGAGCATACGAGACGTCTTCTCATTCTCCCGTATCAGTCCGGAACAACTCACCATTTCTGTATGGACAGCCGCGGCTCCAATTTTTTTAAAAAAGAGCCTGAGCGGCGGATTTGTTACGCCAGCTAGAGGAGCCAAAATAAGAGGAGAATCCAGGGGAATTCCTCCTATAGTTCGTAGTCCTCCAAAGGTTTTATTCTTTACTTGGCACGTTTCTTTCATATATAATACGCAATCCTTCCAAAGTAAGCCACGGATCAACTTTCCCTATCACTTCTGATATTTTTCCTATAGCTTCTGAATGGCCTCCAGTAGCAACTACGAGACACGTCTCACCCAACGCCTCCCATATCTTGCGGGCTAAGAAATCGACAAGTCCGGCATTCCCATAAATGATCCCCGACTGAATAGATTCCATCGTATTGTTCCCAATAACACAAGAAGGCGCTTCGAGAGATACTTGGGGCAGTTTCGCAGTACGGCCAAAGAGAGCCTCCATTCCGGAAATAAGCCCCGGTGAAATTGTTCCGCCAAGATAGGCGCCATCTTTCGACAAAACATCAAGAGTAATGGCCGTACCGAAATCCACCACAATCAAGGGCGCTCCATAACGAGCCTTTCCTGCCACCGCATTCACAAGACGGTCGGCACCTACTTCCAGAGGCGCTCCATAACGAACTTCCATGCCGAGATCTAATTTTGAAGAGACCTTGACACAATCTAAATGAAAATAATTATAAATTCCCTCTCGTATGGCCACATCCAAAGCTGGAACAACGCTCGATAATATAGCTCCTTTTATATTCTCTGGTTTAATTCCAGCTATGTTCAGCAAGTTAAGGAGATAAATGCCTATCTCATCAGAGGTATGACGTTCTGAAATAAGCCGCCAGTGAGCCAAAAGCTCCTCCCCTTTATATATACCCACTACCGTTGTGGTATTTCCTACATCCAGGACTAACAGCATGCCACTGCCTCCTCCCAAATATCTATGTGTCTCTCGGTTTTTTCTTTTAATAATATTTTATCTCCATAACAGTATGGAAAAAAGTTGCCATGATAAAGCGACTGACATCGTTCTCTTCCATGAAAGGGAAAGAGCCCGACCTGTGATCATGGGAAGCATCCCAAAGGCCAATATGTCCCATAACGGATTCCAGGTCGCTCTCCACGGGACAAGGGTTGCCAGAAAATCAGCAACATATTCCCAGAGGATAAAAAGACCCTCAGCTCCATATGCCACCCATCTTCCTCCCGGAATACCCGCAAGGGCTGGCAAAGCCATAAGGGACGCGAAAGGATAAAGAAAACCAAATACAGGCCCGGCTATAGGGTTGATCAAAAGGCCAGCTAACGGAACTGATCCAAAGATCGTGGCTACCAAAGGGAGAGTGGTCCCCCAAATCAAAGGCCCTACAGAAAGCAGCCAACCACGAGTAAGATTACGTTCCAGAGCCGCAGCAATAATATAGGCTGCAAGCACAGATAACCGCCACCCCAGATCCCAAAACCACCACGGCCGCCAGAGCAGTAATAGGAGGCCTGCCAGGGATACTGAATTTAAAGGGCGTACCGGACGGCCACGAACGTGACCTAAAAGAGCTATCTGCATCATTAATGCTGCCCTCACAGCACTTGCGGCAGCTCCTGTTAAAAAAACATAAAGCCACAAAAATAGAGACGTCCCCCAAACGTGTCCCTTACTGCGACGAAGAAGGAGGGAGATCCCCCCGGCAAAAATAGCTACATGGAATCCGGAAACAGCCAGCAGATGGCTCGTTCCCCACCGCTCATGGAAAGATTTTAGTTCTGGATCTTTCATGCCTGTCCATGCTGCCAAAAGATACGCTCGCGTACGGGATGGCAATGTCAACAGGATACTCTTCGAAATAAGATTTCGCCACCGAGCCACATGAAACCAAGAACACCGCCCAACAACGGTAAGACGAGCAGGCATTATCTCTCCCACAGCTCCCCGAGCCCGCCAATAGAGATCTTCCCTAAAAGAGCCCTTATCTGAATGGGGCAAGGAAAGAATTCGTCCCTCCATCTCCACTTTCTGGCCAGCGACAAGTTCTTTTCGAGGGGAGACCTTTGCTAAAAAGATCCCTTTCGGAGTTTTCACAAGCGCCGCTCTCCGTCCTCCCCAGGAACGTTCTGAGACTATATACCCCTTCCATTTGCCATATTCCTGCGGTAAGAACGTAGTGGAAATTGGTACTCGTCGGCAAATAACAAGGGAGGCTAGAGCCGTAATAGCCATAATCCCACCAAAAAAAGCCCAATATCCCGGAGACCTGTCAACAGTCCAACAAAGAATAAGAGCTCCCGCAGAAAGCACGGACAAAAGGGGGAGAAGGGGCAGAGATACACCAAGATCCTGTGCAATAAGAGCCACACAAACTCCAGCAAAGGGGCAAAGAACTGGAGCTCTCCCAAGAACTGTCATGGAGAAACCGTTACAAGGGGACGAATTTTCTCGAACTTCACCGGCCCTATACCTCGAACTCGTAATAAATCCTCTACACATGTAAAAAGTCCACTTGCCTCTCGATAGGCAATTATGGATGCTGCAGTGCTGGGGCCTACTCCAGGCAACACTGTTAATTCCTGTTCTGAGGCCCGATTAATATTGATTTTCTTCTGATTAGAAGGAGCTAATTCCCCCAAAGAAGCCGCGGGTGTCTGCTCTTCCTCCGTTTTTTCACTTTGAGAGGGAATATGGATATGCATTCCATCTTCAAGGCGAGTTGCCAAATTAACTTTTTCAGGATCTGCCGCCGATGAAAAGCCACCTGCCAGGTCTACCACATGGTAAAAACGAGAGCCTGGCGCTACGTGATAAACTCCAGGTTTCTGAACGCAGCCCGTGATATAAACAACCCACTCTTCCCCCGGAACAGCGGAATGCACTCCTTCGAGATCCTCTCGATCTGTAAGATTCCGTACATCTTTTTTCTCTACTGAAAGGGGAAGTGGCCCCGCAACTACTGTGGGAGCACCGGCCTGCCAACGTCCTGAAAAAGTAACGATTAACAAGCCTGCAAGGAGGAGACAGAGTATTCCTCCCGCAAAAAAAAGTAGAGCCTTCCCTTGATCTCTAGTCAACGACGTCCAGCACCTCTCCGTAAAGACACCAATTTTCTGCCCCGGTAATAACCACCTTAGCAAAGTGACCTATAAGGTTTTGGGGCCCTTCGATGATAACCACTTTATCGGAAGGAGTTCGACCTTGCACTAACCCCGCCCCTTTCGGAGCTTTATCGTCTATTAGAAGCACATATTCTTTCCCCACACAGCCACGGTTAATGTCTGCGGCTATAGAAGATTGAAGATCGTTTACCATATTCAACCGCTCCATTTTTACCTCTTGTGGAATCTGGTCTTCCATATCAGCGGCAACAGTCCCCTCCCGTGGAGAATAGGCCGCCGTATGAACGAGATCGTAACGGAATTCCTTCAGAGCAGCGATAGACGCTTGAAAATCCTCTTCCGTCTCCCCTGGGAACCCCACAATCAAATCGCTCGTCAAGCCTACTTCTGGAAGGGCTGAACGAATAAGAGAGACCGTTTCACGATATTGGGCAAGAGAATACTTTCTGTTCATAAGCTGCAAAACACGGTCGCTCCCCGACTGGATAGGTAAATTAATCGACGGACATATTTTTGCAGGATTTTCCGCCATAACATCCACAATGTCTTTTGTGAAATCCTTTGGATGGGATGTGACAAAGCGAATGAGGGGCAAGGTTTCTATGGCCGCCACATCTCGCAGAAGAGACGAGAAGGTGTATCCGTTCTTAAAATCCTGACCATAGCTGTTTACATTCTGTCCCAAAAGAGTCACTTCCTTGACGCCATCTGAGACAAGTCCACGAACTTCTTCCAGTATAGCCTGAGGAGGTCTGGAAACAAAACGGCCTCTCACGTAGGGAACTATGCAGTACGTACAAAAATTATCACAGCCATGAGCTATGGTTACATAGGCCTTCCAGGGATTAACCCGTTCTATCGGCGGGACGTTCAAATCCACAAAAGCCCGTGGATCCTCGTCGAGAAGAACAACTCTTTCTCCCTTCATAACCCGGGCCACACCATCAGGCAACTCCCCTATATGACGAGGCCCCCCCACAAGACGCACCCATGGGAAACGCGCCATCATAGCGGAACCTAGACGCTGGGCAATACATCCAGTTACAGCTACATAAGGTTTCTGTTGAGAGTCCCACTGCTCGCCATATCGCCCCAGTTCGCTCCAAACCTTATGCTCCGCTTTAGCCCGTATGCTACAACCATTAAAAATCACCAGATCAGCCTTTTCTTCAGGAACTTCCACCCATCCCTGCTGAATTAAGGCCGTTCGCAACTTATCGCCGTCGTAAACATTCATTTGACAGCCGTAAACTTTTAAAGTAAAACCGTACACAAAAACTCCTCCCGAAGAAGCTATTCTTATTTTTCTACATCTGTCCAATTGAAAAATCATAACATGTTTTTGTCAACTGTGCTTTTCCAAAAAATCCTTTCTTTTTCTTTAAAAGGAAGGAATAATCTACCCCACTATGAGTTGACCTTGTTGTACAAGGAAGAGAGTGCCCTCAAAACTTCCTGTTTTACACTATTCTGCGTAAAAACAACCAACAAAAAATATATGACAAAACCCCCAGTAGTTGTACAATATATAAAGAGTTGTCAGAAAGTTGGCGAAGGGGGGACTTTCATTGACAGATCTAAATGTAGTGTTGCCTTCTGACGACACCAACCGGGGCGAGAGAGACACTGATGTCATACTCTCTTCCTATCCCAGAGAACCTCGTTTTCTGCTGCCTATTCTGCAAGACATACAAAAAGCTTTTCGTTATCTGCCTATCTCTGCCATGAAAAAAACAGCAGCGTATCTCAATATTCCAGAAAGCCGTGTTTATAGTATGGGGACTTTCTACAAAGCCTTCAGCTTGACTCCCCGAGGGGAAAAGACTATCCGAATTTGTGGTGGAACAGCCTGTCACTTGCGAGGGGGAGCTTTCATTCTCCGCGAAGTGGAAAAAAGATTGAATATTTCAGTAGGAGAGACAACGCCAGACAGACGCTTTACATTAGAGACAGTAAACTGCCTTGGCGCTTGTGCTTTGGCGCCTGTCATTATGGTCAATGAAAAAGTCTACGGGCAAATGACGCCTGCCTTAGTCGCAGCCATGCTGGAGGAGGAGGAGATGGACCATGAAATTCCTTCAACCTGCTGATCTTGAGAGCTACTGCCAGTTGCTGCAACAACAAAAAAAAGAAAAGTGCACAATGCCATGTGTACGTATATGTTTTGGAACCGGCTGTCTGGCCAACGGGAGTCAAAAAGTATATGAAGCCTTCAAAAAAGAGGCTTTGGAGAGGGGATTATGTCTCCAGGTGGATATTTCTGTTAACTCCACTGGTTGCCACGGATTCTGCGAGCACGGCCCCCTCGTCTCTGTGGAGCCTGGAAATATTTTTTACCAGAAAGTTCGCCCGGAAGACGTTCCGGAAATCGTGGAAGAAACAATTCTGAAAGGGAATGTTGTTAAGCATCTGCTCTACCGAGATCCTAATACCAAGAAATTCGCTATTTCTGATAAAGATGTTCCTTTCTATGCTCATCAAACTCGTATCGCCCTTCGTCATTCAGGAGCAATCAACCCCGAAAAAATTGACGATTATATTGCCGTCGGGGGCTATAAAGGCCTCGCCAAAGCGCTGTCCATAACTCCACTGCATATTGTGCAAACTATCATAGATTCCGGACTGAGAGGGCGTGGCGGAGGGGGATTTCTCACAGGAAGAAAATGGCAAGCCGCCCGAAACGCAGAAGATCCCCTTCGTTATGTTGTAGCTAACGGAGATGAAGGGGATCCGGGAGCTTTTATGGACCGAAGCCTTATGGAAGGAGACCCATACTGCATTATAGAAGGTATGACTATTGGCGCCTTTGCCATTGGAGCACAGAAAGGGTTTATATATGTGCGAAACGAGTACCCTCTCGCTGTAAAGCACTTGGGAATGGCCATACGCGACGCAAGAGAAGCAGGATTGCTGGGTAAAAATATTCTGGGATCGGGCTTCTCTTTCGACATAGAACTCTACCGGGGAGGGGGGGCTTTTGTATGTGGAGAATCTACAGCCCTCATGGCCTCTATCGAAGGACGTGTAGGTGTTCCCCGAGTTAAATACATCCGATCCACTGAAAAAGGGCTTTGGGGTCATCCCACCGTGCTGAATAATGTGGAGACATGGGCAAATGTCCCAGCCATTATAGATAAAGGCGTATCCTGGTTCCGCCAATATGGAACGGAGGCAAGTCCTGGAACCAAAATTTTTTCCCTCGTTGGAAAAATAAAAAATAGCGGACTTGTAGAGGTCCCCATGGGAACCCCCCTCCGCTCCATTATTTTCAATATAGGCGGAGGCATTCTCAAAAATCGCTCCCTCAAAGCCGTCCAGACAGGCGGCCCTTCTGGAGGGTGCATTCCAGAATCCCTATTGGACCTCCCTGTAGACTTCGATCGCCTTGCAGGGGTGGGGTCTATGATGGGATCTGGCGGAATGATCGTTATGGACGATCACACATGTATGGTAGATGTAGCCAGATACTTTATTGATTTTTTAGTTACAGAGTCTTGCGGGAAATGTGCCCCTTGCCGAGAGGGGCTTGTGGAAATGCAAACCATCCTCCATCGCCTCACAGAAGGACGAGGAGAAAAGGGAGATACGTCGCGTCTCAAAACCATTGCCCAGTTTCTGCCTGACACGGCCTTGTGCGGACTGGGAAAGACTGCATCCAACCCAGTTTTATCTACCCTTCGGTACTTTCCCGAAGAATATGAAGAGCATGAAAATCAACACTTTTGCCGGGCTGGTGTCTGTAGCAGAATGTATACCCCTTCAATCATACGAAGCAAATGTATTGGATGTGGGGCCTGCCAGGCAAATTGCGTAGCTTCAGCTATTACGGGTAAAGATCGGGACATTCGAGTTATCCATGCTGATAAATGCATTACGTGCGGCACTTGTCTGGACATGTGCCGGTTTAATGCCATACACATATCCCCCGTACACGAAGAGTGTGCAGCCACAGCAAAAGGGAGGGATAAATCATGATCTCCGTAACGTTTAATGGGGCCCCCTTCCATGTCGCTCCTGGAACCACTATCCTTGAGGCAGCAACCATGGCTCATATCCCTATCCCCACCCTCTGCTTTCATCCGGGGCTTCCTCCTGATGGGAACTGCCGCCTCTGTTCAGTAGAGGTCATTCATCGTGGACGAAGAAACGTAGTAATGGCCTGTTCCTACCCCATTACCACAGAAAGGTTGGAGATTTATACCGATACGGAAAAAATTCGGAACCTGCGGCGTTTCGTCCTGTCTCTCTTTATAAAAAAAGCTCCTCATACGCCAGATCTACTGGCTCTTTGTTCTCAATACGATCTTGAAGTGCCTCAAGAAACAACAGAAGCAGCGACTCCTAACTGTATCCTATGCGGCCTCTGCGTCCGGGCCTGCGAAACAGAAGGTGTGGGATGCCTGGACTTCAGCCATCGTGGCCACTTACGAGAAGTGGGCCCCGCCTTCCATGCATCTCCTGAAGACTGCACAGGATGTGGTGCTTGTGCAGAAGTTTGTCCTACCGGTTTTATAAAAAAGATAGATACGCAGGAAATGCGCACGCTATGGGGCAAAACCTTTCAGCTCGTCCAATGTCAATCATGTGGTAAGGCTTTCGCTACACAAGAGCAGATACAAGCAGCAACATGCCTGCAAATGAATCAAAAGCTACAGGAACATGTTGGAATATATTGTCCTTCATGCCTTCGAAAAATGGAAGCAAGGGCTATGGCCCTTCTCGAAACAGCAAAAGAATAACGGGGATTCCGTGCTGATCATTTTTGAATGGAGGGGGAAAAGAAAATGATGAAAGTACTGCTCATTTCGCCAGATCGTTGTATTGGATGTGGCAGTTGTGAAGTAGCCTGCTCCTTGTCACAAGAAGGGGAATGTCGTCCAGTCTTGGCTCGAATCAAAGTCTTTCGATTCGACCTCGGAGTACATGTCCCGTTGACCTGTTTGCAATGCGAAGATGCTCCGTGCGCTTCTGTTTGCAGAACAGGCGCTCTGGAAAAAGATCCTCAATCTGGGGTCATCAAGGTACACTCTGAACGGTGTATTGGATGTCGTATGTGTGTGATAGCCTGTCCCTTCGGCAATATTTCCTATAGTCCTGAAGGGAAAAGTGCTTTTAAATGCACGGAATGTGAAGGCGATCCTCAGTGCGTACGATTCTGTCCCACCGAAGCTCTTCAGTACGTACCAGCGGAAAAGGATAATCTGGAAAAGAAACGGGCCTATGCTGCCAAATTTGCAGCGATAGAAGAAGAGGTGAGACAATAATGTACGGATGGATGGGGAAAGTATTGCGCATTGACCTCTCTCGCAGAACCTATTCTTTCGAGCCTCTCCAGGTAGAAGACGCCCATAACTACATTGGAGCGAGGGGGTTAGGAACTAAATATTACATAGATGAAGTGCCCCCTTCAATAGACCCTCTCAGCCCAGAGAACAAATTGATTTTCGCAACTGGCCCCCTTACCGGCACACTCTCTACGTCCTCAGGCCGATATGATGTGGTGACTAAGGGTCCTCTCACAGGAACCATCGCCGCCTCTAATTCTGGCGGTTTCTGGGGTCCCGAGCTCAAATATGCAGGTTTCGATATGATCATTCTGGAGGGGAGAGCTTCTGCTCCTGTCTACATCTATATTTATAACGATAACATAGAAATTCGAGACGCAGCGAAACATTGGGGGAAAGATGTTCATACAGTTACTGACGATCTTCTCAACGAGACCGACTCGGAAGCCAAAGTAGCCTGTATCGGCCCTGCCGGAGAAAATCTCGTAAAGTTCGCCTGCATTATGAACGAAAAGGATAGGGCTGCAGGCCGCTCGGGAGTTGGCGCGGTTATGGGTTCTAAAATGGTGAAGGCTATTGTCGTGAGAGGAACGAAAGGCGTACAGGTTGCCCATAGAGACAGAGTCTTTGAAACTGTCGCGGCAGCTCGAAAAAAACTTAAGGATCACCCTGTCACTTCTGGAGGCTTGCCCACTTTTGGCACCAATGTTCTCGTAGGCATCATCAATTCTGCTGGTGGCTTGCCTACCCGAAACTTTCAGGAGGCCGTTTTTGAAGGGGCCGATCGCGTAAGTGCCGAAACTTTCAATAAGGAAAATCTTATTACCAACAAAGGATGCATGGGATGTGCTGTTGGATGCGGGCGAGTCGCCAAAAGCGGGGGCGCCTATATCGGCCAAGGTGAAGGTCCTGAATATGAAAGCACATGGTCTTTTGGTCCAGCGTGTGGAATTGACGATTTGGATGCCATAGTAAAAGCTAATTTTATCTGCAATGAACTGGGGATGGACACTATCACTCTGGGATCAACAATAGCTTGTGCCATGGAACTTTACGAGATGGGAGTCCTCTCACGAGATCAGACTGGCTGGGATCTTCGCTTCGGCAATGCGGAAGCCATGGTTCGCCTTACCGAGGATACGGCATATCGGCGAGGGTTTGGAGACGAAATAGCAGAAGGGTCATGGAGGCTTGCTGAAAAATATGGACATCCAGAACTTTCCATGACTGTAAAAAAGCAAGAGATGCCAGCATACGACCCCCGCGCTCTTCAAGGAATGGGCTTAGAGTACGCCACTTCTAATCGAGGCGGCTGTCACGTTCGAGGCTATCTGACATCCCCGGAAATTCTCGGCGCTCCCGAAAAAATAGACCCTGAAGAAACAGAGAACAAACCCGTATGGTTGAAAGCTTTTCAAGATCTCACAGCAGCTCTGGATTCTTCTGGCATGTGCCTTTTTACTACCTTCGCCCTTGGTGCCGGAGATATAGCCCCTCAACTCGCCGCCGTGACTGGCGTAGATTACACGGAAGAAACCTTTATGAAAGCCGGCGAAAGGATCTGGAACCTCGAGCGAATTTTCAATTTGAAGGCAGGCCTTTCCGAAACAGACGATACTCTTCCACCGCGGCTCCTCTATGATCCTATCCCTGAAGGTCCCATGAAAGGGCGCGTCAATCGTCTTCATGAAATGCTCCCACTCTACTATGAAACAAGAGGCTGGGACGAAAACGGGGTCCCTACAGAGGGGAAAGTCAAAGAGCTTGGCCTAGCAAGATATCTGTAGAGCACTTGTGATTCACGGAGGGGCCTTCGGGCCCCTTTTTTCATTTCCTAAATTACCGTACAATGTATTTGAGTATATGCGAAACTATAAGAAAGTAGGGGTTCGCCATGAAAATTTTGTTCATAGCTCCATCCGCCAGGAGGATGTGGGAAACGATACTACTACTCTTTCTCTCCATTTTTCTTTTCGTCGGAAAAGGATGGGCTCTGCCATCTGCCCTTCCAGACTTGGATGGATGGACAAGCGGTTCTCTTTTTTCGAAAGAACTAGTAGATTCTTCTAAGAGTCATGGCATATGGCTTCAGCGGACATACCTTGCTCCCGGCGGGAGACGTTTGGAAATAAATCTTCTCTCCGGCCCTGGCGCAGGAGACCTTTACATACCGCAAAAAGACGTTGAAAAAGATGATCGCCCTCTTGGATTCGGCGCCACATATCGCACTCTCACTGTGGGGAAATACAGGGCATTGCTTGAAGTCTATCCACATGTAGGGCCCGCTCTTTCCGTGCAGCTTCCTCAGCAAACCACATTGAACCTTGAAAGTAAAAATCTCACAGAGGCGGAGCTTTTAGATATTGCTCAACATATCATCTCAGAAATAGAGAACGATTTATAAAGCCACCATACATGTTCACAATTCAAAAACAGTGGATTTTTTCTGCATGAAAAAGCCCCCGACAGCTTCTGCCAGGGGCTTTACCTTTGTCTTTCAATGCACGCTTGTGTAAAGAAAACTTTATTCTCTCTTCTATGCGCCTACTCCGTTACCACTACTCTTCTACCCACTTTTTCTCCAGTTCATCAAGGGCACCAGACTCTTTGAGATCTGCGAGGACCTTGTTGACAGCCTCTGCAAACGTCGGATCGTCTTTCCGCATGGCAAGAGCCATACCTTTATCGATTCGAAGCTGCATAACAACTTTAAGCTTCCCTATAAAATCTTTATTCTCTTTTAAATTTTCCTTCGTCACTGTTCCGTCTATAACTGCGAAATCGGCCCGCCCAAGAAGAACTTCACGAAAAGCATCGTCAGTCTTAGAGAATCTCTTGACTTCTTTCAAATCAAGCTTCGATACGTATTCATCCTGGATAGTCCCCATCTGAACCGTAGCTATCTTCCCTAAAAGGTCTTCTTCTTTAGTGATGTTTTCAACTTCTGTCTTCACTGTTACAGCGGAAGGGGTAATATAATAAACATCGGAAAAAGCCACTCTTTTAGCTCGCTCCGGCGTAGCGCTCATCCCGGCAGCTATAATGTCGATCTTCTTTGTCAAAAGAGAGGGAATAAGAGAATCGAAAGAAGCGTCAACTATCTTTACTTCTTTTCCCAATTTCTCTGCGATCATATTGATCAGATCAATATCAAAGCCAACAACCTCGTTCTGAACATTGCGGAACTCGAAGGGCCGGAATGTGGACTCTGTCCCCACAACTATTACATCTTTATCCAATACAGACTCAGCCATAGCACCTGAAGTTCCCACAAAAAGCAACAGCAGCGAAAGACACATTACAAACCATTTTTTCATTATTATTGATCCTCCTCTTTTAAACACTAGTTCCATGAAATAAAAAATAGTAACCAATGTTCATTACTGGATCATTATAAAGATATGGAGGAAGATGTCAAGAAAAAAAGAGAGGGGAAATGTTTAGCTCCCTAAAAGTTGGCACACAACACAATGTTGGGGGCGTATTTCATATCCCTCTCTTTTCCCTTTTCTTTAAACAAGCCGAAAAACTATTCTTCTGGCTCGAACATATCCTTCCCTACAGCACAAACGGGACACACCCAATCTTCAGGAAGATCTTCGAAAGCTGTTCCCGGTTCAATTCCGCCATCAGGGTCTCCCTCTGCAGGGTCATACACATACCCACATACTGTGCAGACATATTTTTCCATATGGTCCCCCTCCTTAAAAATGGAGTTTCAGAATTCACGTTCATTATATCTATGGCCTTATTAAAAAAGCAACTTGGAATAAGTCCATCCCTCCCCAAACTCCATTCTTTTCGAACTAAAGAACTGCTAATTCTTGCTGAAGATCGCCAGATATCCGCTCTGCTCCTGTTTCTGTAATAAGGTAATCGTCTTCAATACGCATACCGCCAACGCCAGGGAAGTAGACGCCAGGCTCTACTGTTACCACATCGCCAACCTGAAGAATATCATGAGAGAGAGGAGATAGCCTTGGATTTTCATGAATTTCAAGGCCAAGAGCATGGCCGAGGCCATGAGAGAATTGCTCCCCATACCCCTCTTCGACAATAATTCGACGTGCGATAGCATCAATATCTCGTCCACTCACGCCAGGTTTCAAGGCCAGTGCAGCTTCTCTGTGAGCTCGAAGCAATAGGCTCTCGATTTCTCTGGCCTTCTCATTGGGAGCTCCCAAACAAAAGTTCCTTGTAATGTCAGAAAGATACCCGTTCACCATGGCTCCAAAATCTACAGTCACCCAATCCCCGCTCTGAAAGGCCTTGTCGGTAGGTGCTCCATGGGGCAATGCGCTACGAGCGCCAGAAGCCACTATAAAGTTATGGTTCCCCCACCCGCCCTCTGCTCCAAGTTTCTTAACTGTATATTCAAGAAGGGCCTCGAACTCTTTTTCTGTCATGCCCAAAGACACGTGCCCCAAAACCTCCCGATATGCATCGCTGGCAATCTGTCCAGCCTTTCGAATAGAGTCTACCTCTGAGGAATCTTTTGTTCTGCGTAGAAGAGGCAGGATAGAGGAGGTATCATACCACTCTACAAGAGACATAATAGCGCTCATTTTCTCAAAATTTCTAATGGAGACTATATCTTTTTCCACACCGATTCGATGACATTTTTGATCCTTTAAAAGCTCACATACAGCTTCAAGCATCGTGCGAGATCCCTGCGTCACTAAAGTATAGGGTGACTGTTCCGAAGCCTGAGAAAGATAGCGCCCGTCAGTAATGAGGAATGCGTCCTTTTCAGTTACCACCACCCCGGAACTGCTTCCCCTGAAGCCAGAAATGTAATAGACACTCTGCCAGTTGGCTCCTTCAGAAACCATCAAAACAACGGCATCAAGCCCCATAGAGTTCATCTGTTGTCGTAAACGCTCTGTCCTATTGAGAACATTGTCCGTTATCACGAAATCCCTCCTATTTATAAATCCAGCAGCCGCCAAAGTTCCTCTGTGGTGTCGAAACGACAATTTCCAGGCCCTTCTACTACGGTGCCTATAAAGGCTGATGGAATATTCCGTTTTTCAAATCGCTTCAAAGCCGTAGATATATGCTCTTCTGGAACAACCACTACAAGAACACCAGAAGATATGAGATGAAAAATATCGAACTGAAGAGTTTTGTGTACTTTTCGGGTAAGAGGGTGCACCAGTATCGCCTCTGCCTGAAGTTCCAGCCCCAGACCACTTAAACGGCAAATTTCTGCAAGCCCTCCGAAAAGACCTCCTTCTGTAGGGTCGTGCATAAAGCGGGCCAAATCACGGACTGTCTGTGCATCCTCAAGAATAGAAACAGATGAGAGCCATGAAGCTACTGTCTCTATCTCTGAAGTTGAAAGCACTCTCTGTAACAGATCTGGTCTGTCATGGGCAAGAATAGACATGCCTTCAAGGCCCGCATGTTTCGTCATAATAACCCCATCTCCAGGACGAATATCTGTAGCACGGTAAAGATATGAGGTTGGACCTAGCATTGTTCCTACTATTACAGGTTTTTTATAGCGGTCGGTAAACTCCGTATGTCCGCCTATAACCGCAATCCCCAACTCCTTACATGCCGTATCTATTTCTTCCATTACCGACGTCGCAAAAGGGAGTCCCATCTCTACCGGTATAATGAGAGTAACAATAAAATAGGCCGGATCCCCTCCCTTACATGCTATATCATTAGCATTGATATGAACCAGGAACGTCCCGGCCCCTGTCGTAGCTCCCACTATAGGATCAGACGCCACTGCCAGTAATTTCCCTTCCGGGAAACGGATGAGGGAGGCATCTTCTCCTATGCCAGGACCCACGAGAACGTCGGGGCGAAAGGCTCCGGAGTATTGCAATATGTGGCGTTCGAGAATATCTGGAGGAAGCTTGCCCACTGATAATGGCTTGCCTTCACTCTCCATGGAGGTCATCTCCCTTCCTTTCGCAAGCTATAGAGACACCCACAATAGGATTGCCTATAAAGCCTCATGGCTCGACTTGCTTGAACTGACCGAACAAAGCCGTTATTTTTTCTCCACACGCGATGAAGCCAAGTTAAACCGTAACGTCTGGCCACACCTTCACCAATGTTATTAATTCGTATTGGATCTTTATGAGGACTGATGGTCAAGGTGGTACAGAGAAAAGAACACTTATTCTGCAAAGCAGCCTGAGCCGCGCCCAGAAGCTGAAGGGTAAAACAGAGAGCACAACGATACCCTCCCTCTGGCTCATGAGCTAATAAAGCTCCTTTACGAAACCATTCTTCCGGATTGTATTCCTCTATAACTACAGGGCAAAAAAGCAGAGAGGCAAGGCGTTCCACAGCCACTCTGCGCTGGATATATTCCTCTACAGGATGGATATTATGGCCATAAAAGTATCCTGTAACATCATACCCTTCTTCTGCCAACGCAGGCCAGGGGATGGTCGCATCAGGAGCACAACAAATATGAAGCAATACCTTCTTTTTTTCCAGATTCATTATTTTTTAGAAAGAACCTCTTCAACTCTACTCGCAATGGATGTGCTGTTTAAACCCATATGGTTGAATACGTCGTCAGACTTCCCTGAATCTCCGTATCGCCAAACTCCAAGAGGCAGGAAAGAAGCGAAGAGATGCTCCTGAGCCATGGCGAAAGCGGTAGCAGCTCCGAGACCACTTTGATAGTGATGGTCCTCTGCCGTTATCACAGCACCTGTAGAACATGCCTCTTTAAGAGCTTCCGTATCTATATGAAGAGGGCAGGACACTGAGAAAATCTTTACCGTAATGCCCTTTTCCCTTAAAATGTTCCACGCTTCCAGAGCTCGCCATGTCATTGCCCCTAAAGCAAAGATAGCCCCATCTTTCCCATCTCTTATTTTTACAGCCTTCCCATATTCAAAAGAATAATTTCCCGCAAAAATTGGAAGTCCTTCCTCATCAACAAGAGTGGGGAGCTTGCTCCGCCCCATGGCAAGACACACGTTACCAGGCTCTGTAAAGGCCCAGCGAGTAGCACGGTCTGTTTGGTTGGGATCAGCTGGTACTACAAGTTTCCAACCGAACATGTTGCGCAACAGTCCAATATAATCAATAGCCTGATGGGTCATTCCATCTTCTCCCACATCAAGACCTACATGAGTGAGGGCCAACTTCAACCCAGTCTTATTAATATCGTTGAGACGCTGCTGATTGTAAACTTCGCTGAGTCCGAAAACTCCAAAATCCGCCCAAAGGCTCGAAACCCCCGCTACAGAGGCTGCCCCTGCCATAGTAGCTGTACCATGTTCCTGAATGCCAGCCTGTATAAACCAATGAGGGCATGCCTTAGCAAATCCATCAGTTTTCACCGATCCCGCAAGGTCACAATCGAAGACAAGAAGAGGTGTTCCTTCCTTCTTCTCATAGTTTCTAGCTCCGATATCAGCGAGGGCATGTCCAAAAGCTGACCGGTTATCTGTCTTTTCTGTGGAGGGATAGGTTCGAGGCTCACCTACACATAGAGTTGACTGGGCTGGCGGTACCTCTCGCCCGAGAGGGAGAGGGTTTCCGCGTCGGGGGCGGACTTCTTCAATAAAATGAGGATCCCCTCCGAGCTCTGCAACCGCCTGACGGTACTGTTCCAGATTTGGAGCTTTTCCATGATAATCTGGTATGCCCTCCATAAAAGAAACGCCCTTCCCCATAAGCGTATGACATATGATGACTGTAGGAACCCCGTCAGAGGCTCCATCTCGAAGAGCTGTGTAAAGCTCTGTAAAGGAATGTCCATCACACTCGAGAACCCCCCAGCCATCGGCCTCCCAAAGAGCCCGAACATCAGCCGGCATAACATTTTCTGTACGTCCCGATATCTGAATATGGTTGTAATCTATCAGGGCTGTGATATTGGAGAGCCCCTCCTTTACCGCTACACGCCTTGCCTCTGCGATCTGTCCCTTCGTCTGTTCTCCATCGCCAAGAAGGACAAAGACTCGACCGTTATGCTGGCGTGCTTTTTGAGCTAAAGCAAAGCCCACGCCAGCAGCTAATCCCTGCCCGAGGTTGCCACTTCCCCAATCAATGCCTGGTACTTCACGCTCTACATGGCCCTGGAAAGGGCTGGCACAAAGACGGAAATTAGCCGCAGCGTCCAGGGGATCGAAAAAACCCCAAGCCGCCAAAGCAGAATATGCTCCAGGCGATGTATGTCCATGGCTTACTACAACATAATCGCGATCTACGTTGTTACAATTTTCGGGGGTAAGATTTGCAACACCATACGTCATGAGATACATATCCATACTGGAAAGGGACCCTGCCGGATGGCCACTTCCTGCCAAAGCAACCATAGTTAAAACGTTGATTCTCGCTTGTCGAGCCATCTCTTCAAGAGATGTAATATCCTTGCAAGATAGAGTTTCTACAGAAAACCCGCGCAGGGAGGGTTGGTAATTTATCATAGATAAAGAAGCCTCCTTCATAAATATAACTTCGTTTGATTATAACTATTTTTTTACATCAATGGTACCAGCAATACAAAAAAGGCTGGAATTTATAAAATGCACCCCAAAAGCAGGACAGAAAATCCAGCATTTGGAGGTGCACTTCATTGACATCCAGCCTTCTCAATAAATCTCTTTTTTAAAACAAATCTTCTAAAGAAAAGTTGCTTCACCTTTCCACTGAGATTTCTTCTATTTTTACACTTTCAAGATCAGGCATTATATACCCGAGGAACTCGTTTAAGGAACATAATTGGAACTTCGTAGTTAATAGTATTTCGCGCGCAAGCTATCTCCTCTGGCGTAATGACCTCGTTTCCTTGACGTCCGATAAGCACTACTTCGTCTCCCACTTTTACATCGTCTATACCTGTAACATCAATCATCATCTGGTCCATACAGATATTTCCTACAATAGGCACCTTTTTAGCATGTATAAGAGCAGGTACTTTCATGGACAAAGCCCTTGAGTAGCCATCAGCGTACCCTATTGGCAATACGGCTATTTTTTCTCTTCCGCGAGTCATATAGCGAAGCCCGTACCCAATTCCACTATGCGAAGGAACCTCTCGAACTAAGGCAACTGATGTCTTGACCTCAAAAGTCGGCTTGAGATCAATAGGGCGAACGCACTCCTCTGAAGGCCACATTCCATAAAGAATGACTCCCGGCCTCACAGCATCCAAATATTTCTCAGGAGAATGAAGGATGCCCGCACTATTGCAAACATGGCGAAGGGGTATTCTAACTCCTCTATTTTCAAATAAATGGTAGACTTTCATATATTGAGAGAATTGAAACTCTGTGAAATCCAACCTTTTTTCATCTGCTGTAGCAAAGTGGGTAAAAAGCCCTTCTATTTTAATGCCAGGCAGTCTAATAATTTCATCAATTACTTCTTGCATTTCTTCTGGGAAAAAACCAATCCGCCCCATCCCTGTATCAATTTTTAAATGAAGCAATGCCGTTTTCCCCTGATTCACAGCTTCCTGACTCATAGCTTTAGCAAAATTCATGTCGGTACAGGCTGCTGCTATATCGTAATGCACATATTCTTTAGCTGCATAATAAGGAGAAGGGCCTAAAACAAGCACAGGATCGTTAATCCCTGCTTCTCGAAGTTCTATAGCCTCGTCGGGAGTAGCTACAGCAAATCGTTGACATCCAGCTTCTATAAGTGCCTTTGAGACTTTTATAGCACCATGTCCATACGCATCAGCTTTTACAACTGCAAAAATCTGAGGTCTCGTCCCTATGTGTTTTCGAATGGCTTTAAAGTTGGCCTGAATATTGGCGAGATTAACCTCCATACATGTTAAACGAAGAGACATCGCCATTACCCCCATTTTTAAAAGAACCTTTCCTTCTTGAAAAGAGAGCAGGAACCATACTTCGCTCCTGCTCTCTTTTATTTATCACGATTTTAGAGAAATACAAATAAAAATTATTGTAATTCCCCAGATTCTCTCTTTGCATCAAAATCTTTAACAAGTCGACGAAGTTCATTGGAAAGCAACAGCAATGCAATAAGGTTAGGAGCAGCCATAAGGCCATTGAGAGTATCGGAGAGGTCCCAAAGGTTCGTAAGGAAGGATGAGGCATCACCAAGGAGGGTTCCACCAGAAGCGCCGAGAATTATAAAAATGATCCAGAGTCCCTTCATTACGGGAATAATTTTAGGTCCAAAAATGTATTCAGCTGCTGTTTCGCCATACCAGTACCATCCCAAGATCGTTGAAAAGGCAAAAAGAGCTAAGCCGATAGAAAGAATTACAGTTCCTGTACCGCCAAGAACCGACTGAAAGGCTGAAAGAGTCAACTGGGCACCAGACAATTCTGGCTGCCCTGTAAGAACACCGCTGGTTAAAATGGAGAGAGCTGTAAGAGAGCAAATAACGATAGTATCGGTAAAAACTTCGAAGAGACCATACATACCCTGACGTACAGGATGGTCCACAATGGCTGTGGCGTGAACCATGGGAGCAGATCCCAAACCAGCTTCATTGGAGAAGACACCACGAGCAATACCTTTTGTGAGCGCTAGTTTAACCGTCCATCCTGCTACAGCACCAGGCATAGCCATTGGATCGCTAAATGCGTATTTGACTGCGTTGTTTATCGCGGCAGGTACACCGGCCATGTTAACTGAAATAACAATTACACCGCCTATGATATAGAAAATCGCCATAAAAGGAACGAGATATGTGGTTACGTCAGAAATTCGTTTGAGTCCACCTACAATAACGAGGGCGGTAAGAATAGCTACAATAATTCCAGTCCAAAAGTGAGGAATACCAAAACCAAGATAGAATCCTTCTGCCGTAGAGTTCGCCTGAACTGCACAACCAATACCAAAAGAGGCAAGGAAAGCAAAAAGAGCAAAGAGCCATGCTAACCACTTCTGGCCGGCACCTTTATCCAAAATGTACATGGTGCCACCGCGCCAGTTGCCAATAGAATCTTTTTCTCTGAACCGAACCGCCAGGGTAACTTCACACATTTTAGTGGTCATTCCAAAAACAGCCGAGATAAGCATCCAGAAGAGAGCTCCAGGACCACCAAGGTGAAGAGCCGTAGCTACTCCAGCAATATTTCCAGTTCCTACTGTAGCAGCCAAAGCTGTAGAAAGAGCCGCAAAGGAAGAAATAGCCCCTTCCCCTTCTTTTTTCTTCCCTAAATTGCCAAAAACCTCACGAAACATGAGAACAAAATACCGAACTTGAGGAAAGCCAAGAATAAGAGTTAAATATATACCCGTGCCTACCAACAGAGCCAACATCCACGGTCCCCATACTATTCCATTCAATACCCCATTTAACTTCATTACAGCTTCCATTGATGCAATTCCCCCTTTCGTTATGAGAATTGGAACATATGTACTCCTGCGCTCCTGCGCTCAGTCCCCTCATGTCCAATTCCCTCAGTACACGCCGTTTAGTGCAACAAACAAAGAGCGGGAATCCAGTTTATTCTGAAGCTTCTATCACCTCCTACTTGTTGTTAGATTTAAAACAATCTAAAAACTGTAAAAATTATATCACTTTTGACAAACAAAAAAAGCGGGAAAACATTAAAATGTTTCCCGCTCAGCGTTTATTCGTTATTGATAGCTAATTTCTAAATTTTATCGTTTTTTAGAGATATCCGTTAGCTTTCAATATTTCCTTCGCTTTCTCAGTATATTTTGCTGGAAGCTTCACCACTGGCCCTGTGCATCCCATGGCAGATTCAGCATATATTTTCTCTTTCCAAAGAGCCCGTACCGCATCTTCTATGGAAAGGACATCTATTCCATGAATCTCATCATCAGTAGGCTCTGCTGGGGGAGGGGTCACTGTCTCTTCTGCTGCGGCTGGTTTAGGTTGAAGAGCTGCAATTATATCGCCAAGCCCAGCCTGTTTGGCCCGTGCCATTTCATCTGCAACAAGGGCAGGAAGTTTCCCTCGAACAGCTGCTGCATTGAAAGCCAAGGCGTTGGCAATTACAGGAGCACCAGAAGCCCTGGAGATAATGGAGATCACGTGGGGCCAGCCTTCCCCGGCGGAAGGACCATATCCCCAACCAAGCGCCTCATAGGAACCGCCAGTATTGAAAGAAGAGAAGACCTTCATCAATACATTACCCGTCAATGTATCTGTAACACATACATCTACAGCTCCCGCTAAAATATCGTTTCCTCGAAGGACAGAACCGCCATCTTTACGGATACTCGTACCAAAGGTAATATCATATCCCTTTTCCTTGAGCTGGCTTAACGCTCTGAAAACAAGCTGAGCTCCCTCTACGTTCAGAATACCCACAGTGGGATTTTTCTTCCCTATAGATTTAGCCACAGCAATACCATAGATGGCGTTTCTAACCATTGCTTCCACACGATGAATGGCCGAAGTTCCTGTTGAAGAGGCAATGATCATGTCTTTTCCTTTCGCAGGCGTTACTACACGACCGATAGTTGTAACTCCCATGGGGAAAGGATAATGCATGGCAACAGCTCCCTGAATCGTTCCCTCTTTCAGAGCTTTTTCCATGGCTTCAGATACATCGGCCTCACATGCTTCGGTCTCAATCCAATCTAGAGTTTCGTACCCCTCGACTTTAGGGCCTATCATTACTACTTTTACGCCAGGGTATTGGTTCTGAGCCAGAAGGCCGGCACATGCCAGCTCTTCTGAACCATGCTCACTGCCCATAGCCATAAGACCGACAGGAATACAAGGCCCTCCGCTTCTTGCTGTTTCTATAATCTCGGAGAGGGCTTCTCCAACTAGATGCCTAATTTCACTCATTCCGGTCACCTCGCTCCTACTACTGGAGCTTTTCCGTGATCTCGGACAGAACCTCGAGAATCAACTCTTTTACATCTTCCTTGCTCACGGCAGCTCCGGGTCCACCGCTGCTCGGCTCTATTAAGAAAGAAGCTCCATCAGACAAGTTGGTGAGACGGGCCAAAAATAGGCTTCCCTTGCCGATGATCATAGCTCGCTTCATAGTTCCAGCCTTAATAGCCTCACAAGCAGGGCCTACGAAAGGAACACCTGAAGGAATATGTCCCTGAGTATGGGCATATCCTATAAGGCCTCTCTCCTTAACAAAATCCATCATTTTCGCTTTTTCTACAGACTTCTTCATGACTCCCAGTGCTGCAATCATCTTCGTACTGGCCAATGGCACATCTCCAGCACCAGCAGGCAACGTAATTTCAGGAATATGAAGTTCAGCTGCATATTTGTCTACATCGCTGAAAGAAAGTCCCACTTTCTGAAGGGGTTCATAGACAAGAGCTGACGTTACAGCCTGGGGAGAAGCACCAGAACCAACAGAGTGCTTACCCACTGCGTCAAGACGCATTACGGGGAGAGTGCCATCATCGGGAACAAGCATAACAGCAAGGTTTCCAAGGCAATCCTCCAACGCAGGCATTTCCTTCTTAACGTGGTCACGGCTATTCATATAGAGTTTCGGAATAGCTCCACCGGCCAAAACAACACAGTTTTTCCGCAGACCGGAAGCAACCTGAGATGCTGCCGCAAGCATGGCATTCACGGGACCAGCACAGAATCCTCGAACGTCACAGCCACTCGCATTGACACAGCCAGCAATTTCAGCAACAGCTTTAGCAAAGTTACCGCCACCACGCTGGTTCATATCGCCAGCAGCTTCTTCTGAGCACTCGATTACAAAATCAATCTCTTCAGGAGCTACGTCGGCATTCTTCAACATATGAAGAAGGGCAAGAACGCCGCCTGCTTTACAGGCAATATTCTCAAGCAAAACGTAGGGGAAGAGGCACTCGTCTACTTCATGGCCACTGCGAGCACATCCCACTACTTCGTTGTTGAAGTAAAGGGGCAAAGCCTTATGTTCTGCAACTTCCTTTTCAATTTCTTCTTTATCATGGCCTGCTTCAAGTCTGGCCAACACATGATCGTTGATTACAGGATCCTGAGCCAGCTTTTCCTTTACAGAAGAAGCAAACCCTTTTTCAAGCCAAACAATATCAAAAACATCACATATATCGATGAGCCCAAGGAATTCATCTTCGGGCATAATTTCTCCGTATTTTCCATAGCGGCTTGAGCCTTCCAAACGGTTTTCATACCATGGCTGAGCTTTCGTTTCATATTCTTCAAGGGAAATGCCGCCAATATACGCCTGGTTAGGAGCGTAATCTCTAGCTTCCTCATAAGACTGCATATGCTTCGGCAGTCCTTTCAGGTACTCACTCTCTCCTTTATGATGATGCCTTTCTACATAAGGGGTATTCCCATAGTGCAAACCTAGCTCGGGGACATGGTTCAGGCAGTAAGCGTAACCCTTAATACCAACATTGGACATGGCTGCAAAAACCTCCTCATTAACATTCTCTCTGTCTTTGTTTTTCGTTATTTCTTGCTCTATACAATCTGCTTTCAGTCAAATAAAAGTAGAAGAGGGGGCCCAGGAACTTCCCTGGGCCCTCTCTTCGAAGCAACTAGTCTGTAAAGACCGTCTGATCCTCGATTTCTGTCTGAAGAGCCTTCAGAGCCTTCTCTACCAAACGCCGGCGAAGAGCCTTCTCTTCCGCAAACGGCTTGGTGGGATCACCAAGTGGGTGAGGAATAGCGATGGCTGGAACGATTCTGTTAGCACCTACTGTAAGGGAAATAGGAACAATTGTGCAGATATGAACTACCGGGAAACCTGCTCTTTCTATTTCTTTTACCATCGTTGCACCGCAACGAGTACAGGTTCCTCAGGTAGATGTGAGGATCACCGCATCGACGCCGTCTTTTTTAAGTTTCTGGGCAATCTCGGCACCGAAACGCTTGGCGCTGGCAACAGCAGTTCCGTTACCAACGGTGGTGTAAAACTTATTGTGGAGTTTTTTAAAGACTCCTTCTTTTTCCATCTCTCTCAAAACGTCAACCGGAAGAACACGGTCAGCGTCTGCATCGGCATAGGTTGCATCATATCCGCCGTGAGCTGTGCAATAGCTGTCGGCAGTCAGATCATTTACGCCGGTGATGTCATATTCGCCGTACTTGCTTGCACTGGAAGCCTCGATGTGATCGGGGTTCCCTTTGGGGCAAATACCGCCGGATGTGACAACGGCTATTGTTGCATTTTTAAGATCTTTAACAGCTGCATGGGGTGGAACGCGGTCAAAGACAGGCATAGGATACTCAGTGGTAAAAGGTTTCCCATGAAGCTTTGACACAAACATATCCACAGCTCTCTCAGCTGCCAATTTATCGTAAAACTTGTTTACACGAACTCCGCGCTCAATGTACCCTTCCTCGGAAGGCAAACCAATCTTCTCACCCTTAAGCTGCTTAAGGATAAGAGCAGCCATTGCCGGAACAGCTTTACCCATACCTCTGGCACTATCAGCTGCTTCAACAATGAAGAGGTTCTTTCTGTACATCTCTACACCCGGGTTCTCTGGGTACATAGCAGAAACTACAGGAATACCAAGCTCCTTCGATACGGCGGAGCAAATGGCGCCACATGCTGTACCATAACGACCAGCATTAAATGCAGGACCAGCTACAAATGCATCAGCCTTGCATTTTTTCACCATATCAAGGATCGTTTTTGTTGCTTCTTCCATATTGGAAGCAAAATATGTATCTCCGCAGATAACGGTGGCTACAATCTCGGCTTCTCCTTTGAAAGCAGCCTTCAGGGCCATACCAGGACCAACTACTTCTTCACGAAGTTCGGGTTTGTAATCAGCCTTGTCCTCACCGCCAATACCAGCGAAGAACTGGTTTATATAATGAACGACACGGTAAGTCATATGTCCCCCTCCTTTCTTTTAAGGATTACAGCGTATATTTGCTGTACTCTTCTCGCATAGATTTCACAGCAGCGGAAAGGGCCTCAGGATCAAGAACCATTTCCATCATGCTAATCTGCTCTTCCCAGGCAGCCTGATCGGCTTCCTCACGAATTTCTGGCTCGAATACATGATATACTGCGAGTCCCAACGGAACTCCAGCCAAAGGACCTGCATACGTCGGATCTCCGTTCGTTACGGTCTCTGCGTAAATCTCGGCACCTTCCGCATCGGAAGAACCAAGAATGACCACAACGTTTTCGGCACCGAACTTCTCAGCAGCATCTTTAATGCGCTGCTGATTCTGCAAGTCCATGGCACCTGCAGCCGTTCAGACGAAACACTCGGTCACTGAGAATACGACCTCAGCGCCGCTATCTTTGAAGCATGCCTCCATGGCAGGTCCGGGAACGCCATCGCGCTCGCCGAGGAAAAGAACTTTCTTACCAGCCAACTTACCCATGCTTCGCACCTCCTTCTTATATTTCTTTTTTTAATTATTCAAATAAGAATAGATTTCCTACACGAACTAGATGGTATAAGCGCCAAGTTTAGTGTAACCAAGCTCGCTTGTAGCACCCAAAATCGCCTGAAGTTCGACGGTGATAGTGCCATCTTCAGCGAGAGAACCCTGCCAACCGCCAGCAATGATATTGGCTTCTTCGGGATGGCCGATAACCTTTTTCATTGGGGGCAGCACAATGACTTCATTGGCATTTCCTGCGGTAACACAGGCATCTGCCTCTTTGCAGGAGTCGGCAAGAGACTGGCTTGCGCCATCCTGGCCCGCATACTCGTCGGTAAGAAGAGTTGTTTTAATGCCAGATTGCTCAGCCTTCCAGCAGTTCATGATAAGGTCAGCGTCGGGGTTACCGAACCCTTCTTCGGAAATAAGAATGCCGTCTACGCCAAGAGTCTTGGCAAGATTAATTGCATAGGAAGAGCTACGTTTCTTATCTCCAAGGGTTACGTTTTCGTTGGTAATGATGCAACCGATAAAGTTGAAGTCCTTACCATGACGATCAAACATAGCCTTGATCACAGGGTTATTCAGATGGGCGTAAGTATTGTTCTTATCACAGGCAGAAACACAGTTTCCTGAAATAATAGCACCATCAAAAACTTCAGTAGGGTTAATGAACGTCGGCAGGATTTTTTTAGCATCAACACCGTACACATAGGTATCGTGCAGAAGTCCCTGAGACTGAAGCATATAGAGGTACGCAACTTTGGGCAGCTCGGGGTAGGCCTTCATAGCTTCATTGAAAGAAGGAAGTTCAAAGGCTTCTACTTCATCGGCCTTCACATCTTTGCAGGACTGAGCCAAATAGGCAGCGGCCTTAAGGCCAGCCAAACGGCAAGCAGCCTCGTGATCGTGTTTCTCAAGCCCTTCAACAGGGTCAAGAACAAGAACTACGTTATTTGTTTTCGAATATGGAGTATAGTCTGCTCCAGGACCCATCATATCGATGATACCTTCCTGGAAGCGAACAATTTTCCCTGTGGTGACGACAGCTGCACCGTTCAGGACAAGGGTTTTTCCCTCTCCTACTGTGTCCACGTCACCGATAAATCCGGGAAACACTTCATTTTTGCCCTCAAGTTTGCATCTGGGCTGAACTACATCCTTCACTGGAAGAATGCGAACGCTTTCGCCGGGCATAGCAAGATCGACATCAATTTTGACAAGACGTTCATCATCAGAAAGCTTAGCTATAAGCTCTTCCTTATTAACATAGAGAACGCCGTCTTTTACTGTCGTCTTATCGCCCCAAGCGACTTTATTAACCTTGACGTTATGGAGTTCTAACTTCAAAAGACTCCCCCCCCTTTTCACGGATTCTCCTACAACAATTTTTCTACATTCTCTTTGATTGCCTCAAGAGTTACATCGGCACCGCTAATCCGCGCCACTTCCTTCCCTTCTTTCCAGAAGAGAAACGTAGGCAACCCCATCACTCTATTATTGATGGCTACGCGACGATTCTGAGAAACGTCGACGGAACAGAATTTTACTTTTCCTTCGTACTCCTCCGCCATCTTATGCACGTTAGGAAGAAGGGCCATACAGGGGCCACACTTGGGTCCCCAGAAGTCGACCAGCACCGGAAGGCTGCTCTCCTTCACTTCTGCATCAAAGTTTTCTTTGGTTAGCTCAACCATTGCCATAAACTTCACCTCCCTTCAAAAAAACGTAGGCATAGAGCCCCTACCACGACAACACAAACCCCATTTATCCCTGTTTATTCCCCAACAGAGATAATCATTGAGTACTTTTCAAGACTTTCTTTTAAAAGTTCCCGGTCTATGCAAGAATAATCTTCGAGCATTTCATCGGACAAAGAAGAAACGAGCATAAGCCTGTCTAAACAAGATCGATAAACTGAAAGAGCATTCTCAATCAAATTCAAAGAATATGCATCAATAGGAAACTTTTCCATTTCTTTCACGGGCGATTGTATAACTATAGAACGGAAAGGGTGCTGATAAGGACGCAGATTACCATATAAGGGATGAGTCAACAGAGCCCATCCTTGATGAACGTAATCTCGAACACGAACCAGAACATCAAATGAAGAACCTTTCACAAACTCAAGATCAGGAACGTTCTTCTTAAAACCTGCATTATTGGAAACGAGGAGCTTGCGACTCATATACTTCGTGCCTCCTATATAAATATAGGTGGGAAATTCTCTGTCGCATAGCCCCAAATCTATCGAAAAGTAAGGGCGGCTAATCATTCCAGAGCCCCGTCCAGCCACAATCCTTGAGCCTGAGAGTTTCCGTCTCTGAGCGACCAAGCCCAAAAACATTGCCCCTTCGGCGCCCCTCTACCTCTAGAGTAAAAAGGTCTCTCTTGTAGCTTTCATCCGGTAATCCGTTACGATTTTACACTATATAAAATGATAGTCAAGGGACTTGTGAAAAGCAAAACTTTTCTCATATTTGCTAAAGTATACATAAGGTAGGGGAATTCCCCTACCTTATTATAACTGCACAAATTCACTTTTTCTCTATCAATTGGAGCAATTACTTCTCCCCATTACCACCTCAGCCCCTGCCAGAAAATAATAGCAATAGCGATAGGAGCTATTGTACGACAAACCCATATCCAAGCTTCCATAATACTAAAATGATAGGTCCCATCGTTGCTAACTTCTTTTCTCGCCCCCTCCGTCCAAATCCATCCCACAAAGAGCGCGATAAAGAGACCGCCAAGGGGCAATAAAATATTAGAGGCAAGAAAATCCGCCGCATCAAGAAAATCTTTCCCTGCTATCTTCAAATTCCCCGTGAGTGAATAAGCTGACGGAATTCCCAGAAGGAATATGGTTAATCCCATAAGCCAAGCCGCCTTCGGTCGTCCCCAGTTCATTTCATCAATAAAGTAGGCCGCAACTACTTCCAAAAGTGAGATGGCCGATGTAAGGGCCGCTATGAAAACAAGAATAAAGAAAAGAGATGACCATAGGGGACCTCCTGGCATCTTCGCGAAGACAGAAGGAAGAGTTACGAATGTCAGGCCCACTCCGGCTCCGGCTTCAACTCCAAAAGCAAAAGCAGCTGGGAATATAACAAGTCCCGACATCAAAGCTGCCATTGTATCGAGAAAACAAATCTGAAAAACAGCGCTGGGGATAGTAGCTTCTTTATTTAAATAACTTCCGTAGGTAACCATACATCCCATACCAAGAGAAAGCGAGAAAAAGGCCTGACCAAGCGCCGCAAGGAATGTATCTCTCGAAACCTTAGACAAATCTGGCTTTAAATAAAACTCCACTCCCTTGCCAGCCCCATCAAGGGTCAATGATCTGACAATCAAAACTAAGAGAATGACAAAAAGCGCCGGCATAAGAATTTTGCAGTATTTTTCAATACCTTCCCCTATCCCTCGATAAACAACCCAAATAGTAGCAAGCATAAAAAGAGCTTGATAAAGCACTACCTGGAAGGTATTTGAAACAAATCCGCCAAAAACGTCGCCTGCTTTTCCAGCAGCTCCAGCCTCCATGAGGCCTGTCCATGAACTTATAATATACTTAATAGTCCAACCACCGATAACTCCATAGTAAGAGAGAATAATAAACCCTGCTGCAACGCCCATCCATCCCACAATAGACCATGCCCCGCCTTTCAATTTCTTGAAGGATCCCACAGCATTGAGTTGGGCCCGGCGTCCTATAGCTATCTCCGCAAGCATTACTGAAAAGCCTATGATAAATACAATGGCAACATAAACTACGACAAAAGCTCCTCCTCCATTTTGTCCTGTAATGTAGGGGAATCTCCATATATTGCCCAGACCTATGGCTGATCCGGCGGCAGCTAAAATGAATCCTATTTTACTTCCCCACTGTTCTCTTTCTCCATTACTACTCATCTTCTGTAAAACCCCCCTTTACTTATTTTTACTCCAAAGCTCACTCCGTCATTCCATCACCCTCATGCGGTAACTCTCCCACCTCCTTCAAAGCCATGCACCGCAGAGCTCTGTAATAAAAAGATCAAGATTGACATTATTCAATCTTTACTTGAATGTATTGCAATTATACACCATGTATTTTGATTTTGTAGTTCTTCATTGAAAATCAAATGTAGTAAAAATGCTTTTTCACTATCCGTTGCAGGAAGGATAATATAGAGTAAAATGGCATGGGGAAAGGGGTGGTTGACAAGATGTGTCTGGCTGTTCCTCATCAGATAAAAACTCTTCTCGATGAACATCGGGCCATAGCTATGGCAGGATCTGTTCAGGTTGAAATACGAACGGATTTGTTAGAGTCTGTCGTAATAGGGGATACGGTGCTTGTGCATGCCGGTTTTGCCATAGAGAAATTGGAGCCTAACGAATCAGCAGAGTTACAAATTCTTTGGGATGAGATCTATCGCTATGCAGGCCAAGATCTTGAAGCCTAATATGAAATCTTCCCGCACGATAATAGAAGCTATTTCTCAAAGGGCTTCGGAACCGCTGACTTTCATGGAGGTTTGTGGAACTCATACTGTTTCCATTTTTCGTTCGGGGATCCGCTCTCTCCTCCCTCCAAATATCTCTCTTCTGTCAGGACCTGGGTGCCCAGTTTGCGTAACAGATCAGGGCGAAATTGATTGCGCTATAGATCTTCTTGATACTCCTAGTATTATGATCGCTACATATGGAGATATGCTTCGGGTCCCAGGAACTCACGGTTCCCTAGCAGGGAAAAAGAGCGAAGGTCGCGAGGTGCAAGTAGTCACCAGTGCAGCTCAAGCGCTAAACCTCGCAAAGGAACATCCTAAAAAAGAGGTTGTTTTTTTAGCTGTCGGTTTCGAAACAACAGCTCCTGCCACAGCTGCTACAATTCTGGAAGCAGCAAAGGAAAGGGTGCGGAACTTTTCTATTCTCTGTTTCCATAAAAAAACCCCGCCGGTATTAAAGCAACTTGTACAAGACCCCGTCTTACAGATTGATGGTTTTATCCTTCCTGGACATGTGAGCGTTATTCTGGGCCATTCCGGCTACAGATTTATATCAAAAGAGTATGGCATCCCCTGTGCTATTGCCGGCTTTGAACCTATGGATATTCTTTTAGCTATAGCGGATCTTACTTTTCAGAGGACATCTTGCACAGCGGCCCTCCACTCTTTATATCCCCGAGCAGTGAGACCCGAGGGGAACCTCAAAGCCCTGAACCTCCTTGATTCTGTGTTCCAATCATGCTCTGCATCCTGGAGAGGGCTGGGTGTCATCCCCCAGTCGGGGTATCAATTAAAAGACTCATATTCATTCTTTGACGCTATTCCCAAACTGGAACTCACTATACCAACTCCTCCACCGCCTCACGGCTGTCGATGTGGAGATATTCTGTCCGGACATTTAGTACCCAGCCAATGTCCCCTTTTCGCTGCTCAATGCACACCCATGACGCCGATAGGGCCTTGTATGGTTTCTAGCGAAGGTTCATGTTCTGCATACTATAAATATAATAGAAGAGGTGTATCTTCTTGGAAAAAATTACCCTTGGCCACGGAAGCGGAGGACGCTTAACTCAAAACCTAATAGAAGCTATTCTCGGTGCATTCTCCTCTAAGGATACAGTTCCCGAGCTTGAGGATTGTGCGTTAGTGTGGGGAAAATATGGCATAACTATAGATAGTTTCACCGTGTCTCCTCGTGAGTTTCCAGGGGGGGATATTGGGGAATTGGCCATATGCGGCAGTGCAAACGATTTAGCCGTTCGAGGCGTTCGTCCCCAATTCATCGCCATGAGCGTAGTGGCAGAAGAGGGGCTTCCTATATCAGAACTTGCGCGATACATGGAAAGTGCCGCCCATATTTGTCATCATCTTGATATCAAGCTCGTAGCGGGGGATACAAAAGTTGTCCCGAAAGGACACGTAGAAGGGCTTTTCATTACTACTTGTGCTGTAGGAGAACAGGTTACCTCCTACCCGCTGGGAATGGATCGCCTTAAGCCAGGGGATAGCATTATTGTTTCCACCTCTATCGGCCGACATGGCGCAACAATCGGTGCGAGTCGTTTTGATTTGACGCCAGAGGGGCTTGAGAGTGATTGCGCTCCTTTATGGAATATGCTGGAACCCCTCCTGGACATAGAGGGGCTTCGATGTATGCGAGATTGCACTCGAGGTGGTCTTGGCACTGTTATGTGCGAATGGGCGGAAGGTCGAAAGATAGGGATTGAGCTTGTAGAAAAAAACATCCCTATCCGGGAAACAGTGCAGTCTGTCTGTGATATTTTAGGTTTTGATCCTCTCTATCTCGCTTGTGAAGGATGTGCAGCCATAGCCGTGGATCCTTCTCAGACTCAAGACATTTTGAGGCAATTGCATGCCCATCCTCTCTGCAAAGAGGCATCCCTTATAGGAACGGTTACAGAGGAGCACCCGGGGATGGTGGCTCTCATAACAGAGATAGGCGGGATGCGTGTTGTCGACATGCCTGTAGGGGAGATGCTCCCCCGCATTTGTTGATTTCGCAATGCCAGCAAAAAGAGGCGTTTCATAAAAATAATTGAGAATTTCATACGTACAATAAAAAAGAGGCCATCCCGATTTTTTGGGATGGTCTCTTTTACTTACACATATTGAACCTATACTTAGTCTTCTTTTGGCAGAAATCTCATGATTCTCTGTATAGAAAGAGCTTTTCCTGTTTCTTCTTCCACATCAATAAGCACAGCGCAGAGACGAAGATCATCCTCCGCCACCTGGAATCGAGAGGGAAGCGCTGTCAAGAAACGAGGAAGAACGCTTTCAAGAGTCATTCCGATAGCACTTCGGTGAGCACCTGTCATACCCACATCCGATATATAAGCTGTTCCATCGGGTAAAATTTCTTCATCTGCAGTCTGAACATGAGTGTGGGTTCCGAGGAAAGCTGAAACTCTCCCATCTAGATAGAAACCCAAAACTCTCTTCTCAGAAGTAGCCTCTGCATGAAAATCTACAAGGACAGGAACTCCATTCAGCTCTTCTAGAATTTCATCAGCCTTGCGAAATGGACAATCCAGATCGGGCATAAAAACCCTCCCCTGGAGGTTTAAGAGAGCTAATCTCTTCCCATTTTTAGATAGCACACTAACCCCTTGTCCGGGACATCCCGGGGGATAGTTGGCAGGTCGTACTACCCGAATTTCTTCATCCAGAACAGAATAGAAGTCTGAACGATCCCATATATGGTTCCCCGAGGTAATCCCATCGACTCCCATATCAAAAAGATCATTCATTATCTTTTCTGTCAGACCTTTTCCTGCCGCAGCATTCTCTCCATTCACAATAATAAAATCAATTTTCGCAAACTCTTTTTTCAGTTGGGGTAACAAAATTGACAAGGTCTTTCGACCTGGGCGTCCTACTATGTCTCCTATAAATAGTATTCTCATAACTTTTATAGCCTACTTTGCATATTCTGTAGCTCGTATTTCTCGCGTAACGGTCACTTTGATTTGCCCTGGATATTTCATTTCTTCTTCTATTTTTCGGGCAATATCGTAGGCTAATTTATAGACTACACCCTCATCTGTTACATTCGGAGAGACCACAACGCGTACTTCGCGCCCAGCCTGAATAGCGAAAGCTTTGCTGACCCCTTTAAAGGACTTGGCAACTTCCTCTAGTTTTTCAAGTCGCTTAATATACGCATCGAGACTTTCTCTTCGTGCTCCGGGACGAGAAGCGCTTACAGCGTCAGCAGCAGCGATAATAACATCATATACAGTATTCTGTTCCACATCTTCATGGTGGGCCGCTATAGCGTTAACCACTTCTGGAGCCTCATTGTAACGCTTGGCTATGTCAGCACCGATCAGAGCGTGAGGCCCTTCTACCTGGTGGTCCACAGCCTTTCCTATATCATGAAGCAATCCTGCACGACGAGCCAATTCCTCATCAAAACCAAGCTCTGCCGCCATGATACCCGCCAAATGAGCGACCTCCAAGCTATGCTGCAATGCATTTTGCCCGTAACTATAGCGGTATTTCAACTGCCCAATAAGATGTATAAGATCATCGTGCATATTCTTAACTCCTGTTTCGAGAAGGGCTGTTTCGCCAGCCTCCAGAATCTGCTCTTCCACATCTTTTGTGGCCTTCTCTACCAGCTCTTCAATACGGGCTGGATGAATTCTGCCATCAGCCACAAGCCGTTCCAAAGAGAGACGGGCAACTTCTCTGCGTACAGGGTCAAAACTGCTCAACGTCACAGCCTCAGGAGTATCATCAACAATAAGATCTACGCCTGTTAACGTCTCGAAAGAACGAATGTTACGCCCTTCACGGCCAATAATACGTCCTTTCATCTCGTCGGAAGGCAGGGGCACAACACTTACAGCCACTTCAGAGGTCTGATCTACAGAACATCGCTGAACTGCCGTAACAATAATCTCTTTGGCTTTCTTTTCTGCGTCTCGTCGAGCCCTCTCTTCAAGGTCCTTTACTAACATACCGAGATCGTGCTGCATGTTATCTTCGGTCTGGGTCAACAATATCTCTCGCGCCTCTTCCTGAGACATTTGTGCAATCTCTTCCAGACGAACGACCTGTTCCTGTCTCAAGGTATCAAGTTCAGCTATCTTTTTTTCAAGATCCTCTCGGCGAAGCCGAAGCTCTTCTTCCTTGTGAGAAACCCGATCAATTTTTTTATCGAGATTCTCCTCTTTCTGCTCAAGGCGCCGCTCCGCCCGCTGTAACTCGGCTCGACGATCCTTATTTTCCCTTTCCACTTCCTGACGGAGCCGATAAGCCTCTTCTCTCGCTTCCGTCAATTTTTCACGCTTCCGCTGTTCTCCTTCTTGTAAAGCCTCTTTTAAGAGCGCTTCCGCCTGAAGTTTAGCATTTTCAAGGTGTTTTGCTCCAATAGTTTTCGAAAGCATAAACCCAGCCGCAACACCAGCAGCCAGGCCTGCAGCTATTCCTAAAATTGCAGTCATAATTTGCATAATTGGCCTATCACTCCTCATTTTATTTTCAAGGTGCTGTCACTAGATTTTTAAGACCGCACACGTCGTGCTGAGGATTATATTTTACAGGTCAATAGAAGGGCTCACAAGTCCTTTCCAAAGCTTTTCTAACGGAATGAAGAGAAAAACCTCTCCGAATCAGCCTTCCTCGTATTTTTTCAGAGACTATACCCTGAGAACTCCATTCTATTACCAAGCTGCAAGCCCGGCTTTCTTCGTCGGGTTCCGCTTCCTCCAGCACTTTCAAAATTAAATCACGATGGACTCCTCGCCTATGGAGTTCATCGTGTAACTTTCTATCTCCCCAACTGGTATGAGATGCTATGAAAAGAATACTATAGGCCTCATCATCCAAAAAGCCAAGTTCTGTATATTTTTCCACAAGTTGCTGAGCTACGTCTTCTGTAGCTCCTTTCTTCATGAGTTTATCTCGAATCTGCCAACATGTATACGCCCCCCGCGCCAATAGTCGGAGAACATATCTTTCAAAATTATACAACACTGTCATGCGATACCCGCCAAATCCAAATATTTCCCTACTGTCTGAAGGACATGAGAATAAAGTTCAGGCTCTTGAGAAAGGTAGGGATCCTCTGCTACCAAATCAAAAGCTTCTCTACGAGCCAATTCAAGCAAAGCACGGTCTTTCAACAAATCGGCTACTCTGAAATCAGTAATTCCATGTTGTCGAACCCCACAAACTTCTCCTGGACCACGAAGTTTCAAATCTGCTTCGGCTATTTTAAATCCATCAGTGGTAGCACACATTACCTTTAAACGCTGTACGCCTCCTCTTGTTGTGGGATCTCCCAAGAGAATGCAATATCCTTGCCGTCCATCACGTCCAACCCTGCCCCGAAGCTGATGAAGCTGAGAAAGGCCAAAACGATGAGCGTCCTCAACAACCATAACAGTAGCCTCAGAAACGTCAACCCCCACTTCAATCACAGTGGTAGCCACAAGAAGATCGATTTCACCAGCAGTAAACTTCCTCATTGTAGCCTCTTTTTCCTCTTGAGGAAGTTGGCCATGAAGCAACCCTGTTCTTATATCAGGGAAGATGGAACATATCTGCTCGTATCGTTCTGTAGCAGAGGCAACGGCTAAAGATTCGCTCTCTTCTATCAACGGACAGACCCAATACATTTTCTCCCCTTCACTGTGTCGCTCCCTGAGAAAGGGCCAAAGTCGATGGGTCTCTTTTTTACGAAGCCACCATGTCTTCGTGGGGAGGCGGCCAGGGGGCATCTCATCGATAACAGATACTGTGAGATCCCCATATACTGAAAGCGTGAGAGTTCTAGGGATCGGAGTAGCCGTCATAACCAATACATGAGGAGCTTGTCCTTCCTGTGTCCCTTTGTTTCTAAGAGCGTTTTTCTGTAAGACGCCAAAACGATGTTGTTCATCTATAACCGCTAATGCCAATTTATGAAAAGAGACTGGATCGGAAAAGAGCGCGTGGGTTCCAACAACAACATGGGCTTCTCCTCTTTCTATTCTTTGTAAAGCATCCTGCCGATCCCGTGAAGAAAGAGAGCCTACCAAGAGCTCGACTGATACGCCTAAGGGAGTTAGGTACGAAGACAACCTATAGAAATGTTGCTGAGCTAATATTTCGGTAGGGGCCATAAAAGCTCCCTGAAACCCTCCCTCCACAGCTTGGAGCAGGGCTAAAACTGCTATTACAGTTTTCCCCGACCCCACATCGCCTTGAAGGAGTCGATGCATAGGTATCTCCTGAGCGAGATCGCTGGAAATCTCCCCCACCACCCTCCTTTGAGCGGACGTTAAGGGGTAGGGAATAACGTCTGACAGGAAACGCTTCTTTAACTCACCCTCACGAGGCAACAGAGGTGCTTTCTCCGCCAACCGGGATCGTTCCCCACGGCGAAGAGCTAAGCCTACTTGAAGAGTAAAAAACTCGTCGAAAGCCAAGCGATCCCGTGCTGCTTTCCAGGGAGCCCCTGCACTAGGATAATGCATCTCAAAGACAGCATCAGAAAGAGGTGGGAAATTGTACTTTGAGCAGATATGAGCCGGCAAATGTTCTGCAGGGCAAAATTCTTCTGCCTCAAGACAGGATCGGACTAGTTTCCTGAACCAGCGCTGTTGCAATCCCAACGTAAGAGGGTACACTGGCACTATATGCCCTACAGAATCTGGATCTTCCCCTTCGTCTAATACCTCAAATTCAGGATTCGTCACCTGCATTTGCCCATAACGATGCTCCACCAGGCCATACAAGGCGACTTCCTTCCCTGGTGTCAGAATTCGTTCTAACCCTCTCCGATTAAACCATACTGCATGTACAAAATCCCGACCATCTGTAAAAAGGGCACGAGTAAGAGTTAATCCTGCCCGCAACGTTCGATGTTTTTCCATGGTCACAAGCCGGACTATTAAAGAGGCTGTGGAGCCAGGCTCTAAGCTGCTCAGAGGAGTCAGACCCCGCCTGTCTTCATATCGACGAGGGAAATAGAGTAACAAATCCTGAACCGTCCTGATATTAAGGCGGTTCAAGAGCCTCTCCCGTACAGCTCCCACTCCTTTTACGAAGCGTACAGACACTGTGGAATCTTTTTCCCTCACTCTGGCTGGCTCTCCTCAAGAGTCTCCTCTTCATGCAACGTTTCGAGCATAGAGGTGTATTTAGAGAGCAACGCGGCCATGTCGCTTTTGAAAGTACGCTTCATTTCCTGAAGTCTGAGAGCATCTCGCCTAAAAGCATCACGCTGGTTCATAGCTTCAAATACAATACGTTCCCCTTTAGCCCGTGCCTCAGAGATAATGGCATCAGCTTCCTGTTTGGCAGCTTCTGTCTTCACCTCAGCGCTTCGTTGAGCCATGAGGAGCGTCTCCTGTAATGTGTCTTTCAAGTTGTTATAGTCTTTGAGTTGGTCTTCCAAACGCTGAATATCCCTTTCCAGATCAGTCGTTTTTTCAGCCATAAGGCGAAGTGTTTCTACTATCTGGTCAAGAAAGTCGTCTACCTGATCAGGATCATATCCCCTCAATGCCCTGGAAAAGGTTTTGCTTTCTACATCCAGCGCCGTTATAAGCTCAGGCACGGTGTTCCTCCTTCCATTCCTCTACAATCCCTTTTCGTGGAGAGGCGACAAAGACTCCTGGAGATATTCTCGCCACGTCACCACGCATAGCAAAAGCTACTCCACAAAGAAAATCCAATACGCTCTGCCCTACATCGCGATCCATGTTTCTGAGGTCAACGATAACCATTTGCCCTTTATGAAGGGCCTCTCCCAACTCTTCTCTGCGATCAAGACAAAGATTCCCCCGACATAAAACCACTTGAGCCTGGACAGGAGGAGTTTTTAACACCCTGCTCTGCCGTTCCTCCAAATCCTCTTCGGCTTGAACCGAAGGACTGTCTGGCGATCCGGTCATTCCCTCTTCATCGTAATCATATTCAGCAAGACCGAGTATCGCCATGAGGCGCTCGAACATTCAACCACCTCCACATATAAGAGGATCAATACGATCGGGCCCCGAAAATAGCCGACCCAACGCGAACCATGGTACTTCCTTCCTCTATAGCCCACCCAAAATCTCCGCTCATTCCCATAGAAAGTTCCTGTAAAGGAAGACCACTTGAAACTTCCAAGCGATCACGAAGTTCCCGTAAAGAAGCGAAGGCTTTCCGTATTGACATTTCATCTTCAGAAAGTGGACCAACTGTCATAAATCCCTTTAAAGAGAGTAGAGGGCACGTCTCTTGAACATGTTCAAGCAGAGTTTCTGCCTGTTCTGATGCTACGCCATGTTTTGACTCCTCCCCAGATGTGTTCACTTCCAGCAAAATGGGGATGCTTCTATTCTCTTCAGAACAGATACGTTGTAATGTATCCGCAAGAGAAATGGAATCTACAGATTGAATCATATGAAAAGATTCCAAGGCTTTACGAGCTTTGTTTCTCTGTAAATGACCGATAAGATGCCACTCTACTTCAACATCTTCTGGCCACTGCTTTTTCTTTTCCAAGGCTTCTTGAACCCTATTTTCTCCAATAGCCGAGATTCCCCCGTGCTGTATGGCAAAGACCATCTCTTCTACTGAACGTGTTTTCGTTACTGCTATTAATGTAACATCTTTTCCGCTCCGCCCGCTTAAGCGAGCACTTTCTTCAATTTTAATTCGTATAGATTCTATGTTTTTTTGAATATCCTGCTCTACCATAACTCTATTCTGCCCTCCCTAGCGTGATCTGCTCGAAGCAAAATAATATTGCCCGGCTGAAGACCATCAGAAATAAAAAAAGAATGATCCGAAAGAGGGAATCCTTTCACTTCCTTGAATCGAACATAATTTCCTTCCACCAAAAAAACTCCCAGCTTCCCCTCTCTGGAAATTATAGACGACTGGGGAACTGCCACACCTACATAGCTTTCTGTAGAGATAAGATACGATACAGACCGTTTTTTAACAATATTAATAGGGAAAAAAGGGAGAGTAAGGTAGAGTTTGCACCGATATCCTAGCTTTTTCGCCACTCTAACCTCGCCCTGATATAAAGATGTATTCTTATCTCGTCTTAAAAGGACATTTCCCCTATCTATCCTCCTTTCAAGTGCTGGAGTCATATCAGCATAACCTACAATCCGAAGATCTTGAGGCATGGGAAGAAATTTCCCTATGGGATCTCCTTTTGATACTGTTTTTCCTTGTGGAAAGAGAGAGAGTTCCGGCGTATTCGGGATTTTTTCTATCCCGGGCCAAACGTTTGGATAACAAACCTGCCCTTCCAATCCATCAAGCCCAGGAATAAAATAACCTGTCTGCGGTGCTCGAAGTATTTGTTGAGAGCCATTATTTTCTAAAATAGCTATTTTATCCCCCTGAGCGACCCTTCCACCGTATCCTTCCACAGCATATTGAAGACGGCCGTGGGACGGTGATGTGAGAATGAATTCATTCCACAAAAGAATCCCCGGGAAAGGGAGCTCTTCTTCATAGGAGTAAGGCACCGCTTGAGCTATTCTCGGATGAGTTACGAGATAATAGTGCCACCAAAGGCCATACAACCATACAGCGCCAGCTAACGCACAGAGCACAAAAACAGTATAAACGACCACCTTGCGTTTGCTACTATAATTCATCTGTCTCAGCTACGCCCTCTTTTGTAAGAAATGTCTCTCTGTTAAGGCAGGAGAGCGGAATCTCTCCTTTCGTTAGTTTTTCCACATTCCCCGCAACAAAATGTAAAGCCCCCTTCAAGGAGGCATCAGTTACCCCGCCTATATGGGGGGTGACGGTAATGCGTGGATGATGAAGGATAGGGTCAGTCACTAACGGAGGTTCTGTCCAAAACACATCTAACCCTGCCCCTGCAATCCATTCTTCCTCTATAGCCTTCTCGAAGGCCTCTCGTATAACTAATCCCCCACGAGCTACATTAATAAAAAAAGCATTGCGGTCCATGGCGTGAAAGAAAGGTTCAGCTATACTATTTTGCGTTTCTGGAGTCAGCCCTAGGGTTACCACTACAAAATGGCATCCGGGAAGGGCTTTTTCCATTTCCGCCAGAGAGTAGAAACTTTTAATTCCCCACTCTCGAAACTCAGGACGATACGTTCGGTTAACCCCCACCACAGACATTCCCAAAGCTATAAGACGTTCTACTACACAGTGCCCTAAATTCCCCAATCCTACGACACATGCCCTCTTTCCCCAAAGAGTTATGCCTGGAGGAGTAAAGATTTTCCCTTCCGATATTTTTTCCTGGGACCGAGCATATCTCCTCGCTAAAAGCATCATATGGAGTAAGGCTATTTCCGCCACCCCTTCTGCATTGCCAGTCCCCCTGGAAGGAATATTACACGCAAAAATTCCTAACTTGGTACATGCTTCTATATCAAGCCCCTCCACTCCCACTCCCCACTGCTGTACCATTTTTAAACGGGGAGCCTTACTGAGAAGCTCGTACGTTACACTCATAGGACGAATAATGAGGACATCCGCCCACGGAAGCTTGTCTTTCAGATCCAAATCATCTGCCACATCCATCTCATGTCCCTGAAAGGCTGGGAGCAAAAGATCCCATAATCGTAAAAATGATTTCCCAGCAAAGAGTATATGCATCGGAATCTTCCTCTCTTCTCCCTTTAGCATAGGGGGTGTTTAGCCTGATACATGTCTCTCCAGTTCAGCGAAAGCATCGTGATTATGAATGCTTTCAGAGCTCACCACTCGTACCCGATACCAAGAAATTCGAGACTCTGCCTCTAGTTCCAACGCTGTATCACGAAGAACATCCTCTACAAACTTTGCATTCTGGTACGCTTGTTCGGTTACATACTTTTCATCCTCACGCTTCAATAACGAATGGAGAGGCGCAGAACCACACCTCTCAGCAATTTCTACAAGTTCTTCTATCCATACAAAGTTTTTCATACGCGCCGCTACTTCAATTCGAGCACGTTGGTTATGAGCTCCAAATTCAGAGATTTCTTTTGAACAAGGGCACAAGGTCTGTACAGGCACAATAACAGTAGTGATGAGATCAAAAGATGAATCTTTCTGTGCCCAAAAAATGACATCATAACGAGAATAGCTGGGGATTTTCGTTACAGGTGCATGGCGTCGGATAAAATAAGGGAACTGGAAAGTTATCTCGGCCCGATCGGCACGAAGTGTCTGTCGAAGGTGTTCCGTAATATGCTCCATTTGAGAAAGAGTCACTTTCCCCTGAAACTCCTCAAGAACTTCAATAAACCGACTCATATGGGTCCCCCTATAATGTTCTGGAAGAGAAACAGCCATAGAAACATTGGCTACTGTATGTTGCTCTTTCTGCTCTCTATCCAAAACAACAATAGGGTATGATAAATCTCTTATTCCTACAAGGTCGATAGGGATACGACGAGAGTCTCGCTCGCTCTGCACATCACGCATAGACATCTTCCTTTCTCAGAATAACGCCACTGGTAGCCGTCTCCCAGACCTCTATCTCAACAAGACAACAATGTGGGTAGCGTAACACTTCCTCTAACTGGTTCCACACCCACAAGGCAATATTTTCTGCCGTAGGCTGAGGGATAAAATCGTTAATATACGAATGATCGAGACGGGAAAGCACTCGTTCCTTAACAAGAGACGAGAGTTCACAAAAATCTATAACCATCCCTTCGTGATCTGGAGTTCCCTCTATAGTCACAACAAGGCGATATGTATGCCCATGGAGCTTCTCGCACTTCCCTTTATAGTGAACCAAGTTATGAGCTGCATCGAAGGTGAATTCCTTCTTCAGAAACATTGCATCTCCATCTCCTTTCATTCTTCCAAAAAACGAAATATATATTGTTTGATTTTACACCAAAAGTTTCTTCTCTCCCGAAAAAATGAAGTATATAGAATGAAAAGATCCTACCCCTCTTTTTTACGACTCCATTCAAAGAAAACCCCATAAAAACTGCTTCTGACCGACAATATATATGCAAAAAAACTATTTTAAGATCTTTTTAGCAACTATATCTGCATTCTAAACATTAATTTTATAAAAACTATTGACGACCACTCCCATAAAGTGCTATAACTTCTCCATTATTTTTTCTATCCGGACATGTTTTTGTTTCTTAAGGAGGAAAGGACATGACATACGATAAGCCACGGGATATTTTTGGAATGTACGTATTTGATCGACGGGCTATGAGAGAACGCCTCCCCCGGGATGTCTACGACGCCCTTATCGCTTCCATTGAGGGGGGACAAAAATTAGATTCAAGCATTGCCGATATGGTCGCTGCCGCCATGAAAGAATGGGCATTATCTAAAGGCGCTACACACTACACTCACTGGTTCCATCCCCGCACAGAATTGACGGCAGAAAAACATACCGCCTTTTTGGTTGCGGACGAAAATGGGCTTCCCATGGAGTCTTTTAAGGGAAAGGAACTTGTACAAAGCGAGCCTGACGCGTCTTCTTTCCCATCAGGAGGAATTCGTTCTACCTTCGAGGCCAGAGGGTACAGCGCCTGGGACCCTACAAGCCCGGCCTTCATTGTAACAAGTAAAAAAGGTGGTACCCTTTGTATTCCGTCAGTATTTATATCCTACGACGGTACGCCATTAGATTTGAAAACTCCCATGATGAAAGCATTGGACGCTGTGGAAACCAGAGCGTTGCGCCTCCTTAAGCTTTTCGGGAATCGGGGACTTAAATGGGCCAAGGTAACTGTAGGGGCTGAGCAAGAATTTTTTCTTATTGACGGAGCAGGGGCAAGAAAACGTCCTGACCTCCAATTCTGCGGTCGAACAATTATAGGCTGCCAACCTCCCAAAGGGCAACAGATGGAGGATCACTATCTGGGAGCTATTCCTCCTCGAGTTCTCTCTTATATGGAAGACGTGGAGAGAGACCTGTATCGTCTCGGTGTCGTTATTACTACCCGCCATAACGAAGCTGCCCCCTGCCAGTTCGAATTTGCACCTCAACATGCGGAAGCAAATTTGTCGTGCGATCAAAATCAGCTTATTATGGAAACATTAAGAAAGATGGCCCGCCGCCATGACCTCATGCTTCTGCTCCACGAAAAACCCTTCGCCGGACTGAACGGGAGTGGAAAACATATAAATTTCTCCATTCAGGATAGTGATGGGAAAAACATCCTGAAGCCATCGTCTAATCAGAGAAGAAACATTCAATTTCTTACATTTCTTTCGGCCTTTCTTCTCGGATTATCACGATACAGTGGCCTGTTGCGAGCCTCTATCGCTTCTCCCGGGAACATGCATCGCCTTGGGGGAAACGAAGCGCCACCTGCAATTATAAGCGCCTATCTGGGCGATACCCTTTCTATGATTTTGGACCGCATCGAACAGGGCTTGCCAGATGCTTTCCCCAGCAAGGGACTTATCGATTTGGGACTCAGCCGTCTGCCTGAAATTACAACAGACAACACTGACCGCAACAGAACGGCTCCCCTTGCTTTCACAGGGAATAAATTTGAATTTCGAGCACCTGGCGCCTCCCAATCTATAGCAGGGCCTCTTACGATGATTTTGGCCATCTGGGCCTGGGGGCTCGACCAAATCTGCTCTATGATCGAGTCGAGAATTGGCAATGGTGATGTGATAGATGCAGCTCTGGAAGCAGTGCGGTATGCGGCTCGGGAAAGCCGTAATATTCGATTTGAAGGGAACGCCTATAGCCAGGAATGGTATGAGGAAGCTCGTAAGAGAGGACTCATTATAGCTCATAACACTCAAGAGGCCCTCGCTCTTTACTTGGTCCCTGAGCATCGCCAGCTTCTCTCAGATCTTCATATTATGAACGATCGTGAAATTACCGCCTATTACGAAATTCGGCTGGAGCAATATGTAAAAACAGTAGAGATCGAGATGGGTATTTTACACTCTATGGTTTGGGAGGGGGTTTTACCCGCCCTTTCAAAGCAACTCGTATTAGAAAGCCAAGCTTTCAGCGCTATCGATCCAAGTCTTATGGATAATGCTGACGAGCCATGGAAAAAATTCATTCGGCGTTTGGGCACTCTCAAAACAGGCCTTCATACGGCAGTAGAGCACTTAGATAATTTAAGGCAAAAAATTCTTTCCATGCCTCTTGAAGAACAAGCTAAAGTGCTGACAGAAGAGGGGCTTCCTCTAGATGCTGCTATCAGAGGGATGTGCGATGCGGCGGAATCCATAACGGCCGGCAGCGTATGGCCATATCCTACATATAGGGAACTTCTCTATATTCCCTAAGAAGAACCTCACAGTTCGAGACACGGCGCCACCTACGGCACCGTGCCCCGAACTGACGGGTGAAGATAGCGAGACAATTCAAATACTAGATCTTTTTTCCCCAGCTTTATACCCCAATCCAAAAGAACCCGAAATTCCTTTACATGAGGTTCCTTTTGAAAGAGGGCATACATCCTATTGAGTCCTTCGGCAAGAAGTTCCGGATCTCGCCCTCCTTCACCGCAGGCAAGGAGAAGATGGGCAAGCTCTTTTTGAGCCAGGGAACGAACCATAAGAGATTGGGAGGCTCTATTCAGGCAATCCATCTGAAGAGCCATGTTTTTTTCTTCAAAAGCCTTTGCTATTAATCTATCACTATAAAGTCCATGCCCCAAAAAGATAAGACCGCCTACAGCCACTCCACTGAACAAGGCCATAATAAAGCGGTTTTTCTCCAGAGAAAAACGAACACAAAATTCTTCCTGTAGAATATCTCTGTTCGCAACTCCTAAAGCCACAGCCAGCCAGACAGCATCCTCAATACGATGAAAGGGACGGGTCCACAAAGCAGTCCCTCCAAAAAGAACCACAAGGGACGATCCCCATAATGCTTCTAAGGAAAGGGGAGCCTTTTTATAAAGCACAGAAACAAAGTGACAAAACCACCAACAAACGACGGTAAAAAGAAGAGCACCTCCCACAACTCCTGTTTCACATAACCATTGAAGAAATTCATTGTGAGCCCAATATGTATACTGCCATTTCTTCTCTGGATGCTCTTCTAGCATCGCCCCCTGCGCTTTAAGATAGTTCCATTTATAATGTCCCAACCCTACACCGCGAAAGGGATGTTGACGAAACATATACCACGATGTAAGCCAAATGCTGTCTCTTTGCCCCACAGATGCGGGGTTTTCAACTATATCTCTAAATTTATCTTTTAATGTTCCAATGCGCCCTTCATTTAATTCCACAGTGGCTGTCATAATAGCGAAGAAAATCAAAATAATACATAACGCCCTTCGTTTTATATCCTTATTTCCAGAACACCACACCCCTATGGCCATAAACAACAATCCCGATATGATTCCGAAGATAGCGGAACGGCTAGTAGTGTTCCATAGCCCCCACTCTGTTACAGCCAAAAGAAGGATTAGAATGCCGTCTCGTGGTAAATCCCATCCCTTCTTTGAAAAAACCGGTACGTAGAGAAAAAGGAACATGAGATTCAATGAGCAAATAGCCAACCAGAAGGCAAGCATGTTTTGTTGTCCTGTATTGGCTATGTAATGTCCTGGGGTTTGAAGAATAAAAAAGAAGGGTTTATGTAACGAGTGAATTTGAAGTTCTGCAAAAAAAACACTTACGGCCCCTGCCAAGCCGCTGCTTAAAAAAATCCACGGAAGCCACGTCTCATTAAAAATGTTAAACGTTATGATATAAAGAAGCCATAGGGCGGCAAAGGAAAACCAGGCAAGAAGGTATGTAGACCACGAAGAGATAGGGATCCAAAGGGGCTGGAGGGACAAAAATATAAGAAAAAATGTCGCAATAAGAGAAAAAGAATCCCATAAGAAACCTCTTGCCCTCTCGGCAAAGCTCTTTATAAAAGCAAAGAAAAGCATTATGCAGAGAGGAACAAGAGTTACGACCCACTTCATAGGATGAAGGGTCTGATACCAGAACTCTCCCGAAAAAACCATATTGGGTACTACGAGAAGAATTAAAAAACAACAAAAAGACAAGCCCTCTGTTTTGAACGAGGGCTTGTTCTTGTTATATTCTATAAATCCGTTACTCAGGGAGCCCATGTTCATGTACCTTGTCTTTTTCTGGGACTATATGTCCTTTGAGGTCTACTGTAATTTCAACTATAAGCTCTCTTTGAGCAAGTTCTTTAACTTTCCAGATGACAGGGATCCCTTTGCGCCTATTGCTTTCCACAAGAACAGCCAGATCCTTCAAAAGCTCCCCTGTAGGACCTTCTGGGCCTGTAAAGGAAAGTCCTTTGCTTCGACTCTTTCGAGAAACAGATTCATGATCTTTTGGGCGAAGAGCCTGTTTTTTGTTGCGAACTAACGCTTCCGCTTCTTTCGCATTGAGCTTCTCTTCTGCAATCTGTTGTGCAAGAAGCACCTGCTGTTCAGAAGCCAACCCTACAAGGGATCGAGCCTGCCGTTCTCCAATCTTCCCAAACATAATCATATTCTGCACGCCTTCATCAAGTTTAAGAAGACGAAGTTTGTTCGCTATAGATGACTGGGAACAACCAAGTCTGGAAGCAAGTACAGATTGGTTCCATCCTGTGCGATCTAAAATATTTCGAAGGCACTGGGCTTCTTCTATAGCGGAAAGATTGCTTCTATGGACATTTTCAACGAGAGCCAAGACCTGCTGGTCAGTGGGAGTAATCTGAGTTACTATAGCTGGAATTGTAGAGAGCCCCACTTTTTTGGCAGCCCTCAGACGACGCTCTCCAACTATAAGTTCATATCCCTTATCCACTTCACATACAACAATCGGCTGGATCACACCAAGTTCAGCTATAGACGATGCCAGTTCGTTAAGCTCGTTCTCATCGAAATACAGACGAGGTTGCATAGGGTTAGGCCGAATAAGGTCTACAGGCAATTCACAAAATTTCTTTTCTCCTCCACGAGGCTTTTCTTCATTTTTCCCGCCACGTAACAGTGCTTCGTTGCGAAGGAAATTCATCATACCTGCCATTCCGCTGCTCCTCCACAAATCAGACATAACACAATAACTCTAAATAAAGGTTCGCTCTGCATTAACAAATCGTGTATATTCCTTCAGGAATACTAAGTCCACATCTCCAGTAGGCCCATTACGATGCTTAGCGATACGTACAGTGGCCCGATTATCCTCCTCTTCCGGTGAACCAGCGCTATCATAATACCCCGGCCTATAAAGGAGAAGAACCAGATCCGCATCCTGCTCAATGGCTCCACTATCTCGAAGGTCTGATAGTTGAGGCATTTTATCTGTTCGCTGCTCCACAGCTCTCGAAAGCTGTGAAAGGGCTAGAACAGGTACCTCCAGCTCTCGAGCTACACCCTTCAGAGCTCTGGATATTTCAGCTACCTCCTGCTGTTTACTGTCAATACGCCGGGAAAAGCTCATAAGCTGCAAGTAGTCCACTACTATAAGCCCCACGTTCTCAAAACGAGCTTTAAATCGTCGTGCCCGTGCTCTAAACTCTAAAGTAGACAGCATGGAACTATCGTCTATAAAGATGGGAGCCTGGGTCAGACGCCCGGCAGCATCTGCCAATTTTTCCCAATCGCCATCTGAAAAAGATCCGTTTCGTATATCGTGGATATTCACTTTAGCCTCAGAACCTAGCATTCGCTGCACCAACTGCTCTGCACTCATTTCCAAGCTAAAGATCAAAATGGGGGTTTTTTGCTCCACGCCTCCATGTTGAGCCATATTCAGAGCAAGAGCTGTTTTTCCCATAGAAGGACGGGCTGCAAGAATATTGAGGCTCCCTGGCTGGAGCCCTCCAACCATTCGATCGAATTGATAAAAGCCAGTGCTGTACCCTGTTACATCCTGGTCTGACTTCCGATACTGTTCCTCTATCATTTGGAAGGTCTTGCCCAGAACATCTGAAACAGCCCTGAAATTTGTTCTGTTCCTGTTCTGAGCTATTTCAAAGACAGATTTCTCCGCCTCTTCCAGAATCTCATCAATTTCCAGCTCTTCAGAATAGCCTAGCCGAACTATTTTATTCCCTGCAGAAATGAGCCGACGGTGAATAGATTTATCTTTAACGATAAGAGCATAATATTCAGCATTTGCAGTAGTGGTGACGCCATCTACCAATCCAGCGATAAAGGGTTGTCCCCCTATTTTTTTATCGAACTCCCGTTTGGCAACTTCTTCGAGAAAGGTAAGGGGGTCAACCGGTTTGCCACGCTGAGCCATATCGCAGATAACCTCAAACGCCAATCGGTGCACAAGATCATAAAAATCGTTAGGGACCAAGACCTCCATAACCTGGTTCAATGCTTCCCTGTCTACGAGACAAGCTCCTAAAACAGCACGCTCCGCATCGAGACTTGTAGGGGGTACTCGATCATATATGTTTTCTGCCACCGCTATTCCGCCTCAACTTTTACGGTCATTCGAGCTTCCACTCCTTGATAGAGCTTAACCGTGAAAGAATATTCCCCCGTATTCCGAATGGTTTCATCAAGCTTTATATCTTTTTTATCGATAGAAACCTTTAGTTGTTTTTTTAGTGCCTCTTCTACATGAGCATTTGTAACGCTCCCAAAAAGCTTTCCTGACTCACCTGCACTCGCTTTAACTACTACCTGTTTCCCCTGCAAGTGACGACTCATCTCCTGAGCCTCCGCCAGCATCTTCTCTTCTTTCTTTTCCCGAGCCTTCATATCTTGCTTCCATTCGCTCAGCCTCGAAGGAGTCGCTTCTTCCGCCAAACCTCGTGGGATCAAGTAGTTTCGGCTATATCCGTCAGATACCTCTATAAGATCTCCTTTATTTCCTAATTTCGCTATATCCTGTTTTAGGATTACTTTCATTGCTACTCCCTCCTGATTCGTGACCTGAAATCAAACCACATATCCCCTATCCCTATACCCAAAGCAACTGTGGAAAGGAAAGGGATGAACATCACAAATATTATAACAATCCATCGAAGAACTTTCCCTACACCTCTCAAAGAAAGATAATACCAGATAACAGATAGGCCCTGGAGCAAGAAAAGCATGTTGACAAGAAGTTTAAGGTTCATTCCCACTCGAAAAACGAGACTCGATTGTCCAAGCTGTATTCCAACTAAAGAGAACACAATGGAGACTACAAAAGCCCAGAATATACTTTTAGGGAACCGCCACTGATCAAAAGAAGGAAGAGATGGTAACGTACCGCTGCCGATGCGGTGGATCACAGCTCGACTAATAACATAGCTTAAGTAGCAATCGACAGAAGCAGCTAAAGTCAGTATGGCGGGGAACACCATGGGCAACATTTTCAATGTTACCATCATTTGTTGTTTCATAGATTCTATGGTCTCAGGAGATAATCCTTTCCCAGCATAAAATTCAAAAACCTTATTCATGGTGTTTTCTATCTCTACAGGGTCGATAGAAAAGGGGTTCATACCCATAACCTTACTCGCCACAACCATAAGCACCAGTTTACTGCCAAGAGAGATAAGGATTCCATATAGAAGTATCTCCACTCCGTGATCCAATCTCTTCGACAAATATCCTAAACCGATTCCTAATATTCCAAAACCTAAAATAAAAAAGAGCGCTCCTATAGGGCCCATAAAAAACATTATTAAAACTGCCGCTACACCTGCTCCGAGAATAGACTTCTTCAGATCATGCCGCAACCCCATAACAACTAGAGGTGCTGGGCAGAGAAAGGAAAAAGCAATACCTACAACTGGTAAAAACTGAGCCGCTAAAAAAAGAACTACCGCCAGTCCCACGAGGAGAGAAGATTCGACAAGACTTCTCGTTGGCGTCACATGTGAACATCCTTTCCTGCACAGGTTGTGCCGAAAAAACAGGGGGAGAAGCCGTAGCCACTCCCCCTGTACTCATACATACCTATTTCAACAGCTAGAGCCTATTCTACAGAGTAAGGCAGAAGCGCCATATAACGAGCTCTCTTTATAGCCCTTGTCAGCTGGCGCTGATGTTTGGCGCAATTCCCCGTTACCCGTCTAGGCATAATTTTACCTCGCTCGCTTACATATTTCCGTAAACGCTCTATATCTTTATAATCTACGTTGTCGAGTTTATCGACACAGTAAAAACAAACTTTAGGCCGTCTCTTGCCACCCCGTCTAGGGGCGCCGCCCCCTCTCTGTCCTCTTGAGGGGCCATTATTCTCAGCCATGAATGTACCTCCTCCCTAAAAAGGAATGTCTGCTTCTTCTCCAGCTTCAGAATCTCCCATTTCGGAGATATCCAGAGGAAATTCCTCACCATCGAACCCCTTATCCCGGATGCTGCCAAAATCATCGCTGCCTCCGCTGTAGGGGCTTTCTTTCACATCTTCATCATCTCGCGAGGCGCTGCCCAGGAAAGTTACCGACGAAGCTATCACTTCCGTGATCCAACGACGCTCTCCCGATTTATCTTCGTAGCTTCGGACCTGCATCCGCCCTTCGACGAGGACCGGACGCCCCTTCCGGAGATATCTCTCGCAATTTTCAGCCTGATTCCCCCACACGACAATGGGAATAAAATCTGTCTGATTCTGCAATTCTCCGTTTCGCCCTTTCCACTGGCGTCCTACAGCTACTGTCAACCTGGCTACTGCTTGCTTTGATGCCGTATATCGTATTTCAGGGTCTCTCGCCAGGTTCCCCATGAGAATGACTTTATTAAATCCTCTGGCCAAAAGATCTCCTCCTTACTCTTCGTCAAGACGGACGATCATCTGCCGATATACATTAGGCCGTAAACTCATAAGACGTTCAAGCTCTTCAATCTCATCAGAATCGAGCTTAAATGTCATCACTGCGTAAAAACCTTCGGTGTGCTTATCGATAGGATAAGCCAGCTTTCTCTTCCCCCATATATCGGTTTTAGAGTGCTCTCCACCAAGGCTCCGCACGACCTCCTCGATCTTACCGATCTCTTCCTTTGGATCTTCCAGTTCAGAACTTACTAGAACCATCATTTCGTAGGGTCGCACGTTCTTCACCTCCTCCCTTTGGACATTATGGTCTCTTTTCTACGAAAGAGACAGGGAAACATTCGAGTATTATACGCTACTGTTGTTTTTGCGGCAAGACATCGTCCGACGTTACAACAATACGATAGATGCGTTCCCCCGGAAAAACAAGATTATATTGATCTCTTGCGAGATGGGCCAATCCTTCCGGTGTTTTGTAAAAGTCTATCTTCTCCTGATATTCTTGAAGTTTGCGGGAGAGAGACGTTAAGCGAACCATACGAGAGTCCACCATCTCGGATAGTCGATGTATCTCTCGAAACTCGAAGACATATGCTGTCCCCATAATGGCCACAATAAGCCCCAGCATTACTGCAAGGAAGACCCACCGAAGCCGAGGCATACCGCACTACATCCTTTCAGGAGCCCGCACACCCAAGAGAGAGAGAGAGAGAGACAAAACTGTCTTTGAGGCTTGAACGAGTAGGAGCCTCATATTCATTACTGGTAAACGTTCTCCAAGTATACGATTGGCATTATAAAAAGAGTGAAAATCTCCAGCCAAGTCGTAAGCATAATTAACAATAAGATAGGGAGCCCGCTCCAAAGCCGCTTTCTCCACTTCCTGAGGGAAAAGAGAGAGCCTGTTCACCAACTTTTTCTCCTCTTCAGCAAGGAGAAGTGACGGATCCAGGGCTTCCATTCCAGGGATAGCTATCCCACGAGTTTCAGCTTCTTTCAAGACGCTACAGATTCTGGCATGAGCATACTGCACATAATATACTGGATTTTCATTAGAAGACTGTTTGGCTAACTCCAAATCAAAGTCGAGATGGCTATCACTTCGTCGCATTACAAAGAAATATCGAGTTGCATCAACCCCTACTTCATCCATCACGTCCCGTAGAGTAACGAATTGCCCCGAGCGGGTGGACATGGCAACTTGCTCTCCGCTTCGAAGGAGGTTCACAAACTGAATGAGCACTATTTCAAGGCTGTCTCGCTCTTTTCCAAGAGCTTCTATGCCCGCTTTCATACGGGGCACATAGCCATGATGGTCTGCACCCCAAATATCGATGACTCTTTGGAATCCCCGACTAAATTTCTCCATATGATATGTAATATCAGACGCAAAATATGTAGGGACACCGTTGGTACGGATAAGGACACGATCCTTTTCGTCGCCAAAAGCCGTTGCCTTAAACCAGAGAGCTCCGTCTTCTTCGTAAGCATAGCCCCGTGCTTTAAGGGTTTCCATTGCTTGAGGCACAAGATCTCGTTCGTAAAGACTCTTTTCGGAGAACCAGACATTAAAACGAACCCCGAAATCAGAGAGATCTTTTTTTATTCCCTCTAAAATTCGGCCTGCTGCGTAACGCTGGAAGAAGGGCAGGCTTTCCTCCAAAGGTTCTTTAAGAAAGACATCGCCTTCCCTGTCGATAATCTCTTGAGCGATATCGTATATATAATCACCTTTATAGGCATCCTCTGGGAAAGGCGCCATCCCCCCCTGGCCTAAAAGCTCAAAATATCGGGATTGGGCGGAACGCCCCAATATCTGCATTTGAAGCCCTGCATCGTTAATATAGTATTCTTTTTCTACTTCCCAGCCAGCAAAGTCCATAATTCTGGCAATGATGTCACCAACAGCCGCCCCACGTCCATGACCAACATGAAGAGGTCCGGTAGGGTTTGCACTTACGAACTCTATCTGTACTTTTTCTCCCCCTCCAAGATTGGAACGGCCATATTCATCGCCTTCTTCTATAATAGTCCGCACGGCTTCCCCCATCCATTTCTGGGAAAGGCGGAAATTGATAAATCCTGGCCCTGCTATCTCCACAGACGTAAAATAATCACAATCGGCAAGGCGGGTCACCAAATCTTCTGCCAATTTTCTGGGTTTTTCCTTGAACACCCTGGCAAGTTGCATGGCAATATTTGTAGCCCAGTCGCCATGTTCTGCTTTTTTAGGCTTTTCGATAACATACTCCGGTAATTCTTCTGTTGGTATTCCCCGTTCCTCCGCAGCTGACTGAACTGCATTATCCAAAAGACCGCGAAGGGTCTGTAACACATCGGCCATTTGTACACCTCCAAGATCTTTACTTGGCACGCAGAGGCAGTGTTTTTGCGTTAAAGTCGGCGAACCGACGAACAGATTCATTCAAAGCCGACGCTATGGACTCATCAATACGATCCACAGACACAACAACCTTCGCGCTACCGCTAATAAGATTTTTTCTCTGTCGATAGTCTATTTTTTCATAATACTTCACCTTTCCCATATCCCTACTCGCTGTTCCAGGCAACATCACCACGTCCATAGTGGAGGGAATGCGAAGATCGTACTCCATTTCCACAGCAAAAGGGAATCTCAGCGAATAGGGAGGACGAACTCCACCTATTTCTTTGAGACACATAGGGAAAAAAGAGGGCAATTTTACCAGCATCTGCTGTCCTGTAGCTCCAGTAATGGCTCCTAATATCTCTATAGGGAAGGAGATTTCATACCCATATTTCAATTGACGGATCTCCGCTTTCTTCCCGTCAAAAGGAACACCTGTACAGGCGGATAATACATCTGCAGCTTTCGGACCGTCAGGAATATCCCCGCCAAAGAAAAGTCCCGTCCATCCATTCCTGACAAAAAAGGAGACTTTCCCCGAAAGAACTCCCGACTCATTCAGAGTCATATTCCATCGAAGAGAAAGGCGATGATCAGCAGCTCCGCCGCCCTGTATAACATCTGTTTTTATTTCTTGATCTACAAGTCCATACACCCGATTCCCCCAAAGAGCCGGGGGAGTTTCTCCAAGAGAAATACCTTGCTGCAAATCGAAAAAGAATACTCCTGCCCCAGGGTACGAAGCTTCTATAACAGGCTTCAGCAGAAGGCCTTTAGTTACAGGGGTATCACCGGCTATTTCCGTAGCCGTAACCCACTTAATTCGCGTCTGCCATCCCGCTAAAGGAAGCCACCGAGACAGTACTATTGTTTTTTCCCAATCAGACCATGGACCTTCAGCAGGGATAGAAGATCTCAATGCCTGAGCAGGGACAGACACTGGGAAGGAAGGAATATTTTTTACATATCGTATAATTTCATTCCCAGCCTTTACTTTATTTGCATTTTTTGCTGACGTGGAAACAGCTTCTGGCGCATTTGGGGTAGAAACACCTTCCATTGCCTTGAGCAGACGATAGAAGGAATCCCTCCCTTGTTGCAAACTAAAAGCTATAAAGGGTTCAAAAGAGCTCAGGAGCGAGCGTCCAGACCATGTGGGATGGTTGACCACTAACCATTTATACTGATCTCGCCCTCCTACTTTTTCCACCGACGGCTCTATCCCTTCACTTGATATCCACGCCAAGTTGGCCCCCGACGGAACATCCACAGAGATACGCTGTTCCCACTGAGGCAAATCCAGCCCTGTCTTAATATACCCATCCACACCCACTTTCCCTGGGGAAAGGACTTTATAAGAAAGGGCAAGAATCATTTCATCTCGCACAGGGAATTGCACCTGGCATATCTTATTCTCGCCAACTTCTAAAAAAGAAGTATCGGCTTCTAATTCTTTCAGGCCAGTACCTGGATCATATATATCTGCTGCTATAACATCCACGTTTCCACCTTCAGGGACAGGAATAGCCCAATTCAGCCATCGCGGATCAATAGAACTTCGGGCCAAGATGACCCAAGTAACAGTACTTTCCATACTTCCATCAGCTAAAAGAGCGTACTGGTGATCTTTCAGCCAAACAATGCCGGAGGCATTCCCGTAGAGGGAAAAACCCGGCGCTTCCTGTATCATCCGTTGGATATCAAAATCTTGCGCAGCATGCGCCACTCTCACTTCGCTTGTTCCACCAAAAAGCAAACAGGAGATGACAACACAAAGGGCTATTTTACGAAAACGTAGGCCCATATTTTTACCTCCTCGTTTTTAAGCGTTTTTACCACAACAATGTTTATACTTCTTGCCACTCCCACAAGGGCAGGGATCGTTTCGACCTACTTTAGGCCCCTTCCTTATTGGCTGTGGTTTTTCATCTCCAAAACGCTCTGAGTGAACATCTTCACCGGAAGCAAAAGGCAAAGCAAAATCCCGGCTTTCTCTTACTCCCTGACGATCTGAAGCTCTACGAACATCTTGTGATACAACTGTCACTCGGAAGGCCAGCTCCGCAACAGATTCGCGAACTCTCTCCATCATGGCCTGGAAAAGGTTATACGACTCGAACTGGTATTCGAGAAGGGGATCTTTTTGCCCAATAGCCCGCAGACCTATCCCTCGTCGAAGCTCGTCCATGGCCAAAAGATGATCCTTCCAACTCGTATCAAGAGTATGGAGAACAACAAAACGCATGAGTTCATCAGCAATAGTTGTTCCCAACGTCTCCATTTTTTCATGGAAACGATTCCCGATTTCTTTTTTAAGCTTTTCCACAGCTTCAGGCAAAAGTCGACGACTGTCTACTCCCTCAAGGAATATATCGAGCCCGGCTCCAAAGAGAGAACGAAGTTTAGACGCCGCTCTCTGAGGCTCCGCTTCCCCCTCCTCAGGGAAATAATGGTCAAGAACGTCATCCACAACACCTGAGATGACCTCCCACGTATGCTCAATAATATTTTCATCTTCCAAAATCAGGCGCCGCTCATTGTAGACAGCTTCGCGTTGCTGGTTCATCACATTATCGTAAGCTAAAAGCTGTCTTCGAATATCAAAGTGCATCTCTTCTACTTTTTTCTGGGCTGATTCTATAGCTTTGGTGAGAAGGTTGTGCTCTATGGCTTCCCCTTCCTCCATGCCTAATTTCTCCATAAGCCCCTGGATACGATCTGATCCGAAAAGTCTTAACAGATCGTCTTCCAATGAAAGATAGAAACGGCTTGATCCAGGATCCCCCTGTCTTCCAGATCGGCCACGAAGCTGATTATCAATTCGACGAGATTCATGCCGCTCTGTTCCAATAATTTTCAGTCCTCCGTACGTCAACACTTCCTCTCGCTCTTTGGAACATTGCTCTCGAAACTCTTCCAGCAGTTCCTTATAACGCTCCGGATTATTCCTTTCGTCTTTTTCTTCTCTTCTAAGTGCCTCTTTTGCCAAAAACTCCGGATTCCCCCCGAGCACTATGTCTGTTCCTCGTCCTGCCATATTAGTAGCTACAGTAACAGATCCCAAACGGCCTGCCTGAGCTACTATCTGAGCTTCTTTTTCATGATATTTTGCGTTCAGAACTTGATGAGGTATTTTCCTCGCCTTGAGTAGTTTGCTGACACGCTCAGAATTATCAATAGACGTGGTTCCTACAAGAACAGGCTCTCCTGTTGCATATGTCTCAGCAACTTCATCTGCTACCGCATGGAATTTCTCAACTGTCGTACGGTAAATTACATCGGCAAGATCTTCTCGAATCATGGGTTTATTTGTAGGAACAACGATGACTTCAAGTCCATAAATTTCTTTGAATTCTTCCGATTCAGTTACTGCCGTACCAGTCATACCTGCCAGTTTTCGATACATACGGAAATAATTCTGAAGAGTGATAGTAGCTAACGTCTGGCTCTCTCTGCCAACTTTCACCTTTTCTTTCGCTTCTATAGCCTGATGGAGACCATCAGAATAGCGTCGGCCAACCATAAGACGACCGGTAAATTCGTCTACTATAACGATCTCCCCATCCTTAACAACGTAATGCACATCCTTTTGGAAGAGGACATGGGCCTTTATGGCCTGAACTATACGATGGGCCAAATCGGAGCGAGCGGCATCAGAGAAAAGCCCCGGCATTTTCAGAAGGTGTTCACACCGAGCTATTCCTTCTTCGGTAATCGATACGTTCCGCTCCTTCTCATCTTTCTCAAAATCCTTGCCCTCTCGAAGCTGACGAGCAATCTGATCCGCTGTAGCGTACATTTCCACGTTGTCTTCAGAAGGGCCAGAAATAATGAGAGGAGTACGGGCTTCATCTATAAGAATAGAGTCCACTTCGTCAACAATGCAGTAGTAATGGCCTCTCTGAACAAGTTGCTCACGAGAGACAGCCATATTGTCTCGCAAATAATCGAAACCAAACTCGCTGTTCGTTCCATAGGCTATATCAGCAAGATATGCTTTTTTACGTTCTTCCTGATCCATATATGCATATATAACCCCAACAGAAAGGCCCAGGAATTTATAAATAGGCCCCATCCACTCAGCGTCACGTTGTGCCAAGTAATCGTTCACAGTCACAACATGCACACCCTTACCTGATAGCGCATTAAGAACAACAGCTAAGGTCGCTACCAGCGTTTTGCCTTCCCCCGTCTTCATTTCTGTAATTTTCCCTTCATGAAGAGCAACTCCGCCCATAAGCTGAACATCAAAATGGCGAAGTCCCAAGGTTCGGCGGGATACCTCTCTAACGAGGGCAAAAACTTCAACTAAAAGGTCATCAGGACTTTCTCCTGATGCTATTCGTTGCCTGAAATCAGAAACCAGAGACTGTAACTCCACGTCTTTCCTGGCCATCATTTCCGGTTCCAGACCGTTGATTTCGCCGACGATCTGGCGATACCGCTTCAATGCTCGTTCGTTGGGGTCAAGCCCAAGAACGCGCTTAAGGCCATTGAACATATATTTCACCTCTGCTAAAAAAGTGGTCGTTGTTCCACGAAAAAGTATTATATGCTTAAAAGAAGGGATGGGTCAAAAGTATTTTCACTGATGCAAAACAGGGCGGTGATCTTCCAGATCCCGCCCTGTTTTTTCTATTCCATTCCCGCCATCATAAGAGCAAAAACTTTCGTTTCATTAAGCAAGTGTTCTATTTCGCAATATTCATTAGGCATATGAGCTACATCTGCTTCATGCGCCCACACTACGGCCGGGATACCTTCCTTCCTAAAAAAAGCAGCACACGTACCACCACCGACACCTCCAATCACTGGTTCAAAACCATATACTTCGCGTAAAGAAGACGCTAGCAAACGTACCACTGGAGCATCTGAGGGGGTAGGCAACGTAGAATCGGTACGTTGTAGAATAGAAAAAGAGATACTGCCACCTTCCGCCCGCTCAACCTGTTTTTTGACCTGAGACACGACATTCAGAACAGCATCGACATTCACAGATGGCAATATGCGACAGTCAAAGCAGAAAGTTTCCTTCCCTGGGATAGTGTTTACATTCCCTACATTACTATTGCGCCGTGTAGGTTCGAAGGTAGAGACTGAAGGATTAAAAAGGCTATCCTTATCAGGGAAGGCTTCATGAAGAGCTCGATCTAATTCGACAGCAAATATATTGGCAATCCGACATGCATTGAGCCCCAAATCAGGACGACTGGCATGGACCTGCTCTCCTTCAACAGAAAACTCTAGCCATAAAATACTCTTCTCCGCAACCTCTATAAAATCCCCTTTATCATTACCCCCATCGGGGACAACAATACAATCATCCTTTTGAAAAATGCCTTCTTGAATCAAATGCTGAATTCCATATACACTGCCAACTTCCTCATCCGCAACGAAACAAAGGCAGACTTCATACTTTGACTGGATACCTCGTTTGGTCAGAAGAGATGCAGCGTAAAGGCTTGCTATAAGTTCCTGCCCATTATCATTACTGCCCCGACCATAAACCCGACCATCTTTTACTACAGCCGTGAAGGGATCTGTATGCCACAACGCCAAATCTCCTTCTGGAACCACATCCATGTGAGAAATAATCCATAAGCGTTTTGAAGTTGCGCCAGGGATCCTAACGATCAAATTGGGACGGTATCCTTCAGGAGCTTTTTCATCGGGAGCATTATGCCATTCCGCCTGAGGCAAACCTAGTTTTTCGACGAGCTGGGCTATATATTGAGCTTTTTTTACCTCCCCAGTCCCTCCTTCGTGGGGAGAAACTGAAGGATAATGTACCAGCACAGCTACGCTTTGTACTATCTCGTCTTTCTGGTCATCCACCCATTGCATTATTTGTGTTTTCATACCCAAACGCCACCTTTATTGGGATTAAGATGCATCAAAAAGGATATCCTTACCTTTGATAAGGTACTCCATGCCAGACCATACAGTAAGGATCATAGCAATCCACATGGCCCACAGCCCTCCTTGGACATTAAAGATGAGAAGGGTTATAGCTATAATCTGGCTCACCGTCTTGATTTTCCCCATTTTAGAAGCCGCTATTACAATTCCTTCCACAGCAGCTACCAAACGAATGCCGGTGACTATAAAATCTCTGGAAATAATGACCACTACAATCCACGCAGGAAGCCGTTGAAGTTCCACCAACGAAATAAGCGCTGCCACAACCAAAATCTTATCGGCAAGAGGGTCAATAAACTTCCCTAAATTTGTAACAATCCCCTTCTTTCGCGCTATATATCCATCTGCTGTATCAGTAATAGCTGCGAGTATAAAAACAAAACCAGCGATAAGATCTCCATAATTAACCTGAACTCCCAGTTTTTCAAGAGCAAGTACCGGAGTACTTATTTTAAGAGTTAGAAAAATCACTACTAACGGAGTAAGAAACACTCGTAAGAGACTGAGCATATTGGGAACATTTAGGGCCGACATTTGGACGTGCCGCCTCCTTAAACAAATATAGTAACTAGAACTCTCTCATATTATGACACAACGAAGGGGACGGCAAGTCGCCGTCCCCTGAGACTTTACAAAAAGAAGTTTTTGAGTCTTCCTTACCCTCCCAAATAAGCCTCTTTAACCTTAGGATCTTTCAGTAACTCTTCGCCTGTTCCTTCCAGAACAATACTCCCCACTTCCAGAATATACGCATAATGAGCAACTTTCAACGCAGCATACGCATTTTGCTCGACAAGAAGAACTGTTCGCCCTTGAGCATTAATTTCCTTAATAATATCAAAAACTTCCCTTACCAAAATCGGGGCAAGCCCAAGAGAAGGCTCGTCCATCATCACAAGGTCAGGGCGACTCATAAGAGCCCGCCCAACAGCCAACATTTGCTGTTCGCCACCAGAAAGAGTGCCGCCTTTTTGCCAGGCCCGTTCTTTCAGTCTAGGGAAAAGCGAGTAGACATGTTCTATATCCTCTCGTATCCCATCTTTATCATCTCGAATGTATGCTCCCAAAAGAAGATTTTCCTCCACTGTGAGTTGAGGGAGGATCCGGCGGCCTTCCGGACTCATGGCGATGCCTCGTTTAACAATCTGCTCTGGCGTTTTACCGAGGAGGTTATCTTCCTTTCCAGCTGTATCGGTGAAAAGAATATTTCCTTTTGCCGATTTCACTAAACCAGCAATGCTGCGAATAGTACTGCTCTTCCCAGCACCGTTAGCTCCGATAAGGGTTACTATCTGCCCTTTAGGAATAGTCAAATTAATTCCTTTCACTGCATGAATGCCACCATAATAGACGTGAAGATCCTCTATTTTAAGCATTTTTCCCGTACTCCTCTCCGAGGTATGCTTCTATAACTCGAGGATTCGACTGGATAGCCTCCGGGTCGCCTTCTGCAATGAGCTTCCCATAATCTAAAACCCAAATATACTCGCAAATGCCCATAACAACCCTCATATCATGTTCTATAAGAAGAATTGTCACATTGAATTCGTCCCTGATACGTCGTATAAAAGTCATGAGATCTTGCGTTTCCTGGGGATTCATTCCTGCAGCTGGCTCGTCAAGCAAAAGGAAATGCGGTTCTGTAGCGAGAGCTCGAGCTATCTCAAGACGCCGTTGATCTCCGTAAGGTAGGGAACTCGATATTTCCTCAGCCTGTTCGGCTAAATCTACAGCTTCTAAGAGCTTTTGAGATTTTTCACGGATCTCTTGTTCTTCATGGATAAGAGAGGGGACAGGAAAAGGCGCCATCCACCACTTACTTTTTTGGCGTACATGACATCCAATCATAACGTTTTGCAATACCGTCTCATTATTAAATAATCTAATATTCTGAAACGTTCTTGCAATCCCACTCTGACAAACTGTATGAGGTCGAAGTCCTGTTATGTCTTTACCATGAAAAAAGACCTTCCCCTCGCTAGGTTTATAAAAACCTGTAATGATATTAAAGACTGTGGTTTTTCCCGCGCCATTGGGACCAATCAGCCCCACAATGCTTCCTTGAGGGACAGACATGTTAAAATTATTGACAGCAACAAGGCCACCAAAGCGGATAGTGATATTCTGAGTTTGAAGAGCTACCTCACGCTGCTGATTCACTTAGTTTCCCCCCTTTTGGAAAAACGGGATATCATTGTGTCCCATCCAAACTCCCTCATCCCCATTATTCCTTCGCGTCTGAAGAGGATAATGAAAATAAGGGCCAGAGAGAAAATGACCATACGCATGCCGGGAATGCCGGGTATTTCAAAAGAGCCAATTGTAAGAGGGTTCTCCACAAAACGAAGCCATTCAAGAAGAATAGTAATAATAATACTCCCGATAACGCTGCCGGTAATAGAACCTAAGCCGCCGGCGACAGTGATCATCAACACATTAAAAGTAAGGGTAAAAACAAACATTTTAGGGTCTATAGTGGTAATAAGGCTTCCCATGAGAGCACCGCCAATACCTGCGAAAAAAGCTCCTATCGTGAAAGAAATAACCCGATATTTGAACGTATTAATTCCCATGTTTTTGGCAGCTATTTCGTCATCTCGAATAGCCTTCAACACATTTCCAAAGTTGCTGTTCATAAATTTAACTATAAAGTACAACGCAAAGAGTAACCATCCATAATTCCACCAAATATTCGCATATGACGGAATGCCTTTAATGCCCAAAGCACCATTCGTAACTGGTGTTATATTCGTTAATACAACACGAATAATTTCTGAAAAGCCAAGTGTCGCAATACCTAGATAGTCACCACCGAGACGAAGAACTGGAAGAGCAATGAGCAACCCAAAGAAAGCGGCAATAAGACCGCCTGCTAAAACAGCTATAAGGAAAGGAGCGCGTATTACGGAAAAGGGCCATATGATAGGCTCTAAAATCCACAAGGCTTGTTTTTGAGCCGGAGAAAGAATGAGGATTGCACACACATACGCCCCTATAGCCATAAAACCAGCATGTCCAAGAGAAAACATTCCTGTAAAACCATAAATCAGGTTAAGACTCAGTGCAAGAATTGCATTTACCGCTACTAAGTTAATAACCTGAATTTTATACCCGTCAAGATTTCCCTGAGCCCAGTAAAGTGCAAGAGCTAATAATCCTATAGCGCATACGTTCAAAATGAAGTTCCTTCTTTTTTTATCCATCAGATCTTGTCCTCCAGCTTCTCCCCCATAAGACCTGTCGGCTTAATGAGGAGGATTACGATCAGAAGAATAAAAGCAAAAGCATCGCGATACCCGGAAAGAGCCGGGAAAAAAGCGACAACCATAATTTCAATAAGACCTAATAGCATGCCCCCTATCACAGCCCCTTGAATAGAACCAATGCCACCAAAAACAGCTGCGATAAAAGCCTTAAAACCCGGGACAACCCCCATAAAAGGGTTAATTTGAGGATATCGAAGGGCCCACATAATGCCAGAAGCAGCAGCAAGAGCTGAGCCAAGTGCAAATGTGAAAGCAATAACTTTATCTACAGAAACCCCCATAAGTCTGGTGGTTTCTATATCTTTGGAAATTGCTCGCATGGCTAATCCCGGTTTCGTTTTATATACAACCCAAAGAAGAGCTAAGACAAGAAGAAAGGTAACCGAAGGGACAAGTATAGCTAAAGGCAAAATTCTGATTTGACCAACCTTAATAATGCGCACAAGCCAATCAGGGCGCATAACAGGCCGAGGCAATCCCGTAAAAACTACAAGGCCTAAGTTCTCAATAAAAAACGAAACTCCTATAGCACTAATAAGCGCGGAGATACGAGGAGCATCCCGTAGAGGCCTATAAGCCACGCGATCCACCAATATTCCGCAGAGAGTGGAAAGTAATACGGCCACAATTACGGCTACTCCCCATGGTAATTTGGCAAGTACTATAGCAAAAAAAACAAAATACGCACCAAGCATAAATATATCACCATGAGCAAAATTGATAAGCCGCAAGATGCCATAAACCATGGAATAGCCAATGGCAATAAGGCCGTACAGAGACCCGAGAGTAATGGCATTAAATAAATGCTGAATAAACATATTCAGGCTCACAGCAGCTTCCTCCTTGTTTAAGAGGCAGGAGAACTAGCGTTCTCCTGCCTCTGCGTCTGTATAAATGGAATCATACGAAAAGAGGAGTAAAGGGCTTATTACATTTCGGGTTTAACCGTTCCGATGAAGGTTTTCTTCCCTTCTTTAATCATTACAATACCCACTTCTTTTTCAGCATCATGAGTTTCATTAATCGTGGTATTGCCCGTTACGCCGGGGAAGTCTTTGGTCTCCGTCAAGGCCTTTGTTATGGCCTCGGGTTCTGCTACACCAGCTCGTTTTATGGCATCAAGGACGAGAAGATACGAGTCGTAACCAAGGGCTGCATTTACGTTGGGATCCTTATCAGGATGGAGCTTTTTCCAATTCTCTGTGAATTTTTGTGCCATGGGGCTCATATCTTTCATAGAAGGATCGTACGGGAAAGTTGTATGCATGAATCCTTCTACTGCCTCTCCGCCGATGCTAACGATTTCCGGGTTATCCATGGCATCGCCACCCATAATTCTAAATTCAGCACCGAGCTCCGCAGCTTGTTTCATAATAATAGCTCCCTCTGCAAAATAAGAAGGAATAAACATAATATCAGGTTTTTTGCTGATTATTTCAGTAAGCTGTGCCGTAAAGTCTTGGTCACCAGTATTATATTTCAGCTCAGATACTATCTCTCCATTAAGTTTGAGGAAAGACTGCTTAAAGAAACCAGCCAGACCCACGCTATAATCGTTAGAAACGTCCACAAGCAGAGCTGCTTTTTTAGCTCCCAATTCCCGTATAGCATATGTGGCAGCAGCAGCGCCCTGATAGGGGTCAATAAAGCAGGCGCGGAAATAATATTTTTTACCTTGAGTTACAAGGGGGTTCGTACAAGAAGTTCCCATAACAGGTATGCTGGCTTTTTCCGCAACTTCCCCACCAGCCATGGCAAGAGAGGACCCATAGGTTCCGATAATGGCTACAACTTTTTCCTTCTCAATCAGCCTTTTTACAGCGTTAGCTGACTCTACCTTATCGGACTTATTGTCCACCACAAAGAGTTCCACTTTTTTCCCTAGAATTTCTGGAAACTCTTGGTGAGCCATCTTCACACCGTCCAGTTCCAACTGCCCGCCAAAGGCATTTTGCCCTGTAAGAGGAAGATATACACCGATACGAATAGTATCCTCTGCGAACGCCACACCGCCAAGAAGCAACACTACCATCAATGCCAATGCTACCCTTCTCAACTTCATGAACAGTACCCCTCCTTTAAAAATAAGATCCAGAAAGATAATACTATTATACACGAAGATCGAATCTGACAATGACGTAAATTCTCTTTTGAATGACAATAGCTACATGGCAAGCTTGTGGAGGAAAGATTAAGGACCAGAAAATACACAGAAAGAGAGCCGGTTTTATGGCTCTCTTTCTGTCACAAGACGTGTTATTTCTTTTTGAAAGCTCGAAAGATCTGTGAATTCCCTGTATACGGAAGCGAAACGAACATATGCCACTTTGTTGAGGTGTTTTAATTCTTCCATTACCCGTTCTCCAATGATCGAGACTGGGATTTCACCAACACCACTTGCACGGAATCCCTCTTCAATCCTTGATACAACTTCTTCTATCTGTTCTAAGGAAACTGGTAGTTTCTCGCAAGCCTTACTGATGCCGCGAGTAATCTTTTCTCTATCAAAAATTTCCCGTCTTCCGTCCTTTTTGACTACCCGTAAGGTTCGTTTCTCCTCGATTCTTTCATAAGTGGTAAAACGGGCTAAACATTCAGGACATTCTCGACGACGACGAACAACTCTACCTTCATCGGCTGTACGTGTTTCTATAACTCGCGTCTCCATGGCACTGCATTTTGGGCATCTCATTCTCTTCTTCCCCCAGATACATAAAAGAAAAAGCCGGGCAGTCACCCGGCTTTTATACTCTGGAACGCTACTCTACTAGGGACTGCAAATATGCCTGGACCCTTGTTTTTACCCGTTTCCCTTCGGCGCGTCCTCGGACCTCGTTCATAATCCGCCCCATGACGCGCCCCATATCTTTCGGGCCCGTTGCCTTTACCGCCGCTGCAGCCTTTTCGATCATATTGTCCAATTCATCATCAGGCAGTTGTTCTGGAAGAAACGTCTCAAGGAACGCCGCTTCCCTTAGCTCTTCCGCTGCTCGATCTGAAGCGCCGCCAGCTGTAAACTGCTCTGCTGATTCATGCCTTTGTTTTATAAGCCGCTGAATAAGGGCAACTACATCCTCGTCGGCAAGCTCCGTGGAACGCCCTTTTTCAGTTTGGGCTTTCTGTATTTCTGCTTTCAACATACGTAACGTCGAAAGTTCCATTTCTTGCCTAGCTTTCATCGCCGTTACAATATCTTTCTGAATACGTTCCAACAGCTCGCTCACCTTATCTTACCCCCTGGATCTACTCCGCCGTTTTCTTGCAGCTTCGGCTCTTTTAGCTTTCTTAACTTCGCTAGGTTTTTCATAGTGCTCTCGCTTCCGAGCTTCGCGAAGGGTTCCAACCTTAGAGACCTCCCGCTTGAAACGCCTTAGCGCATCCTCAAGGGACTCATTTTCTCTCCGAATGATCGTCGTCATACTGGATCCCCCCTTTCTGTGCCACCCACATCAACTAACCTGGTGGCCAGCGGAACGACCGTCCCGCCAACAGGTGAACATGAAGGTGGGGGATTGTCTGTCCAGCCTGAGCACCACAGTTGATTACTAATCTATAACCATTGTCCTCAAGCCCAAGGCTTCTAGCTACTAGAGTTACAGCCCCCATAAGATGGCCCCACATCCCATCTTCTTTAACCATAGCCGCAGAGCTGATATGCTGTTTAGGAACAATTAACACATGTACAGGAGCTTGAGGATTTAAATCCCTAAACGCAAGAACATGGGCATCTTCGTAAACAACATCCGCTTTAACTGATTTCTCAATAATCTTGCAAAAAATGCAACTCCTGTCCACTACAACCCACCTCTCAACTTCAGGCTATTCTATACCAGATTTTTCTTCCGGACAATAGACCCCGCCCAAACTCGTACAGCTGGAGCATTATGAGAACGAGCCAAAAGGCAAACCCTTCCCATTGCCCATTCGGGACATCCTTTTCTCTTTAAAATTTGTAAGAGTGGCACCAAGATCCTTTCATCATCGCTTCTCAACAATCGTAATACGCTGATTTCATCAGGAGCTTCTCCATTATAAGGCCAGCGGCTGAGTGCTTTCACTATAACTTCTACAGAAGGATGGGAGAGAAACCGCTGTAAAAGAGATTCTCTACAAGGCACATTGCCTATCCATCGTAAATATGATAAAGCCGCTTTTTCAGAAACCTGACAGGCTTTAGCTGAAACAGCTTCAGCAAAAGTCAGAAGTACCGGCTGATAAAATATCCCTTCAAAAATCAGTGTCAAAGAATCTTCGTCTTCTGGATATCTATCCGCCATGTTGACAAAACTTTCTGCTACGCCAGGCTGATCGAAATATTTTATCAAAAATCCCGCCGCTAAACGACGCACTGCAGGATGAGTACTTAGAAGTCTTTGCTGCGATCTCACAAGATCTGTTTTACCATCAACTTCCTGTGCACGTTCAAGCAAATGAGCCATCTTTAGTTCCGTGTCCACAAGAATTTTTTCTAACCGCAGCTGACGGATTCGTTCGGAGTTTTTTGTGTTCTGAGCTGTCTCTCTCTCAGGTTGTTGCTGCGTATTGCGCGCCCTGCCCTGTTTCCAGGCCCCTCCTCCCTGTCTCAGCGTAGCTACATCAGATTCCTTAGATTTAAGAAACATATAAGCCGCTGTGATTTTTTCAAATTGAGGCGCTGCCTGAGGTCCAGCTATGTCTGGATGGCAAGTTCTGGCCAATTGTCGAAAAGCAGAGCGGATATCTTTCATTGAAGCCCCAGACATGAGACCAAGAACAGCGAGACTCTCCTCGAGCCGAATAGACGCGTCCATCATAAAGAGATCCTCTCCATATTGTCAGCTAGGTGAGACAATAGCTCCACCGCTTCTCCGTAACAACTCTGCTCCACCAGCGCTCCAGCCGATCCGACAAGAGCCATCAACCTACTCTGCTGCGAGGCTGATAGGGGGAGGGCCAATCTAGCCAATCGTTTCTCTATTTCTTTAAGTTCGGGAGGATTTTCTTCACTATGTGCCAGACACTCATCCACAGAGAAGGGAGGGATATCGAACAACTCTCCAGACTCTCGTCTCAGCTGTATAGAAAGGAGTCCTCCAGAATCTACAGAGAAGTAAAGATCCACTTCTTCACCTTTTTTGAGAGAATCGACAAAAACTCGATTCAGAACCATCCATCCAGGGCTCTCGGCTTCACCCTGCACTATTTCCAAATCTATACGTCCATTTCCAACGCTAACAAAATGGCGGGTAGCTCTACATGGCAAAGGAAGGCCTTTTTCCAAAACAGGAACAAAATTCCCCTCCGCAGAAACTATCCCCAAACTTTGAGAGAGAACATCTATAAGGAAACGTCCTTCTGTTGCCGAGCCAAAAAGAGCTGCTCCCATGGCGATAGCTTCGTCTGGGCATTGACTCACATACTCTGGATGAGCCACTTTCGACTCTAAAACAGATCGGAAAAAAGGGATGCGACTACTTCCCCCAACAAGCAGCAAATGACTTGGAGTATATTTTTCCCAAAGCTGGAAAACTATTGTAGCCACCTGAAGGACCATGGGGCGAATGAGCTCTTCGAACTCATGACGAGATATATTTATAGAATGAGAGGAACGAGAAAGGGCCTGCGTTGGTTGCCACGTATAGTTTGAACATGAAGAGAGGGCTATTTTTATGTTTTCAGCCTCTCCTAAAAGATAACGCCACATGCTATCATCTGCAGGAAGCGCCTCTGTGCTCAAAAGAAGTCGTTTTTCTAAAAGCCGGGCCATCAAAAAATCAATTTCTCGGCCACCGATAGTAGAATCTCCAACGCTTTCCAACACTTGCCAAACTCCCTTTTCCATTTCTACAACTGAAACATCTACAGTTCCAGCTCCAAAATCTACAACGAGAGAAACTCCTTCTTTCCCATATGCAAAAGCTGCTGCTGTAGGTTCGTTAATGATACGCAAAGACTCAAACCCTGCAGAATAGGCAGCACGAGCAATCGCCTGGCGTTCCGCAAAGCTAAAAGCAGAAGGGACGGTTAGAACGCATGCAGTTACAAAACGGTTCAGAACCGCTTCCGCATCTTCTCGCAATAAAACAAGTAAAGGGACCAAAACTTCTTCTGGCGCAAAACAACGCCAACCACAGCGAATTTTTCCTTGTCGGCTTATTTGCCGTTTCATATCCCAAAAGGTTACCTCAGGATGGGCTATCTCTCTTCGCGCCGCCTCTTCGCCGGCAACCCAACCAGAGGGACTCCAGGAAACCACTGAAGGGGTGCGTTTCATCCCCCACCGGCTAGGCAAAACCTCCACATTCCCATCAATATTACAGGCTGTCATGGCATAACGGGTGCCAAGGTCTATTCCAAGCATCGGATACTTCATACCTACAGACCGCCTTCCAAAAAACAACAATATATTTCATATTACATAGTTTATTATACCAGCCAAACATCTTATTTTCAGAGAGTAAGAGTTATGCTCGAAGAGATTCGGAAGCGTAGGAGAAAGGGCGAACTGTCACAATATCTCCTATAGAAAATTTTTGGGCAGTTTCTACTTTTACAAAAAAGGGAGTAAGGCCAGTAGATCTGCCATCCGACACTTCTTCCACAAGAATTGGGATATCTTTTCCCAGCCATTGGCTACAATAAGATTTCAACAATTCCTCACCTTTTGTTATGGTTTGATGAACTCGTTCCTGAGCAATCTCCCGAGGAATTTGCTCCTTAAAAGATGCAGCTCGCGTTCCCTGTCGAATAGAGTAAGGGAAGACATGTACTTTCCCCAAACCTATCTCGTCCATTATACGGAGGGTATTACGAAAAGCCCTGTCGCTTTCTCCAGGAAATCCTACAAGGATATCAGTACTGATATGAACTCGCTCGCCCAGAAAAGAGCGGATCCTTTTTACAGACGCCATAAAATCGGAGACAGTATAGCCTCTTCCCATCCTTTCGAGAACATCATCATCCCCACTCTGTAACGGAAGGTGCAAATGAGGACAAAATTGAGGAGTCTCAGCAAGGGCAGATAACAAGGTGTCATCAATACCGAAAGGTTCAAGAGACCCGAAGCGTATCCGACGAACACCTGGAACAGAACCAATCCGACGGACAAGCTCTCCCAGAGAAATTTCGCCATAAGTACCATATAAGCCAAGGTGGACACCAGTAAGGACTACCTCTGAACATCCTGAATCCACTATAGAATGGACCTCATTCAGTACATCCTGCCATGGACGGCTCACTGGTTTGCCTCGCACGAAAGGGATGATGCAATACGAACAAAAATGATTGCATCCGTCTTGTACTTTGACGAAAGCCCGAGTATGCAAGAGAGGATGCCTTTGAAAAAGAGGATCCCACGAGGAATCGTAAAGAACATCACTGCGTAAATCAGTAAAGATATTATTTTTCTTCTCGAAGGCTTCCTCCATAAGGGTCGGGATACTCGCTTTTTGTCTCGTGCCAACAAGAATATCCACACCAAGGCCTTGAGCTATCTGAGAAGGCACTTTCTGAGCCCAACATCCGCACGCCACTATAACAGCATCTTTCGATTCACGTCGCAACCGTCTTGCAAACTGGCGGCTCTTTTTATCTGCCATAGAAGTAACAGTACAAGAAACCAGAATAGCTCCATCATAAGGAGGCGAAGAGACAATATGAGCGCCAAAAGCCTCGAGCATAGATGCTAGGGCATCGGCTTCAGACTGATTTGTTCTGCACCCCATGGCTATTATGACTATTCGCTTGTTTATTAACGATCTCTTCATTTTTTCGTTACTGCTACCCCCCACCAATCATTGCAAGCTACATCGTCAATAATCTCAAGACCTATTTCTTTCAACGCTTTTATGAAGGTTTCCTTTTCCTTCAGTAATAAACCGGAAAAGATAGCTATCCCATCCTCTTTCAATGCGGCAGGTACGCTTGGAAGCATTGTGAGAAGAGGCTCAATAACTATATTAGCCATAAGGATATCCACTGTTTCATGAAACCCCTTAAGGAGATCCCCCTCCTGCAAGTCTACATCCTCTTTATAGACGCCATTAAGTTCCATATTATTCAAGACCTCATCCAGCACCGCCGGATCCAAATCTCGAGCATAGACATGACGGGCACCAAGCCGAACAGCTCCAATAAAAAGGATGCCAGACCCTGTGCCAATATCTGCTACATCAAAATCAGGCCGCATATATTTCTCAAGGAGGGACAACGCTATTTGCGTGCTTTCATGATATCCAGTACCAAAAGCGGAGCCTGGATATATATAGAGAGGGATTCTATCCTGAGGTTCGCTTCCTCTATGCCATGGAGCTAAAACCACAAACCGCTCCCCCACAGGGAGAGGAGGAAAAGCCTCTTTCCACTCTGTATGCCATTGTCTGTTCTCTATTTTTCCCATATCTACAACAGATACCCCTGGCCATGAACCTAAGTATCTATTCAACTCTTCAAGCCAATAGCCTAAATCTTGGAAGGTGCGGTAATAAATCCTCATTCTGACGCTGCCAGAACTCTCATGCTCTTCAGAACCAATACCTCCAGAAAGATCGGCAAGTGAAGACAACACTTCTTCAAGCTCTAATGTAGCTTCAAGGGTAATGTACCACCAAAAGCTATCTCCCTTGGTCATGATGTGTCCTCCTCTTTTAGAAAAATCCTGTGAAAAATCGGGGAGGCTTCAAGCCTCCCCGATTGACGTCGAGTCTATCACGTATGGAAGGATTTTACAGCTATACCTCAAGAACCAAAGATGTTTCTGAATTTAGAGAAGAGCCCCTCATCCTTAACATCTAATTCCATCTCTTTCGCTAATCCTTCAATGAGAGCCCGCTGCTTTTCAGTTAAACGAGTGGGAATATCGATCGTTACATGAACAAATAAATCCCCTCTTCCTCGTCCACCTCGAAGCCTGGGCATCCCTTTACCCCGAAGTCTAAAAACCTTACCTGGCTGAGTCCCTGCTGGAATTTCAAGTTTCTCCACTCCATCAATGAGCGTCTCAACCTCAATTGAGCCCCCAAGAGCAGCCATAGGAAAGGCTAGCACTGTCTTCCGATGGAGATCCCCCTCGTCTCTTTTGAAAACAGGATGGTCTTTCACCTGAATTACAAGGAAAAGATCCCCTGGAGGACCTCCATTAAAGCCAACTTCGCCTTCTCCATGAATACGCAGCCTTGTGCCTGTATCTACGCCAGCTGGTATGCGAACTTTCAGACGGTGGGGAACTTTCTGCCGTCCCTGACCGCCACACTGGCTGCATTTTTGTTTGATAAACTGTCCAGATCCACCGCACTGAGGACACGTAGTAACGGATACAAATTGACCAAAAGGCGTCTGCTGGCGCGTCTCTATTTGCCCAGTGCCACCACAACGAGAGCATGTTTCCGGAGTTGTTCCAGGTTCTGCTCCAGAGCCGCCACAACGGCTACAATTCTCCCATCGAGGTATTTCCACTTCCGGCTCGATGCCGCGAGCTGCATCTTCCAAAGAAATGGAAAGAGCCATTTCAAGATCTGCACCACGGCGAGGGGCTCGAGGGTCAGCCCTTCGCCGCCCCATTCCCCCACCAAAGATATTCTCAAAAATATCTCCAAACATATCGCCCATCCCGCCGAAGCCCTCAAAGGGACCCCCGCCTGGAGGCATGTCTCCTACTGTTCCAAACTGATCGTACTGTGCCCGCTTTTGCGAGTCACTCAACACTTCATAGGCCGCATTAATTTTCTTGAACTTTTCTTCGGCCTCCATATTCCCAGGGTTCGCATCGGGATGGTACTTACGAACAAGCCGCCGATAGGCCTTTTTTATATCAGCTGCAGAGGCATCCCGGGGAACGCCAAGTATCTCGTAAAAATCTTCCTGCGCGCCGGGAGATGGCACCTCAGATCACTCCTTACGCCTGACCATGATCGCTGAATTCAGCGTCAACTGTTTCCCCTGTTTCTTGGCTATGAGAATTTTCACTCTGCTGCCCACTCGTTGAATCAGCAGATTCGGCCTGGCTATAAAGTCGTGCCGAAAATTCCTGAACTTCTTTGAGGAGAGCATCTTTGGCGGCTTTCATTTTCTCTGTATCGTCACCTTCAATAGCTTTCTTTAAATTATCAACGGCAGAGTTGATTGTTCCCTTTTCCTCAGCTGACATTTTATCTCCATGGTCTTTCATCAGCTTTTCAGCCTGATAGACAACACCATCGGATTCGTTCTTCACTTCAGCCGCATCTCTACGCTGAAGATCGTCTTTCTCGTGCTCTTCAGCCTGTTTTTTCATTTTTTCAATCTCATCATCAGAGAGCCTGGACGACTGAATCGTAACCTTCTGCTCTTTCCCTGTACCCTTATCTTTAGCGGAAACATTTAAAATTCCATTAACGTCTATATTAAACGTAACTTCAATCTGGGGAATACCGCGAGGTGCTGGCGGAATTCCATCAAGCGTAAAGCTGCCTAACTTCACGTTATCTGCGGCCATAGGCCGCTCTCCCTGTAAAACTACTATTTCCACCTGGTTCTGATTATCAGAGGCAGTAGAGAAAACCTGGCTTCGAGAAACAGGAATAGCCGTATTTCTCTCTATTATTTTTGTAAAGACACCACCTAAAGTCTCAATTCCAAGAGATAGGGGGGTTACATCCACTAGAACAATATCTTTATGATCTCCAGAAAGAATTGCTCCCTGCAGAGCTGCTCCAGCAGCTACACATTCATCAGGATTGATCCCCTTAGAAGGCTCTTTCCCCAGAAGCTCCTGAATTTTTTTCTGAACCATAGGCATACGGGATGAGCCACCGACCAACAACACCTTGTTAATTTCGTTCGTAGAAAGCCCCGAATCACTTAATGCGCGTTTTACAGGCCCTTCTACGCGAGTCATTAGATCTCTTGTCAGCTCTTCAAACTTAGCCCGTGACAAGGACATTTCCAAATGTTTAGGTCCAGTTTCATTAGCTGTGATGAATGGAAGAGAGATAGTGGTTTCCGGCATAGATGTCAATTCAATCTTCGCCTTCTCTGCCGCTTCACGTAAACGCTGCAAAGCCATCCGATCATTATTGAGATCAATACCTTCAGTCTTTTTAAACTCTGCTACCATCCATTCCACTATGCGATTATCCCAATCATCACCGCCAAGGCGGTTATCACCAGAAGTAGCGAGAACTTCGTATACTCCTTCGCCTACGTCAAGAATGGAAACATCAAAAGTTCCCCCGCCAAGGTCAAAAACAAGAATTTTACTCTCTCCCTGTTTATTATCACCATAGGCTAAACACGCTGCAGTAGGCTCATTAATAATACGAAGAACTTCAAGACCAGCAATAGTTCCTGCATCTTTCGTAGCTTGACGCTGAGCATCGGTAAAGTAGGCGGGCACGGTAATAACTGCTTTTGTTACTGGCTCGCCTAAATAATCTTCTGCGTCTCTTTTAAGTTTCTGTAGAACCATGGCCGATATTTCTTGGGGTGTATATGCTTTACCGTCAATTTTTACTGTTTCCTCAGACCCCATATCTCTTTTGATAGACATAATCGTATGGTCAGCATTAACTATGGCTTGTCGTTTCGCAAGCTGTCCTACAAGACGCTCTCCATCTTTTGTAAAAGCCACGACAGAAGGAGTCGTCCGAGCTCCCTCCGCATTGGGAATAATAGTTACGTTATCTCCCTCTTTAACAGCTATACAGCTATTTGTTGTTCCGAGGTCTATACCAACTACCTTTGACATTCCTATCACCTCTATAAAATAAAAAGAATCAATTTAAGATATTTCTATGCCTTAGACTGATCGTCTTCGTTTACAATATCTTTTTCACACTCTTGAGCTTTTTGGGGTTCTACGTATTTTCCAACCTTTACTCGAGATGGGCGAATAACCTTATCTGCCATTTTATAGCCCCGTTGTAGTTCAAAAACCACGATGCCATCTTTTTCCGGTTCTTCCACTGGCTCTATACCTACTGCTTCATGAAAACTTGGAGAAAAAGGCTCTCCTTCAGCCAGTATTTCTGAGACTCCCACTTTCTCTAACACCGACAAAAACTGCCGCCGGACCATAGATACTCCTTCTCGAATATTCTGTTCTTCTGTATTGTCAGGTTGTGCCAAAGCTCTGTCGAGATTATCTAGAACTGGTAGCAGCTGCATTACCAAATCTTCTTCCGCGAGGCGGATATACCTTTCACGTTCTCGTTCCACTCTATTTTTATAGTTATAAAAATCTGCACGAGCAGATGCAGCAGCGGTACGAAGGATCTCGTTTTCTTTTTTTACTTCTTCTATAACCTTTTCCAATTCCTTTTTTTCCTGAATCAGCACCTCAAGAACCTCCTGCCCTGCTTCCTCCATTTTCCCCTCAGGTGGAGCTTCCTGTCCCTGCTGACAGTTCGTTTCACGACACATTTCCTGTTCTTCTCGGGCCATGGAATCGAACCTCCTTATATTAATCGACGTTTTCTTCTTCCAGATCTGCCATCATGGCTTCGAGAATGGAAATCGTTTTTTCATAATCCATTCTCATCGGTCCAATTACACCTAAAACTGTTCTTCGACCGCGCTTTCTTGAAGGAACCATCAATATGGAACACTCTTGCATTTCCTCTTCCGGGTTTTCATCTCCAATGGAAATATTAACGCCGCGTTCAAGAGAACAACGATCTACAACCTCTGCCAGAGAAGATTCCTCTTCCAGCAGCGAGAGAACAGCCTGAAGTTTACTTATATCTTGAAAATCAGGGAGGTTGAGGATATGCTGCGCCCCCCCTGTAAATAGCCTATAGTTATACTTCTGCAACATCCCGTCTATTTGTATAATGGCTTCTGAACACGCATCAGAAAATCTTTCAAGGCCCTCTATAACATAAGAATAGAGGACTTCCCGCACTTCTGACCACGGATGTCCAACACATATCATATTGATACGACGAGCCAACTCCTCAAGGGAATCCTGAGATAAATCACATGGCAAAGCCACTATATTATGGTGAACAAGGCCGCCTTTAAGTACCATAATTACAAGAACCGTATTTCCGCCAAGACGAACAAAATCCACATGTTGAATTTCCACTTCATGAAGGGAGGATATAGCAGCAACACCCACATAGTTTGTTACCCGCCCCAGAAGTTGGGAGACATAGGATAAAAGAGATTCGATGCCTTGCTTCTGTTCTCGAATGCCATCTTTCCAATACTCAAATCCAACCGGAGGGACTCTTCTTCGATGTAGAATAGAATCGACATAAAGTCGGTAAGCCCTTGATGTGGGAAGGCGTCCTGCCGATGTGTGAGGTTGATAGAAATAGCCCATCAGCTCAAGATCGTACATTTCATTACGTATCGTAGCCGCACTGCAACCTTTTAAATACTTACGGGCAATAGTACGAGATCCTGCCGGTTCCCCAGTCTGAATATATTCATACACAACGGCTAAAACGATCTCTAGTTGCCGTTCGGTAAGCACGAACCTCCCCTCCTTTTTTCAATGTATTAGCACTCTCTCTTGTTGAGTGCTAATCTATCCATTTACAGAAGGTAGATTATCAATCCTTAGAATTATTGTCAAGACTGGTCAATCTTTTTATTTCATTATTTCTCTGATATATAATGATAACATTCATTAATATGATACAAGAGAAAGAAGAGTGAGAATCATGGCTACTGATCGAGAACACACGACTATAATTTTAGCTAGACACGGTGAATGTCAAGGTAATCGAGAAGAGAGATTTCGCGGCCGTGTGGACTATCCTCTCAACGAAAGGGGGCTGGAACAGGCAGAAGATTTAGGCAAAGCCATCGCCCCCATGGTTCCCGACTTTATTTATACAAGCCCTCTGCTACGAGCCAAACAAACGGCTACAGCCATCGCCAGAGCATGTAGCCATAAACATCTTTTTGAATGCGAAGGCCTAAACAATATTAATTTCAGTTTTTGGGAAGGGCGCCTTAAAAAAGAAATCGCTCTAGAGTACCCGAGTGACTGGGAAACATGGCTCACCTATCCAGAAAAGTTGCGCCTTTCCGGAGCAGAAACCTTACAAGAAGTGCAAGGCAGGGCATTACGTGCTCTTAAAGAACTGGTTGAAAAACATTACGGAGACACTATAGTCGTTGTTTCTCATCGTACTGTGCTGAAACCCCTTATAGCCGGCTGTCTCAATATTCCTGAACCCTACTTCTGGAAAACCCATATGGACACCGCATCCTATAGCATCTTGACATATGACTATCAAAGAGGATACGGCCTCTTCTCTCTGAACCAAACTGCTCACTTGAAAAAAGTCTCCACTGAATGGATTTAGTCTCTTTCTTGACCTCCTAACAGAGAGGTCTTATTATCTTTGTGCTCTTATATCATTTCATTAGGTATCTAAGAAAGGGATAATACAAGTGACTATATATTCTGTGCACGTTCATTCCAATAGCGAGCTCGTATCTCTCATACATAAAATTGGAGCAGATCCCCGCTCGGCTGCATATTTTTTGCCAAAGCGAGAAATTTTGCCCATTTGGGTTTCCCAAGTAGATTTTCGGGCAGCAGCCTATGTAAAGCAGGAACTCTTGGCTCGTGGCGGTGATGCTATCGTCCATAAAAATGTTATTGACGGGCGAACCGAAAAAAGCGATGTGCTTCTTCTGGGGACAGAGGGCCAATATAAAGCGCTGCTTTTGAAACTGAAAGCCCTCTCTTGCTGGGGCCTTGACCAATTACGTGAAGAACTCAGCAACACATTCAAAGCTATGGCACAACGCTCTTGGAATCTCTCCTTGCCTCGTCATCGAACCCTGTCTCTTGGCGGTGGTGAAACAAAAGTAATGGGGATTCTCAACATAACCCCCGATTCTTTTTATAGCGAAAGTCGACTTTCTACAGCAGATGAAGCTGTAAAACGAGCCCGTCAAATGTTAGAGGCAGGAGCTGATATTCTCGACATAGGAGCGGAATCCACCCGCCCCGGCTCAGATCCCATTTCTGCCAAGGAAGAGCAAGATCGTCTTATACCCGCCCTCTCCGCCGTTAGGAAGGAGTTTCAAGACGCTGTTATTTCTGTCGATACATATAGAGGGGAGACAGCCCGAATAGCGTCGGATTGTGGCGCTGATATAATAAATGATGTGTCTGGTTTTACACTTGACCAAGATATGTTCTCAGCAACTGTTCAAACCGATCTTGTCTATGTGCTCTCCCATATACAAGGAATACCTAAAACCATGCAAAACAACCCTGTATACTGCGATGTAATTGGAGAGTCTATCGACTATTTTCACCAGCGCCTTCATATGCTAGCAGAAGCAGGAGTCGCTCCTGACAGAATTATTATTGATCCAGGGATCGGTTTTGGGAAAAGGCTCGAAGATAATATGCGGGTATTAAAGTTTATCCAATCATATAGGAGTCTTGGGCGTCCTATTTTGATCGGTCATTCCAGAAAAGGCTTTATACGAACTCTGCTTGAAACAGAAGACACTGCGTCCCGTCTCTATGGAACTTTAGCCGTTTCTGCTTACTGCGCCAAAGAAGCAGTGGAACTTGTACGAGTTCACGATGTAAAAGCAACTCACGATGTGATTACCATCATTAAGGCTATAAGGGAGGCAGGGATGTGATGCGTGTTGCACTGGCTCTTGGTAGTAATGTGGGGGACCGCATGAATAATCTGCGGAAAGCCGTGCAAATTTTAGATAGTAAAGGTGTCCACGTCGTTGCGAAAAGTGACATTTTTGAAACAGCTCCTTTAGGGGAGGTTGAACAAACTCGTTTCCTTAATGCCTGCATTCTCGTAGAAACTTCTATGGGCGCTTTTGCTCTTCTTGACCTCGTTAAACAGATAGAAAAAGACATGGGAAGGATTGAAAGGTGGCGATGGGGGCCTCGGGAAATCGACATCGATTTGTTGTTGTTGGAAAATGGTGAGTGCATTGATGATAAAAGACTTCGTATTCCTCATCCTGAAATGCACCGCAGATCTTTCGTTTTAGTTCCACTGAACCAAATAGCTGCAAATTGGGTTCACCCACAGCTTAGGGTAACTATAAGCTCTTTAGTAGAAACTCTAAAAGATAAGGATAAAACGTTAATAAAAATATCCAGCTTATAAAATCATAGGAGGTGATGGACCTTATGACGCTGAAGAAGATCCGCATTTTCATAATAGTTTTCGTCGCAATTACAGCAATACTTCCTGCCCCCTTGCAGGGAGCCACAGGCTCTCTTCAGGTTTATGCCGCGCCAGGACATCCACTTACCTTGACTACTCAGAGCAATGATGGAGTTATAAAAGAAGCTTGGCTGCGTTCTCCAGCCGGTCTTCACCCGCTAAAAGTATTAGAGGGGAAGCGTATTACAGAAAATACGTGGCATTTACCATTTGCCGATAAAGATTTAAGGCCAGATCTCATATGGCGACTTTCTTTTAATGATCCAGAAACCACAAAAAAGTATTATCTCTGGGTTACAGCGCTCACAGAAACTCCTCGTGCCTGGCTAGCCGTAACGCCAGCTGGACCATCTCGATGGGATACTCTGCCTCTAAATATATCCACTCCCCCTGATGTTTTTCTATATGTGTCTCCAAATCTCCCTGCCTATATAGATATAAGCAGCACCAAAAGAGAATCAGAGTCCCTTCTTTCTTTTATTTATACGGTGGGACTCACTATGGATGGTCCTAACTTTGTCCTTATACCTGAGGTATATCGCCAGTTACAACCTGTTGCGGAATTAGTTCAAAAGGCAGAAGAAGACGAGACTATAAAGAACGCCTATGGAAAACTTCAGGAAGATTTCGATAAAATGGGGAAGGGACAAGCTCCCTCTCGAGAAGCCATTATCAATTTCTGTTGGAAGAAAATTTTAAATATCAACTGGCAAGACTAATCCCCCAAATAACTTACGGGGGATTAGCCTTTTTAATTAGTGGCGTCTATACCTTTCGCCCGACTGTCTTCCATGCAAACAGTACGCCCTGCCGCATCTTTGAGACAACGTTGTATTTCTATCTCCAAGTTGGGGATTTCTGATTTTGTATAGTCTCTTAGGATAAAAATAACTTCTCGAAGTTCTGGAATCTGGTCGAGCTCATATTCTTTAGCGAAAATAACTTCCAATTTTTCATTTAAAAGAATACTTGCTCGGGATGCAAAACCATCTTTTTCGCGAAAAACCCCATACTGACGAGCAATAGAACCATGAGGCCAAAAGTCGGAAAGAAGCTGGAGCTTTTTAATTCCAATAGCTTCGCCCCATGCTCTCTTCGTTGCGGCAGAATCTACGCTAATGGCAAGAGGAATTGTATTAAGTCGCTCAAAAAGACCTAGATGAGCGTCAATGGTGTTAACCTGTGCCTGACAAATATGAGTCCACGCCAGCGGATGGAAAGAAAGCAATACATTATGCCCCTTTAACGTGGAGAGTGTAACGGAATTTCCCTTTTGATCCTTCAAACAGAAATCAGGTCCTTCATACCCTAATTGAATAAGCCCTCCCATCACATCCCCTCCCCCATAACAAGATAACCTATTATGTCATAGATTCAATACAAGTTTCAATATCTTGAATTTTTCGTTTTCTTTTATAAAGGGGAGTTTTATCGTAGCGATAGGCTCCTAGTGTTTCCTCGAAAGTAGGTCGACTCTCTGTTTTATAGAGCACTCCCAAAGGGAATCTTTCTGTTTTCAAAGCTAGGGCAATAGCAGCTGTTCGATCTTCTGGATTATAGTGTTCATCGAGATAATACGTATTTTCTTTATACCATTTATACGTGTTAACACGATTGAAAGACACACACGGCTGAAAAATATCTACAAGGGCATACCCTTTATGAAGGATTGCCTGTTTTATGAGATTCGCAGTTTTTTCAACATCCCCGGAAAAAGCTCTAGCTACAAAAGTAGCTCCAAAAACAATAGCAGCCGCCAGTGGCGGGAAAGGCTCAGACATCACCCCGTCAACGTGAACTGAAGTTCTAAACCCCCTAAAGCTCGTAGGTGACGCTTGCCCTTTGGTAAGACCATACACCATATTGTTATAGACCAAATTAGTAATATCTGGATTACGCCTGATCGTATGGATAAAATGGTTTCCACCTTCTCCATACATATCTCCATCTCCCCCTATCGCTACTACATTGAGAGAAGGATTTGCGGCTTTTATGCCTGTGGCATTGGAAAGAGCTCGACCATGAAGTCCATTAAAAAAATGACACTTCATAAAATGAGGAGTTTTAGCTGCCTGCCCTATACCAGACACCACGACTACATCTAGAGGGGTCCATCCTAGTTCCTCCAAAGCTCTCTTCAATGCTTCAAGAATTTGAAAATCGCCACAACCGGGACACCAAGCCAAATCAGCGTTTGCTAGATCGAATATTCCAGAATTCATCAATATACCCCCTCATTAAGGCAAGCAGCTAATTCTCTCACTACCTGCTCTACTGAAAATTGAAGGCCATTGTAATTAGTAATAATAGAGTCCACTTTCCTGCCTGTTTCTTGCCTGAGTAAATGAGCAAACTGTCCGGTTTTATTCCCTTCCACTACTATAATATTCTGTGCCTGTTCTAAGCGCTCGCCCAAAGAGGCGGGCAAGGGATACAGTTGTTGGAAATGCATTAATGCTACTTGGGAATGTCCTATAAATTCCAACGCTTCCTCAAGTATGTGGAATGTAGAACCCCAGCCAATAATAAGGATCCTATAGTCTTGTGCCCCGACAAATAAAGGTTCTTCAGCTTCACATCTCATTAACGCAAGTTTTCTGAAACGTTTATCAACCATACATTTACGAAGGTCAAAGTCTTCATACACATGACTTTCTTCGTCATGTTCATGACTGTCGGCCCCTATAAGCCCTTTCCCATTGCCAGGAACACTGCGAGGAGAGATTCCGTTGGAAGAAAATTTATATCGACAATAATCTTTTTCTGATTCAACAATCATGGAAGGGAAAGAGAGGGACTCTAGATCAGGAATAGTCATGTCATAATAAGAGTTAAGGAAGTATTGATCTGTCAAGATAATAACTGGAATGTGGTATTTTTCCGCAATATAAAAAGATTTTGCTCCAATGCGAACGGCTTCTTCCAGTGTAGCCGGAGCGAAAACAGCGCGAGGAAATTCCCCATGACCTCCATATAGAGCCGCATGTAAATCTCCCTGCTCTGTACGTGTGGCCATTCCAGTAGCTGGACCAGGCCGCTGCCCCACGTGGATTACTACAGGAACTTCCATAATACCAGCAAGACTTACCCCTTCTGTCATGAGATCAAAACCACCACCAGAGGTTGTAACCATCGCACGCGCTCCAGCGTAACCAGCTCCAAGTGCCATATTAATGGCAGCAAGCTCATCTTCTGTCTGCTCTACCACTACTCCTAGCTGAGAAGCACATTGGGCCATAAAAGATAAAACTCCTGTAGCAGGTGACATGGGGTACGCTGCAATAAACGTACATCCTCCAGCCAAAGCTCCTAAAGATAGAGCTTCTGTTCCACTCAAAACACTGCGGTGAAGGGGCCGACCTTTACTATCCCCACATATAAAGGGCAATGTACCTTCTGTGAGAGTCTGCCCAATCTTAAATCCTCTATCTAGAGCCTCTTTATTTTTATCGACTATTAATTGCCCCTTGGGGGCAAATTTTTCGCCGCAAAAGGAATATCCTATCTCCAGTCCTCCGCCTACCATACCCAGAAGCATCCCTGCTGCAACAAAGTTAGCAAAAACAACTCCGCCTATCTCACTCGCTATCTTTAAAAACTCTACGTTAAAGTAACGTCCTCCCAACTCTTCTCCTTCGGTGTGAAAAACATTTCTATCACCAATAATAAGAGTTTGAGAAGAGATCCGCCTTCTTACATTCTCTCGAATTCCCTCGTTTAAAGGCACGAGGACATCGATACGATCAACAAAAGCTCGAACAGGCCAGGGGGAAAAACGTATTTCAGTGGAATTGTTTCCGCCACGGACTCTAGACATATATTCACGACTTGCAAAAACGCTATAGCCAAGATGACGAATAGCCTTCACAAGCAATTCTTCTACTGTTTGAACACCTTGTCCAGCTGCTCCACAAAGAACCAATGAGACATCCTTTCCAGATACACGCAACAGGGAAGACATGCAATTCCTCCTTTCTCTCTTTGTTGTTTTTATTTTATTATACAAAGTGTTTTTTTAAAACAAATAGGACATAAAAATAAAAAATATATTATAATAGTAAATGCCATCATGATATATCTAGACGGAGGTGTATATGCGTGGCTACGTTTCAGTGTATTGAGTGTAAAAAGGAGTTTGAACTGGAGGTAAAAGATATTATTCTACGATGTCCTTTTTGCGGAAGTCGTTACCTCTCTAAAATTGAAGGCGAGCTTAAAAGAGGGAAATCGTGGAATAGCAAATCCTTCAGTGTCGGAGGACCTCAATCTTAAAAAGAAAGGCCGGAGAAAAAATGCTCCGGCCTTCTTGCTAAAGAGTCAACATCTACAAACATAAACTATTTATATTCCTCTTCAGTTTTTACTTTCAAGGCGTGGAAAGACTCCTTCACCATCAACAGTGCAAAGAGAAGAAGGACAATAGAGATACCAACCAACAGATAGTTAGGAACTCCCGTAAGTTTTTCTTTGATCATAAAGAGTAGGGCTGCTACTGTAGTAGCCAACATAAACCACATGGGGGCCATAAGGAATTTGTTGTTCTTCTTAAGTCCCTTCGTAACCCAAACCCCCACTGCCAAAAGGGCCAACGCCGCAACAAGCTGGTTTGCAGCACCAAACATAGGCCAAATCGCAGCCCATGCCGGAACGGGTTTGCCGTCGGGTCCAACTGTTTTTACAAGAAGCAAAGCCATAGCTGCCGCTATAGTTATAATGGTAGCAGTATACTTGTCTACCTTCATGTTCGTAATTTCCTGAATTTGGTAGCGGGTCAGACGGGTAGCTGTATCTAAGGATGTGAGAAGGAAGGTATTAATTGCCAAACCGCCAAGGGAAGCCCCAAGCTTTGGATCGATCCCGAGAAGCCCGGCAAATTGCCCAAATCCCTGAGCATATGTTACAACTGGCCCTCCAGGAAGGATTTTTCCGCTAATCATAATGGTGCCAATGGCAATAACCGCAACTATACCCTCCAGAAGCATGGAGCCATACCCAACAAGGGTACTATCTGTCTCTCGTCGAAGCTGCTTTGATGTCGTTCCGCTTCCTACAAGTGAGTGGAATCCCGAAATGGCACCACATGCCACAATAACAAAAAGCATAGGCCATAAAAACTGGTCTCCTGCAACAAACCCCTTAAAAGCCGGAAGCTGTACTTCGAACTTACCGCCGAGTATCATGCCAATAGCACCAACAATAACTGCAAAATAAAGAAAGTAGGACGCTAGATAGTCTCTCGGTTGCAGCAACAACCATACCGGCAAGACAGAAGCAAAGAGAATATAAATTGCCAAGAGCCATCGCCACGTAGGCATCGAGTAAACAAAATATCGAGCAACCCAGTCTGCATAGTTCCCATACCAGCAAGCACCAATGACGATAGGAACCATAATAACTGTCATGAGCCAAAGAGGCGTGTTATATTTATAAACCAGCACTCCAAAGATAACGGCAAGAAATATATAAAGAGTACTTGAAAATGCCACTGCCGTGTCAGCTTCAAAAGTATTCGCTGATAATTGAAGGAAAACCGCTACGACTAAAATTAAAGTCAGGATGGTAAACATGAGAAAAAAAAGCTTTCCACGCCTTCCTACCCAGTGGTCTACCACCTCTCCAACAGACTTGCCATCGTGTCGCATAGATGCCACAAGAGCCCCCATATCATGTGGACCACCCAAAAAAGAAGAGCCGAGAAGACACCAAAGATACGCAGGCAACCAACCAAACATACTCGCCGCAGCAATAGGGCCTACAATGGGACCGGCTCCAGCGATGGAAGCAAAATGGTGCCCTAAGAGTACTGCTGGATGGGCAGGACAATAGTCTATTCCGTCGTACATAGTTTCAGCGGGGGTCGGGTTACTATCATCAAGGGCATAAATACGAGCCATATAGCGGCCATGAACGCGATAGACTATTGCAAAAAAGGCTATTGCAACAAGGAACAACATTGCCAACATTTCTTTCACCTCCTATTAAAATATGACTCTCCTATAGATCCAATAGATATATAAAAGCTGGGAAAACTATTTTATTTTTTAATATCATCACCCCCTTGGCACAAAGAACCCTCTAACTCTTGAGCTTTATTCACCAGAGGAGCAAGGTCTTTGATTTTAGAATTCCAAGGAGCAAGCGGAGTATAAGAATAAAGCTCCAAATACCCTTTAAAACCCCAAAAAAAAGTTTTGATTTTTTTATCAAAGGAGGGAAAAGGTTCTAAGAAGACAAAACGTTGTGTCATAACATCGGGGAGAGGTTCCCAATTTGCGAAGATATATTCAGCATCGGTGCAACCATTATGAATCCAAATAACAAAGTCATAAGCATAATAACGGCCTATTTCGCCAAGAATGCTATCCTTAACGAAAGTGACCCGGCGTGATACTCCTTGCATATGGTCGAAGGACCAGCTTTCAAAACCCCAATAGGTCCATAAATCTGAAGCTTTGCCTATAATAGACAGGTCAACCATACAATATCACCCCTGTGTAAAATATTATACAACACACATTACACATTAGAAAAGGAATTTCACAGGGTTGAAATAATTCTTTGGGGAAGCTATAATACCCCTTGTTATGGGTGACTAGCTCAGTGGAAGAGCGCTTCCTTCACACGGAAGAGGTCACAGGTTCGAACCCTGTGTCGCCCACCATATGATGGTTACTGGCTTTCAGGGCTCTTCCCTGAAAGCCTTTTTGTTATTGGGAAGGAGTCATAAAACGCTCTTTTTTCATAGCCTAAAGGCTGGCATTTGCTCTCTTGAATGTAAAAAAAGAGGGCATTTTTATGAATAACGTCACCAAGGGACCCTCCATAATTCATATTAAAATTATAACTCTAATCTTTCCTCATAAGAAAACTATAACTTTTTAAGACGAGGTGAGAAATGGCAGGCGTTTTTCCATATAGAAAGCTGTGCCCGTATCTTCGTAATAATTTTTTATTGTTCCTATAAGGGAAAAACCTAAATTTTCATAGAGTCTACGTGCTGGTCCATTATCTTCTCGAACATGAAGTCTTAAACAATTATATCCTTCATGAACACAAAACTCGCCAGATGAAAGAATAAGCTGAGAAGCTATTCCCTTTCGCCGGAAAGAGGTAGCCACATAGAGGTTGGTAAGTACAAAAAAATTCTTTTCCCGCGAGAGGACAAGAAACGCAACCATAAGATTTTTCCAGCGAGCTGCCATATATACAGACAGCCCGCTGGAAAGATCTTCATATATTATATTTTGAGGCCAAAAAGGTCCACCTTTTTTTCTTTCAAGCTCATATATTTCATCACAATCATTAACGGAGCAAAAATGTATATCCACGAGAAGTGTGGACAGCGCTTACAACCCCCTAATTATTGTCTGATCTCTGTCAGGACCTACTCCTATAAGCTGCACTGGAACCTGAGCCTCTTTCTCTATATACTCTACGTATTTCTGGGCAGCCACAGGAAGTTCATCAAAAGACCTGCACTTAGAAATATCTTCTTTCCAGCCATCCATGAGAGTGTACACTGGTTCAGCCTTCTCAAGTAACGCGGTATTGGTCATGAAATGTTCGTATTTTTTACCTTCTATCTCATACTCTGTGCAGACTTTAATTTTGTCGAATCCTGTAAGAACATCAAGCTTCGTTAAAGCTATAGCTCCCATGCCATTGACTCTTGCTGCATATCTCAGTGCTACCATATCGAGCCAACCACATCGTCTCGGGCGTCCGGTAGTAGCACCAAACTCTCCTCCTCGCTCTCTCAGCCGAGTCCCTTCATTACCTAAATCTTCCGTAGTAAAGGGGCCTTCTCCAACTCGAGTACAATAAGCTTTTACTACCCCAATAACTCGGTCCACATCTGACGGTCCAACACCAAGACCTACACATCCGCCAGCAGCAATAGGAGAGGAGCTCGTTACAAAAGGATACGTCCCATGATCCACATCCAGAAGGGTTCCCTGAGCCCCTTCCAGCAAAACACCCTTCCCCGATGTAATAGCTTCATGCAGAGCTAAAGAGACATCTGCTACATAAGGAGCTAAACTCTGCCCCCACGCTAAAGCTTTGCTATAGACTTCATCAAAAGCTACTGGTTCAGTTCCATAAACTTTCGTTAGCAAGAGGTTTTTAGCATCAAGGTTGAAAGAGAGCTTGTCTCGAAGAACATCAGCGTCTAGAAGATCTTCTATACGAATACCACATCTATTAAATTTATCTACATAACAAGGGCCGATACCCCTACCTGTGGTACCAATTTTTTTACCTTTTCCACGGAACTGTTCCTCAGCTTTATCGAGAATTTTATGATAAGGCATAACAACATGAGCAGACCCGCTAATAATAAGTCGAGCCCTGTCTTTTCCTTGCTCCTGGAGAGTGAAAAGCTCCTGTAGAAGCTGTTCTGGATCAACAACCACGCCGTTTCCTATGGCACAAAGCTTACAGGGATAAAGCATTCCGGAAGGCAAGAGATGGAAGACATATTTCTCTCCCTCAACTATAACTGTATGCCCAGCGTTGGCACCACCTTGATATCGGGCAAAAACTTCAACCCGATTCCCAAGGGCATCTACCACTCTTCCTTTCCCTTCGTCCCCCCATTGGGCTCCTATAATAATCTCTACTCGTCCTTTCACTTTCAAGGCCTCCTCATCGTGCCGTTTGAACACCAAGTAACTCTGGAACGGTCACAAATTTTACATCGTTTATTTCAGAATCGTGAAGCTCTTGTAAAAAAGGGATAGTATCAGGTCTATTATGACAAATAGCCACAACCCATCCCCTTCGTTTCGCTATAGTTACTGCTCGATTGAACTGCTCTCTCATAAACCTTATATCTTTTTCATGATCGAGAAAAACCGAGTTGTAGGCTGTTGGAACCTGAAATTTTAAAGCAGTCTTATATGCAACAGACGCCGCTGATGTTCGACTATCTATAAAGACTTTTCCTAAAGGCACTAAGGCTTCCATTACAGCTTCCATAACATGTGGGTCACTAGTAGCTTTAGATCCTCTATGGTTATTCATCCCCACAGCTTCAGGGAAAGCTTGGAAAACATCCTGCACTGCCTTTTTAACCGCAGGAGCCGACATAGACACTCCTATGAGAAAATCCCCTTTCCCCTTATCTATAATAGCTTCCATAGGCATGTGTACAAGATAAGGAACCCCTTTGGATACAGCAAGCTTCACTGTCTCCTGACTATGGGGCCGGTAGGGAATTATAGCCCATGTTACAGGCAAATCAATAGCAGCTACTTTTTGAGCTAAAGAGTAAGAATAACCAAAGTCATCAATGACAATGGCTAAAAGGGGGCACGACTCAGCTTGGGGCTCAGGTTCAGGTTGAGTTGTATGGTGGGGAGGAGTACTTCGATCCTTTTGTTCCTCACAGACTATTTCAGGGTATGGCTCTCGAGAAACCTCCACATGTTCCTGTTGTGGAGTGCTCCTCCCCACCATCGCTAAAATAGCAACACTCAACGCTATCCCACCGAACAGGAGTAAGAAGAGCCCCTTGGGCCTCCTCTTTACTCTCTTTTTAGTCATACTGGCCTCCAAATCATTTCAAAAAAGAAGATGTTCCTTTTTCAATTTTAGCAAGCTCTTCTATAGCTCGTTTTAACTGAGGATCTTTTTTACGATCAGGGTTATACTCCCCCTCCACAGTAAGTTGCGGAGTTAATCCTACATGATCTATAGTAACACCCGATGGAGTATGATATCTAGCGATAGTCACGTAGAGACCAGACCCATCTGAGAGATTAAAGAGCGTTTGCACTGATCCCTTTCCAAAACTCTTTTTCCCTACGAGAATAGCTCTTTGCCGATCCATTAAGGCTCCAGCCACAATTTCGGAGGCACTGGCACTCCCCTCATTTATCAACACTACGAGGGGAAGGGTTGTTTGTTGCCCCGGCTTTGCATAAAGTTTGTCATTCGCACGATCTACCCGCCCTTCCATGCTGACTACGAGCCCTCCATCCAAGAAGAGGTCACTCACATCGACAGCCGCACTTAAAAGGCCTCCGCCATTATTGCGCAAATCCACTATAAGTCCCTTTGCGCCCTTCTGCTCTAGATCAATAATGGCGTTTTTTACTTCCTCTCCAGTTTTCTGCTTGAACTGAGAGATACGGATATAGCCTGTATCTTTATCGATCATTTCAGAACGAACAGAAAAAAGCTTTATATTCTCTCTTTGAATATCGAAGCGCAAAAGTTTATCTTCTTTATCTCGGCGTACCCAAATAGTTACTGACGTTCCCGCCGGTCCTCTCAATTTTTTAACAACCTGCTGTGATTCCCAACCTATAATCACTTCATCGCCAATTTTAACGATCTCATCTCCAGGCTTAAGACCGACACGATCAGCTGGTGTTCCCTCTATAGGGCTGATAACAAGAGTTTTACCGTCTCTGTGACCTAGATAGATACCCAATCCACCATACTCGCCTTCCATTTCTATTTCTTCTTCTTTGAGTTCTTCTGGGTCGACAAAACGAGTATATGGATCTCCATACGCTTGTACAAAACCTTTCATGGCCCCATAGACGAGCTTCGTCTCTTCCACAGGTTTCTCTCCGCTATCCACCTGATAGGTTTCTATAATGGCCCTTGCCTGCTTCATGAGCCACAGGTTCTCCAATTTAAATGGGACAAAACGAACAATATCCTCTATTTCTGAGGCACCACCAGCCCCCAGAAATGCACCTGTTAAAACAACTCCTAGTATTAGCCCAAACAGAACGCCCCTTGATTTTTTCCACATGCTCAAACCTGTGCTCCTTTTCCCTTCGCCATGTCTTTTTTACCGCAAATAACGCATAGGATCCCGCGCATCTCCGTTAACTCGTACTTCAAAATGAAGATGATACCCTGTAGTAACGCCAGTATTTCCTACATGCCCTATCACCTGACCACGAGAAACCCCTTGTCCCTCTTCTACTGTCGCATTAGCAAGATGTGCATAGACAGTGCTGAGTAAGTTTCCATGATCGATAATAACAACCTGTCCATATCCCCTAAGCCACCCTACATACAAAATCTCTCCTGGCCCAGCTGCTTGGACCGGGGTCCCTCCTGAAGCTCGAATATCTATACCTGTATGCATACTCGTAGTTTTAAAAACAGGATGTACTCGTTTCCCAAAAGATTGAGAAATCTCTCCTCGTACCGGCCATCCTAACCGCCCTCCTGAGGGCATGTACGTTATATTGCCAAAATGAGATTTATTTTTATCTCGATTTTCTCTTTCACGAGCAATAATTTCCTGTTTCTTTCTCATAAGATTTTTAATGGTGTTCCCTATCTCTTCCTGAGCTTGTTGCAATTCCCGAGCAGCTTTTTCATGAAGAGCCTTTTCTTTTCGTAATGAAGCTAACAGGTCGTTCCGTTTTTTTATTTCTGCCTTGTACTTTTCTCGCTCAGACCGGAGTTTCTTTTCCTGGGCTACTAAAAGAGCTCTCTGTTCTTCTAATTCTTTTTTCGCAGCTTCCAGTTTCTCTCTACTCTCCGAAAGAGAGTCAACCATGCGCTCATCTTCACGAGCTATTTTCCCTAGTAACAAGGACGTGGCCATTGCTTCATGTGCCGTAGAAGCAGTGAGGAGAAGGTCTAGCTCTGCCATGCCACCATATTTATAAATAGCGACAAAACGATCCCTAAGATACCCTTTTATTTCCTCTATTTGGGCATCAGTCTTTTTAATATTTCCTTGTAATTCCTTAATTCTGTTCTGAGCCCTGGCTTGTTTGAGTTCCAAAAGCTTTATTTCTCGTTCAGCTTTCTGTTTTTGCTGGTCATACTGGGTAATTTGAGATAAAACCCCTTGTTCCCTTTGCCCAGTTTTTTTAATAAGCTGCTCATAGTGAGCTGTTTGACGCTCTATTATTTTTATGCGATTCTCTTCGGCCGCAATCTGCTGGTCTAACTCCGCAACATCTGGAGCCGACCATGCACACAAAGAAGGGAAGGAGAAAAAACAGGAAACCGCTAGAAGGATACCTAATAAGCACCTTTTTGTGAAGCTCCTCAATTGTACATCCTCCCTTCCGATCTCTCCATTTAAAGGGGTTTCCCTGCCAAGCAACCAGCTGTAATCGCACCCCCTGTCGAAGCTTCTAATCCCTCCAGACTAAAGAGGTTTCCCAGCCTCCCGAACGAAACGACTGACTGCAAACCAACTGCAAATCCACCCAAGAGTTGTTCCAATCCCGACGAGCAGGAGATAAAAACGCAACAAAAAATCATGGTTAGAAACCAGGTGGATAAAGGGAAGGGTTGTCAATATTGCCTCCTGAGCAGAAAAATAGGAACCAGCGACAGCAAGCACTGCCAGCAAGGCTCCCATAGAACCAAGAATCATCCCCTGTAACACAAATGGAAGAGAAATATAGGTTCTCGTGGCTCCTACTAAAAGCATCACTTGTATTTCTTCTTTTCGAGAATATAAAGATATACGAATGGTGTTATAAACCACTAAAGCACTAATAACAAGAGCCAATCCCAGAACGACAACGGAAATTTTCGAAACTAAAAAAGAAATCCGAGAAAGTTTTTCAGCCAGTTTCCCAGCATAAACAAGCTCATCCACTTCTGGCATAGACGTGATCTCCCTTACCAAAGGAGCCACATCCCCCGCTCGTTTAACCTTGATCTCTATACTCCAAGGGAGAGGGTTTTCGCCAAGCAACGTAACAGCTCGCGCCTTAGTGCCTAGTTTGGCTCGCAATCTTTCTAGCGCCTCGTCAGGAGACACAGAAACCACATGAGCTGCATAAGGGATTTTTTTTATCTGATTCACCGTTTCCTGGATTTTACTGTCATCTTTTAAGTACGCCTGAACAACGAGTTCGCTTTCAACACGGGAAACCATGGCCCTTACATTAAGAGAGAAAAGGCTGGACATGCCGAGGAGATATATGACAGCAGAAGCGGTAATAAGAGTAAGAAGGCTCAATCCCCAATGGCGGAAAATCAACCTGAAGGTATCACGTAAGGTATATTTAAAGCTCGCCATCGATGAGATACCCTCCTTTTTCTTCGTCTCGAACTATCCTGCCCTCATGGAGCTCTATAACCCTCTGTCGATAGGCATCTACCAGATATTGATCGTGGGTAGCCATAATAACAGTGGCTCCTGCAGCATTCAGAGATAGAAGGAGGCGCATAATGTCTTCCGCCGTATGTAAATCGAGATTTCCAGTCGGCTCGTCAGCTATAAAAATAGAGGGCGAATTAGCCATGGCACGTGCAATAGCTACCCGTTGCTGTTCTCCCCCTGAAAGCTGAGGGGGGTACAGAAAACGTCGTCTCCACAACCCCACCTGATCTATAACTTCATCGGTACGACCTTTTACCATACGGGAAGGCATACCCATAGATTCGAGCACAAAAGCAACATTCTCCCATGCCGTCAAATTAGGAAGGAGTTTGAAATCTTGAAAGACTACCCCTATATTTCTCCGGAAATAAGGGAGCTGAGAGTTGCGAATTTTTCGCAAGTTCTTATCCCCTACTGTGATCTGTCCTCTACTTGGGATAAGCTCGCGGGTAATGAGACGCATTAGCGTTGTTTTCCCCGAGCCAGTAGTTCCTACAAAGTAGACAAACTCCCCTTGTGCTATGGAAAGATAAGCATCTTCCAAGGCTACAATGTCGGGATGAAAGTATTTAGAGACTCCTGCCAGGCGTATATCCATTGCTACCTCCTGCGCATCGTCCACACCTGCACGGCTGCACTGACAATCTGACTTGACGTAAGGCTATAATATTCCTGTAGCTCTTCGGACGTCCCACTCTGTCCGAATTTGTCATCTACAGCTACAAACTTTACAGGAACAGGGTAGCTGCGACACACAAGTCCAGCTATAGCCTCACCCAATCCACCATGAGCCAGATGTTCTTCCGCCACTACACAGCAACCAGTACGATGTATAGATTCTAGAATCTGTTGAGCAGGTAAGGGACTGATGCTGTAACAATCTATGACTTCTGCGCAAAGGTCCTGTTGGGCCAAAATGCGCGCGGCTTTAAGAGCTTCGTGCACCATAATACCACAAGCACAGATGGTTACTTCAGTCCCCTCTTTTAAAACCCTACCGCCACCCAACGAAAAATCCACGTCATCTTCCTTATACAGCAACGGTAACTTTGAACGCCCTAAACGAATATATATAGGGCGTTTAACCTCTGCCGCCATCTTAATGATAGCCCGAGCCGAATAAAAATCCGCAGGAGCAAGAACTCCTAAACCAGGCAATACCCTCATAAGTGCTATATCCTCAAGCATTTGATGAGTAGCCCCATCTTCTCCAACGGTAACTCCGCTATGAGTAGCAATAAGTTTTACAGGCAGTCCCGGGATAGCAATAGTCTCTCGTATCTCGTCGTAAGCTCGCCCTACCAAAAAAGAAGCAAGAGATGAGACATATACTCTAAAACCAGCCAACGCAAGACCTGCTGCCGTAAGGACCATATCCTGCTCTGCAATCCCCACATCCACATATCGTTTTGGGTTTGCTTTTTTAAAAGAAGCACTTCGTGTGGACGACCCTACATCCCCATCCACAACTACAAGATCATTATATACAGTATTGAGTTCGATTAAAGCTTCCCCATAGGCATCGCGCGTGCTTTTCATTGTTATATTATTCATAGCAAGAGAGCCCCTCCTGAATCTAATTCTCTCAGAGCTTTATCTACTAGATCTCGAGTCAGAACCATAGAGGCTTTATATCTTTGTCCTTCTAGAAAAGAAACCCCCTTACCTATAACAGTCCGTGCAATAATAGCCAAGGGCTTTTCTGCATTTTTCTTTACGAAGGCTCTTTCCAGACTTTGAAAATCATGACCGTCAGCCTCTGCTACCTGCCAACCAAAAGCAATGAACTTGTCTTTCAGAGGTTCAATAGACATTATCTGATCTACAGAGCCTTCCATCTGGGTATTATTTCGGTCTACAATAACTGTAAGCTGACTGAGTTTATAATGAGTTGAGGTCATGGCTGACTCCCATATGGCTCCTTCTTGCAATTCCCCATCGCCTGTAATGCAAAAAACTCGGCTATCCAGACCTCTCATTCTCAACCCAAGAGCTATTCCATTAGCTACTCCGAGCCCCATGCCAAGAGATCCACTGGATGCATCAATCCCTGGCGTTCGGTTTACTAAAGGATGACCCTGCAACATAGTTCCTAACCGTCTATAATTCCATAATTCCTCGCGGTCAAAGAAACCACGATTCGCCAAAGCCGCATAAAGAGCAGGACATCCATGCCCTTTACTCAAAACCAGACGATCTCTTTCCGCCCACATAGGATCTTCTGGTTTCACATTAAGGATATGCCAGTATAACCACGCCATAATCTCAACTATAGAAAGAGAAGATGCCAGATGACCGGAACGGGCGACTCCTATCATACGCACCACATCTTTACGGATAGAAGCAGCAGCTTCTTTGAGCAAAGTCTCTTCATGTTCAGATAGAACTGGCACTACGCTTCAACTCCTCCCAAGCTTTTTCTACTGATTGACAACTCTCTTTTGTCGCTGCTTCAACAGAATGACGATCCACAACAGGCCATGGAAAAGAAGGGATGTCTTCTCCATTAAAAATAGCCATTCCCCATTGAGAAGCAAAAGCTTCCACTTTAGGGTCATAAGGAACAGCTAAAGTAGAGCAACCGAAAAGAAGCGACAACATACAGAAATGGAGACGCATACCTATAGCTATATTACCAAGGCTCCAAACCTTCTGCACATCTTGCCATGAACGTACTAAATGCACTTCTTTACACGACAATATTCCTCGCGAAACAAAAGAGTTTATTACGTTCAAGTCCTCAGGCGCCAAAGCCACGCCTATCACTGGAAGATTATTCTCTGCTGCCCAGCGAGCGGCAACCTGAGCTGTCTTTTCTGGTAAAAGCCCAGGCCATGGGCGGATATTGACGAGCAAAGCATCAGTTTTTTCTCTCTCAAAAGACACTGAAAGCCCCATAACAGGATCAGGAACAAGTTGAGCAGTAAGCCTCCAGTCTTGAAGAATCTCTAAGGATCTCTTATCACGAACAGTACGCATAGAACACCCGGCTATGGCATTATGAGCCAGCCATTGTCCAACTCGCGTACGGAAAGGGCCTATAGATTGGGCAAAAACTCCTGTTCGACATTTTGCTAACCGAGCTAACTTCAGAAGGCCCCAATAATAAAAACAGGAACGAAGGCTTGTGGAATCCTGGAATAGCCCTCCCCCTCCAAAAACCAAGGAATAACTTTTACGAAACACATTAAAAACATCTAAAATATCCCAACGATTTACAGACGGAACACAAAGCGTAGCAGAGGTATTCTCTGGATCTGCCGATAGAACAACGATACGCTCTCTAGCAATGCCTATATTTTCGAGATGAGCAACCATAGACGCAGCTAAAAGCTCGTCTCCAAGGTTCCCAAATCCATAATATCCAGCTAATGCTACAGCGTATTGCCGACTCAATCCATAATCACTCCTCGCCAACGCTTCCAGAAGGGGATGCACACCCAATGAAAGAGCGCAAGTAAAATAGCCCCAAGGAGAATGCCAGTCCACCATCCATTAAATTGACGCCATAAAATAAAATAAAGTGGCGTATGGAAATGACAAAAACTGTTTACAAGGGAACAAAAAGCCAAGGTAGCCCCGAGTCTGAAAATCTCCCGATATCGCTCCCATAAATTACGACGTTTAAAATAATACCAGAACAAAAGGGCTGGATACCCAGCAAAGAGCTCCTTGTTTCTTGGGCGAGCTACAAGAAGACGCTCAAGAGTGTCTCGCAATGTCACTTCCCACCCAGGAACAAATTGAGCATTTCCACTTCGCAAAAGGGTCACTGCTGCCCCTACAAGCAAAACACCTATTAAGAAGAGCTCGCCCCATAGAGGAGGCCTTGCCAGTACTTGTCCTAAAGATTCGGGATGCACTCTTCTTCTTAAATCATAGAGCAAGACAATGAGAGGCGGCAAAAAAAGAGTAGCCTTCACTCCAGAAAAGGCCCGTAACCGCAGCATAAAGACAGGGAAACTGAAAAGAGCCGCTAAAGCAAGACCTCCTATAACAGCAACGATAAATCCTCCCAATATCCCGCGAAGGGGCTTCTTCCATTCTTCCAAAGCAATAAGAGTAGCTTCCACAGCTAAAAAGACAGCAGTTAAGGCACCTACCAAGCGTGCAGCAAAGGATATTTTCCACATCCCTACGCCAAGAAAGGCCCCGATAACTATAAAAGCAACGCTCTGCACACTACCTAAGAAAGAGAGGTTTAGCAAGAGAAAACGATCTGCTAAACGAGCGACAAGAAGAAGGAATATCAAAGCACATCCAACGGCTCCTAGAAACGACATCTTCCAACCTGAAAATGTTTCCGGCCATTGGACAACTATCCCCCGCTCGGAAAGCCCCTGAGAGAGGCTTTGTACTTCTTTCTCAAAATCGCCTAATGGATCGGAAGAAGCTTCATAGAGGGTCGGCCTCATGAGAAGCAATCGAACCCCCCGCTCTTTAGCTGCCCGAACCATCCGTTCATACAGCGTGTATCGAGAAATATTCCTGCTGATCATCTCTTCTGTTGTTACGCTATGGAGAGGTAAAAGATCCGGATACAGGAGCCAGTTTAACTGTTGGGCCCCAAGTTGCCGAGAAAACTCCACCATAGCCACAGGAATCCCTGCCTCCTTCAATACATTCGCTAAAGGACGCATATCTGGATATCCAGCAGCAAAAAGACCCGAAGGAGATACACAACGAATTACCGAAGGGAAATCATCGAGAAGAGCCTCAAGCAAAGCCATCTCGTTTTCAGTATCACTCACAGCAACCGGCGCTACGCGGTACATAACAGGAATCCCTGCGGAGAGAGCAAAGAGGAGTCCCGCAAAATCAGGCACAACACCAGTCTCCAGCAACTCGTCTATAGTATGAGGGAGAACATAAAGAATGCCATTTTCTTTCTGATATCGTCGGCTATCTGGGAAACGAGTTTGAAGGGCCGTATCGTACCACTCTATCCCCTTCATACCTTTAGCAAGCCAAATAGTTGCCGAACCATACGGCTCATCCAGTCCCTCTCCTAAAGAGTCAGGGAGATCCGCCACTGTTCCGTAATAAAGAGGAACAAGTCCTGCAGACAGATCTTTACCTGTCATTTCCGCCACTATTAAGCCAGACACTCCCGCATTAGTTAAGCGATTAAAAACTGCCTCCGGGGTCTGGCGACCTTTAGAAGCCAAAGAAAGGACATCTCGATATTCCAAAATAATGCCGCTGTTTCGATTTTCTTTCTCTACTTTCCATCGAGGCGTAAGGGCCACAATAGAGAGGATAAAAGCTACAACTAACATAAATGCTGTAAAAGTTCTTTTTGAAAAACTCATTTCTCGCTCAGCCTCCATTGCATTGTCAGAGGGAAACCAGCCTCTTCAAGAAGACAGCTTAAACGGAAAAGAGGAAGTCCCACTACATTGTAATAGCATCCGCAAATTGAACGAACGAGAAGAGCCCCTCTTCCCTGTATTGCATAAGAACCAGCTTTATCGAGCCCCTCGCCGCTCTTTGCATAGTTCTGAAGATCTTCTTCTTTCATAGATCTAAACGTAACTTCTGTACATTCCACGTCAGATAGAGTCTTTTGATCATAACAAAGAGCTACCCCAGAATAAACACGATGGGTTCGGCCGTTGAGAAGACAAAGCATTTTGAGAGATTCTTCCTGGTCGACTGGCTTTCCTAAAACACGCCCATCTATAGCTACCACCGTATCAGATCCTATAACATAACTATGAGGGAACTGGCTGGCAACTGATTGGGCTTTTAGAGTTGCAAGACGACGAGCCATAGCCTCGGGCTTTTCATCACCCAGAGGCGCTTCGTCAACATCAGATACTACAACTTTAAACGGCCAGCCTAGAGAAGCTAAAAGTTCCCGCCGTCTGGGGCTAGCTGAGGCCAGAACTAATTGTTTTACCGAGCGATCCACAGTCCTACAATACCTCCGATCAAAGTTCCAACATTGCAATGAAGATAAAACTTCAAACCAAAATCCATAATAGCAAGCCGTACATCGTGGAGATCAAAACCTATGGAGATTATATTGCGGAAATAAGGAGCTGTCAGAGTAAATTTCTGCAAATAAAACCCCAACAGAGTCCCAATTATTATGCAAATTATCAACATCCACCAGCGTACATTTCCACTTCGTCCTAAGGCCACTATTCTCTACCTCCATATACTCATCACTAAGCTTATTCCGGCGGGAACAAGACAATACAACGCAAAGATCCGCCAGCGTCCGAGGGTCACCATCTTTCTAAACCATACTAAAGCTCCATATCCCGTCACAAAAGCTGCAATAATACCGCCATACCAAAAATCAGGCAAACTATCAACAAAACCGCCTGCTCTCACGAGGTCCATCACTTGAAGCAATGTGGCTCCTAGAATAGCTGGCAAAGAGAGAAGGAAGGAGAAACGAAAAGCTTCTTCTGGTGAGAGACCTCTTTTCAGACCTGTTACAATTGTCGCCCCTGATCGGGAAATTCCAGGTATAACTGCCAATCCTTGCGCTACCCCAATAACAATTCCAGACAGTAACGAAAGTTTATTTGATCTCTGAGGCAAAGAAGAAGCATACCATAAGAGTAACGATGTTATTAAAAGGGCGCATCCAATAAGAGCAGGAGATACCATCCATCTCTCTACCACCGGCTTGAGAGGGAATCCAATAGCTCCTGTAACGATAGTCCCGCAAATAACGGCCCATCCAAGGCGCCACCCTTCTGTTTCTCGACCAGACGGGGAAAACAGCCCCTTAAACCACTCTATTGCCAAAGAGTAGATATCTCTCGAAAAGAAGACGACCGTAGCTATCATCGTACTAAAATGGAGCAGCACATCATAGGTAAGGCTATCCTCTGCGATGCCCCATAGATTCTGTAACAAAGCTAAATGTCCGGAACTACTAATTGGAAGAAACTCTGCAAGGCCTTGTACGATGCCAAGAATTAACGTTTCAGCTTTCATGAATTTCCGTCCCCTCGATCTTTGTAATAATGGGTAAAATCATAGGCTTTGCATTTGCATACCGACGCCGTATCACATCTTTTACACGGCTCTTCATACGGAGAGCCAACATCGTAACTTCCACTTCTTTTTTCTTTTGAGCAAAATGGTCGAACACTCTCTTGACTGTGGAGAGAAGCTCTTCATGTAAAGTAGACGCATCCTCCATATGAATGAATCCGCGACTTTCGATACGAGGCTCAGATACGAGATGTAAGCCTCCATCGACTACAACGGAAATAACCACAAGGCCATCTTCTGCCAGCTCATGGCGCTCTTTCATAATGCTGCCTTCCAGCTCCCCCATAGCCACACCATCTACCATAATGCGACCAGATGGGATACGCCCCTTCACCTGAGCTCTTTTGTCCGTCACTAAAAGAACGTCGCCATTTTGCATTACAAAGGTATTTTTAGTGGGAACCCCTATCTCCTGCGCCAGTTGAGCATGACGAACTAGGTGTCGATACTCACCATGGACTGGCACAAAATAACGCGGCTTTACAAGATTTAACATGAGGCGCAGCTCATCTCGTGCCGCATGCCCAGACACATGTATTTCTTTTTCACCCTCATAAATAACATCGCATCCGCAAGCAAACAATCGATTGATAGTATTGCTAACCAACTTTTCATTCCCAGGGATAGGGCTGGCAAAAATTGCCACTACATCCTTTTCCCCCAGCTGGATCTGTCGATGCTCCCCCTTGCTCATAAGAACAAGCCCAGAAAACGGTTCGCCTTGACTTCCTGTCGTCATGACTACGACCTGGTTAGGGGCGTATTTATAAACATCAGTTGCAGGAATCAACATTTTGTCATCGGCTGAAAGATAGTTTAAGTCTCGCGCCAATTCCACATTAGTAACCATGCTCCTCCCCACAAAGGCAACCTTACGGTTAAAACGTCCTGCAGCATCTACAACCTGTTGTACACGATGCAAGTTACTTGCAAAAGTTGCTATGACAATGCGTTTATTTCTATGAAGGCGGAAAATACGATCAAGGGTCCCCCCTATAAGGAATTCCGACGGGGTAAATCCCTTTCTTTCCGCATTTGTAGAATCAGAGAGCATAAGAAGCACCCCATCACGGCCAGCCTCTGCAAAAGCAGCGTAATCGGTTAACCGTCCGTCTATTGGGGTAGGATCCAGTTTGAAATCGCCTGTATGCACAATAAGTCCGAGGGGCGTAGATATCACCAGCCCCACCGCGTCGGGAATGGAATGACAAACAGCAACAAAACGAATAGAAAAAACTCCTAGTTGAACTTCATTCCCAGCCTTAATCTCTACAAAATTTCCGTTGTAATCGGGGACTGTTTCTTTTAGCTTATTTTGAACCAACCCTAAGGTCAGCCGAGTTCCATATACGGGCACATCGAGTTTAGGTAACACAAAAGGAAGAGCCCCTATATGGTCTTCGTGTCCATGAGTAAGGAGAATGCCACGAATTCGCTGGCGATTTTCCACTAAATATGAAATATCAGGAATAACAAAATCTATGCCTAACATTTCTTCGTCGGGGAACATAAGTCCGCTGTCTACTACAATAATATCTTCCCCAAATTCAAATACATACATATTTTTCCCGATTTCCCCTAGACCACCTAGGGCAAAGAACTTTAATTTTTTTACAGCATTAGATTTTCTTGGGCGACGCCTGGTTCGCTTTAAAGGTTTTTCAGGCATGTATCCACCTCCAGTAATACAAAAATGCATTATAACGCAGCTCTCTCGCCACCGCTATGTATCCCAATCCTCATTGCTTCTTCAATATTTTTTTGGTACAATTCGTTGTTACTGTAGAGAAAGCCCCTCTAAAGGAGGTAGGAATCATTGAATCATTCAAGTATTGATTTAGCACCAGTAATGACACGAAGCGGGTACGAAAAACTTACCGCTGAGTTAGTCGATCTTAGAAGCAACGGGCGAGCAGAAATATCCCGACAGCTAGAGGAAGCCAGGGCATTTGGTGACTTAAGCGAAAACGCAGAGTATGCTGCTGCAAAAGATGAGCAAGCTAAGTTGGAAGCCCGCATTTCATGGCTTGAGTTTCAGTTGAGCAAGGCCAAGGTTATTGACGCCTCAGATGTAGACACAAGCCGGGTTACTCTTGGAACAACTGTAACGATAGAAGACACAACCAACAAAAAAGTGTTCACCTATACTATCGTGGGATCAGAAGAAGCAGATCCAAAGCTAAGCCACATCTCATCCTCAAGCCCCGTCGGAAAATCTCTTCTCGGCAAATCCATAGGAGACGAAGTTCACGTTAAAGTCCCCCGAGGTATCAGGAATCTAAAAATAGTTAGTATCGCTCTTATGCCTTAATAGTAAAAAAGACATGCGCCTGCTCATTATTTGCAGGCGCTTTTCTTTTCAAAAGACAATTGAACCAGTTCTGAGAGAAAGAGAGGGAAATCGTACCCCGCAGCAGCTGCCGCCTTGGGAACAAGGCTTGTACTTGTCATCCCTGGCACAGTATTCACTTCCAGCACCCATGGGGTTCCGTCTTCCTCTACACGGAAATCAACTCTAGCGTACCCCTCACATCCTAAAACCTGAAAAGCCTGACATGCCAAATGAGCAAGATGTTCTGATACTTTCGGCTCGTAGGGGGCTGGGGTAATATATTCCGTCATTCCTGGCGTATATTTCGAGTCATAATCGTAAAAACCCTGTTTAGGACGAATCATTACCGCCGGCAGAGCTTCAGGACTTCCTTTTCTTTCCCACACTGCAACTGTTACATCAACTCCTGAAATAAACTCTTCCAAAACAGCACGATCATCATATCTCCATGCCTCTTCAAAAGCTTGCTCAAGCGAAGACGCATCCTTGACTACAGATACACCAATAGTGCTTCCTCCATTACAAGGTTTGAGAATAGCCATTTTGTGAGTAGCTATAAAATGACGGCTCTCTTCTATAGAAAAAGAAGAATTTTTCAAAACCAGCAGTCCAGCGGGGGTTGGAATGCCGTAAAGGTTCAAAAGCCCCTTAGCTGCTGCTTTGTCCATAGAAAGAGAGCACGCCAAAGGCCCCGGCCCTGTATAGGGAAAATTCATGGCTTCAAGAGCTGCTTGAACTCTCCCATCTTCTCCCCAACCTCCATGGAGGGCAACAAAAACAGAAGCGAGCCCCTGAACGTTGCGAAGCTGAAAAACATCTGCCAGGGAGTGGACCTTAAAAGGTACTACTTTATATCCACACTCCTCTAACCCCTTGCTTACAGCTTCTCCGCTTTTCAGAGAAACCTCTTTTTCTGGTCCATCTCCACCATATAAAACAGCTACTACCATCTTTTTATCCACGTCGTCATCCTCGTTTCATAGCTCGTTGTCTGCCCTTTCCCTTCTTTTACATTAAAAGGGAAAAGGACTGGAAAGTTTTTTATCTCCAAAGGCCAAAGGTTTATCGGGGAAAGCGTTAATGACAAGACGCACACTTACCCAATCGTCATCTTCTTTTAAATCATCTCTATAGATAAGCTGCCATTGTAAACAGCACCTAGGATCGTACGTTAAGATATAAGCACGTTCAAACCATTCGGTAGTTTTAACGTTGTAAGCGCTACGAACAGCCAATGAAATATCTTTTCCTACAGGGAAAGCAAATTGCTGATAAAATTCTTCTAAATCACTATATCGATCCCACACCATAGGAGAATGTCCGTCTACCCATCGCCGCCGATAGGCCGTTCTGGCATCGATAGGTCCAAGTTTATATCCAGCCCCTACAGACAGCCATAAAATCTTCTGCTCGTCATCGCCACCATCATATCGAAAATGCCAATAACTCGAAGCCCAAAAGGGGCGAATGGGAGCGGGATTTCCAATTCCGGAGAGAGTGATGCCAAGTCCCATTCTGTCAGACTCATAGGCTTTACGACCTCGTCGCTCTTCGTAGCTTCCAAAAGAACCAGCCACGCTCCATCTCGTGTTCATCCACGACATAAGAGGCCACGAAGGACTGGAAAAAGTAAATTCGGGGTCGCGATAGAGTAAGTTTTTATAACTCTCACCGCCGCCCTTCTCTATATCAAGCGCCTCACGCTGAGACCACCAAAGCCTCGCCCTCCATCCATTCCACTCACCGCGGAACCCCCAAGATGGACGGAAAGCTTCCTGGTCTGTCGTTTCTTCCCAAGAATATTCTAGATTTCCAAACAGGGTTACGCCTGTCAATCCTATATTCTGAAGATTTTGAGAAGCAGAAACACTGCCTTCCAACCCCTTCTTAGACCACATCATAAAGCCCAAACGGGCCCCTCCATCGTCCCATACGATAGGCCCGCTGTATCCAGCTCCAAATCCTTTATCTGAAGTATAAAGAATCGTGGGCATCAGTTCGGAGTCAAGAAAACCTTTTTCCTTATTCAGGGCAACTACATAATCAAAGGGGTAGGTAAATAAATAAGAACCACCTATATAAACCTTGGGATTTTTGGCGACGATGCTCTTCCCTGGAATGATAGTAAGTTTCTTAGTTGTTACATTATAGTGGGGATGTTCTTGAGGACACGTAGTTAAACTCGTATTGCGCCACTTTCCTATAGTGGTCTTCTCTTTTATTCTTTTCGCCGATTTTTGGCTAATCCAACCTTTTTGAGCAGCTCTCTCTACTGGAGCAAAATCAAGCTGCTTCCCTCGCACAAAGAGGGTCCCTTGTCCTGCTGGCATTTCGCCCTTTGCACCATCGAGGACACCTTCCTCTGTCTCAAGATGGTAGACAAGACGTTGCCCGGAAAGCTTATTAGCACCATAAAAAATAGTAACACTCTTCCCTGGCAGCGCTTCGGCCAAGGCTTCCTGAGTTGCTACATCGTACTCCATATAGTCAGAATAAATACGGATAATACCGTAGTTAAGGACGGCACTCCCCTTTGCTGTGGCTACAGTGCCCCTTTCGTCATAGGCTACAACCTCTGCTTCCAAGGTCACTTCTTTCGCTTCTTCCGCCCTTAAAGGATTCTGCAAAAAAAGCAACACCATAAATACCATAAAAAAACGGAGGAAAAATTTCTCCCCTATTCTTTCCACGTTAAGGTGGCTCCCTTCTCCACGTAAAAAATCCCTTCTTCTGTAATACGGCCAAATGCCCCTGCAAGGGTCCCTTTATCATGCTCAGCATAGATTCCTTTTGGGAACGTCCATTCAGCATTTGTGCTGTTCCAAATGGCTTCTGGCGCTTTCCAATCTACAGTAAAATCCTGCCCCTTGGTAACCCCTTTTGGCTCATACAAAACACCTCCAGAAGAAGACTCTTCAAAGGTCCCTGAAGGAGCTTTCACATCCCACTGCTTCCCATCAGAGGAAACGCCTTCCATTGTAATCTGTGAAGCCTTAATCTGACCAGATTTACGTTCTGTGCGCTCTGCGTGAATAGCCCAAAGACCTCCAGAAATCTCTTTTTCTACAGAAAGGCTCTCTACTACAATCGCTGGCCCTTCCTTCACCGCTTTTTTTACTGCGTCCGGATCAAGATGAAGGTCTTGCCAAGCCGACCAAAGATAGAACGCAAATAAAAGAGCAACTCCTATAATTAAAAGAGGAATTTTAAACTTACCACTGAACATGCCAGCCATGGTCTTCCTCCACCATTTTTATGGTCACCTTACGTAACGTGCGGACAAATAACATTTTTTGCACTGCTGAAACTCGAGCTCTATTCCCTTCCCACTCTACAACATAACTTTCATTCAATGGCACCCGCATATTTGCCTTCTCTACATCCTCTTGAAAAGCTTTCTGCCCCCACAGCTTTTTCGATGACGGAGAAAGAAAGGTGTACATAGCATCATAGTCCCCACGTTTCCAATAGGACAAAAATCTTTCTAACACTTCCTCGCGACTTTCCTTGTCTGAAGGAGTAGAGGCAGTTGCCTTTTGAGATTCCTCCCTCTCGTCCCCCTTTTCTGGAACAGATATGGGTTTTAACCCTGAGAGATCCACTTTCGCTGTCGGAGGCACGGCAGGAGCTACTGGAGGAAGGGGGACAGGCATTTCGGCCTCGCTCGCTTCAACAAAAGCACTTTCATTTTCCTGCTTTTCTGCCCGCTTTGCTTTCGTTTTTTCACGCTCTAACACTTCTTTTTCTTTGGAGCTTTCTTCTATCGGAGGAAGGTCCAATACAATTTGATCTTTTTTTCTATTGCTCTGTCCTGGAACAGTAGCTACTTCCTGTTGTCTGTCATTAGAAGAAGCTCCTGCAAAATTAAACATCTTTTCATCTTCTATTCCCAGTCCTTTTATCGCTACAGAAAAAGAAGAGGCATTTTGATATGGGAAAAAGACGAGACCCTGTACTACTCCGCTAATGGGTTCATCAAATTTTCTCTCGTAAGATGTGGGCTTCACTCGGCTTCCATCACGTAACACAAGGGAAACATTCTCCGAAAAAGGGCTGAGAGATAAAGAACGAGCACCAAAAGAATAAAAAGTAATTAGGAATGGCTCCGATTCTCCTATACGAAGTTGTTCCATAAATGCTTTTTTATACGCATCTCTTTCTCCAGGAGATAAAGCAGCCCGGGTCGATTCCGCATCGACCCAAGGCTCCACTAACTCTTCAGGATAGTGAACAATCCAAACCAGACAATCTCTTCCCCAATGGGAAACTGTCCACTTTTCCAAAATATCTGTAGCTCGCGCCAAAGGTTCCAGACCCCAGGAAGGAGAGACGAGACAAAACACTCCCCAAAACACCAGGCAAAACAACGTACACCGTCGTTTCATCGCAATGCCGCGAGCCTCCTTTTCTCTAAAGCCTAAAATCAATAATAGCAGAAACGCCAACTCCCTGAACCCGCTTAAATTGTTTAATAGGGTTTTCTGAGTCGATAGGTATGAGTACTTTTACTCGAAGACGGTCTCTGAACGTAACTTCCAATTGAGCCACCGCTTTTGTTTTTTGTATAGCTTCTCCTCGGGGTCCAGCTACCTGAGCTGCCCCAATACGCGTACCTGTACCTAAAGAAACAATAGGAACGACTTTCGTATGTCCCTCTACTTTCGCTCCTTTATTGAACGTAACCTTGTTAATAAAATCATTAAGAGGCCCTGCTACTTGAGTGACCAAGAAACCGCCACCCACCACTCCTACAATATCCCCTAGATTAACAGCCCAAGCAATGCCTCCTAAAGAAAAGACGAGAGCCATCACCAAAACTGCTATTCTTTTTTTTGCTCCTTTCATGAAAAACCACTCCTTCTCTACTCGTTGCAAAAGACTATTCCAAATTTACATGATGATGTTAATTAATAGGTGTTAAAGTATCGTCCGTTGTTTCCGTCGTATCTGTATTTATCGTATCGGCAGAAGTGCTTTTAGCGCCTGTGTTTGGTGCGTTATCACTGCTGGCTTCTGCTGCATTCTCTCCACTTTGAGTTGCACCTGCCCCTCGAAGCATCCCCTGTAAACCAGCAGGAACAGCGTAGGCCGACACCCGAGCAGTCTCTGCTGTCTCTATAAAAAGCTCTGTTCCCGCAGGAATTTCTTTAGCATCTCCACGAACTAGAAAACCACCTGCCAACCCTACAGGACCAAACAGAATGGCACCAATAAAGCTCGTACCAGCAGCTGCTATCTGAGCATTTTCTGCTTTCGCAGCCTTTTTAGACTCCTCGCCTATAGCTACTGGAACGGCTTCCGGTCCCAAAGGCTTTAAAGTATCGACACCTATTTTTATCTCTGCCGGACGCCCAAAACTTCGAGGCTTTGTAACTGACTGGACATGAGCAATAACACGACTTCCTGCCGGAGCTAGAAGAAGGGCCTCTGAAACAAGATCTTCTGCTAACTCTAAATCCACGGGATCACCGGCTTTTACGCCGCTCGGGGTAAGGGTTTTCGTAAACTTTACCTTCATAACCCGCGCTGCTGGTATCTCCGCATCCTGCCATTGAACCTGTTCGGAAAGAATAAGACCTAATATTCTCTCTAACCGCATGGCAACTGGTTTATCTGGGTGAGCTGTCCCTTCGAGCATAGATTCAAGCGAATCGACTCTGCGAGTTACAGGACCATACCCATCAATCCGTTGAGAAACAGCCCATTCAGCAATTCCTAATTTAAAAAGCATGGAAGGTTGACCGGAAGTTCCCTTTTCGATGAAATCCAGAATAGCTGTCTGTCGTTCGGCAATACTTCCAGGGAGCTCTCGTCCGAAAAGATCTTTTTCAATATTGCTTAGACGTTCAATCAAGCCACCAGATTTTTCTCGCCCGTAGAGGATATCTTCAACATGATTGAGCGTCTGCAAAGTAGAAGAACTTTCGTCTTCCTGAGCCCCCAGAGGCATACTCCAAGCCCCAAGAAAGAGCACTGTCAAAACTATAAGCGACGCTGATATCTTCTGCAACTTCCTCATAGTGTTCCCTCCTTTTACACCATTGTCGGTACGCTACTTTTCCACCATATTTACCGCAGCCTGTATAAAACCAACAAAAAGCGGATGTGGTTTTACCGGCCGTGACCGAAACTCTGGATGGAACTGAACTGCGATAAACCACGGATGATCTGATATTTCCACGATCTCTACTAAGTCTTTTTTCTTGTACACTCCCGCTACTTTAAGCCCTGCCTTCTCTACGAGATCGCGATATTCGTTGTTAAACTCGTAGCGATGGCGATGCCTCTCATAAACAACTTCTTCATGGTAAGCTTCAAAAGATTTCGTTCCAGGAACGAGAGCGCAAGGATACGCCCCCAACCTCATAGTTCCACCTAAATCAGCCACATCGCGCTGCTCTTCCATTAAGTGTATAATAAGGTTTTTGCCATCTTCCTGCACTTCCGCCGTATTGGCATCTGAAATGCCACATACATGCCGAGCAAAATCAATCACCGCTACCTGCATACCTAAACAAAGTCCCAAATAAGGTATTTTTTTCTCTCGAGCATAACGAGCTGCTTCTATTTTTCCCTCAAGGCCTCGAGCCCCAAATCCCCCTGGTACCAGGACACCATGGACACCCGCAAGCACTTTTTCAGCTCCCTGTTCCTCTATAGCTTCAGCTTCCACTGAGCGGATACGAATTCGTACTTTGTGATAAACTCCTGCATGGTTCAACGCCTCTACAACGCTCAAATAAGCATCTTTATGGTTTATATATTTTCCAACCATAGCTATCTCTACTTCGCCATCAGGATTGCAAAAACTCTGAACAACTTTTCGCCAGTCTTCAAGATCTGGCTCTACCTCGCTTTTTACAGATAAACGATCCATCACTAATGTATCGAAATGCTGATCGTACAAGCTTAAAGGAACTTTATAAATTGTAGGTTCATCAAGAGCTTCTATTACAGCTTCCTTCGGCACATTGCAGAAGAGGGCTATTTTCTCTTTCATCTCATCACATATAGTATAGTGGGAACGACAGACGATGATATCGGGAAGAATGCCTATTCTCCGTAATTCCTGCACACTATGTTGCGTCGGTTTTGTTTTTAGCTCTCTGGCTGCTTCCAAATAAGGCACAAGGGTTACATGACAATATAGTACATTTTCTCTCCCTACACGCGTAGCCATCTGACGAATAGCCTCAAGGAACGGCTGACCCTCTATGTCTCCTACTGTTCCACCTATCTCTGCTATGACAATATCATTATCGTCAGCAGCTTTGAGAATACGTTCCTGAATCTCATTCGTAATGTGGGGAATAACCTGAACCGTTCCGCCGAGATAACAGCCATGGCGTTCTTTCGATATGACAGTAGAATAGATTTTCCCCGTAGTCACGTTGTTATCAGCGGAAAGAGACTCGTCAATAAAACGCTCATAATGCCCCAGGTCTAAATCTGTTTCAGCTCCGTCATTTGTCACAAAAACTTCCCCATGCTGAAAGGGATTCATTGTTCCCGCATCCACATTCAGATAAGGGTCTAGCTTGATAATTGAGACTCTAAAACCTCTTTTCTTGAGAAGCACACCCAGCGACGCTGCTGTAATGCCTTTCCCAAGAGAAGAAACTACTCCGCCCGTAACAAAAATAAACTTTGTCATGGATTGATCCTCCATCCAGGAATAGAAATATCAAAAAAGATGGACCAGGGCCTCAAAAAACTCCCTGGTCCAGTTTAACGAAATAATACTCCCATGTCATGGGGCCATACGCCTATCGAAGAACCTTCAAAGGGTTTATAGGCCTATTGTTCATACGTACTTCGAAGTGGAGATGCGGACCTGTAGCTCTCCCTGTAGCACCTACATAAGCTATAACCTGCCCCTGGGATATTTTTTGCCCATTACGTACAGCCAATTTAGAACAATGTGCATATAAAGTCGAATACCCGCCTCCATGGCTCAATACCACAACCCGCCCATATCCACCCATCCAGCCGGAATAAACTACATGTCCCTCTTTGGCCGCCCGAATACGGTATCCACGGGAAGCTTTAATATCGATACCAGTATGGAAACTTTTCCTTCTCGTCACTGGATGCCGACGCCAACCAAAAGGGCTATTAATGCGACCAACTACAGGCCAGCGGAAAGAGCGAGAGTATGTTGCGCCACCAGATTTAGAAGAAGATTTACTTCCTCCGTTATCAGCGTTAAGAACTGAAACTTCAGGACGGGCTTCCGGAAGGAATATTTCCTCCCCTGCCTTCAAACTGTTTAAATCCATATTCCCATTAACTTCTAAAGTTTTCTCTTTCGATATTTGAAATTTTTTAACAATACCGCCAAGAGTATCGCCTTTTTTCACCGTATAGAAAATACCATCCTGATTAGGGATACGAAGTTCTATTCCAGGTTTTAAAACATTAGGGTCTTTCAAATCATTGCTTCCGAAAAGAGTATCAATTTCGAGACTGAAGGTGTTTGAAATAGACCAAAGGCTATCGCCATTCGCTACTTTATACTTTGTAACATCAAGAGGTTTCACTTTCTCTCGTTTGGCAGCTACTCTAGCCTTTCGAGTTCGTACTTCCTCCAAGACAACATCTACGGCTTCACTGGAAACAGGAATAAGAAGCTGCTGATTTAATGTCAATTTATTAGGATTTTTTAACTCATTAGCACGGGCTATCTCGTCAGCCGACACATTATAACGGCTGGCGATATCTCCGAGAGTTTCTCCTGATTTTACTGTATATTCTTCCCATTGGGGCTTTACTTCAGAAAGAAGAGTGGATTCCGAGTCTCCTTCTTCTCCAGACTCACTTTGGTCCTGCCCAGAAGAGTCAGTTTCTGCAACATCTGTACTCTCCCCTTCGCCTGCCATAAGCACTGGCTCTTCTGAATAAGCCGACTCATCAGCAGAAAGAGGTCCGATGCCGCCCTCCTCTTCACTCGCAGCTTCTGGTTCGCTTGCTACCGCTCCTGACATATCGATAACTACAAAACCCGCCGGCACGTGGGTATCTTCTTCATTTTTATCATCGCTATCGTTCTGCTGAAGATTTCCCCAGGCTACCCCTGCGGAACGGTTACTCGCACAAACAGTGAGAAAAACAGCTGTACTGAACATGAGCAGCATAACGATCATAAAACCCATGCGGCCCGATTTAGAATGATTTCCTTTACCTGGAGAATCGTTCATCATCGTCCCCCCTTAACACTCCCAATACTTTATACTACGCCATCTTAATGGTCAACAGGAAATCTTTATTTGTCTGGCTTTTTTTCAGCTTGTCGATAATGAGAGATAAAGCCCCAGCTTCATCAACGTTTACCATCCGACGGCGCAAGAGCCATACTCGGCTCAAGTCATCTTCTGGCATCAGGAGTTCTTCTCGGCGTGTTCCAGATTTCGTAATATCCACCGCCGGGAAAATTCGCTGTTCTGCCAGCTTACGGGAGAGATGAAGTTCCATGTTTCCAGTTCCTTTAAACTCTTCATAAATAACATCATCCATACGGCTTCCTGTATCTATCAGTGCCGTTCCCACTATGGTAAGACTTCCTCCTTCCTCTATATTCCGAGCCGCACCAAAAAATCGCTTCGGGAAATAGAGAGCTGCTGGATCCATACCACCAGAAAGCGTCCTCCCAGATGGGGGAACAACAAGGTTTGAAGCTCGTGCCAAACGTGTAATAGAATCAAGGAGTAACACTACATCTTTTCCAGTCTCTACCAAACGTTTTGCTTTTTCTAAGGTCAAATTGGCCACTCGCAAATGTTCTTCTGCCGGTCTGTCAAATGTAGAGGCAATAATTTCTCCGTCTACAGACCGAGCCATATCTGTTACCTCTTCAGGACGTTCGTCTATAAGAAGAACCATGAGGATAATATCAGGATGATTGACAGTAACTGCATTCGCTATTTTTTTGAGTACTGTAGTTTTTCCTGCTTTAGGTGGAGAAACCAAGAGAGCCCGCTGACCTTTGCCAATAGGGGCAAAAAGATCAATAAGCCGTGTGGATATTTCATTTTGATCTGTTTCCAGCGTTAATTTGGAGTTCGGGAAGATAGGCGTTAAAGCGCCAAAATGTGGTCTTTTTCTTGCAGCTTCCGGATCGGCAAAATTCACCATTTCCACTCGTAACAACGCTTCATAATGCTCCTGATCTTTAGGGGGACGAACCATTCCCCAGATTACATCGCCATTTCTCAAGCCAAAGCGACGGATCTGCGAAGCCGAAACATAGATATCATGATCGCTTGGCAGCAGCCCTTTCGGACGAAGAAACCCGTACCCCTCATTCAGAGTCTCAAGGGTCCCACCACCGAACCGATAGTTAAGCTGTTGAGCCTGAGTGCTTAAAATAGCGATGATGAGGTCGTCTTTACGGAGAGCGGAAAAACCTGTAACACCCATGTCTTTAGCAATTCGACGAAGCTCCGTAATTACTTGAGAAGCCAGTTTAGCGTAGGTGTAGCGAGGTTTAGGAACACTTCTTACCTCCACTTCTGTCTCGTTCATCTCGGCCTCTTCCTCTGGTTCATTTTCTGGCTCCTGGGCGCTATTTCCCGACACTGCGTCCACAACCCCATTATCTATAAACTGATTATCTGTCATGGCTTTTGCGATACCCCTCCCAATCAGAAATAAATTGCCGCAACCCCTTCTCTGTCAATGGATGCAGGAAGAGTTGCGTCAAAACTTTAAATGGTACTGTCGCTATATGGGCTCCAGCCAAAGCAACTGCCGTCACATGGGCTGGATGGCGAATACTCGCCGCAATAATTTGTGTATTGATACCCTGCACCTGGAAAATATCCGCTATATCTTGAACAAGGCCAGCCCCATCTTCACCTATATCATCAAGGCGTCCTACAAATGGGCTGACATATGAAGCCCCGGCATTTGCAGCCAAAAGAGCTTGCTGTGGAGAAAACACAAGAGTTACATTCGTAGGAATCTTTTCTTGTGAAAGGACCTTCACCGCACCCATACCTTCTGGCGTCATAGGGATCTTCACCACTATGTTGGGGGAGAGAGAGGCAAGAGACCGACCTTCTGAAATCATGCCTTCCGTATCAAGAGCTATAACCTCTGCACTAACAGGACCATCAACTATACCAGTAATAAGCTGAATAAGATGGTGGAAGTCTGAAGCCCCTTCCTTTGCCACTAGAGATGGGTTTGTTGTCACACCGGAAATCACACCCCAAGAAGCAGCCTGTTTCAGCTCATCAAGATTGGCTGTATCCAAAAAAAACCGCAAGTATATCCCCTCTTTACATTATTATTCATTATTTATAGTTTTGACTCAGTATCGGAAATTTCAAAAGCAAGGCTGGAATAGACGGTTCCATCATAACAAACTTGCACATTATACATTCCCATAGGCAAAGGGGACCCATCTTCCCGAAGAAGGCAAAAGACCTTCACTCCCCTCCCTGGAGAAAGCAAGAGAACCTCGGAGTATATAAGATGGTCACCATAATACCACTTAATGCGTATATTGCTTCTTTTGCTATCCAAAGAGTAGTCAAAAGACAGGCACAGCTGGCGAACTCCAAAAACAAACTGGGAACCAGTATGGAGAGGTCGCATTTTCTCGTCCACTTCATCGCATAAAACTACGTTTTCAAGCTGGAAGGAAGAGTCTGCCGTTCGTCGATTATGTTTTACGGCCCAAAAAGATAAGCCGAGAAGAAGTACTATACAAGAAGCAACCAATAGGAGGAATAATCTCCCATTCCTAGACATTATAACCATCGCCCCTCAATTATGACAAGCTCAGAACGGAAAAAACCTTTTCAGGTCCAGAAAAGCCAAATAGATTATACAACTGGTTCTACAACCAGCAACATGCCTCATATAAAATATAATCAAAGATTCCAGATGGGACGGAGTTGATTTCGTTATGAAAAAAAGCTCTCTGGCTTTCAGTATCTCTTTCGGAGCCATTATGGCTGCGTGTGTCACTATTGCAACGTTACTAAGTATTCCAATGCCTGGATTTCGGATCTATTTTAACATGGGAGAAGGAGCTATTTATACCATTGCGCTCCTGTTTGGCCCACGATATGGAGCTCTTTGCGGGGGGATAGGGGCTTCTCTAGCTGATCTTATTTTAGGCTACCCCCTCTGGGCTCCATTTACTCTTATCATCAAAGGATTAGAAGGATATGCAACCGGTAAGCTCCGAAAGAAAAATCGTCTCCTTGCTGTTATAGGAGGAGCCATTATTATGGTTATTGGATACACAAGCATGGCTACCATACTCTATGGCATCCAAGCCGCTCCTATAGAATTTGGGACAGACCTGGCACAAACCGGAATAGGTGCTGCCGCAGCTTCCATATTGACTCCTATTATAGAAAAACGCCTGAAGCCTTTTTTTCTGTCGAATTAAAAGCCTTTTTCCATAAAAGGAATAAGTCTTGAACCACATGTTGATGCATGGAAAGAGGGAACCCGTCCACAGAAAGTCCTCTTTTCTTCGTCACGCCATCTACAGCTCCTGCTTTGAAAAGAGCGTGTGCGATACACTCTTCCTCTTCAGGCGAGTGCCCAAGCCATCGCCCCTCCATAAAAGAAAGCAACGTTGCTAATCCGTATCCTCCCCAATTCGATACATCTACAGGGAGAGCCATATCCGCTTCTGTTATAGAAAGAGCATTTTTAAAATCTGGAAGTATATGACATAAAGAAGGGAAGAAATATCCCATACCTGCTTCGTTCCCACCATCGCCTACTGCCAAAACCGGAATTGATTTCTTATGGGCAAGGGCAATAGCATCATCAAGGGGGGCCGTCCATGGCGAAACATCTTCCATGCGCATATTACAATAACCGCCACTAGAATTCTTTCCCAATCGCTCTATATAAATGAGAAGATCAAAAGGAGCGAGAGATAGAAGCTCTTCTCCAGTGGACGCCCCTTTGACAGGCGCCCCTTGCAGACGTGCAGAGGCTTCACAAAGCACTGGCATACATAAAGGATCAGTAACCAAGGAAACACGCCGCCCTGCACGGGACAGAGCGCGCCCCAACACAACAGCCCCTCCTGGCCCATCCGTTTCAGGGGCTCCAGCCTCCGGCACATAAAAACCGGTTATAACAGCAACAGAAGAAGTTCGTTCCAGCATCTTCATAGCATGCTGCCACAAAGAAGGGGTACAAAGCAAAGAGGCTCCGCGTCCCCCTCTATTCGTGCTCACTAAAGCACAAATATCCTGAAAAAAAGTCATCATATGCTCAACTTCTCTACAAGTTCCAGTTTTTCTGGACTGAGTCTTTTCTTTGTCTGCCATGACTCTACCAAAGGAGTGAGGGCCATTTGATGTGCTATGGTCCCTACCATAACACCATGTTTCCCTTCTATAAGAGATTCTACAGCGAACGCTCCCATCCGAGATGCTAAAACAGCATCGAAAGAAGTGGGGCTGCCGCCTCTCTGGATATATCCCAAAACCGTTACACGAGCATCATACCCCGCCGTATCCTGTAGTTGAGCCCGAAGGGCCGATGCAGACATGGCACCTTCAGCTACAATAATGAGTGAGTGGGTTTTGCCCCTCGCTCTTGTATCGTGAAGCTTATCACATAATTTACCTAAACTAAAGGGAAGTTCTGGAACCACTAGATATTCAGCCCCGCTAGCCACTGCCACTTCGAGGGCGATAAAACCTGCTTCTCTTCCCATGACTTCCACTATAAAAAGCCGATCGTGGCTACTCGCCGTATCACGAAGTTTCTTTACCGCTTCAAGAGCAGTGTTAACTGCTGTATCAAAGCCGATAGTTTCATCTGTACCAGCTACATCATTATCAATAGTTCCTGGAATGCCAATCACAGGGAATCCCTTCTCGTACAACTTTTGAGCTCCACGAAAAGAACCATCCCCTCCAATGATGGCAAGCCCATCAATTCCAGCATTTTTAAGTTGAAAAAAAGCGCGATTGACGCCTTCCTCTGTTTTAAAACGCTCGCTTCGGGCTGTTTTCAAAATAGTTCCGCCTCTATGGATAATACCACCTACCGATGACCGGGTTAGTGGCACAAATTCTCCATCAATAAGCCCTTCAAAGCCTTTCATCACACCTACAGCCTCAAGACGACGATAGATGGAGGTACGCACAACAGCTCGAATAGCGGCATTCATACCAGGGGCATCTCCTCCGCTCGTTAAAACAGCAACCCGTTTCACGTAGTACCGCCCTCCTTTAACAAAAGAGGACGGCACAAAACATGCCGTCCTCTTATCTTCTTCATCATTATTGACGCTGCAACTCGTCTACACGTTTCTGAATCTCTTGCAGTTCTGCATTAACCTTATCAAGTTCGCCCTCAAGATTCTTCTTCTCCTCGTTGAGTTTATCAAGGCGTTTGATCAAACGATCTAGTTCAAGACGGGCGGCAGCTTTACCTGCGTAGAGCTTCTCTGGGTGGTCATCGGCTACATCCCAGATATATTCAATAGACTTACCCATAGTTACCGGACTAATGCCTCCATTTATCGTAAAGCGTACAGACTTTACTCCCTCAAGAATAGGCTTCCCTTTTTCATCATACCGAGGGAAGTACACAAACCCTTCACGCTTACCCTGCAACTTAAAGTTAAAACGCTTGTCGTAATCAACAGGCTGTAGTTTTTTCTTTCCTACCCACAAAGTAAGTTGATCATTAAAAGGCGCCATGTGCAAAGATGGGCCACGATTATCGAAAGCGATAAAAATAGGAATGTACTCGCTCAAATTCAGTGTCTTCAAAAGTTCATACTTATACTGCTCAGACTCGTCAGCTGTCCACAAATTCTTTTGCGCCTCGCTCTGCACTAAGGCCTCTACATATTCAGAGGCATAATAAGACGCCGTCACCCACAGTTCACTGCCTATGTCGTTTTCGTAATGATTGGTCTTCGACCAACGACTCAATATTTTCTCGTCTGCCAAGCCGGGGAAAGCAGATCCCAGCAGGAATAACACGGTACAAGCTCCTATAAGGAATCGTCTCAGCTTCACGCACTGTCCCTCCTCAAGTTCAACACAAACTGGGAGTATTATACACTGCAATAGCCTATGAAAAAAGGGGAACCCAATTTGGGTTCCCCTTTTAGCTACTTAATTAACAACTCAACCAGCTTAGAATACCACGTGGGTACGGAAGCGAACTACGTTATCGTCAACGCCTTTTACAGCCTGGCTGTTCTCGATCTTATCATAGAGCAACTCGAAAGAAAGAGCTGGGGTGTAATAGTACTTCACACCAACAGTCCAGTTAGTGGTGTCGTCAATAAGGGCACCTGTTCCACGAGCGCTTCCACTCAAATAGCGCTGGAAAGTGCTCCACTTGTCGCTCCACTTCTGGTTCAACTTCACGAACAGAACGTTATCATACTGATTTCCAAGATCCGTTCCGGTTACTGTACCATAGAGATCCCAAGGACCATCGGTAAGAGCTGTGAAGTTCTCGTCGAAGTCTAAGTACTCAACCCAAACAGAGGTAAAGCCAAGAGCTTCCTGCTTGACATCAAGGATAGCCTGCCATGCTGCCGGCTTATCTTCACCAGTTGTTACATTCAAACCAAGATCCTCTTTGTAGTAAGCACCTCTGACTGCCCAATTATCGCTAAAGTTCACGCCAAGAGCCGCCCACCATACGTTAGCATCATCTTCCAGATCGCCACCAGCAACATCAAGATCTCTCTGGATATAGTTTCCAGACACCCAGAACTTCTCGTTGAAGTTAAACTTTACACGAGCACCATACTCAAAAACTTCATCGACATCAGCGTCTTCTCTTGAAGCGTAAGCTGCAAACTCACCCATGCTGAAGGGTCTTGCAAAGTAGAAACCTTTATGAGCTCTATCGGTGAAAAGAGCATCATTATCAGTATAGAGACCGTCTTCATCCTGCCAGTCCATGGTCCAAAGTCCAGCCTTCATGGCAAAGTCCCAAGGAAGGGCAACATCGATCCAGTAGTAATCCCAACGAACATCGTTACGAAGAGTCCCATTGCCGTTACCCTGTCCCAGACGAGCCGTGAAGGTTACTTTGTCGTCAACCTTCTTGCGCATCCAAATACGGTAACGATTCAGGTTAAAATCGGTATCTCCATTATTCGTGTAAAGCCCGTTCTCTTCATCGGCGAACTTAGCATCGAAACGGAACTCGCCCCAGAATTTCCAGCCGCCAAGGTTCTCTTCAAGAACGGCTACTCTGCTGTCAAGTTTGTCAACCTTCACGCCAAGAGCGTCAAGCTCGTCTTTGAACTCAACAACGAGTTTCTTCAGCATCTCAACATCCTGCTTGCTGGCTTTATTCATGTCAACAACAGCCAGTGCGCGGGCAACGAGAGAAGCCATTTCATAACGGGTCATGGGCTGGTTCCCTTTGTAGGAGCCATCAGGATAGCCGGAAACTACACCACGAGAAGCAAGCTGGCCTACTGCATCATAGGCCCAATGGTTCATAGGTACATCCATAAACGGATTGGCAGCAAATGCTGGTGCGGCAAACGCAACCAGAACTGCTACTGCAACAAGTGCAAGAATCTTTTTCATATTTGTGCAACCCCCTTGGTTGTCTTTTTTGTATTTGCGGGATCACACATTCTTTTTGAAGACCTTAGAGAAGTATCCTCGTTTCCTTCTTTTGTCTTCGCAACAGAACTGTGTTTTCTCCGCCCTCAACATCCGCTCCCTCTTTATGGCCGGGGGTTGTCGGCACCTCCTTTCCTGCCTTCAGAGATACTTACGGATGAATGAAGCAATATAATGAACCAAGTTAAATTATCAAAGAACTCAGTAATTTCGCTGGTTATACTACCGTGAAAGTTACTTTATGAAAATAGGACTTCTGTATCATTTCACATAATCCTTCATGCTAACTATGCCTATTAAAGTCCAATATAGTATAGCACCTTTAAAACGGAATGAAAACATGTCGCCAGCCAAACTGTAAATAAGTTGACTTGTTATAGAGGCAAAAATAGCATAATAAATGTATTTACCTTTCTCGTTGCAATTCCCTTTCTGAAAAGCAAGCCAGGCTCCCCGGAGGTGTATGGCAATAACGAGAAGCAATGTAGGAATACCTCCAAAAATAGCAATGTTAAGATACATGCTATGTGCGTCATCCCGATATACGCTCAGTTTTGTTATTTCAGGATTCCACCAGGAAGCATTTACCTGAGCAAAGGCCTGAGAGAAATCACCCCATCCCCACCCTATAAGAGGTTTTTCTTTTATTAGATTCCATGCACCTTTCCAAATATAAATTCGATGAGTAGAAAAGTTATCTATGTCATTTATAGAAAGGATTTGTTGTACTTCTCGCTGAAAATAGGAAGCAAAGGCCACTCCTTTTTCTGGAAGCCATATTGTTAAGACTAAAAACGTTACGACACTACAGGCAAGAAAGGATAAAACAAGAATTTTGATCTCTTTCGAAGATATTCGACTTACCCAAAGTTGCAGAAGAAGGGCAATGCCCCCCGCTATCCATGCTGCTGAGCTAAAACTGACAATAAGAGCAAGAATACTCCCCCAAAAGAGCAGGGCATACCCCCAAGCGAGAAGTCTATTCTCGCTCTCGAAGAAAAGAGCTAAAACAAAGGGTACAATAATACATGCATAAATACCAATCGTATTGATATTAGAAAAAAGCTCTCGCGTGAGAAGAAGCAACTCTCCCCCAATGAGGTGGACAAGAGATAAGGCTATACCTAACGTCCATACATGTTTCCATCGCCTCAAAGCACCTTGCTCTTGAAAAACATAAGCGGCAAGCCATATGGCAAAAGAAAACTCTAATGCTAAAGAGATCCCTTTCCCCCATGAATAAAGATCATGTTTGAATAACGAAGTGGAAACCACAGCCCAAGAAAGGAAAAGCAAGAGAGCCCTCGATATAAAAGGGTCAAGAACGCCTCTGAAAGATTTACCCTTTCGTAAATCCATCCCCAATCCTACGAAAGCAAAAAGCCAACCTAAATAACGTAAAACAGGCCCCCAAGGAGCCATGAAAATAGCAAACAAAAAACCAAATTCAGCCCAAAATATTTGACGCTTCATCTTTATATAAAGCCCCTTTATTCGTGATATGAGAGCACCTGAATGGCAGCGTTAAAGACTATCTCTTGTCTTGTGACCATCACGCCAGCAAAGAAAGCGTTGCATTCAATACTTTTTGTGGAGTAATGGTCTCCATACATGGGAATGAGCATCTCCAGTTTTGACACCCCACATGCGTACATTCAGCTAATAAAGCTACTATATTTTTATAGCCAGCCTCATGAGGCTCAGTGGGGCCAAATAAACCAATAAGGGGAACCCCCAGCTCCTCAGCAAAATGAGAAGGCCCCGTATCACCACCGATTACAAGAGACGCTCGCGCTATCATAGCACCCATTTCCAAGAAAGATAACTGGCCTGTTGCATTGCAGACTTTGTTGTTTCGGGTTTCATGACATAACTGTTCAGATAATCTTTCTTCTGTTGTGCCATGCCCTATAATGCAGATATTCGCGTCGTACCCAGCAAGCATATCCAAGAAACGCACCCAATGGCCGATCGGCCAGCACTTTTCAGGTTTGCTCGCTCCAACAACACAAACGATAAGGGGAGCTTTATCAAATTTGAATTGCTTTCTTATGGTTTCTTTCAATTCATCGGGAATAAAGATATGCGGGCCCTTTTCTCTATGAACATCTATGTTCAGGAAACTCCATGGATCATAGGTAAAATAATTATGAAAAAAAGGGATTCGAGCGTGCCAGCCAATGCACACAGGAGCGCGAGAAAACAGTGTCATGAGTAACGAACGGTCTGTTCCCTTTAAGTCAAGAACTACATCGAAATGCCTCTTCCTTATGTTATTGAGAAGTTTTAAAAAACCTCGGTTCCCTAAAGAACGATCCCAGGAGAGAACATCGTTTACAAAAGGTTGAACTTCCACAAGTTGTTTATAAGGAGAACATGATAACCATGTAACAGAGAGGTCCGGATAACATTTTTTAAGCGCTTTAACACCGGCCATTTTTTGCACAATATCGCCAAAAGCACTATAAGCTATTACAAGGACACGTCCACGAAGAGGTGGTAACTCTTTAATAGCCATGGAATTCCTCCAGTACTCCTCTGCAGGCCTCAAAAACTTTATCTACACTAAGAGCCGCGAGACAACTTCCCACTCCCCGGGTACAATTTTTTCCTTGTAGACACGGTGCGCATGGTACCGGAGGGATGACTGCGCGGTGTACTGTTCCCCACGGCCCATTGATTTGTGGCAGGGACGGGCCATAGATACCGACAACTGGAGTAGAGAGAGCAGCAGCCATGTGTAGAGGGCCAGTATCATTCGACACAACCAAATCTGCTGCTGCAAGCCACGCAGCCAGAGTAGGAAGGGAAAGACGTCCTGAAAGATCAAGCCCTGCGTCTTTTAGTTTTGAAAGAACTCTAGCAGCAAGTTCTTGTTCATAATCGCTATATCCAATGACACCGATCAGCGCACCATATTTTTTCGCCAAGAGACATGCAAGTTCGCCATAAGATTCTACAGGCCAACGTTTGCTAGAATCTGCTCCAGGGTTCAATATAAAAAAAGGTCTCCCTTTTCGAAGAGGGCTCAACTTTTTTTCTACTTCATACTTATTCTGAGGGGATATATAAAGCCTCATATTACGATTCCATATTGGTACTCCCATGGACGATAAAAAATAAAGCCATTTTTCTACTTCATGAATCCTCTTGGGGAAGAAAATTTCTTTCACCGCTAGCAAAGGAGCGTAGAGAGCCCCGCTAACTATGGGCATTAAGGTTTCTCGTAAATCCAGTACGAGATCAAATTGACCTTCTCTCATTTTCTTTATAGCCTTTAAACGCCCAGATATCCCGGAAAAGACTTTCTTACGGTCGTAAAGATCAACATTATCCCACATAGGATCATCCACGAACATGTCGATAACACGTGGAGGAGCCCAAAGCGTGAAATGAGCATCAGGCAATAAACAGCGCAAATTTCTAAGAGCCGCCGTTGCAAAGAGCATATCTCCAATACAAGAAAGGCCTATAACAAGCACTCGAGAAACACGAGATTTTTCTATATTCATATTATTCCTCTGATGATGTTGAAAATAAAAACTTCTATATTCCATTATGTATTTGGATTTAAGCGTTGAGATTCGTCTTTAAGTAACATCTCAAACATTGAGCAACCACAACACATTAGGTAGGCATATGATACGAAGTGGGGGAAACAAGAATTTCCCAATATTTCTCTATTTCCCTAGCTCCGTTTTGTTCTGTACTAAAAATCTATATAAATCCTCGTGCTGACACGCTATGGGTTCCACCCGAAAACGGGCTGCACTTTGAGAGGCACGAAGACCAACCTCGGTGAGATCAGCTTGATCTAAAGCAAAAGAAAGGGCACGACACAAACCATCAACATCACCTGGCTTTACGAGCCAGCCATTTGAACCTTCTTCTAAAATATCAAGGGTTCCACCAATATTTGTAGCAATAGCAGGGAGTCCAGACGCCATGGCTTCCAACAACATGAGACTAAAACCTTCTGGACCACCTGAAGGCTGGACAAAAATATCCGATGCCCAAAGATGCGGGCGAATATCTGAGGCGAATCCCCAAAACGTGGTTCGGTCTTGAAGACAATATTCTTCCACAAGCCTTTCAAGATGTTTTCTTTCTGATCCGTCTCCTACAAGCCAAAGAACCCAATTTTTACTAGATTCAATTTTTGCTGCCGCTTTTATAAGAACGTCAAAAGCTTTCCACTTTACAAAACGCCCCGCACCTAGAACTACTATCTGGCCTTCTTCAATCCCTGCTTTTTCGCGAAGCTCTAACCTCTTCTCTTCATTTCTTATGTAACGCTCAAAGAGTACAGGGTTATGAATAGTAGAGACTTTTTTCTCAGGAATTCCCTGGTCTATCATGTGCTTTGAAACCGCCCGTGAACACCCAACGAGGTGCGTAACATGGGTATAATATTTTGTTTTAGGGTACTTATCGAGAGTCGCCACTACAGGAATACCCAATTTATATCCCCAATAACCGCCAAGAGCCGCTGCCGAGGAAAGGCGGGTATGAATCAGATCAGGTTTTACGCTCTTTACAGTCTTCCCCACTTCCAAGCAAAGAGCCGGAGCCCACGGGAAGGGGGCTTTACAGGTTCGTACCTCAAAATTATGCTCCCGAGCTATAGAGGCTAATGTTCCATACTCCGGACACATAACTACATTACATATTCCCTTTGTTCGCAGAGCATCAAGGAGTTGCATCCAGGGCTGGACCCATGCTAAATTTCCCTCATTTACGTAGTGAAGAACTTTCAATAAATGTCTCCCCCTCACACTGTATATGTCATCAATGCCTTCCTATAAATAGTCTCAACTGTATCAGTCATTTGGTCGAGAGTTGGAATGATGTCAGGGTCAAATTTACAAATTGTTTTTTTTGTATTGATGAAAAACTGCAAAGCATTACTCCAAGCATGAAGATTGCCTGGCGGTAACAACCCTTCATCAGATTTTGCAAGCTCCCGAACCGGCAATATATTTGATGCTATAACTGGAACTTTCATCTGGATAGCCCTGGCCAGAGTAAGGGGCATCCCCTCCCCATACGATGGGAAAAGGAGGCATGAGCAACGCTGCATCCAATAATCGGGATCGTCACGGAAACCATAAAAAGTCACGCGATCTTCCAGATCAAGATCTTTTACACGGTTTTTAAGCTCTTCCATAATAGGTCCGTCACCTAATACATCTAAAGACCAGGAACCTTGCAAACGAGGCAGTACTTCAATTATATCTTGAATTCCTTTTACCTTGGAAAGACGTCCCACGAAAAGGAAACGTGTTGTAACATCTTCGGAGTCCGGCCCCTTCCAATAAAAAGGAGGTTCGGTTAATCCATTGTGTATAACTTGAGTATTTCCAGAAAAACAAGATACCATGCCATCTTCTACAGCATGACTAACGCATATGACTTTAAACGCTTTGCGATAGGGGTAATAGATCCACGGAGATTTATTCCCGAAGAGAACATGGCCTGTCACTATGTACGGTATATTGGCTTTTTTTGAAGCCCACATGGCTATCCACGCAGGGACTCTGGAATGTGCATGGAGAATATTCCATCCCTCTAGTTTCGCTCGATCGGCTATTTTTTGAGCACAAGACCATGCGGTTAAGGGGTTCTTTTTATGGACAGGGAGAATCCATTGCTTCACTTGAGAGTGAAATAGGGAGGTCATTTTCCCTCCTGCCGAAATAATTAACACTTCGTGGCCACGCTCTACTAGCTTTTCAGTCATCCAGAGTAGATGGCGTTCCACGCCCCCTTCCTGAAGTTCTGGGACTAGTTCAATGATTTTCATTCTTTCCACCTCTCTATAATCCACAAAGCGGCACGTCGAGCTTCGTTAAAATCAGTAACAGAGCTCTGATAATCACCATCAAGCTCATCAAGACAATGTGCGGAATACTCTACTAAACACCTTTTTTCTTTCAATGCATCAAAGAGGGTATTGAAACGTGAAATACCCCACGAATAAAAAGGTTTCATACATGTTTGAAGCACCTTTTTTATTCCCTGTCGATGCTCCACTCGCATTAATATAACACGATGCCCTGCCGTTACAGCCTCTGAAACCATGGAGACAGAATCTTCCGTACAAAATACCCTATTGCAGAGCCCCATCATGCCAGGAACAGGATTCATAGGATCTTGGGACGCAAGAAGAAGCATTTTTACCTGAGGGCTTTCTCCCGCCACTTCAATAAGAGCCTGCTCCGCTTCTGCTGATGTTCGTCGTGACGTAGTAATGTAAAGATCTATATTTTTTTCTTGAGCTGCCCTGATAATAGGTGAAATATTTTTGTGCATCCATATGGAGCTTATACAATAATTAGCATCATCGCCACCAATAAGAAGAGCCCAACGACGATGAGATTCTGGAGGATATATGGAAGACAGTTCTTTCGACGCTTCACATAATTTTTCCGGAAAGATCGAGTTAGGGGCACCAAGAGTCGACAAAACGTTTGCTTCTCCTTTCGGCTTATCATGAAGAGGCACTACTGCAAAATCAAAAGGATCCGTACCTATGAAGGACGGAGTCATAAGGGCACAGCTTTTTGACCCCAAATATTTAGAAAGAGCTACGTTAAAAGCCGCTGCACCGCTTCCTGCCGAAATAAAAAGAACGCGTCTCGAATCAACTTTATTTTTTTGAAGATGGAGCTGACATTCTCCCACGAGGGAATGCCCCCCCGATTTTGCAAACCAACAATGCAGCTCTTCTTTGTTCATAGAAGGAAGGCGTCGTCCTTGCAATTTCAAAAGGTAAAATTTCATAAATCCTGAGATTTTAGGGACTTGAAATTCAACAATCTCCGCACCTGTATATTTGGCAAGCCACCCGGCAATCCCTCGGCTTTGAAAAAGATGGCCGCGAATTCCGTCACTGAGGATAATGACCATCTCAGGGGATTGAGACATATACGTTCCTCCTTACAGAGTTATTTTACCCATAATGCGACGAACAGCCTCTAGATCCTCTGGTGTGTCCACGCTCGGACCGCGATGCGTTACTTTCGTCTCTAGTACCTTCATACTGTAGCCATTCTCCAGAATTTTAAGCTGTTCAAGAGACTCTACAGTAGAGAGGGGGGTATTCTCAAGCTCTACATATTTCATGAGAAAATCTTTTCTGTAGCCATATATTCCAATATGCTCATACACAGGAAGAGATGCTTGAACTCTGAAATAAGGAATAGGTGACCGGCTAAAATACAAGGCAAAACCCCTTCTATCCCGTACAACCTTCACCACATTCGGATCAGAGAGAGCCTGCTCGTCTGTAATAGGTGCACACAGGGTGGCAGATACTACCGTTTCATCTTCCATAAGAGCTCCGGCCACCTCATCAATCATCTGAGGGTCAAGCAAGGGCTCATCTCCCTGAATGTTGATCACGAGATCTACATTCATATTTCTAGCCACTTCCGCCACTCGGCTTGTCCCGTTAGGGTGATCCGCTCCAGTAAGTACTGCATTGCCGTTAAAGGCCTGTACAGCCTCCACAATTCTCTCATCATCAGTAGCCACAATAAGAGCACCTATAAGCGATGCGCGGGAAGCCTGCTCATAAACATGCTGAATCAAAGGTTTTCCACAAATATCAGCGAGAGGTTTCCCTGGCAAACGGGTTGAACCGTAACGTGCTGGAATCACTCCAAGAATATTCATGGTTATAGTCGATACTCCTTTGCTTTCTGGAGAAGCTTTCCCCTATTGAGGAACTTCACTTCATTCACAATCCACTCGCGCATGGCTTTCCCTTCCTCTGTCTCCTGAGAATAGCTCATGAAATCGAGGGATATATTGAGAGCCTCGGCAACTCGCCACGCCATAAGAGGCCATACTTGCCCTATATCACCGATAATGGGAATGCTCCCTTCATGTCGGGCAAAAGCAGACATTTCCATACGGAAAGGAATTCTTGATATTTTAGTTTTAGGAAGCCCCTTATTGATGGCCTCCTGAATCATGGCACTTTGTTTCTGCAGATCCTGAGCTTTTCTCAAGTTTTCGTCGAGGTCAATCCGGATCAATGTCTTATCTCGAAGGCTATAGGTTTGAAGGCCTTTCCACCACGACCAAATGCCGTGACCTGTATAACATTCAAAGGGGCCGTCATGAATTTCCTGGGTCAGGGCTACTGCCGACTCTATAATGATATCGGCATCTCCCAACATATGAGCGATACGCATGGAACGCTCGCAGATAGAAATGCTGTCTCCAATAGCCATCCCGACATGGCCACTTCCAATCATCTGAGGGATACTTACAAGTACTGGAAGTCCTTTTTCCGCTCCAATACCGATCATGGTGTGATGATCGGCCCCCCACCCAGCTACAACTTCAAAGGGGAGACCGTACGCTCGGCATATGGTTAAAATTTCTCCCGCTATCGTTTCATTTCGAAGCCCCATCGGATATGCCATATTACCAGCAGCTTTAAGAACTATATGGCCGTCAACTTTATTCCCCTGTTCAAGGAGCTGTTCATCAAGCACCATTTCTTGACGAATTTGTTGTAGCGCATCGGCCGTAAGCTGCGTGAATTCAAAAACATTGCCACGCGGCATAAAACGTTCTTCGAAGCCGAGGTCTGCTGCATTGCACATTTTGACTTTATCGAGGGCCCCTGCCATTTCATGTCCTACCACAGCAGAACTGGTAGTCACTCCATCGATAATGCCTTTATCCATAAGTTCAGCGATAAGAGTAGTTACCCCCTCGTGGATATTAGGGCCACTACCAGTAGCAACAACAATTTTGCCATTTTGCTTCTTGACCGCAATCATCTTCTCTACCGCTTCATCTAAACTCTCTTGAGAGCGCGAATCAAGATTATTGTAGAATTTTTTTAACAGATCCTTGTTCAGATTCATATACTCATCTCCTCTCGGATCTCTTTCCACGACGCTCGGGCGGCGCCTCCCACCTGTTCAAAATAAAGGCGCGAGCCTTTTTGAACAGTTTCTCTAAGAGATGGCGAGAGGCTTCCCATCCATCGCTTCGCCATTTCATCTGCACTCCTGACAACTACAGATACATTAAGATCACCCAGCGCTTCTGCCGCTTCAGGGAAATCTTCCATATGAGGGCCATGACACACCGGCACTCGAAAGGCAGCAGCCTCCATAAGGTTCTGTCCACCTTTAGGGACGAGGCTTCCTCCTATAAATGCACTATCAACAACACCATATAATTCAAAAAGAACTCCTATTTTATCTACTATTAAGATAGACCAGCCTTCGGACAAAGAAGAAAGCCGGCAGGTACGAGCAACATTCCCAGCTAATCGCTCTACATCAGCAGCTCTTTCGGGATGACGGGGGACAATAATAAGCCGAGCCTTTGGGAAACGTTCGCGAACAATGCGAAACGCCTTGAGCACTATTTCATCCTCACCAGTGTGGGTACTCCCTGCCAAAAAAAGCGGACGTTCTGTGCCAAGAGTGCTCTGCCAAAAAGAAAGATCTACATCTTTATGGCGCAAACGAAGAGCATCTACTTTGCAATCTCCCGTTACAACTATCTTATGGGCAGATACTCCTAGAGAGAGAAGGTGGTCAGCATCTTTATCAGAACGAACCATAAGGCGGGTAAAACAAGAATAAATATCTCTCCAAAAATGAGCGCTTTTTTTAGCTCTCGCAGAGGTAGACACAGAGAATCTTCCATTAACGAGAAAAGCCGGAATACGCCTCTTCTCAAGTTCCTTCAATAGATTAGGCCATATTTCGGTTTCTATTACCGCATAGGCGCGAGGGTTCATATTATCAAGAGCCCTTTTAATAATCCAAGGGATGTCCCAAGGATAGTATATATGGGTGTTAAAGAGATGGGGAGTCAGTTGATACGCCATAGCACGACCGGTAGGCGTCGTTGTCGAAAGCACTACCGGAATGGAAACCGGATCGGTATGAACCTCTTCTAAAAGAGGCCACGCCGATTGGACCTCTCCCACTGAAACAGCATGAACCCATAAAGGTCTTTCCGAAAACACCCTTTGTTTTTCTGGAGCGTACAGAGCTTTTCTTTCAGACAGCCCTATCTGGTATCTCTTCGCCAACCAAGGGTACACTGCGAGGTAGGCAGCAGACACTAGGGCTCGGTACATACTATAGTTCAGCTTATGCCACCCCCGCCTTTAAAATTTCATGAAGGTGAACTATCCCTATAGGCTTATCATCCTTAACCACAACTATTACAGAAATTTCTTTTTCCTCCATAATACGAACAGCTTCGGCAGCTAGCCGATCAGGCCCTATAGTAATAGGATTTCGCGTCATAGCCCCAGCTACAACATCTGTAAGGCACTCTACCCCTCGCCGAGCTATGAGACGTCTGAGGTCTCCATCCGTAAATATCCCCTCTAATTTTCCATTCTCATTCACAATAATAGTGGCACCATACCCCTTGCTCGTCATTTCGAAAAGGGCGTCACTTACTTTTACGTGGTTTCTGACGACAGGTAATTTTTCTCCCGCTCCCATAACGTCCTCTATTTTTGTAAGAAGCCGGCGCCCCAAGGCTCCGCCAGGATGGAAGAGGGCGAAATCGTCTTCGCCGAGACCGCGAAGCTCCGTAACCATACCAGCCAATGCATCTCCAATGGCTAGCTGTAACGTGGTGCTGCTCGTTGGAGCCAAGTTCAAAGGGTCTGCCTCCCTCTCCACGCTTGAATCAAGAACTATATCCGAGTTTTTCGCTAAAGGAGAAGAGAGCCCTCCTGTGATGGAAACCACTGGAGCGCCAAGACGACGGAAAAAAGGAAGTAACGCCACAACTTCATGGGTACAGCCACTATTGCTGATGAAGAGCCCCACATCTTCTCTGCAAACCATGCCCAGATCGCCATGTGATCCCTCTGCTGCGTGGAGAAAGAAGGAAGGGGTTCCAAGAGAAGCAAGAGTTGCAGCTATTTTCCGCCCAATGAGACCTGACTTACCCATCCCTATAACAACGAGACGTCCTTTACAATCATGTATCAGCCTTGCTGCTTTTACGAGCTCGCTTCCCAGACGCCCAGCTGCCTTGTTTAATTCCTGGGCTTCTTGTTGCAGTACCTTACGCCCGATTTGCAAGAGACATGCATCGTCAAGATCTATACCGGCTCGCTCACGAGGAAGACACACCATGGCTACGCCTCCTCTGCCCAATCTATATCTGTTTTTCCCATTCCCTGTTCTACGGTATACCATAGTTCGCTAATCTGTCGCAAAAAATACTCCAGCTTATGGAGAGGGACCATGTTCGGACCATCACTCTTTGCTTGAGCGGGGTTAGGATGAGTTTCAATGAAAAGACCGTCTATGCCTATCGCAGCAGCAGCTCTGGCCAAAGGAAGGGCAAAACGGCGGTCACCACCACTGGAAGAACCTTTCCCCCCAGGCATTTGCACACTATGAGTCGCGTCAAAAACAACTGGGCAGCCTAGGCTGCGCATGAGTACAAGGGATCGCATATCCACTACTAATTGATTGTATCCCATGGTTGTTCCCCGCTCGCAAAGGATAACGTGAGGATTGTTCGCTTCACGACACTTCTCCACTACTTGTGCCATATCCTGGGGAGCAAGGAACTGAGCTTTTTTTATATGAAGAGGATGCCCCGTTTCAGCGGCCGCCACGAGCAAATCTGTCTGACGGCAAAGAAAGGCTGGAATCTGTAAAATATCTGCCACCTCCGCCACTGGTTCTGCTTGCCACGACTCGTGAATATCGGTGAGAATGGGAACACCTAAACGACGTTTTATCTCAGCCAATTGTTCAAGCCCTTCCTCCATACCAGGTCCGCGGTAACTATGGATTGAGGTACGATTGGCCTTATCGAAAGAAGCCTTGAAGATATAATTCAAATGGAGTTTATCGCATACCTCTTTAGCTTTTGTCCCTACTTCCAACCCTAATTCGAGACTCTCAAGGGAACATGGTCCGGCAATAATGACGAGGGAGTCGCCCCCGACCGTAAAATTTCCAACAGGTACTTTTTGTGTCATTCTTCTATCCCCTGCCTTTAATCCTCAATCGTCCCATCTGAATGGGAAACGCCAAAGCAAAACACTTTTTCATATATTCGGCAACGCAAATCCCAACCTAATTCTTTTGCAACGTAGTTCACTACATTATCAAGGGCACCAGGGCCACCGAGACGCCGACGCCCCTCTTCCGCCATCGCTTGTCGTAATTCCTTATCCGTAAGGATAGCGTAAGCAGCATCTGCCAAAGCTTTCGGATCAGGCGCCACAAGGACTTCAGAGTTCCCCAATAGTTTTTTCTGTACGAGTTTCCCCTTCTCTCGAATAGAAACCACTGGAACTCCCAGGCCTGCACATACCTGATTAGCGGTTCCACCGAGGCCTATAAGGATATGGGCGTTATTAGCCACTGAAACAAGGGAGCCGAAATGGAAAAACACCTGTATTCCATCTCTTTTTATACCTGCGCCATTTTGAATAACTTTCCAGCCAGGAGCTCCCTGCACAAGCTCTCTCACATCCAAAGAAGGAGCTATAACGGCCACAAAAGAACATGGAGTTTTTGCCTGAAGGAGCAACGCTGCGTCAAGAAGCATTTTCATATCCTGATAGGCACGTTGCCGGCTTCCAGGTAAAAGAAGGACCTTCACTCCTTTATGTTCTGGCCATTGGAAGGATCCACTATTATTATCACAGGTAAGATCCATTATTGGATTCCCTGCAAAAACTGCATTGGCTCGGGAACGGGATAACTCTTTAGCTGTCTCTGCGTCCCGAGTCCATACTCGTCTACATCGATGTTTTATGAGAAAACGCTCAAGTCGCCAATGTCCACTAAGGTAAACTGTTTTTGCTGTGGCAACAAGCAAGGGAAGCTGTCCCTGCCCCCATAAAGTGTGAAGTAGGAGATATACATCTCCTACACAAAGAGGTGTCCGAACAGTACCTCTCAACCGCCGCCAAGCCTTAAATTGAGAAAAAATATGCCGTACCAACCCAGAGCGCAGATCTCGCCATAAATCAGAAAGATGATATTTTATGACACCGCCAGAAGGAGATTCAGACGGAGAAGAATCCACTATAAAACCAGCATTACGATATTGCTCGCCCTTCCCTACTATAGGAAAAGAAGAGATGAGAGCACCAGGGAAACGATTGCGGATCTTTTCTGCGAGCAACGCTCCCATCGCATCCTCCCCATACCCGTTGGAAGCCACCACCAGGCGAGGTTGCAGCGTTTGGGCTATAATACGCCAAAATCGAGGCTCCTCATCTATCACTGTAGAAATAATAGGTACGAGCAACGGACAGTCTCCATCCCATTCAGGCAAATTATATACGTCTTTTTCTGTGCACACGAGGTAGGCAGCTCCCAATTCTTTGCGCAGAGAACCTAACCTATTCATGTCTCTTTCATCAAAACGATGATGATCTTTAAAGCGAAGTTCTTTTAATACGTTAAGCCCTGCTTGCTCCAAGGTCCTTCTAAAGCTTGCTGGACTTCCTATAGCTGAAAAGGCGACTATGGGTAAATCTCGAGCTTCAAATCCAGAAATATCTTTCCAGTTCCCTTGCCAAAAAGACCATGTTTTAAGTTCAAGACGCGATGTAAACAAACGAGAAGCCGGGACATATTTCAAAAGTTTTTCTCGCACAGCGCGAAGTTCTTCACTCGATACCTGATCTGCTTTGGTAATAACTACGATATGGGCTCGCTTTAAAGCTCTGGGAGGCTCTCTCAATATACCGGCAGGAATAAGGCGCCCATTTCCAAAAGGACAACACGCATCCACCAGAACAATATCCACATCCCTGCCCAACCGACGATGCTGAAAGGCATCATCTGCCACAATAAGCTCTACATTATGTTTTTTTAGAGCTTCCACGTCTTTGAGACGATCTCGAGAAACAGCTACTGGTACATTTGAAAGCCGGGAAGCCAAAAGGAGCGGTTCATCTCCTACTATATCTCGATTAGCAGAAAAACCCTGGACAATTACAGGTTCATCGTTGGTTCGCCCTCCATATCCACGACTTACAATACCCACCCGGATCCCCATTCCCAAGAAATGGCGAGAGAGCATCTCCACAAAAGGAGTTTTATTGGTACCCCCAAGGGTAATGTTACCCACACTCACAACAGGAATAGAAGGCTCGTAGCTCGCCAAAAGACCGTGGTCAAAGGCGTAGTTACGAGCTGCTACCAGGCTGTGAGAAATGCCAGCAAAGGGGATGAGGAGAGACCACGGACTTACTCGGCGATCCCCTCGCGCCCAATCAAGATAACTACGGAGTACTTTCATAACCTGTTTCTCCACCACCAAACTGAAGATCGTAGAGATGACGATACAATCCACCTCTTACAAGCAGTTCTTCGTGAGAACCACTCTCTGAAATTTTCCCCTCATTCAAGACAAGAATGGTATCGGCATTGCGAATAGTGGAAAGACGATGAGCGATCACAAAAGATGTTCTGCCTTCCATTGCCTTTTCCATAGCTTCCTGTACCTGGCTTTCCACCGCTACATCCAAAGAAGAAGTAGCTTCATCTAGAATGAGAATGCGGGGGTTACGAATAATGGCACGAGCGATAGCCACACGCTGACGCTGTCCACCGCTAAGGGTTACTCCTCTCTCTCCCACTTCCGTTTCATACCCTTCAGGGAGAGATTGGATAAAGTCATGAATGCCCGCAATATGAGCAGCTCGAATAATATCTTCCATTGTGGCATCTGGGAAACCATAGGCGATATTGAAAGCCAAGCTCCCTTTCATCAAAACAGGATCCTGAGGAACAATACCTATCTGTTTCCGAAGCTCTACGAGATCAAGGCTTTTCACATTGTGTCCATCAAGAAAAACAGATCCTCGCTGAGGATCATAAAATCGAGGAATGAGGTCCATAAGAGTAGATTTCCCTCCACCAGTAGAACCTACAATAGCAACCCGTTCCCCAGGTTTAGCCTCAAGAGACACTCCTTTCAAAACCCACTGTTCGTCTACATATGCAAACCAAACATCGTCCATTGTCACTGCCCCTTTCAACGTGCCGAGAGGAACAGGGTTTTTGGGCGAATGGATTTCACAAGGAGTGTCGAGAATTGCAAATATACGTTCTGACGCGGCAAGGCCAAGCTGCATATTGCTTACAACTCTGGTAAAGACGCGAATAGGTTGAACTAAAAAACCAAGATAGCCTAAAAAAGCAATAAGCTCGCCAGGGGTCAAGGCTCCATAAATTACATCGCGGCCTCCAAGCCACAAAATCAAGGCTAGAGCGGCAATAAGTATAACTTCAATAATACCTGAAAGAGCAGATTGCACCTGAACTCCATGCATTAATGCTTTAAAATTAGCCTTGTTTTGATCTTTAAATCGATTGGATTCCAAATCTTCTGTTACAAAAGACCTGACGATGCGAATGGCAGATAAAGCCTCCTGTACAGTGGCAGAGAGCCGGGCCAGTTCCTCCTGGATATTATGCCCCACAATACGAAGTTTTTTAGAGGCATGGTCAAGAATCCATACAGTTACAGGGAGAACAGCGAAGGTAACCAGTGTAAGACGCCAGTTAATATAAATAAGGAACCCTAACATTCCTAAAAAAGTAATACCTTGCACTACCAAGTCTACTATTACAGTCGTCACCATATTCTGGAGTACATTCACATCGTTGGTAATACGCGACATAAGTTCTCCAATGCGTTTCCCATATATATATCGTAAAGACATTCTCTGCATATGATCATAAAGACGCACACGCAAATCCATAACAATACGCTGCCCCACCCAATTCATGAGGTACTGGTGGCCATAAGAGGCTATCCCCTTGCCAATAAAGAGGAATACGAGCCCTATGGAAAGCACATTCAAGACCATCATTTTTTTAGCGATAAGCACATCATCTACTACGTTTTTCAGAAGCCATGGAGGTATCACTGTAAAGACGGAAGACAGCACCATACAGCCCAGAGCCGCCAAAAGTCTCCCAAAATAAGGCTTCGTATAACCTAGCAAACGAAAATAGATGTGTTTTTTACTCTTCATGAACAAACACACAGCCTTTCCACAATGCTACAGATTACTTGCGATGGGTTTTTCGGAGCAAGGTTCGCCCAATGATGAAGCAACATTCGCTGGGCTTCATAACTTTCTCTGTCTTCATAGAGAGACACAAGCTGCAACGCCACCTCATTTGGAGTAAGCTCCCCTACAGTTTCCTTCATGATCTGTCGGTGGGCCAATCGGTTAGGCCAAGCTACATAATATGTTCGCCGACGTGCCATGGAACGTAAAACTTTTTCTTTCAACACAGGCCCCACTACAGGCAAAGCTGCCGTAAGTCCCACCAGCCCAGAGAGAGGGATCACCTGCAAGAAGGCGAAAGGAACTGCAACAAGAGTTGGAATTCCCATATACATCAACTCTAAGGTATTGGTCCCTGGTTGCGTAAGGGCCAGATCTGCTTCCCGAAGGGCCACAGCCGTTCCAGTACATGTAGGATTTAATCCTTGTTTTTTCCATGCGTTAAGCTCTTCGACGTGTGCAAAGGGAGAAAGAAGTGTCGCGACCTGGAGATTTTTAATTCTTTTGCTAAGGAAAGACCTGACCTCTGAGAGAAACGGAAGCGCCCTTGAGCGAATAGCCGGTCGACTGCCAGGGAAAAACGCTATTTTGACCCCATCTTTTCTTTGCCAGGGAGAAAGGCCCGAATCCATGGCCAACCCCTCTTGTACCAAATCTCCTACTACTACCGTTTTTTGTGGCAGTGTATCGGCCATAGCCTGAAAAGCTGTAAGGACACTATCGCAACGCTGAAGCCCTTTCTTTCCACCATAGGTATAACATAAAAGAGGCGATTTATTCTGCCGGGCGAGGATGCGGCCAAAAACCAAATCCCCGCCAAGCTGTATAACTATATCTGTATTATGATGATGGAATGCCGCTAACGTGGCTCCTGCAGAAAGAGGTCCCACAACAACATCAGCCCCTAAACGAAGAGCTACCTCCATTTCTCTGCCAGTGGAAAACTGACAGGGTAAAAGCCAAATGGTAACTTGATAGGCCATCTGCTTCAGAGACTTCGTAAGAGGGCGACACCATCCCCAAAGTTCTCCCGGTCCATTTACAAGAAGGGTCACCTGTTTCATTGCACTTCGCCTCGAAGGATTGTTTCTGCCCAGAGGGCTACAGCTCCCGACTCCCCCATTCCAGAGCGAGCCCTGGCCAGATCTGCATGTTTCCTCGCAGCTACAAGGGGATCAGAAAGATAAGCAAGGGCTTCCTCCATTACTCGGTGGGAGGATGCTTTTTTCTGTAAAAGTTCGGGATATACTTGCTCCCCTGCCATAATATTAGGCAAGGATACCCATGGAGTTTTCACCATCATTTTATAGATAAACCACGACATGAAGGAACCTTTATACATAACCACCATAAAACGATTGACCATCATCGCTTCTAGAGCTGCCGTACCACTGGCCCCTATAACAAGACAACTTTTTTTCATAAGCTCTATGCCTTTCCCTTCAAAAATATCCCAAGATATCAATTTTCCCTTTAGGTCTTCTCGATACTTTGAGGAGAAACTAGGAGCAATCGAAAAAACAGGATTATACCCTTTTTCTTTAAAAAGAGCAGCACATTCCAAAAGGACAGGGAGAAGTCTCTTTACCTCCCCTTTTCGACTTCCGGGCAAAAGAGCTATGGTACGACTTGAAGGTTCTGTGACAGAATCTGCCCCATATTCATCCAGGAAAGGATGCCCTTTCCATACAGAAGGGACACCATGCCGAATCATAAAGAGATGCTCGAATCTTAGAAGAGGAAATACAGCTGTACAATATCGACGCAACGATTGAATTCGTCGCGAGCGCCAAGCCCATACGGTAGGGGGGGCAATGTAAAAGATAGGTTTCTTGTACCCTTTTTTACGAAGGCTTCGAATAAGGGGAATGTGGAAATCTGGACTATCTATGACGACAATTCTCTCTGGTCGTTTTTGGAGTACATAATCGACCATGGTCTTTTTCAATGAAAGAAGTCGTGGTATGGCAGAGATAATATCAGATGTTCCCATAAGGCTTAACTGATCTATAGACCAAAGGGCCTCTCCTCCAGCTTGTTGTCCTTCTTTCCCCAGCATTCCGAAGATAGGGCGAGACGTTATTTTCCGAAGGGAACCAATCAATAAGGCTGCATAGTGATCCCCTGACGGTTCTCCACAACTTATAAAGACTGACAAGATTCAACCCCCACTACAGAAATATTCGCAGATTCTGCAAGCTGAAGGAATTGTTCCTTTTCTAAAATAAGGGTGCGTCCTGCCTCTAAGGCGAGACATGTCTGGCCCGCAGTTTTCATCCCCTCAAGAGTAAGAGGACCCACCACTGGGATATCGAAACGTTCATCCTGATCGGCACGCATCATCTTTACGACACTGCCGCCGCGTACAAGTTCTCCGGCTCGTTTCAACATGGCGTCTGTCCCTTCCATAGCCTCAATCGCTACAACCGAACCGTCACAAACAACCACGCTCTGTCCGAAAGAAAGGGATAACGTGTGGGAGAGAATATATCGACCATATTCTATGTCTCTTTTTTCTTGTTCTGTAGGTTGGCGTCCCGCTATAAAATCCATTTCAGCCAGAAGTTCCGGGACAATAGACCTGTATCCAGCCACTCGAAGTCCTGATCTCTCAATAGTTTGCACAATACGCCCCAACAAAGCATGATCATCGTTCGTGCCGCCATTGCATAGAGATAAACGCAATAATTCGTCAAGAGCTGCTCGATTGTACATAAGGCTTTTAGGAACTCGGCCTGCAAGAATAACAGTGTCCACCTTTTTTATTAACATCTTTTCTAAGAGAACCTGAAGGTTAAGTGAAGTTACTGGAATAATTTCTGTCACATACGGCGACAGCGAGCGAACATCATCTGCAAGGGGAAAAAGATATACAGGAATCCCCTCTCGATGAAGTTTAGAACATATGGCCTCTGGGAGGGCCCCATCCCCCGCTATAATTGCAACAATATTATTCATTTTAATCATTCGCCTTCCGAGCAAAGAAACTCCCTACGAGAAGGAAGAGCACATTCGGTAACCATGCCGCTATAAAAGGCATCATATGCTCTGTTTCTCCCAAGGCTTTACAAAAAGACATGACCACGTAATAAACAAAAACAATAACAACGCTCAAACCAAATCCGACTCCAGATCCTGTCCGATGAGAACGGACTCCAAGGCTGGCGCCTAATATAGCTAACACAACACTGGCCCAAGGGACAGCTAATTTAAGATGGAACATAACCCAAAGAGGAGCAAGCCTAGCCCCCTGAGCTTTGAGAAGTCGGATGTGGACTAAAAGCTCTGTGGCGCTCATCTCCTTAGGTTTCCGTGACGCCTGTTCTACTTGCTGAGGAGAGAGATCTAATTCAAAATGCTGGCGATCAAAATGGAAAAGAAGCTCAACTTTGCCCGTCTCTCCAACCTGATAGACTTCCCCATCATTAAGCCACCATTTCCCATCTTTCCATAGTCCCGTTTTTCCTACAGTTATTCTTCGAAGTTTGCCCTTTTCAAATTCTTGAACCAAGATGTTACTCATGGTTCCTTTTCGGGGCTGGAGCTTTTCGATGTAAATAACTCGATTCAACTCTCCCTGGCTCTCGTCTCGCAAAAAAACCTGCTCCTGCAAAAGAGAAGGCTTCTCTCGCATTACCTCATAGCGCATAAGGTTTTCAGCAGCACGATTTGAAAAAGGAACGACAGTTTCATTTAAAATCAATGCAGCAAAACCTACAATAATCGCCCCCCAAATGACAGGGCGTAAAATCCTCTGGAAAGCAATTCCTGACGCCTTTAACGCTACTAGTTCACTGTTCGCCGAAAGCTTGCCGAATGTCAACAACGAAGAGAGCAAGCAAGCCATGGGAAGGGTAAGAATAATAACCTCTGGTAAGCGATAGAGGAAAAGTCTAACCACGACACCGAGAGAGATTCCTTTCTCAATAATCAAACTGGCGATCTGAAAAAGAAGATCCCCCGCAACAAAAACCATGGTAAAAGACATTACACCGAAGATAAAAGGCCCTGCCATCTCTTTTAAAATGAAACGATCGAGAATACCTCTACCGTGTCTACGCACCAGAGCCACACCCTGTTTCCTCTATTTTGTTGTTTCTTAATATATATTCTGCTATTTCTCTTACAGCCCCACGCCCCCCTGATGCAGCGGTAACAAAATCTGCTGCTTTTTTAGCTTCTTCTACTCCATTAGCCACAGCACAGCCTAGACCTGCCCAGGTAATGCATTCAACATCATTTACATCATCTCCGGCATAGGCTATTTCTGAGGGGAGAAGATCCAGCATTTTCGCTACGGCAAGAAGAGTTTCATATTTATTGGGGACTCCGTTATAAATGAGATCGATACCAAGCTCTCGGGCACGGCCTTCTGTAGCAGAAGAATAACGGCCACTAATAATAGCTATATGGACACCGCTTTTACGCAACCTCGCAATTCCCATGCCGTCCTGGATATCAAAGCGTTTAAACTCGCTACCTCGCCCATCGAGATAGACGCCACCATCAGTAAGCGTACCATCTACATCCAGAGCAAGAAGCTTAATGGTCATCGTCTTCTCTCCTTATTTCTCTGGGCCAGGGACTGATACCTCTTTTGGCCTGACGAATAAAAGCAACAACTTCTGCGGCGTTAGGGTTGTTTTCTGTTTCTATGTTTTCCGCAGCAGATCTGAAGGGAAGGCCTGAATGATACAGATTATGATAAAGACGTTTTATTTCCATTCGATCATGAGAAGAAAAACCCGCCCTTTTTAATCCTACTTGATTGATACCATGCACAGAGGCAGGATGCCCATCGACAAGAAGGAAAGGAGGCACATCCTTGACAATTTTGGAAAGTCCTCCGATCATGCAGTAGCGTCCAACCCGAACAAACTGATGTATGCCTGCTATGCCGCCAATAACTGTTCCATCATCTATAGAAACATACCCAGCCAGCCCAGCTTTGTTCGCTATGGTGACACCTTTCCCTATGTGCACATTATGCCCTAAATGAACACCTTCCATAATAAAACAGCCGTCCCCCACCGACGTCACCGCTCCTTCTCCGCTGGCTCGGTGAATTGTAACATTTTCTCTTAATGTAACGCTGTTTCCTATGCGCACCCACGATTCTTCCCCTTTAAAACCATGATCCTGGGGTTCTCTGCCAAGAATCGCATTTTCAAAAACATGACATTCTGCGCCGAGTTCAACGTAATCTAAAATACGTACGTATGCTTCGAGAACTGTTTCCCTACCTATGTGAACACGATCTCCAACTATGCAATAAGGTCCAATAACAACTCCATCTTCCACTTCAGCCTGAGGAGACACAAGAGCTGTTGAATGAATAGTTACGCTCATATTATTCTTAATCCTCCGTTGTCTTTCCAGATAGCCGCTCCGCCATTATAAAACTATATTCTGCCTCCGCCGCTAATTCTCCATCTACTTCCGCTTTGGCCCACACCTTCCCTACACGGCCTCGAACTTTTTTTATTTCAGCAGTGGTAATAAGTTGATCGCCAGGGCGAACTGGCCGACGGAATCGCGCTTTATCAACGCCGGTGAGATATGTAATCATATCTCCCATATTGGGACGACAGATAATCATCATAGCTGCTACTTGCCCCATAGCCTCAAGGATCAGGACTCCCGGCATTACAGGCTCTCCAGGGAAGTGGCCTTGAAAGAAAGGTTCGTTAATAGAGACATTTTTAAGCCCCACAACTCTCTCTTCTTCTACCTCCAATATCCTATCTACAAGAAGGAAGGGGTAGCGATGAGGAAGTGCTTCCATTATCCTATCGATATTGATCATTTTTACGTTCTCCTTTCACTAGCAGCGGCTCTCCAACGCTCTGAGCCGGCGAACCAGCCGAAGATGCATTTCATGCCCTGTCCTAATAGCCACAATATGAGCATGGAGAGGGCGCCCAAGCAACGTAAGGTCTCCAATTATATCGAGGACTTTGTGACGAACAAATTCGTTAGGAAAACGAAGACCTCCCTCAGTTTCTGCTTTTTTTCCTGTTACTAGAATAGCATTGCTAAGAGTTCCGCCTTTTGCAAGACCCCGACCTATCAGGTCATCCATTTCTTCATCTAGAGCAAAGGTACGCGTAGGAGCTATTTGGGTTAAAAAACCTTCCGGTGTTACTCGAAAGTCAAATATCTCCGTACCGATTACCGGATTCGAATATTCGATAATATACGTTATAGAGAGGCAATCCTCTGGGAAAGCCATGAGGATCCGATTCCCTGTCTCGTCTTTCTCCACTAAAGGAACGAGCAGTTTTAAAGGTTCGCTCAAAACTCCTGTTGTCGCTCGTCCTGCTTCCTGTATTCCCTTTGCAAAAGAAAAAGAACCCCCATCTAGTATAGGAATTTCCGGACCAGTTACAGCAACCACAACCTGACCAATTTCCATAGCCCCTAAAGCTGCTAAAAGGTGCTCCACTGTCCTTACTCTTCTGCCACCAGGGAAAAGAAGCTCTGTTCCTCGACCATCCCCAGAGAATTCCGCACTATTCAAGGGGAAGTATTCACCATTGATTTTGAACAGAATACCCCGATCCTCTGTGGAAGGTTTCAACTCCACAGAGCATGGAGCGCCTGAGTGAAGCCCCACCCCTCTAAAAATTATTGGAGAAGCCAGCGTATAAAGAGGGGTCATTCTTTCTCCTCTTCTAGACTTTTTGTTTTTTTCTCAAGCTCCCTCAACCTGGAGAATATTTCAGGCAATCGCAGATAAAGAGCTTGAGCTTTGAAATGTTCCTTGTGGTCTCTCGCAGGAAACCCTGACACCACTACTCCAGGTGCTACGTCTTTAACAGCTCCACTCATGGCCGCAACTTGGGCACGATCTCCTATTTTTACGTGGTCTTTAGCTCCGCTACGGGCTGCCATTATAACGCCTTCCCCAAGCTCAGTACTTCCCGCTAACCCCGTCATGGCGACAAGAATACAATTCTCGCCTATCCGCACATTGTGCGCTACATGAACATGATCGTCAATTTTCACTCCAGCTCCTATATACGTATTATCGAGAGTACCACGATCGATGGTGGAACAGGCTCCCACCTCCACATCGTCCCCTATTACCACACCACCTACCTGAGGTATTTTGACAGGCCGCTCCTTGGGGCAACGAGAAGGGATAATTCCAAACCCATCACAACCTATAACAGCACCGCTATGAATAAGAGTTCTTTCCCCTACCAAAACATCGGAAAATAAGACAGCCATGGGCTCTATAACAGAGTGAGCACCCACTTCACAATTTGCCCCTATATAAACATGAGCTTCAAGTACAACGTGATCGTGAATAACGCTGTTATCCTCTACCACGCAAAAAGGTCCTATGAAAGCAGAAGGTGAGATGCGAGCTGTTTCAGCTACTAGTGCCGTGGGATGAACACCCTTTCCCCTCTTGTTTGGACTTTTGAAAAGAAAAAGAAGCTTGACAAAAGCCTCTCTAGGATCTGAGACCAGAACTCCCTCTCTCTGGCCATTAAAAAAAGATGGAGGCCCCACAAGAAACCCTTCACCCCCCATTTTCCCTAGTTCTCGTTCTTCCCAAATAACAGAAACTGTATTTTTTGCACTTTTTTCAGGAGAAACTACAGCATGAACCTCATGCTCAGGATCCCCCACCACTGTCCCGCCAATATAATCCGCGATTTGACGGAGCGTCACGGAAACGTCAGGCACTTTTTTCACTCTCGCCGTCCCCCTTACAAATTTCCTACAGCGCGAATGCTCCATTGATCATCATCGCGCTCGTCATAATGCAATTCTATAGATAAAAACTCATTCAACCGATATCCCACTCCCATGTTCTTTTCGCTGTTTTCGCTAAAACGAACCCAGAAATACGGCTGTTTTACTTTTCCTGTCAACCAAAAACGCCACCATATTTCTTCTCCCGGATATGCCAATTCCACTCCGAACAACAAGCGAGGGAAGTACCGCCAGCGAGCTCCCCAACGGCTTTCAAGCCCCCAGTCATTGGTCGAAAGGATCCATTCCCCATAAAGCTCTACATCCCAACCGCTTAGAGGAAGAGCCTTTCTTCCTACATGAAGCCCCAGTTCCGGGTATCTATCATCTGTCCCCCCATAAGCAGCTGCCCAAGCTTGAATTGTAAAACGGGGGCTTTCTACCACTGCATCAGCTTTCGCTATCTGCGATGGTTTAAAGGCGACATCTACCTGGGCTTTGGAATTTTCCACTATATTACGACCTGCAAGAGATTGTCTTGCCAGCTCTTCTACTTCTTTTTTATGAACGTCCGCCCATTGAACAGGAAGCCCAATGACCGGGAAAAGACCTGACTGGAGATTATCTTTCAGATCTGACTGAAAAGCAACCGGAAGCGAAGATGATTGAACAGTAGGTGTAATAGCAAGAACCAATGGTTGTTGTGGTAAAAACGCCACATTAAGAGTGGCACCACCACCCTCACTATCGATCTGGACCTGCAAAGATACGTCCCAACCAGGCAAACGAGGCCCTGATAGGGCTTCTATTTCCTGTTTCAAAGCCATATCAGCCCACCCCAAGGCTTCTACAGGCACTTGATCTAAAGCTTTTAACAGCTGCGACTGTAGATCTTTCGTATCTTTATAAAACCACTGGTCTGTGGGGTAAGGTAAAACAGGTTGAATAACATGTACCTGCCATAAAATAGGGTTCGTAGATGAAACTGGCAAAAGTACATCAGTCCCACTCCATTGGGGGGTCTTAATGGAGTATCCCAGGAAAAGGCGCTCTGCTACGAGAGTTAACATGGAGAGGCGATCTGCAAGAGGAACTGTGGACTCCATTTCCTGCCACACAGCATTGAGACTTTTCTCTGCGCTACCTTGCATCCAAGGCTGCATTCCTTTGATTTTAACAGCCCCGTAGAGAGGACTGCCAACAAAAAGAAGGGCCGCAGCCAAAAACGCAGCGGCTACAGCCCCGCACCTTTTTACCATAACAGATGGTCTCACTCCTTAGAAGAGTTCTCCGAAACCAAAGTGGGTTTTATTCTCGTCTTCTCCTTGAGCGTAATCAAGCCGAAGGTTCCCGAGAGGGGTTTTCACCCGCACGCCCACTCCCCAAGAATCATGGAGATCGGAAAGGCTAAAATTATCTTGGCCTCTCCAAGCATTTCCAGTATCGTAAAAGAGTACAAAACCAAAAGCTTTTTCTATGGGCAACCGGAATTCTAAATTAGCCAGGAACATTTCGTCCCCTTCAAACTGACCTCCATCATAGCCGCGAAGAGTATTTGTACCACCAACAGAGTAACGCTCAGCAGAAGGAATAGTTCCTGAAGAGAAGCCTATTCGAGTTCTCGCCGCAAAAATTGGAGGGTTATCTTCTGTTCCAATGTTAAGGTCGAAGAAATTTTTGAATCCTGTTAATGGGGCATAAAAACGTCCCTGGAGCCAGTACTTTGTATACGTCCAGTCAGCCCCGAAAAAATCCATAGCATGCTCTACGTTGAGATCTATAATATTCCCTTTCGAGTAACTCAAATATTCATCTAAAGTGTTTCTTGTCAAGGTTCCAAGAACTGCGAAGGTCGTGCCCTTCGTTAAATCTTCTTTATCCGCTTCTGTAGCAGAATTTTTCTCTCGAATATTGGAGACATCCACATCATGCCAGTCGAGGGTGAGATACCAGCTCAGGAAAGGATCATGAGAGAACTTTTTCCCGGCGCCAATATAGGCCCCTGTCCGTTCTTCATCGTATTCGAGCCGTTCTATATTGTCTCGATAGTACCCTCGATCTTCCCACATTCTCTTGTAAGCTCCGACTTTCCACGAATAATGGATTTCATCCATATAAGGCTCTGTGTAAGAGACCCAGTACTGCTCATTATCTCCCGTTTCAAAACCTATTTCCGCTTTATGCCCTTTTCCCTTCCAGTTCACATCCGTATACGAGAGACCGCCAGACCAACCGCTCTCCGTTCCGTGGCTAATGGAAAGCCCCACTGAGGCAGTTTTCTTCTCCTCTACCGTTACAATAACATTTGTAGCCATAGGAGAATCGCCTGGCTCAAAACCTACACTTACATCTTCAAAATATCCCAACATCTGAATTTTATTAATGGAATGACGCAAAACAGTTGCGTTAAATATGTCGCCTTTTTTTACTTTAATCTGCCGTTCAATGACATAGGTTTTCGTCTTTGTGTTCCCCTGGATGATAATATCACCCACCACAGGCTCTAAAATCTGGACATTAATAATGCCGCCTTCAATCTGCACGTCTGCTATGCGCATCATGACATAACCATCTTTTTGATACTTTTCTTGGATACGCTCAAGATCATGCCTAAAAAAGACCCTATTAAAGACCGTCCCTGGTGTAGTAAAAACAAGTTTCAGTAACTCTTCATCGCTGTAAACAGTATTTCCGGAAAGCTCTATTTTTTCGACGACAGGATTCTCCTTAACTACGTACGCAACAGCAACTCCTCCCTCTGCAGCCGAAAGATCTACATCAACAAAAGAGAAAAATCCCAATTCATAAATGGCTTCCACGTCTTTCTGAAGCTGTTCTTTATTGAGAGGTTCCCCTGCTTTGGTGCCAACCGCAGAAAGAATATGTTCTGCTACCACATGTTCGTTGCCACGAACACTAAGAGAAGCCACGTTCGCCTCTTGAGCCCCAACCCCATTACAGAGAAGCCCCACTAACGCAACACATACGAAAAAAACACATATTGATCGCTTCACACACGATCTCTCCTTCCGGAAAAGGTGCTTAAAGATTACTGCCGATTAACAACGATTGCTGGTCCCTGATCGCGAAGGGCTTTTTGCCCCACTTGCACAAGAGTCAAAATCCGATCGAGGGATATATTTTTTTCGTTTTCCTTGCCTTCTATATTCCGTTGTCCTTCTGTCTCCACAATAGTAGATTTTTCACTTCTCAGCGCTACTGCTGTCGGCCCCCTATCCAGACGAGGGAGCTGATACGGTTTCCCCTCCTCCTCTTTCCCTTTTTGTCGCATAGCTTCTATATTGCTTTCGCTAAGATTGCGACGTAAAGCCGTTAACAACGCCTGTTCATCAATGGTAAGCCATTCAAGAACCGGTTCCTGGGAACGATCTGCTACTAAAACCCTGTGGGCATTCTGCATGGGGACAGAGAGAGGTGCGGAGATTGCACAAAGGAAAAGAAAGGCAAGGCCCAGGGATTTCACGACAAAACCCAGAGTCGTTTTCCCGTGTACTGCCTTTTCTTCACAAGCAGCAAGTCGCCACAACTCCTGTCGTGCTTCTTCCAGTTCTGCTCTGGCACATTCCATTTCAGATAAAGCATTGTGCCACGCCTTCCTTCTTGATGCGTAAAGACACCGTTCCAGCCATCGCATAACCCTTAAGATACGTTTTTCCATACTTCCACCACTCCCGGAATAATGAGCCTTCTCTTTTCATTATCACCAGTCATATCTCTTTAGTGGCATGGTCTGGCAAGAGCCAGCTACGAAGCCTCGCTAGAGCATTCCGCTTCAGGCGATATACGTGGCTTACATCGATATGATGCTCCTGAGCAACTTCCTTTGCATCATGCCCTTTAAAAAACATATCCGCAACAATTTCTGCTTCTCTCTGAGGCAATTTTTTGACCTCATGAGAAAGAGTGAGGGAAAGATCATAAAGATCCGGAGAAAAGCTGTCCATTGCCACCAATTCCTCTTCCACATCTACAGGAACAGGAGCTTTTGCCTCAGACCTCTGTAGAAAGTTAACCATTTGCCCCTTAATGCGATAGAACGCATACGTCGTGAACTTTAATTGTCGCTCTGGCTCAAAATTATCCACAGCTTTAATAAGAGCCAGCATTCCCTCCTGAACCAGGTCAGGATAAGAAGATGGGGCTACCTGAAACTTTTGCGCTAACCAAAAAACAAGCGGACGATAAGATATAATGAGTTCCTCTCTCGCTTCGTCATCTTTATGACATCGAATCCAGAGGTGAGCCTCTCGTTCTGGAGAAAGGCGCGTAGATCGATTATCATCAAATGTTTCGCCCAACAGTCTTCCCCCTCCTCGCCGCATCATAGAGCGATTACGAAAATTCTACCAGTTCATAGCTTCCTTGTCTAAGTGAAGTTACCTACAACAAAATAGGAAGATCTCTTACAAGTTCACTCTCGACATAAAGATGGGTAGCATCGTTCAAGAATGAAAGCATAGAGAGGCCTCGATAAGCCTGAATACAAGAAATAGAACAATTATCTAACCTCATTCGCCACACAAGTGATGAACTTACTCCTAATAAGCTTACTAATGCCGTTCGAATAGTTCCACCATGAGCAACAACAAGAATTCGTTCTTCCTCGCGTGTCATAATCTCCTTAAGGACATTGTCCACACGCTGCTGAACACTACTAAAAGACTCTCCACCTCCAGGGACCGTTGAAGAAGGATCCTGACGCCAACGACGATGCTCCTCAGGGAAACATGCCTCTACCTCTGTGACAGTCAACCCTTCCCATTCTCCAAAACCTATTTCCTCCAGCCCCTTTCGAAGAAGGATCGAGGTGGAAACTTGATGTTCAGCTATAATAGCGGCAGTTTGAGCGGCTCGCTGCAAAGGACTGGAAACAATAAGCTCTGCTTGAAAGGACGCGAGACGCAACGAAACTCTCCTCGCCTGATCAAGTCCCTCTTCATTAAGCGGAACATCGCTATGCCCCTGATATCTTTGTTCGTTATTCCAATCGGTACGTCCATGTCTTACAAAAAGAATCTGTTTAAGTGCCAATTCTTATTCTCCTTCATACAATCAACTTCGAGTTATTATACCCCGTTCTCCGATCTCTCTAGAAAAAAGATAGCATTATAAAGAGATTTTTGAAAAAATATATCCCCCTTCGAGGAACTTTTTTCTCTCAGAGAAGCAGCTTCTTTTAAAATCTTTCTGTATATCTCCGCATTTTTACCACCCTTTATTTCTATCTCAAAAAGGAAGCTAGCTCCATAAACAAGCAAATTCCAGAAATTCCATCCCGCTAAAATAGTGTTATGAGGGATAAAATAAAGGCTCTCGATTAAATATCGCGGGATATGCCATGGGGTTTTCCTGAATGTAAAATAGGCAGTTTTAAAAATATCGTACTCGAATCCAACCCCTCTTCGCAGGTTTTCATTATCAATAGAGTAAATGGAACCGTCTTTACTTTTTACTAGATTATATGTGCGAATATCTGAATGACGAATGCCCTTTGCAAGGGACACTGGGGCCTCTTCCCTTAAAAGAGAGTATAAAATATCTACATCTGTTTTACTCATGCCTGAAAGCCACACAGACCTCTTTTTTTGGAATAAAGAAAGAATCCTCTGGACATATAGAGAGCTATCTATTGGAGAGACTACACTAGCTCCATGGAAACGAGACTGGTAACGAGCCATAGCTTTCGCGTATCTAAAAGGAAGTTGTTTCCGCAGCGGAACGCCCTCTATCCATTGAGAAAGAATGTATGGCCCAATCTGTCTATAAACTTTAGGGATGGGAACTTTCTTCGCTTCCAAAAGAGACGTTATTTCTACTATATTTCTGGCAGCCTCCCGAGTCCGAGCCCAATAAAGTTTCATTTTCTCTTTTGTCTTCCGGTCAAATATAAGAAGTGGCTTAGAACCACATCCTTGCCGTAAACGAACAACAAATTCCGGAACATACCCCAGGGCTTTATATAAAATTTCAGCACAAGATTCTCCGCCTGGGAGGCGGAATGTTCGGGCGTCTATAATATACCCTCGCTCTGAATGATGCGTAGAAATTTCATCGAAAAAACGCGATAACAACACTGAGCATAGGCCTCCTTTGTGTTTTGAGAAGAATGTAACTTTATTATAATTAAATCTTCTATGATTAATTAAATATCTAGATATATTATATATAGCAGTATTTTCATGGAAAGACAAAACTTCTCTACGGAGGGGGAAACACAAAAAAAGCTTTGCGCCCTTTGCTTTCCCAGCAACAAGACACAAAGCCTATTTTTCTATGATATGGAGCCGGCGGGCGGACTCGAACCGCCGACCTGCGCATTACGAGTGCGCTGCTCTACCAACTGAGCTACACCGGCAGTATGGACTAAAAAATGGCGGTCCCAACGGGATTTGAACCCGTGTCGCAGCCTTGAAAGGGCTGTGTCCTAGACCACTGGACGATGGGACCGCTTTGGTGAGCCGTGTGGGAGTCGAACCCACGACGCCCGGATTAAAAGTCCGGTGCTCTACCTACTGAGCTAACGGCTCATTGCTCTCAGCTCGTAACCGCCGTTACGCAAGGGTTTATTCTACAGAAAAAAGGCAGCAAGTCAAGCCCCTCTTTAAAAAATCTCAGGATTTCGCCTTGTTTGCTATTATTTTTATACTTTTTATCCAGTTCCACCCATGATCTATTTGGCGATTTACTTCAGAAAAAGAGGTCCCACCATAGGTCTGGCGACGAGATACACTTGTCTTAAGATCCAAGAGTGGAAGAAGATCCTCTTCCACTTCTGGGACGAGATCTTGCCATTCAGAGAGGGAAAGTTGAAATAGGGAACAGTTATGGTCTAAACAGTAACGTACAACCTGTCCTGCCTTCCAATGAGCCTCTCGGAAAGGGATTCCTTTGCCGACAAGATATTCCGCTACATCCGTAGCTAATGTTAATCCATTTTGAAATCCTAAAATCGCCCGGTCCTGATCTGCCTCTACTTGAGACAGGAAAGGAGGAAAGATAGAAAGTATAGCTTCCACTGCGGTAAGAGAAGCCAGAAGCCCTCTTTTATCTTCCTGAAGATCTCTATTATACGTCATGGGTAATCCTTTTAAAGAAATAATCAAATCGAGAAGATGCCCTATTATTTGCCCTGTTCGCCCACGAGTTAATTCGAGAACGTCAGGATTTTTCTTCTGCGGCATCATACTCGAGCCAGTACAAAAAGCATCTGGAAGATTAATCCAGCCAAATTCCTGAGAGTTATAAATAATCAGGTCTTCAGAGAGACGGCTGCAATGGATGGCAAATCCCGTAGCAAAATAGTGATAGTCGAGAAGATAATCTCGCTGCGCAACAGAATCCAAGCTGTTTTCTGAAGGGGACTGGAAACCAAGGGCCTCAGATGTGTAAAAGCGATCTAAGGGCAATGTAGAGCCCGCAAGAGCGCCAGATCCGAGAGGACACTCTTTCATGCCGTCTAAAGCTGTCTGAAGGCGTGTGTAGTCTCTCCGAAACGCCTGGAAATGAGCCATCCAATAGTGACCTAAACTAATAGGTTGAGCTTGTTGCAAATGAGTATACCCCGGCACTACCACATAAAGATGCGCCTTGGCTCTCCCAAGCAAAACTTCAAGAAGGGCTCTCATCTTTTCTTGAAAATCTGCGAGTTTATCTCGAAGAAAAAGGCGAACCGTCGTTGCTATTTGATCGTTACGGCTTCTTCCTGTGTGGAGCTTTTCTCCAAGAGAGCCGAGAATCTCTGTAAGTCGATGTTCAATGTTCATATGTACGTCCTCCAGTTCAATGGAGGGCTTGAATTTGTCCTCTTCAATTTCGCGCAATATCTGTTTGAGCCCTTGTTCCACCCGTAATCCTTCGGCAGGCGTCAGAAGACCTACAGAAACAAGCATCTGAGCGTGGGCCAAACTTCCTTGTATATCAAAAGGGGCAAGGCACCAATCTACGTCTAGAGACTGGGAATAATTCAGAACTATATCAGCGGTATTCCCACTAAATCGCCCTTTCCACATAATATTAATAGCCCCCCTTAGATTAAGCATCCTTGTTGCATAGGAGTGGAACAATCTATCTCATGGAAACGACGTGCCAGCCATGTTCCTGCGGGATGATATCCAAGACCTAACCAGGAAGCCATCTGAAGATGAAGACACTTTACATTGAAGGAGTTAATATTCTGAATGCCGCCTATCCCACCACTTTGCAAGGCCGCCCAGAGACATCTTCGACGTTTACGAAAAAAATTTTTAGTTCCTAAAGACAGCAAGCTTAGCTTTATCATTCGATGTGCTAAATGATACTGCACCCACTTTTGGAGTGGGACTCCAGAGGAAAGAAAGGATTCCATGTCTTTTACTCCTTGTTGGGATTCTAGCTCCCCGCATTTTTGAACAAGGAAAGGACAACTTAACCAAAATATGGTAGGGAAAGGTTCTTGCCTCTTTATTGGGTTACAAATGAGCGTCTGTGGATACCCCCATTTACAACGAGAAGCCACCCCTAATACTATTCGATCGTCAAATTTTCGTCGAGACATTTGGCGCCTTATAACGTCCATATCCAGTAAGGAGATGTAAGGATAAAAAGCAGGGGAGCCTTGGCTCCCCCATCTATTTCTTCCTGTCATTTACTTTTACGACTCCGGCGTTTTGCGGCTTTCGCATTGTTGAGCTTGCTATTCAAATCAGCTATCTTTTGGTCGCTTATTTTGAGGAAGTTAGAAAGTTTCTTTTCAAAACTATCCTCGGTTTCTTTAGGAGCAGAGGGAACGGGGGGTCGTTCTTCCATTTTTTTAAGCGAAAGATCAATCCTGTTCTTTTCATCAATCTTAATAACTTTCGCCTTCACCTTTTGCCCTATGGCAAGAACATCCTCTACTTTCTTGACATAATTATACGAGAGCTCAGAAATATGAATCATAGCCCTCTGTCCCGTGGAGAGGCGCACAAATGCTCCATAAGGCATGATCTGCTCCACTTCACATTCGACCGTGTCTCCTACCTGTACCGGAGCCTGGTCACTCCTCTTTTCTTCTACCATCAGCTTTTCTACCCTCCAAAAAAATGAATGTGAAAGGCCTTTTTCAGGCACACTTAGTGATTGTCTGAATAATATCCTTTGCGTACATCACCCCCACGGGACAACTCAATGATTTACATCATGAATTTCGCCGGGCAGTTCTATCCACTTCCAGACCAATCCACCCTTCCCTCCTATAGGGCTAAAAAGCGCCAACCCCTGAGAGAAAAAAGACCTACTCTGGGAATTATACCAAATCAAAAGAGTTCCAGTCTCTTTATTTAAAATACTTTTCAATACGGCTTTTTGAATAACAGGAGAAAAATATGCAAGAAAAATCAAACCGTCTTCTCCAAGCTTTTCTCTAATGTACGAAGAGCGATTTTGCCGAGTTTGGGGTAACAAAAACATTTTATCTCTCCCGTCGTAAATATGGGGGAGAGACAGCAAAGCACTATAACAAGCAACGTGGCAACCTGTTCCGCAAAAGGAGATCTTATAAGAAGAGCACTTTTTATGTAAAATAACTCCTCCTTGAGGGGAAAGATTTCGGGGTTCAATTTTGCTTAACAATGATAAAGACGAAATATGCACTTCAGGGAGTACTCGGTGGACATCCACAATACAGCGCAAAGTTGCCACCCTGACACATCTCGGCCCCTTACTCAGAGAATACACTGCTATTCGTCCTAAGAAAAGACGCGCCAACGTCTGCCTTAATTTAAGGAAATTAAGCCTGGGAGTTTTCTCGCTCATCTTCTATTGCACGGAGAGCTTTTTCTATACGCGTGAAAGGCTCCAATAGTTCCATGGTACGAGCAGCTTCTACAAGAATGGCAGAGATATCATTAGCCTCTCCTTCCCTCTCAGATTCAACGCAGAGACGAAGGGGAGAGCTCACCGGATCTACCTGGAGAAGAAATACTCCTTTTTCTATTTGAGGCTCCATATTTCCTATCTGGTTTAAAAAGGAACGGGCTGTATCGGAAAGGGTAACCACTTTTCCTCTAGAAACCTTCCGCAAGGGTGCTAAAAAAGAATCTTCACGACATATCCATAAGACAGGCTTCATTTCTACCGAGGAAACGAGGCTTTGAAGGATCAATTCCTCTCGGAGATAGACATCCAAAGCGTTACCATATAAAACTCTCTCGATGCGAGTAGGAGAAACGGGATCAGTATATCTAAAATCCATAGGAATACCACGAAAATCCGTTATCAGCACTGCCCCTCGGTAGGTATTGTTATTCTCCTCAATTAACAAATACCCAAGCTGCTTATTTGTTGTCATATAAGCTGTCCTTTCTTGAATTAAAAAATTAGCTGCTACGCATAGAGGTCAAAACCATCTCTGCCTTCTGCACATTTTTCTTTTTTCTCTTCTCGGCGTGCATGAAGGCTGTTCTCTCTTTCCCTTTTTTTCTTACCCCTATCGTTCTTTTTCTTCAAATCTGTCTTCTGGCCTCTGACAGATTCTTCTCCACCCTGCACCGTCCGTTCTTTCTGTAAAGAACTTGCCACAATTTCTCCTTGTTGTCCGGCTAAGGATGCAGGGGAGTTTTGTTCTCGAACATTCTGCGCATTTTGCTCTACATTCCAATGAGAAAGCTGTAAGTGCAAAGGATTTACAACCATTCGACTCTCTCCTCACATAGCCCCTTTCATTTTACTGGGGGGACGATTTAAAAATCAAAAGGCTTCACACGAACCTCTCCAGCTTCATAGATAAAGGCGGCAAAACGCTGTTCCTCTCGAACTATATATGTAACTCCTCGAATTGTCACAGAAACGCCAGGGTAACAGACCCCCTTAACTCGAACTCGGCCTTTGGAGCGACTTGTCTCTATTCTCGCTTCAATGGATTGCAACTCATCCTCATGCTTGATAAGCTGCGCTTGTATTTGGAATTTGTTTTTGGTGAGAGAAATTAGAAGCTCTCGCTTCCCATCATCAATTTCTCCAGCAGATTCAAGTTTTTTTAGGAAGGAAACATTCGCTTCTACCTTATCTGCCTTGTCTTTTAACGCAGTTATAAACGTTTGCAATTCCTTTTTTCTCTCGTTATATTCTGGCAAAACCCCTACTATTACTTCTGTTTTAGTTCCCATTTCGCTTCCTAAAGTTTGGCAAAGCACCTCTACCCCGGCCTGTATCCGACCTCCGGCGATCTGCGATTTAGCTCCTCCTAAAACAACAACAGATTGATTAGCTGAAACGTCACTATGGAGAATAGCATTCTTTATCTGAACCGTCCCGTTACTCGCTACGAGACATTGATCCACAAAAGCTGCCTCTATATTACCAACAGCTTCTATTCGGGCTTTCCCCATGCCTCGCACCCCGCCAGAAAGAGCGATATTCCCTTTACTCGACAAACGAGCCCCTTCAACAACTCCACGTATCTGAATATCTCCAGAAGAAACAACTTCAAAGCCTTCTCGAACAGATCCTTTAATATCCACGGTACCTATAAAGTTAATATTTCCCACACTATAATCGAGGTCTCCATCTACAGTAAAGACAGGTATTACATTGAGCTTCCCCTGGGAAAGAGTCAAATGCCCATCTGTAGAAGCAAGCAAAGAAAGGCCGTCTTCCGCAATATAAGTTCCCTTGCCCACAGGAAGGCTATAATCCCGTCCCAACTTTGCCGCAACAGGAATACCCCTTACTGTCATTCCGCTATGACCTTCAGTGGGTACCGTTTTTGTGGCGAGAAGCTGGTTTTTTAACACGATGGTAATAGTATTCATATTGCGATAATCTACTTTCCCACCATCTTCTGTAACCTTAGGTTTGCTTTCCCCGAATTGAACAGAAAAATCAATTTGTGCATCTTTGCCATCTTGTGGCAACTGTCCTGAGGCAACATGAACCCACTCATTAATAATGCGCTCCTGAACAATTCTCCCTAAAGCATGAGTATCTACCCCGAAAACAACACCCTTTTCCGCAAGACTTTTTTGCAGGAAATCTACAGTCGGCCAAGGTTTATCTCCAGTAGGAGGTGATATCCGCAGGTCTGCGCTCATACCATCAGCGTTTATTTGCACCTCCACAACAGCATCCCGTTCATTGGCCGGATCTCGTTCTGCGATCTTGAAAGGTTCTTGTTGCTTTTCTTTAAGAAAAGCAACAATCGCATCTCCATCGTAGTTTTCTACGCCCTTTTGTTTCAGTAAGTCAACAACATCACTCAAGTCTGGCATGCCTTCCGCCAGTGAAACGAGATAGATACCATCCTCCTTGAATTCTAAACGCAAAGACGCCTCTCCCATACTGAAGCCCCCCTTACTTGGCCTGGAGCATTCTTCTTAAGGCTACTAAAGCTTTGCCATGGAGTTGAGACACTCTTGATTCTGTTACCCCAAGAACACTTCCAATCTCCTTTAAGGTCAAACCTTCATAATAATAAAGGGATATGACAAATCTTTCTCGTTCAGGAAGCTTTTCGAGAGCAGAAACAACCTTTTCCACTTCTTCAGACTCTTCCAAAACCTCCAGAGCTGAAGACGCATCGTCAGCAAGAACACCCTCTCGTACAACTTCTCCATCATCTAAAGCTAAAACTTCATCGAGAGAAACAATATAGCTACGACTAGCTATTTCCAAAGTCTCTCTATATGTTTTTTCGTCCATTTCAAGCTCATTCATGAGCACTTCATCACTAACAGCGCCCTGATCTTGCAAGACTTTGTCTACAGCACGATTGAGCTTTTGTATCTTCTCCCTTCCTGTTCGGGAAATCCAATCATACTTACGAAGCTCATCTAAAACTGCGCCTCGAATCCGCGGAACAGCGAAGGTCTGAAAGGCTGCTCCTTTTTCGAGGTCGAAGCGATCTATTGCATCAAGAAGACCAAACACTCCAAAACTCAAGAGGTCATCATAATCAAGCCCAGAAGGGGGGGAGACAGCCATTCTACCTACCACATACTTCACTAAGGGGAGGTATCGGCAAACAACTTCCTCCTTTGCGGCTTCTGAGCGATCTCTAAAATAACGAGTCCAGAGTTCCTGATCTCTCTCTTTCATTCCTGCGCGCCACAACCTCTCATCGTAATAGCAAATAGAAGAGCCCGAAGATAAATAGAGATATAGGGATTATCAACATAATTCCCCTGGAAAAAAGATTCTTCCGTATGCGAATCCCACTTTCTTCTACTTTTACTTTAATATCACCAGATAACCGTATTTGTCCGTAAATACCCTCAGATATACTTACTCTCACCAATACAAGTCCACTCGGAAGCTTTTCAACACTTTGGACAGGAAAAACTGACATTTCACCAGTCTGTTGAAGAGTTCTTTTTATAAAACCGGAAAGACCGGTATCATCAAAAGAGACCCATATCCTATCTCCGGCAGTAAGTTCTGAGGCAGCCTCTCCTCGCACTGGATCGACAATGGAGGAGCAAGGAATAAAAATTCCACGCTCTTTAATGTACTCTGTGGATAAAGAATTATCTTCCTTTTGAGGAACACGTTCATCTCCTTCAGACAGCCCAGAAAGCTCAAGACGAGCTTTGTTAAATCGTTCAAAAACAACTGCAAAATCTAGGTCTGTACGAAAAACTTCTTTTAATTTTTCTTGAAGCTTCTCTATCACTTGTGCTCCAGGAGATTCGGAAGAAAAAAGAAGATTGACCTGTGTAGGACTTAAAACATCACGCACAGCTCCTCGTAATTTATTCCAGAGAACTTTTTCAAAATGAGCCCGCAAATCGGGGCCTCGCAAATCAATAATTGCTTTCCGAACTGACTCCCAACTAGCGTTAATTTCAAATCCTTCAGGAATTCCTTTGCTTGAAGCCCAATATGTTTCATCAAAAATTTCACCTGAAGTTCCTCTGCAAAGGAGGCAAAAAGCGCCGCCCGCCTCGCCTCGTTTGTGAGAATCAAAACGAACCTTAATAGCAACGTATGAGGGAGAAAGGGATTTTAAAAGCGTTAAAAGTTCCTTGGGGTTCTCATGAACAGTGGAAAGCACTGCTCTCAGAGACCCAGAAGTACAATGAAAGAGAGAACAGAGCTCCTCCTCTACTTCTGGTGGAAGAGGTTGCGTTTCCTGGACTTCGACTTCGGCTTCGCCATCTTCTTTTACAACTGTTGGTTGATTTTCTTCTACTTCTATTCCTGCTGCTAGATTCTGCTGGCTATTATCCACCACAGTCCTCTCCCCTCCTTATATCTCGTTGTTCCCCTGACCAAGCGTTTTTATGGAAAGCACCCACGTCTCTGTAGAAAATTCTACGCTTCGCCCTCTATTACCGCCAGAATCTGTTGCTACTATCTTAATCTTATATTTATTAAGCCATTCTGATGTCTGTCGCACATTTCTACTTCCAACTGCTAAAAAATCAGTTTGGGCTCCTGGGATGGAAAACATCTGGGCCCCTCCTGCAAATTTTGCTTTTAAACGGGACCGTAAAGCCCCTCTCTTACAAACTGCATCTATTAACGCCGGGACCGCTGTATCAGCAAATTTGCCAGGCTTATCTATCGTGCTTTCTTTTCCTCCCCTGCTTTCTGGAAGCATAATATGAGCCATCCCTGCTACTTTTGCCACAGAATCATAAATGACGAGACCTATACACGATCCCAAGCCTAGTGTGACAAGAACATCCGGAGCCGTGACGACAACTAAATCTGCCATTCCAACGTGAAAGGTATTTGCCATCGTTTACTGTACCCCCAGCTTCTCTAGCAGTCCTTCTAGAGAACCGGGATCTGGAATCATAACCACATTTCCTTGAACAGAGAGACTTGACTCACCTAATCTCAAAGTTGTGTTTACTACCAGAGCAGTATCTCCCGTCTGCCCAAAAATAGAGATAACGACATCAAGGACGGCAGCCAACATATCGTGGGCTACACCTGGGACAGATATGGAATAGGTGCTGCCTACAAACATATTAATAGAGTTCAAAAACGAGCTAAGAATAATATTCCCTACTTCCGACAAAGCACTGTCCCGTAATTCCTGGGGGAGAGAGGATATATCGATTCCTTCGCCAAATTGTTTCGTTATAAGTAAATCCACCAAGGACTGGGCATTTTCCTCTTTTTGTATAAAAATAAGGCTGCATGGGAACTCTCCCTGAGAGCGCACAAAAACAGCTGCAACAAGGCTAAGTGCCGGACCATAATGGTTACCCAAATCATAAATAGACACGAGTTCTGCTTTAGGAACATCCATGTCCACAGGTTTCCCAAGCAGTTTAGATAGAGCTGTCGCTGCATTACCTGCTCCTATATTGCCCACTTCTCGGATAGCATCAAGCTGTAAATGGCTGAAATCTTTAAGATCCATGGCCCCCCTGACTCCTTCGCTCTACTTGGTGCAAAGAGACGCAACATCAAGGATAAGGGCTACATTCCCATCTCCAAGAATTGTCGCTCCAGCAATTCCTTTAATTTTAGAGAGGAACTTTCCAAGAGATTTAATAACAATTTCCTGCTGTCCTATCAATTCACTTACAATAAAACCAACCTTGTTTCGCCCAGCTTTTACCACAACAACAGGATATTCATCCTGTTGATCTGTCTCCAAATGAGTCCCCAGCAAAGAGGCGAGATTTGAAAGTGCCAACACATCGCCGCGCAAAAGAGTGGCAGGAGTTCCGTGCATTGTTTTAATGTCCTCTTTACGAACAAGAATTGTTTCCTCTACATTCTCCAAAGAAATAGCATATATCTCGTCACCAACTTTAACGAGCAACGCCAACACAATGGCCAGCGTAAGAGGAAGACGTATTAAAACACGAGTCCCTTTTTCACGCATACTTTCTATTTCAAATTGGCCGCTAAGAGCTTCTACTTTCGTCTTGACTGCGTCCATACCAACGCCTCGTCCAGAAATATCCGTCACAGCATCAGAAGTACTAAAACCTGGCAAAAGAACAAGTTGAATCAGTTCTTCCTCAGTCATGCCGTAGCTTTCTTCTTCAGTGATAAACCCTTTTTCTACAGCTTTTTCACGGACTCGATCTGAGTTTATTCCTTTCCCATCGTCGTCCACTTCTATAATGACACCGCTACCTTCCTGGTAAGCAGAAATCTTAATGACGCCTGTATCTGTTTTACCAGTTTTAACTCTGTCTTCAGGCTTTTCTATGCCATGATCAATGGAATTCCGAATAAGATGAACAAGAGGGTCTCCAATTTCATCGATCACCGTTCGATCAAGCTCTGTATCTTGTCCTTCTATTTGCAGATCAATTTTCTTTTCCATAGATTTGGAGAGATCTCGTACAAGACGAGGGAAACGATCGAATATAAAAGAAACTGGAACCATCCGTAACTTCGTCACCAACTCTTGAATATCTCCAGATATACGCCCTAACTGAGAGAGAGGCTCATCAAAGTCACGCAGCCGAGCTTCCTGAACAAGGCGCTCAATTCTGGCTCTCCCGATCACAAGTTCTCCCACGAGGTTCATCAATTTATCGAGACGGCCAATGTCGACACGTACAGTCTGCCCCGCTCTTTTTGATGCGTTATGACGAGAGGGGCCGTTCTGAGTAATTGACTCTGCGCTACTTCGTGCTACAACTTCTTTCTCTGGGGAAGAAGAAACATCCTTAGTGCCTACTTTTTCCTGTTCCTTTTCTCTCCAAGAAGGAGACCCTGCTTTCTCTATGGAAACCTTTTCAAGTTCGCTGATTCTGGATAATGCTTCCTGTAGAGATTCTTCAGAATCATGAGTTGCTATATATATTTCAAAAGAGCGATCAAATTTTTCATTTTCTAGATCCTCAACTGGAGGGGCCGTTTTAATAATATCTCCCATCTCATCTAATCGATTAACAACCATATACGCACGAGCAGCTTTAAGCATACACTCCTTGGAAAGACGTACATCTACTTTAAAGACATCCATTCCAAGACTATTTGCCTCATGAATCCATTGTTCCTCGTGGTCTGAGAGAACTTCATGTATCGTATTTTCTTCTTGTCTTTCATCTTTTTGAGGAACAGTCTGATGAAGGGCTTCTATAAGATCGTCTATAGAGATAGAGGTGTCTTTATCACCATTTCGAATAGCTTCGACCATGGTCTGCAGAGTATCAAGAGAGCGGAAAAGCAAATCTATGTCGCCACTCTGCAATTGGGCTTCTCCACGACGTACTTTATCGAGCCTGTCTTCTATAGAATGGGTAAGAGTTGACATCCGATCAAACCCCATCGTGGCAGACATTCCCTTCAACGTATGAGCTGAACGAAAGATTTCGTTAATGACCTCCATATTGCCTTGGTCCTTCTCTATTTCAAGAAGGAGATCATCAAGATGTAAGAGATTATCAGTAGCTTCATCCAAAAAAGCACCTAGATATTGATTCAAATCTATTCCTGTCATTGGGCATCATCTCCAACCACAATTTTCACTCGTAAAATGGACTCAAAAAAATCTATTCTAGCTATTTTCAATATATCTCGTTATCACAGTAGGAATATTATAAAGAGGCGCTATCTCATCGACAATCCCAGCCTCCACAGCCGAGCGTGGCATTCCATACACCACACATGTCTCTTTCGACTCAGCAACAATATAAGCTCCTTTGCTATGCAATAATGCCGCCCCATCAGCACCATCTCGACCCATTCCAGTTAATATAACACCCAAGACTCTTCCCCCAACTTCGTCAGCAAGGCTCGTAAAGAGCATATTTGCTGACGGTTTTACTGAAAGGAGGGGCGGTAAATCCGAAAGCTCACATATTAATTTCCCATCAACGGTATGGCGTACCAAGAGATGGAAACCTCCTGGGGCTATCACCGCCATTCCAGGCCTTAAGAGCGCCTTAGGGTACCCCTCTATTACCGTAAGTTTTGATACGGCATCAAGACGTTTTGCAAAAGATGGGGTAAAATCCTGAGGCATATGTTGAACCACAACTATAGGCAAAGGGAAATCCCCCGGAAGTTCGGAAAGGACATACTGCAACGCCCGAGGGCCACCAGTTGAAGCTGCTATAGCCACTATTTCAGGGGGCTGCTTCTTTATCTCGTTTCCCCCTTTAGGAATATAAACAGGGTGCTCATGTAAAAGATCCTGTTTTGACAGCATGGCAGTGCTCGCTGCCAAAACTTTAGCTATCAGCTCCTCTCCCACATCCTTCATATTGAGAGATATGTGCCCGGAAGGTTTCGCCACAAAATCTACCGCTCCTGTGGCAAGGGCCTGAAAAGTAGCCTGAGCCCCTTCTTGAGTTACGCTACTTACCATGATAACAGGTCTTGGATAATCTTTCATAATAATTTTAAGAGTCTGAAGTCCATCAAGCTTTGGCATTTCCATATCGAGAGTCAAAACATGGGGATCCAATATCTTTATCTTCCTTAATGCATCTTCCCCATCTCTCGCTGTACCTACCACTTCTATATGTGGGTCTGAGCTAAGAATATCGCTAATTATTCTTCTCATGAAGGAAGAATCATCTACTACCAAAACCTTTACTTTAGACGTTATTGTTTCTGTCATTTCCACCCATTCCTATCTATTGGACAGTTCCTGTTGACGAATAAAAGCACCAAGGCTTCTTTCTGCGGCAAGAGGTAATACTTCAAAAGATACCCCCACTTCAGCATCTTCTGTTTTTTCGAGAACTCTGGCCACTGAAGCAAAAACCAGAAAAACTACATCAGCGGAAGAAAGTCGACAAAGACAACGGCGACCTCTTTCAAAAATTTTTCTCTGAGTCAAATTCACTCGTAAAGCACATCCCCCCAGACTGATATCTTTCGCCATCATTGAAAACCATTTTTGGGGAGAAAACACAGTATGCCCTATTTCATCCAGGAAGCAAAGATCTAATTTAAATATACAAGGGACACGAACAAAACGCCGTCTCTGTAGCCGTATAACATTCCCCATCGGTTCAAGCCAAAGAAGAGGGACACGGTCTGTTATGGAACTGCGTAAAATAGACGCCTGAGTCTCATAAAGAGCCCCTTCTATTTCAATGGAAAGAGCCAGCTCTAGATTCTTATGGGTCGGCAACAACGCTCCTTTCAACATCGGATGGGCCACTGCGAGATAGGGACATCGCATATCTTCCAGCCGAGAAGGATAATGTCCCTTATAAAGACCTGCTCGAATATCCAGCAAGACTTTTGATCCGATATGTTCTTTTAACATGGGAGAGAACTGAGTAAAATCCATCTGTTACAACTCCATCCTTTGTACGCCTCGAACTAATCGCAAGAAAAAAGTTTTTAATCCCCGGCTAGGAGGCAAAATCTTTTGTTCTTTATCCCCCATAAAGCCAAGAGCAAGTGACCTGAAGGAGACAGAAGCCAAAGAGTAAGGATACTCACGTAACACCGGTCGTTGCAAACGTATAGCTTGTCGTACCTTATCATCAGCAGGGATAAAACCATCATAAGTAACGTCAAGGCTTAAAAACCGATGCGCCACTTTTCGAATTCTCTCTGCTGTCTCATCGGCCTCTCTCTTTCCATGAGCCATATTTACAACAAGATGAACATCTGCTTTGCTTTTAGACTCGAGAGCCAAAACTTTCATGAGCCCGTAAGCATCCTGAATTGATGGGGGTTCTGGTGTTGTAACTACCATTACCGAATCTGATGCTAAGGCAAAAGTTAAAACATCTTTATGAATACCTGCTCCTGTATCAATAATAAGAAAATCTGCCTTTTTTTCCAGAGAGGTCAGCTTTTCAAAAAGCCTTAAAAACGTATCCTCATCGGCATCTGCCATCTCCTGCATACCGCTTCCCCCTGGTATAACCGCCACTCGGGCATCGACGTCTATCATTACCTCGTCAAAATCTCGAGAGCCACGAACTACATGTGCAAGAGAGTAGCGAGGAGCCAGGCCCAAAAGAAGGTCTATATTGGCCATCCCCATATCTGCATCCATAAGGATAACTGACGCGCCAAGATCCGACAAAGCCAAGGATATATTTACAGAAAAGCTGCTCTTTCCTACTCCACCTTTGCCACTTACTATAGCTAGCGATCGTGTAGGTTTTAAAAAAACATTTTCTTTATCTTTCTTTTTCTCCACTAAAAGTCGAAGCTCGCCCGCTTGATCTAAAGTAGATTTTTTCTCCTCTTCATGCACCGAGAGTCTCTCCTTCTCCAAGGAAAAGATCGATCATCTTGCGAGAGTTCGCCACTTCTATATCATTCGGCACATTTTGTCCTGTTGTCAAAAAAGAAACCGGGATATTGTTTGTCAATAAAATATTTAATAGACAACCATAATTTGTAGTCTCATCAAGTTTAGTAAAAAGAATATGGGAGAGGGGGAGGCATCCCATTCGACTCACCACATCCCTCATATCCTCATTCTTCATATTTGAGGCAAGTACAAGATGAAGAGCATCAGGTTGAAAAACTTTATACAGTTTTTGCAGCTCCTCAAAACGTTCTGTATCTTTCTGGCTTCTTCCAGCTGTATCTAACAAGATTAAATCTGCTGTCTTATATTTATGCAATATACCTTCTATGTCTTCTGCATCGAATATAACTTCAATAGGAACTCCTAAAATTTTTGCATACGTTCGAAGCTGTTCTACAGCTGCAATACGGTAGGTATCAGATGTAAGCAAGAGCACCTTTTTATGCTCCCACAGGGCATGGATTGCGGCTATTTTGGCAATAGTCGTCGTTTTCCCCACCCCTGTAGGGCCAATAAACATGACGCGCTGTCCTCCTATTGCCTCTACGGGCGTAGTAGCTGCTGTCTGAATTTGAGCAGCTAGCCACTCAGGGAAAAGATCTTGCGACAATTGTTCCCTTTTAAAACGATTTCCCAGGGATTGCGCTAATTCTGAATCCATCCCTTTTTCAGTCAACATATACACAAGTTCTGGAACTTTCTCCTCAGATACAACGGGGTGTGAATAATCGTCGAGTCGCTCTAGCACTCGATCAAGTTTTTCATAAATACGAGTTACTTCCATATGAAGTTTCTCTTGAGGTTCCGCAGTTTTTTCCTCTTTTTTTATGCTTGCGGCTTCCGCCTCTTTCGTGTTCTCTCCATGATGAGCCAAAGCCAAGCCTTCCGAAGAAAAAGCGATTTTATCCTTTACTTCCGGAGATTGTGTGCCCCCTGATGAAGACGACGGAGATTGATGTGATTCAATAAGGCGCTGAAAAGCAACAAGGCGTTCTCGAGTAGCTTCAAGTTCTTCCCGCTTCTCCTCCTCAAACACCCCTGCCGTTACAATCAAGACTTTCCTTTTAAAAAAGCCTAAAAAACCGCCTACTTTTGCCGGCCTTGTGGATAAAATAACAGCATCTCTTCCCAATCGCTCACCGGCAATTCGTATGGCATCTGCATCATTTTTCGCCTCAAAAGAAATTTGCCGCACTATACGCATCAATCATTCCACCATCCCTGCGGATTTTAATTGGACACCTTGGGATATTTCATTATAGGATACAACATAAACTCCCGGCAATGTCCCTTCAAGAAGACGACGAACTATAAGCCGCACTTCAGGGTGAGTTAAAAAGACAGGAAGATGCCCCCCCATAGCCATTTTTTCTACCATTTTCGATGCTGCCGACATAAGCCCCTGAATACTTTCCGGATCCATATTAAGTTGCCACCCCTGAATTAAGTCCCCCTGTAAACTTTCCTTGATTTTCTGCTCCCATTGAGGAGAGAGGGTTGCCACAGTAATGAAACCATCGTCCCCCTGGATTTTAAGAGAGATAACCCTCGATAAGGCTTCCCTTACACGCTCTGTAAGGTAATCTACACTGCGAGTTACCCGTCCATGATCTGCTAAAGATTCAAAAATAGAGACGAGGTCTCGGATGGGGATCTGCTCTTTAACTAAATTCTGCAATACCTTCTGTACTTCTCCAAGAGATAACACGCCTAACATCTCTTCTATTACAGCTGGGGAACTTTCTTTTACTAGATCCGTAAGTTTCTGAACCTCTTGTCTCGTAAGGAGCTCCGATCCATAGCGTTTAATCGTCTCTGAAAGGTGCGTCGCCAATACAGAAGGAGCATCGACCACTGTATACCCCATAGATTCTGCTTTATCCCGCAATTCAGGAGAAATCCATGTAGCCTGAAGTCCAAAAGCCGGTTCTACAGTAGGAACTCCCACTATGTCTTCTTCTACATTACCTGTATTCATTGCCAGGTAATGATCTGGAAGCAATTCGCCGCGCCCTGTCTCGGCTCCTCGTACTCGAATAATATATTCCGAAGGTTTAAGCTGGATGTTGTCGCGAATCCTGATAGGAGGGACTACGAGGCCAAATTCCAGAGCCATCTGTTTACGAATCGTCCCAATCCTATCGAGCATATCCCCTCCTTGAGAGGGATCTACAAGAGGGATGATTGCATATCCAATCTCTATTTCCATGGGATCTACAGTTAAAAGGCGCATCACATCTTCAGGAGAAGCTGGTGCTGGAGCAACAGGAGCACCTTGAGCACTGGGACCTGAGCTTTGCCCTCCTTTGACCTCTTTGGATGAACGAGAAGGAGCTGTTTGTGCCTCCGTCTGTTGTATTTCCCCCTCTCGATAAACCCAGTACCCCATAAGAGCGAGAAATATACCGAGAATAAGGAAGGGCACTGTAGGAAGTCCTGGGACAAAAGCCAGAGCGAATAGCAAAACAGCGCCGATAAAAAGAGGCCTTGGATATGACATAAGAGATGCAAAAATATCGCGACCAAGATTCCCTTCACCAGCAGCTCGTGTAACGATAACACCAGTAGCGGTAGAAAAAAGCAGAGCTGGAATTTGAGAAACCAAGCCGTCTCCCACAGTGAGAAGACTATAAACAGACCCAGCCTGCCCCAATGTCATGCCTCGCTGAAGAACTCCTATAGACAAACCACCAATAATATTGATAAGGGTAATAATAAGCCCAGCTATAGCATCTCCTTTTACAAACTTAGAGGCTCCGTCCATCGCTCCATAAAAATCCGCTTCACGTTGAACCTCTCGACGTCGATTTCGGGCCGTATCTTCATCAATAAGTCCCGCATTTAAGTCAGCATCAATGGCCATCTGCTTTCCTGGCATAGCATCAAGAGTAAATCGAGCAGCTACCTCAGCTACTCGTTCAGAGCCTTTCGTAATAACAACAAACTGAATAATAACAAGGATGAGAAAAACGACACCGCCGACTACATAGTTTCCCCCAACAACAAAATTACCGAAAGCACTAATCACTTTCCCTGCATCGGCACGAAGAAGAATAAGCCGTGTAGTAGAAACATTCAGCGCCAATCGGAAGAGGGTAACAAGAAGAAGCATAGTAGGAAAAGAAGCAAGCTCAAGAGCCCTCTGTACATAAAAAGTTGAGAGGAGAACCACAACTCCCAAGGTAATATTAGTGGCAAGAAGAATATCAAGAAGCCATGTAGGGACTGGAATAATCATCATGGCTACAATCATCATAACCATGATAGCTAATCCTATGTCGGAATACAAAAGGAACCGTTTTATAAAAGAATTCTGAGACGTAAGTTCAGCCACTCAGGCTCCATCCTCTCTCTTCTAAGTTAATGACCATAAGCATCTTTCTTTTTAAGCTTATAAACGAAGGCTAATACTTCTGCCACAGCTTTATATAAGGCATGAGGAATTTCATCGCCTATATCCGAAGAATCGTAAAGAGCCCATGCTAAAGGTTTATTTTCTACTATGGGGACCTTATGTTCCTCTGCTATTTCACGAATTCTTTGAGCTATAAATCCTTTCCCCATGGCCACGACAACAGGTGCCTCCATAAGGTTTTTGTCATACTCCAAGGCAATAGCAAGAGTGGTGGGGTTTGTTATAACTACATCAGCATCTGGCACAGAAGCCATCATACGACTTCTAGCCAGTTCCCGTTGTTTTTGGCGTATTTTGCTTCGTAACATGGGGTCCCCTTCCATCTGTTTATACTCTTCTTTAATTTCTTGCCGACTCATTCGAATGGATCGTTCGAACTCCCACTTTTGGTACAAATAATCGAAAAGAGCAATAGAAAGTAAAAGAAACGCCAATTTCATAGAAAGTTTCCATATCTTATGGAAGACCAAGGCTAATCCACCTTCAAGAGGCAATTGCAACGCCCCTACAAGTTCCTTCACTTCTTTTCGAAGGGCAGAATAAATCACAATACAAAACAACGCTGCCTTGATAAGCCCTTTAAAAAGCTCAACAAGAGAGCGCAGAGAAATGATCTTCTTGAGACCGGATACAAGATTAAAACGGTCTGGTTTCGGTACGAGAGGCTTACTGGTTATTACAAAACCAACCTGTGCCACTGTTACCCCCAAAGCAGCCAAAGCTGCCGCTCCTCCAAGAGGAAGCCAAACAAATACCAACATTCGTAATCCATTAATCCACAAAGAATGTTGCCATCCTGCCTTACCCAGTTCTGTCTGCCCCATTAGTGCAATCGTATTTTGGAGGTAGGCAACTAGTTCCTGCCAAAAAAAACCACCTAAAAGCGAAAGCCCCAAAAGGCCCACTATAATTACAATAGAGGCTCCTAGATCCTGACTTTTCGCTACCCTGCCCTCTTCGCGCTCACGACGACGCTTTCGAGGTGAAGCTGGCTCTGTTCGTTCCTCCGCAAAGAACTGAAGATCCCACGTTATAGAAGAGCATGTTTCCATATCATGACATTTTTCAATGCCATCTCTATATACTCCCCCATATTGGCAGAAATAAGGTCTACAGTTAAAGGTAAAACCACCATCAAAAGAAAAAGCCCTAGTGCTATTTTGAGAGGGAGCCCCAATACAAAAATATTCATCTGCGGAACTGTCCGAGCTAAAAAACCAAGCCCTATATCGGCTAGAAGAAGAGCTCCATAGAACGGCAGCACCATTCTCACTGCTAGAACGAACAACTTCTGAAGCCACAGCCCTACCCCCATATCCGCAGGAATGAAAAGGGAAATCTTCCCTATCGGAATTAATTTTAAACTCTCTACTACGGATTGTACCAGAAGCAGATGGCCGTTCCAGTGAAAAAAGAACCATAATCCTATCAAAAAGTATAACTGCCCAATAATAGAACTTTGCTCCTCACTTAAAGGGTCTAGAAGACTCACCATAGCTAGGCCCATAACATTTCCTATCAGTTCTCCAGCTACCTGAAGAGCATAGAGGGGAAGGGCCGACAAAAAGCCCAAAGCAGTTCCAATAAAAAATTCTCGCGTTCCACAAAGAATAATAGAGATCCAGTTTGAGAAAATTGCAGTGGGAATCGAAAGATCGGCACTCCCAACTGCCGCAATAGATATGAGAACAGCTGCCCAGAAGCGAGCCGGAAGGGGTAGAGATGGCGCTACAAAAACAGGGGAAGTAAAAAACATTCCAATAAAGCGCAAGCCAACTATAAGATAAACAATTAAACCTTGAGAAATCTGGAAAGGCTCTGTCATTGTATGAATTTTTCAAGCTGTCCTAAAAGAAAACGTGTCAAATCCCCGACCTGTCCAAAAATCCAGGGGCCAAAAAGCACAAGGGCAGCTAGCACCGCCACTATTTTAGGGATGAAAATAAGAGTTTGTTCCTGAATAGAAGTAGCTGTTTGAAGTATACCAATTACTAACCCTACAATCATAGCTACCAATAAAACAGGAAGAGATGTAAGTAACATAACCCACACCGAGTGGCTTAAAACATCGTACATACTGAAAGAGTTCATCGCTTCTCCACCAGCCTTTCTACGAGAAGCTCTTGAAGAGACTCATTATCACTAAATCCCATCCATCCGCCATCACAAACAAAAGGATTTTAAAAGGAAGTGAAATCATCATAGGCGGTAACATAATCATCCCCATGCTCATAAGAACACTTGCTACAATCATATCTACTACAATAAAAGGGATAAAAATGACCACTCCCATTTGAAAAGACGTTTTAAGTTCACTTAACATGAACGCTGGAAGGAGAAGACGCGTAGGAACATCGTCCACGTTCTTAGGTCGTTCAACACCCGCCATCCTTACCATAAGAGAAAGCTCTTCCTCTCGAGTGTAACGAAACATAAATTGCCTCATAGGCACTACAGTTTTCTCCCATGCCTGAGAAGCGTTAATAGATCCTGAAAGATAGGGAGCGAGAGCTTGATCATATACTTGTGTCCATGTGGGGGTCATTATAAAAAGGGTCATAAATAAAGCTAATGTTACAAGAACTTGGTTGGGAGGTGTTTGTTGCAACCCTAAAGCACGACGAACAAAACCAAGAACCACAAGAATCCGTGTAAAACTGGTGAGCATGAGCATAATGGCTGGAGCAAGGCTCAAAACTGTAAGCAAAGCCAATATTTGAAGGGTTAAAGCTACATCTTGTGGAGACTCTGCTGCACGAACCCCAAACTCAAGTGCTGGCAAAGGAACTGCTGGGATGTTACTCTCTGCACAAAATCCCGCTGCCCTAATTCCAAGGCTCCATATTAGTACTCCCATAAAAACGAGGAAGCTAACAATCTTTCTTTTCACTATGTCCTTCTCCTTGTAGCCACTCTTCATATCCCCATTTCCCCACCACTTTCGAATTACTCCCGACAAGTAGAGCCAAAACATCTGGTCCGCACTTTACGACATAGAGAACTTCTCGCCCTAATCGTAGAGTAGAGAGCACCTGTAGCCTGGAGTCTTGTTTAAAGGCCTTTCCTGGACGAACATAATGGACAAGAATCCAAGATGCTCCTCCTAAAATAGACAAAGCGATAACAACTCTGATGAGATACGTAGTCATACTGGGAAAAGATGCCGCCCCATAAGCAGTTCCCCCCGTAAATAAAAAGAAAAACCCAGCCAGTAACGCTATAAAGCGACCGCCTGGGATAATTTTTTTCATAATTTTCACACCGCAACTCTCTCAAAAAAACTTCTTTAAATTCATTTTAACCCAGAGCCTTATTCAAGGCCTCCACAACCCTATCAGGTTGGAAGGGCTTGACAATAAAATCCACTGCCCCAGCCTGTATCGCTTCTATAACCATAGCTTGTTGCCCCATAGCACTGACCATAATAACTTTAGAGGCAGGATCCAAAGCCCTAATTGCTTTCACTGCATCAATGCCATTCATTTCCGGCATAGTAATATCCATAGTCACAATATCTGGATGTAGTTTTTGATAGGCCGCCACTGCCACTTTACCGTTTTCTGCTTCTCCGACAACTTCAAAATCATTTTTTGTGAGGATATCTTTAAGCATCATCCTCATAAAGGCAGCGTCATCGACAATTAACACACTCTTCGCCATACCTGCACCCCTCACTTATTGAACTCTTAAGTTATTTATAGCGTTCGGGATCTACCAGACGTGTTCACTATCTCTGTGATACGAACACCGAAATTTTCATCAATAACAACAACTTCCCCTCTGGCAAGGAGCTTGCTATTGACAAGGATATCCACTGGCTCCCCAGCCATTTTATCCAATTCTATCACGGATCCCGGAGTCATGTTCAATATTTCTGAAATGCTTTTTCGAGTACGCCCCAACTCCACTGTTACCCGCACTGGAATATCTGCAATAAGATCAATATTGCTAGATACCTGTCCACTTTCCACCTTTGAAACAAGGGGCATAAATTCAGCAGGACGAACTTCCACTTGGGAAACCTGCGAAGCAGCTCGCGATCGAGGTGCATTTTCTTGAGCAGGCACATCTCCGCGAGGTATTGTTGTTTTCCCTGATGGTACAGCCTTTGGCGGAGCTACATTAGATTTTGCCTGCTGAGATTCGGCAGGCGACATAACGGCTAAAGCTTCATCAGCTATATATTTTGCGGCACTGAACGGCGTAAGAATCCATAAGGGGAACTCTCCCACTCCCTCTATCGTCACAGGATACTCTATTGACCAAATATTTTCTTCCGGACCAGAGGCAGAAAAGGGCAACCATTCCCCTTTTTCCAAAGCCGACGTAGCGTTGTCCGGCATCAGACGGCGTCCACCTAAAATACCACTCATATTCGTAAAAGAAGCCCCTACCATCTGACTCAAACCCTCTTGGGCCGCGTTAAGATAAAGCTCGCTGGCGTCATTGGGCAATTCTTTGCCTTCGCCACCCATCATAAGATCTGCCAGAACCAAGGCCCCATGCTCCGCAAGTACCACTACTAGGGGGGTATCATTCAAGCCTTGGCATGTAACACGAAAGCAGAAAGCCCCTTCCCCAGGTTTGAGGACAAAATCCTTCTGAGGAAGAACCTCTTGTTTTTTCTGTGGAACTGTTACACTTCGCCCTGCCAACATACCAAAAACGTTGGTAACAGCCGTAGAGAAAACATCATTTACGCCGTCTAATACTTTTGACTGCTCAGGAGATACATCCGGAAGTGTTCCGCCACTTTCTTCTTGAGTCTTCAGCGTATGTCCTTGGAGAAGGGCATTTATTTCTTCCTGACTCAACAGCTCATCTATCATCTTTGACTCCTCCCTCGTTATCGGGAATCATCTCTTCGTCATAGAGAATGTTTAATACCTCTATTGCATAACAGTCGTCTAGGCTTCCTGGGCGTCCCTGAAACTTTATCATGTTGCCTACACGAATATCAGCGGCACCATCTACCGTCTCATCTAGTTTTACTACATCCCCAGTACGAAGCTGTAAAACATCATCAACACTGAGAATCGTATGCCCCAACTCCACAGCCACAGGAATTCGAACATTCCCGAGATGGCGAACAATAGCCTCTCTCGCCCCTTCTTCTTTCTTTCGCCCAGTGGAAGCGAACCACTGCTGAGAGCTTAATTTGTCCATTAAAGGTTCCATAAGGAAATAGGGAATACAAATACTGATCATCCCTTCCACATCTGCCACTTTCAGTTTTAAAATTACTAACAACACCATATCGGTGCCAGGACAAATTTGGACAAAAAATGGGTTGCTCTCCATGTTTTCAAAACGGAAGCGAACATCTACTACAGTACTCCAGCTTTCTTCGAGAAGTTCGAGCATCCTCATAATAACTCGTTCTATAACCATACGCTCAATATCTGTAAGATCACGAGCTTTCCCCGAAAATTCGCCTTTACCACCTAACATTCGATCAATAATGGCGAATACTAAGTTAGGATTAATCTCAATCAAAGCATTCCCGCTAAAGGGATACATCTCCAATATTCCTATAACTGTCGGCTGAACAAGAGAGCGGACAAATTCATCGTAAGCCAATTGATCTACAGAAGCAACCTCCGCAGATACCATAGAACGGACCATGGTAGAAAGAGTGGTGGTCAGCTGTCTGGCAAAGGATTCATGAATCATCTGTATAGCCCGGAGCTGATCTTTGCTGAATTTATCAGGTCTTCGGAAATCATAAACCTTAATTTTTCTCTCTTCAGAATCAGCACTCATAGAATCTAAATCAAAACTGCCACTCGAGAGAGCATCTAGCAAAGAGTCTATTTCGTTTTGTGAAAGAACGTCTGGGCACATAGCTCCACCACCTCCTCTAGTTGTTATTTAAAGATCATCTATTGAAGGACAAAACTCTGGAAAAGAACCCTCTTTACGGGAACCTGTCCTTTTACTGGGGGAACCATCACGTTAATACCCTGCTTCACCTCTTCGGCAAGTTCTAGAACTCCTTCAGCACTACGTAATTCAGAAGCCGTCTTACCTTTGGCTACAAGGAGCACTTCATTAGTAATACGCATCTTCCAGCTCTCTTTCTGCAAAGTTTCAAGAGCTTTAGGACTTGAAAGCTCCAAAGCCAAAGTGAAGCTCACCACTCCCCCATCCACACCAGAAAGGTTCGTTATAAACTCTCCTATGTTACACACCGGGCCCGGCTCTTCAATGCTGACCCCAGAAGCAGAAGCTACAGAAGCAGGTCGAAGCAAAAATCGACTTGCCAATAATCCGCCTCCAAAACCAACACAAAAAGCAATGACCCCTATCATAATAAACACGAGAAATCTTTTCATCATGTCGTCTTTCCTCCCAGAGGTTTATTGTACATCATTTGGGATACTGGGAAAGAATCACCACATCCACACGCCTATTCAAGGCCCGATGTTCCGGCGTATCGTTGGGAACAATCGGACGGAAAGCACCATAAGAAACGGCTTGAAGTTTTCGAGGCTCGATACTTCCGCTTTCCTGAAGATAAGACGCTACCGTAGCTGCCCGTAACGCTGCTAGTCCCCAATTATTTTTCAAAGGTCCCCCCCGAAGGGGAACACTATCTGTGTGCCCTTCTATAGACATAGCCGGAACTATATTTTTCAGATGTTGAGCTAATTTGTAAAGGATCCGTTTCCCCTCTGGTTTCATATCAGTTTGGCCTGTATCAAAAAGAAGCTGATCAGAAATAGAGACCGTGATTCCACGCTGGTCAACTCGAACAACTGCCTGATGTTCCAACCCTTCCTGTTTTAAAAAAAGCCTCAACCCTTTTGCTATTTCCCGGGTATCGACGGTATTTTTATCCGATTCTCCCGCATCCCGTCCTTCAAATCCGCCATATGCACCTCCACCTTCCTCTAAAGATCTTCCCCCTGGCAAAACACCTAACGCTCCTTTGAAGGAAATGATCATCTTTTGGAATTTTTCGACATCCAAATTAGAGAAGGAAAAGAGAAGAACAAAAAAAGTCAACAACAACGTAACCATGTCGCTATACGTCGTCAGCCAATTCCCGGATTTTTCTTCATGTTGTCGTCGACGACGAGCCATTATCAAGCTACTCCTTCTTTAGCTTGACGCTCTTCTTCTTCCAACTGTTCCCGCTGCTGTGGCGGAAGGAAAACTTTCAATTTCTCCTCTACTATCCGCGGATTTTCCCCTGCCTGAATCGCCAAAACACCCTCCACCATAAGTTCTCTCGCCATAACTTCCTCCGAAGACCGCGTTGAAAGCTTTCGAGAAATAGGAAGGGCAAAGACATTAGCAATAAAGGAACCATAAAAAGTAGTAATAAGAGCAACAGCCATGCCTGGCCCCAAAGCATCCGGATCATCCAGGTTCTTTAACATAGCAATAAGTCCAATCAGCGTTCCCAACATTCCGAAGGCAGGAGCCATTTCTGCCGTTGTATCGAACATACTCTTATTAGATACATGTCGTTCTTCCAAAATGCCTATCTCTGTATCTAGAATCGCCTTTACGAGTTCTGGATCTGTTCCATCCACAACAAGCTGAATAGATTTCCTTAAAAACTCATTGTCGAGTTCTGCAACGTCACTCTCAAGGGCCAGAAGACCTTCACGCCGAGCTTTTTCTGCAAAACTCACTATGGTTTGTACCAACGAGACTAGATCTGGACTTTTTGAAAAGAAAGCACGACCCAATATTTTGCCGATATTTTTAAAACGATCCATAGGACTCGACATGATAACAACGCCTAAAGTTCCGCCAACTGTGATGAGGAGGGATGGGAAATCGACAAAAGCCATTGGGTCACCACCGACCACAATGCCTCCTACGACTAATATAAGTGCTATGGAAAGCCCTACCACTGTTGCCAGATCCACAGAATAATCCCTCCCATAATAGAGTAAAACTTTATTTTAGCTCTTCTACTCCTCCTGTTGTTGCGCATTTATAATTCCTTCTGAATAAGGACAAGGTCGCCAAATGCGGCTTCGATACGCAACTACGAGCTCAACTACATCCTCTACAGATTCACGGACTACGTACCGATGGTTGTTTATCAGTTTTATAACAGTATCTGGTGTAGTCTCTACTGTTTCGATCAGATCGCCATTGAGAATAAATTGCTCTCCATTAAAACGGGTAAGGGGTATCATCTAATTTTCCCTTTAACGTTTCATATTAACGAGTTCTTCCAAAACCTGATCGCTGGTTGTAACCACTCGGGCATTTGCCTGAAATCCTCTCTGCGCAATAATAAGACGAACAAACTCTTCAGAAAGATCCACATTTCCCATCTCCAGAGATCCACCAGAAATCTTTCCGGCCCCACCCTCTAAGGGAGAAACAACTTGCGCTATTCCCGAGTTAGCACTCTCAATAAAAGCAGTATTTCCTACTTTTTCAAGGCCAGATGGGTTCGCAAAAATAGCGAGACCAAGACGATAAAGGGCTCTACTCTCTCCATTGCTGTAAACTCCTACAACAGTGCCATCACTTCCCACAGCAAAATCGTTGAGAACGCCCATTTCGTAACCATCCCGATAATAAGCTTTTGTGGTAAAAGCCGAACCGTACTGGGTAACCCCCTCTATCTCCTCTTTCCCGAAAGACCGACCGCTAAAATCAAGCTTTATGGAAGCGTCCTCTGCTCCTAGAGCTCCAAACCCTAAGAACATAGTAGGAGTAGCGGAAGCCGTTTCTATTTTCCCATCGCTTCCGAAAGAAATAATCCCCGTGTTATCTTTTAAGGTAATGCCAGATTCGGTAGGTAACCACGCTCTCCAACGCCATTGATTATTGTCAATTTTTTCCCAACTCACTTCAAGGGTATGACTATTTCCCAAGCTATCAAATACATCTAGTTTTGTCACGTGAGTGCTAGGAATTCTTTGATTTATAGTTGTAAGCACATCCCCTGAAGCCGCCCCTTGTCGGATCTCCAGCCCCTGCCCCTTAGAAGAAGGAACCGCAAAAAGCTCCCCTACAGGGAAAGTAGACCCCAGAGAAAGCCCCTTCCCAGACTGATCTATAAAGGTGCCATCATGAGATGCTGTGACATTTGTACTAAAACGGTTTACCATCGAGGTATCGTTATCACCCCATAAAACAAGTTCACGGTCCCCACTTTGGCTTCCTAGATCATTAAACTCCACTAAATAATGGTGCTCTGTTCCATCACTTTCCGCAACGCTGAAGACCTCATAATCCATCATGGCACCCAGTTCGTACTCCCATGCATCGTTAGGTTTTCCCGCATCAGCATTTTTCATCTTTAATACACCTGATTCGCTATCGAAGGTTACATTATACGTGTTTCCGTCGAGAGTAAAGGTGTTATCATTTAATTTAGGCCGCTTCGTATTTTGATCTACACCATTGAGTTTCATTTGGATCGTCTGATCTCCCACTTTTATAGTGAGGAAAGAGTTCACGTCGGTGCCTGTGCCAAAAGTAATAGCCCTATCAACACCGTTGAGAATTCCCGTAGCCTTTACGCCATTTGTAAGAAAACCCATGGGAAGATAGGCGCCTACCCGGCTATCGAGATTGCAACGAAACCCCGAAAGAGTTGTCGCCTTAGCCGGAAGCTTTTGCCCGACAGGAATAGTCATATCCACAAGCTGGGTCCCCTTTATATAACGAGTCGGATCATTTGGGTCTGTTTCCAGAGTGTATCCTTTTAGCATATACCCAGTTCCTGACTGAACTATATTACCATTTGCGTCCAGGATAAAGTTTCCGGCACGAGAGTAGAGAGTTCTCCCCCCATCACTCATAACATAATACCCATCGCCCTGAATGGCCATGTCCGTTCTATTACCTGTATATTGAAGCTGTCCTTGAGAATGTATGGTCTCAATAGCTCCAATATTCACGCCAAGTCCCACCTGCATGGGGTTGATTCCACCACGATTATCCTGAGGGGAGGAAGCACCTCTGGATGTCTGGTAAAGAAGATCTTGAAAAGTCACTGTAGACTTTTTAAACCCTACAGTGTTGACATTCGCAATATTATTTCCAACTACATCAAGCAGAGTCTGATGTCCTCGAACTCCACTTACTCCCGTCATCAGGGATCTTAGCATTTCTGTATACCTCCTAACAATGAGAAATGCGCATTCCCTTGCTTCAGATGAGCCTACCCGTCCGTGGAGGCTTTTTATCTCTATCTCATATACATAATGTCGGAAAGATCAGGAGGAAACTGAAACCCTGTTTTACGCAACAGCAAGAACTTCCCGCATGCCGATTTCAATTTTCTTGCTCGATATGCCCGACAGGTCCGACAACACAAGCATAACACCCTTCTTTTCATCGAAACGAACTGCTTCTACCTTTCCAGCTTGAAGTTGGCCATTTTCATCATAGAAACTGACGTTTCTACCTATGTAGGAAACTGCTGTGCCTTTATTGACAGCAGCCATCTCTTCTACAACTTTAGCAACATTTGTCAGCTGCTCCACTGTGGTGAACTGAGCCATTTGAGCTATGAAGTCCCTATCTTGAAGAGGATTCAGAGGATCTTGATGGGTAAGTTGCGCAATAAGAATCTTAAAAAAAGCATCCTTGCCAAGGCCATCCTCTGTTTTTTGGCTCGTCTTTTTAGTACCATTTTGAGAGTCCGTATCTTGAATTCCCGTTGTCTTAGGAAAGGCTTCGCCTCCATAAACCGTATATTCTGTCCCCTGAACGAACATACCCCGTCCCTCCTTATGCCATCCAGAACAGCAGTCCCTGTTCCAGGTCTATTCTAAAAGCTGAGACTGCATCTACATCATCCTCTTGTGTCCCAAAGGAAAACTTCCGCCCTTTAGACTTTTGAGGGTGATGCTGCGAACCTCTTTCATCCCTTACATCTACAGAACAATCGGCTAAAACCAATCCTTGTTGTTGAAAGGAAGATTTTAAAATAGGCAGTTGCTCTTGAACTGTCTGTCTAAGCTGCTCGTTTCCAACGCGAAACAGTGCTTCCAGCCCTCGCTGTGTGGACACAAGTTCTACATCAACCCGCCCTAAAGCTGGAGGATCTATAACAACAGTAGCTCTCGTTTCTCCTCGCGTATGAAGAAACCGTAAAACATGAGACAAGCCTGTCTGAAAACATTCTGACGGGTCCCCTCCAAGATAGACACCTCTCTGAAGAGCTACTTGTGCCGCGGAGAACTCTGGCTGTTTGGCAGATACAGTTCCTGCCAAAAGGACTCCCTCCTCCTGCACTTTATGACGAGAGACAGAAGGTTCTTTTTCTAAAATTTCAAAAGGCATCATCGCCTCTTTGCGAGAGAAGAGCGTAGAAGAGGCACTCCCCTCATAAACAGGCATCTGTATACGAAAAGCTGATTCCCCTTGTGCTTGTCCCGAACTTTTCTCCAATAAGGAGGAATCTCCCGCTTGTTTTATTTTTTTATCGCTCAAATAGAGAGCCTCTTCTTTAGATATATTTTGTCCGTTCACCACAGGCTTGTCTGAGGTAATCGCAACCCTTTCCACAACTGCAGTAGCAGAATCCATACCGTTTTTTATAAGAGAAACTTTACGTGGAGATAAACCTAAAAGCTTCTCAAATTCTTTCTTTTTTGAGGGAAACGGTGAATTTAAAATATTCTCTTCTGTGTCGTCGTTCCCTTTTTCTTCTGGAACCAATAATGATGGAGCATCCTCTGTTCCCTCTGTTTCTTTGTCTAAACGAAGAGAATCAACTTTTTCTTCAGACTTCCATCCTGATCGCAGTTCCGACTTCAACTCTAACACCCCATCTTGTTCGCTTTCAGCTTTAGATGGAGATGAAATCATCGCGCTTGAAGTCCTCAAAGGTGCGCATCCTAGAAGAGAGAGGGACAAATCTGGCATTACGTCTCCCTTGATTTCCTTCTCATCTTCCTTCTCATCTTTGTTCTCTTCTTCTTTTATTTCGTCTGTGCCTGTAATATCTACGAGAGAAACATTTTCTGCTAACAACTCTCTGTTCTCTCCCGTCAAGAGAGTCATGAGAAGAGCAAAATCCATATTTTGTAATTCAGCTGCTCCTTGAAACATCGTTTCATTGCTTTCTAGCTGACTCTGTCCACAAAAAAAAGGCGAAGAGATCAACTGAAAAAGGCTATCGGGCATGCACTTCTCACCTATCTTTCTCTAGAGCAAGCTGCTCTGTCAATCGTGCCGCTCGTGCAGGGTCCATACGTGCCAAGATAGCTGCAACTCCATCTTCCGGCATATGAAGCAGGATCTCCACTGCTAAATCTCGTTTTAGCTCTTCCAAAATGGAAGCAGCCTTGCGAGGCGACATCTCTCGAAAGGTCTGGACTAAAGATTGAAATACTTCTACAGTTTCTGGTTCTTTTTTTATTTCCTGTTTTTGCGAAGCGACAAAAGCAGCCTCTTTCACAGCCAAATTTTTTTCTTTCTCTACTAATTCCGTCATTAACATATCGATATGAGCCTGAGCTTCATTCATAGTTGCCTCTCGCTCATTGAGACGCTCTGTCCACTCTTCAAGCTCCATACGTCTTCTTTCATCAGCAGAAAGAGGAAGAGATGATGTAAGCCCCAAACGTTCTGCCAAGGGGTGTCCTACTACAGGCAACTTATATAAAAAGGAAGACAGCGTTGGGCGTAGATCCCAAACTCCTGTTAAGTAAAGACCCGTAATAATGCCAATGACCACAAAAAAAGCAATAAAAAAAAAGCTCCACCTCCGACGTCCCTTTCCCTCTCTCTTGCGAGAAGAGGCAAGCCGAGATGAGCTCTGTTCTTCATCCACTTCCTGTTCTACTTCAGGCCAGAGTTCCTCAGGCATTCTTTAATCGCTCCCCATATTTCTCCTATATTCAGCTAATACATTTCGAACATATCGCTGAGTTTCCGAAAAAGGTGGGATCCCTCCAAAAGAATCGACTCTTGCCGGACCTGCATTATAAGCAGCAAGCACCTTCTCTACGTCCCCATTATATTTATCGGCCAGTAAAGCGAGATATTTTACTCCCCCACGGATGTTTTCTTCTGGGTCGAAAGGATCAGATACTCCTAACATTTGAGCCGTTCCCGGCATAAGTTGCATAAGCCCCATCGCTCCTTTAGGAGAAAGAGCATCTTTATTGCCACCAGACTCCATCTTTATCACAGCCCGTATAAGGTCCTCGTTCACACTGTAAGCTCTTCCATATTTTCGAATAGCCTTTTCCGCCGCAGATTGAGGATCCTCTACATGAGGTCTTTTTTTAAAGGCCGTACTTCCAAAAAGCTCTTGACCCCTCTCTGCTTCCTGAAGGACATGGACGAATTGTTCTTTTTTCTCCATCTCTCTTTTAAGGGGAGGTACTGGATAAAAACGCTCCTGTATTTGGGAAATGCGATTAAAAACTCTTTCCATTCCCATCTTACCAGTCATTGTGTCACTCTCCCATCTTTTCCACATGGCGTACAGAAGCTATATCGTCAAGCTCTTCTTGCTCCGCCAACAACAAAAATTCTCGATACTGATATCGAAGCTTCCCTACATATTTTTCCATAATGCGTACTTCTTTATGTTTTTCCACTAATCTTTCTTCTGACTGACAAATACTTTCCCTTACTTTTTGAAGGGCCTCATTCGCTTGATGGATTTCTTCTTCTATAACGTCGATAGCCTTACGGCGGTACCACATATCCTGCGGAGAAAAGACTTGGCCTTCCTGGTCTTCAAAAATACTTAAAGCTTCCTGCCTTTGCTGTTGAAGCCCTTTTACACAGAGAATGATACGGTCTTCATGATTTCTAGCCTCACTTAAAAAAAGGCGCTCTTCATCACGAATTTTTTCTCTTGTGGTAAGGATCCTTTGGAAACGCTGGATTTTATTTATCATACTTCCCTAACGCTCCTCCAATTATGGAACCGCCCTTATTCTTTTTCGGCTTGAGGGGCAAGAGACATAAGCCATTGCGTTGTTTCGTCCAAAGAAAAATGTTCATCTGTTTTCTGACGCAAAAAATTGTGGATTGACTCTATATGTTTCAAAGACCAATCTATTTTGGGGTTGGATCCATCTTTATAGGCCCCTATATTAATAAGGTCTTCAGCTTCACTATATGTAGCCAGGGCTTCTCGAACACGGGCTGCCGCACCGAGATGCTCTCTAGAAACAACGGAAGACATAACTCGACTTACGCTATTGAGAATATCAATGGCAGGATAAAAATTTCTGGAAGCTATCCGCCGTGAAAGAACTACGTGTCCGTCTAGGATACCGCGGACTGTATCGGCAACTGGCTCGTTCATATCGTCTCCCTCAACGAGCACGGTATAAATTCCAGTGATACTTCCCCGTTCTCCTGCTCCAGCCCGTTCAAGAAGTCTCGGGAGCGTTTCAAAGACAGAAGGAGTATATCCTCGCGTAGTAGGAGGCTCTCCTATAGCTAAACCAACTTCTCGTTGAGCTCTCGCCACACGAGTAACAGAGTCCATCATCAAAAGAACATTTTTACCCTGATCCCTAAAAAACTCCGCAATGGCCGTTGCCGTCAAAGCCGCCTTCAGGCGAATAAGAGGGGATTGATCCGATGTGGCAATAACAAGAACAGAACGACGCAAACCATCAGACCCTAAATCATGGTCTATAAATTCTCGAACTTCACGGCCCCGCTCCCCTACGAGGGCAATGACATTTATATCAGCCTCAGTATTGCGGGCCATCATGCCCAGCAGGGTGCTTTTCCCTACTCCGGACCCTGCAAAAATACCAATTCGCTGGCCTGTTCCAAGGGTCGTAAGACCATCTATTGCTTTAACTCCCACAGAAATAGGGGTTCGGATCATCTGCCTACGAAGGGGGTGAGGGGGTTCAGCATAAAGAGGATACAGGTCAGATCCAGCTATAGGCCCTTTATCATCCATAGGTTGTCCGAGACCGTCGAGCACTCTTCCTAAAAGCCCCTTGCCAACATGAACTCCAAGGGGACGTTCCTTAGAAACAACGTCACAACCTGGTCCCACATCTTTAAGGCTTCCTAAAGGCATAAGAAGAACTCTATCCTCTCTAAAACCGACGACTTCTGCGTTAAGTGAACGTAAGCTGTCTCGAAATCGTATTTGACATAAATCTCCCACCCTCACATCAGGGCCTTGAGACTCAACTACGAGGCCAACGACCTGCACAACTCGGCCATTAATTTTAATAAGCTGCGTTTTTGAGAGGCGAGATTCAAGTACATCTAAAAGATGTGCTCTATTCTGGTTGGGCGTCAAGGCTGGAGCCCTCCTCCATAAGCAACGTATCTATTTCTTCGTTAATTTGCTCAAGCTGTGTTCTCCAGCGGGCATCATAAATACCCATATTCGTTTCAACTATGCAACTTCCTGCGTCTACATGGTCATCTGCGTGAAATTCCAATATTTTAATCCCCCGTAAGAGATCACTATATGCATTTTTCTGACCCTCTATAAAGTCCAGATCGCAGGGGTGAAGGTATATAACGACTTTCTCCTTATCACTGATCCGATGCAAAATCGCTTCCAATACGCGAACTGCCGTTTGAGAATCTATAGAAACACTTCTCTTAAGCATTCTCGAGAGGGTCGTTTCCCATAATCTTATAAGGCAAGGAAGATGATATTGGGCAAGAGAAGCCCTCTCTTTAGAGAAAGTTTCATGAATTGAATTAAATGACTCAACAAGTCTGGAAAATCGGTGAAAATATTCTTTTTCCACTTCCTTTTGGGCCTTAGATTGACCTTCTGTATACCCTTTTTCTTGCCCCTTTTGGAACCCCTCTTTATGAGCTTGTTTAAAAAGTTTTTCCTTTTGCTCCTCTAAAGCAACTAGCACTTTTTTGTGCTCTTCTTCTAAAACAAGTTTGCGTTGAAGGAAATCTTCCTCCAGCGCTCGATTTCGACTAAGAGCTTCTTTTAGTTCCTGTTGGAGACTGGTAACTTCAAGTTTTAATTTATCTATTTCTAAAGCATGGCTATTTATGTCATCGGAAGGAAGAAGACGTTCGTTCTTCGTATCTTCCGGGAAAGACTTTTTCTGCGCTTCTTCAGAGGAAACACCAATACGAACTGCTTCCGGCAAAATTCGAACCGCTCGAATAATATTATGGCGGATATATTTAGACAACCAACTCTTCCTCTCCGCCGCGAGAGATAACTATTTCTCCTACATCTTCCAGCGCACGAATTACATTGACAATTTTTTGCTGTGACTCCTCTACGTCTCTTACACGTACAGGCCCCATAAATTCCATGTCCTCTTTCAACATTTCAGCAGCACGTTTCGACATATTCTTGAAAAATTTGCTCCGCAAATCTTCTGTGGCCCCTTTGAGGGCAAGAGCCAGTTCCTTCATCTCTACTTCGCGAAGGACTCTCTGTAAAGAACGATCGTCCATTTTAAGAATATCTTCGAAGACAAAGAGACGGCGTTTAATTTCTTCTGCGAGCTCTGGATCATTCTCTTCCAAGTGCTCCATAATATTTCTTTCTGTTCCTCGATCGGCATTATTAATAATATTCACAATAGCATCGATGCCACCAGCCAGGGTAAAATCTTGCCCCATGACTGTACTCAGCTTTCTTTCAAGCACACGCTCCACTTCCCGTAAAACTTCAGGAGTAATCCTGTCCATCCGAGCTATCCGTTTAGCTACTTCTGCCTGCATTACAGCAGGAAGCCCACCAATTACTTGTGCCGATTGTTCTGGCTCAAGATACGACAGAATCAAGGCGATTGTTTGTGGATGCTCACCTTGTATAAAACTCAAAAGTTGTTGAGGATCAGTGTGGCGCATAAAGTCGAAAGGACGAACCTGAAGGCTTGCGGTAATTCGAGCCAGCAAGTTCTGTGCTCGTTCCGGTCCCAACGCTCGTTCTAGAATATCTCTAGCATATTCCACTCCGCCACGAGCCATATATTCTCTGGCCAATAACATTTCCTGTGCGTCTTTAAGCACATCTAGCTTCTGTTCGGGAGTAACTTTCCCGAGATTTGCTATCTCAAGAGTAATGACTTCCATGGTGGCTTCATCAAAATGTTTGTAGATATCAGCTGCAATCTCATTCCCTAACGAAACGAGTAGAATCGCTGCCTTCTCTTTTCCCTGAAAATCCTTACTGCTTGACACACGTGCCATACTGCGTCCTCCTACCCCTCTATCTACATATCTTCAGAAATCCACTCTTGAACCAAGCTCGCGACCTCTTCAGGTTTGTTTTTCGCATATGCGCGCAACTGTTCTTCAAGAACAGCCAGCTCTCCTTGTGATTCCAAGAGCTCTGGCGATGCAAGAAGGTCCTGAATCGAAGGGATAGCGTTCCCACTCTCTACAGAACCTGTCCCCATCCCTTTCTGTTGACGAAGAGTTTTTCTCCTTCGCACCCACCAAAGAGCTCCGAGTGCAGACACAAGCAATAGAATCGCCAAGCCCACAAGGAACATAATGAGACGTGCACGGCGCTCTTGTTGCATTTGTTCCTTCAGCGCATCTGCCAAGGTAGTGGAGAACTTCATCCCCTGTATCACTAACTGGTCCCCACGATTTACATCCAGCCCTAAAGCAGGAGCAACAAGATTTCGAAGCTCTTCATTCCTATTTTCATCAAGCTCCGCATCTACAAGAACAGATGCCGTTAATCGCCGGATAGCACCCGGTGTATCTATTTTCTCGCTCTCTCGCGTAGAAATTTCATAGTTACTCACCACATCTGTCTTATTGTATTCGTTCATACCACTAGAAGGAGCTCCGACAGCGTAGCCCGGTATATTTGTGGTTGTGCCAGGGGCACCTCCCACAGGAGAACCTGTACCAGTGAAGCTTTCTTCCATATTCTGCTGGCTACGAAGAACGCCTTTCCCCGTTGACCCTGGGACATAATCTTTTTGCCGACTTTGTTTCTTATCAAAGTCAAGATCTACCTTTACCCGAACAACAACATGGCCCGGCCCATACACTCGTTCAAGCATTTGGCAAACTTTATGTTCCAATTCTTTTTCTTGTTGACGCTCGAGTTCTCGTTGTACGGAAGAAACTGTTTGTCCAACTCCCGATTGTGTATAAACAAAGAACTCCTGATCCAAGAGATCTGAAAGCACCTTACCACTCGTATCTACTACTGTAACATACTCTGGGGTCAACCCCTCAACACTATGAGATACAAGATGAACTATGGCTTTTACTTGATTCGGCCCAATTTCCCTACCAGGCTTCAAACGAACAAGAACAGAAGCCGTAGAAGGTTGCTGCTGTTCAAGGAAAAGATGCTGTTCTGGAATCACAATATTTACCTTCGCATATTCTATAGCTTCTACCTGACTAATTGTTCGGGCCAACTCCCCTTCAAGAGCCCTGAGGAACGTCACTCGCTGTTGAAATTCATTCATGCCCATCTTAGCTTCATCAAAAAGTTCAAGCCCAACATTGCCTCCCTTGGGCAATCCTTGTTGAGCAAGGGCCAAACGGACCTCATAAACTTGATTTTTAGGAAGCAATATGGCATTCGCCGCAGGATCTAATCGGTAGGGCACTTTCTGTTCCTTAAGATAGGCCACAATTGAGGCCTCATCGCTTACATCGAGATTGGCAAAAAGGGGCTCGTAGACAGGACGCCCTCCCCAGAGAATCAGCAATAAAAGAGCAGCCACAACCGACACGGCAGCTCCCATGATAGACCACTTCTGCCATTGCCTAAGCGAGGACCAAAATGTGAGAAATCTATTCTTTAATTGAATAAGCTCATTCATCTCAATTATCTTATATTATAAGGAATAGAAAACTAAACCGGCATGCGGGCGAGCTGCTGGTATGCGTCCAAAAGTTTATTTCGGACCTCTGTAATCATTCGCAACGCCATCTCTGCTCTTTGAACGGAAAGAACCACAGTCGACACGTCATCTACATCACCAACAGCAAGCTTTTGAACCATAACATCTGCATCTTGCTGAAGATCATTAACCTTTACGAGAGATTGGGTAAGAATATCTTCGAAAGAAGGATGCTGCGTGCAGTTGCCATCCACAGTAGACAGAGCGCTTTTCTTTTCAACTTGAGGGCCGAATTTGTTGAGATCAAGCCTAACGAGATCCATAAAAACCCTCCTCACGAGGTTTAATAAATAATGTATAAATTATCCTATGAAAGCAACTGTTTAATTTTAGCATATCATTTCACTTCGCAACGACAAAAAAGGGGACACATACTGTGTCCCCAGAAGGAAGTCGTGTAGGCCTTATGGTTTAATTTAAAATTCTTAGCCGCGGAGGATATCCAAGGCCCCATTCCACATATTCTTAACTCCATCCGCTACTGCCAAATTCGCCTCGTATGATCGGCTGGCTGTCATCATATCTGCCATTTCTCGAACTACATTTACATTAGGATAAGCCACATACCCCCGCTCATCTGCATCTGGGTGGTCCGGCTGATAAACCAGACGGGGAGGTTGCGTATCTTCTGCTATATCTACAACTCTCACGCCTCCACCACACTGTCTTTTTTCCTCCGTTGCCAGAATTTCGGCAAAAACAGGAGTTTTGCGAGCATAAGAACCACCTGTTTCTGTTCGAGTCGTATTCACATTTGCCAGATTGGAAGCAATCACATCCATCCATAACCTATGGGCAGTTAAAGAACTCCCGGCTATGTCAATTGTGCGAAATACTCTCATCACCGGCCTCCTATAACAAGGCGATACATGGAACTCTTCTTGCCCATCAACCTTGTCATGGCCTGATAAGCAAGGCGGGTTTCCGTCATTTTAGCCATCTCTATTTCCACATCTACATTATTGCTGTCAAACCGCACTTTCTCGTCATAAATCTGATGATCCAAAGGCTGGACAGCGTTAATATTCAAAGGTCCTGTCGGAATATGTTTATTATGTGTCACCTCAAGAGGCAACGTATCCGGACCAAAAACAACTTTTTTTAGCTGATCTTCAAAAGAAATTTCTTTTCGCCCGTATCCCGGAGTATTGGCGTTAGCCAGATTGCTCCCCACAGCCTGAAAACGTCGAGCTAGACCTTCGAGGTCTTTTTCTGCCACCTTCCACGCTTTATCGACAATCACAGCTAATCACCCCCCTGAAAGTAATATCGGCCTTTTCTTTCTCAGACTTTATGCCTGGGGCAAAAACATTCCCAGCTCCTCTACGAAAAGTGGGCTGAGAATCTTTATAAACGTCCCCTTCATTCCTAAACTGCGGCTCTCTATAATACCGGCGCTTTCGAGCTTTCTTAAAGCATTGACGATAACACTTCGGGTTACTCCTACTCTATCTGCGACTTTACTGGCTATTACAACTCCCTCATGAGCCCCGAGTTCCGCAATAATATGCTTTATCGATTCGACTTCAGAGTAAGAGAGAGCCCGCATGGCCATCTGAACAACAAGTCGCTCTCGTGCTCGCTCTTCAATGAGTTTGGTACGGTCATGAAGAATTTCAATACCAACAAGAGTTGCCAGATACTCTGCCAAAATAAGATCTTTCATGTAAAAAGGCTCAAAGAAACGAACCAATAACAACGTTCCCAAACGTTCAGCTGAACCATAAATAGGAACATAAAGAGTGTGTTTCTCTGGAGCATCTTCAGTTGTTACTTCATCATCAAAAAGATAACCATCTGTCTCGCTCAATATAGACTCTCGATGCTGGTTCATCCTTTCAACAAAATTCTCAGGCATATATCCTCTCTCAAGGAAATTGGCTACTGCCTCTGAATGATATTCACTGACCCAAGAATGGCCTAAAATTCGTCCGTCTCTATTAATAATATAGACATTTGCGGTAGAAAATTCGCAAAGAAGCTTTGCCAGTTTGTTATAATCCGGTTTTGTCCCTTCCCGTCTGCTTTGAAGGGCTCTTCCTACCTGTCTCGTCTTTTCAAGCAAATCTTTCATTGCTGGATCTTCGACTATAATAGAGTTTTTATCCACCATTTTCTTCTCACCTTTCACCATTATTAATCCCTCCTGATATTTTTAAAGCAAATATTTCCGCAAGTCTGTATCTTCCATGAGAGGAGAGAGTCTTTCTCGCACAAATTGAGAGTCAATGTGAATAGCCTCTCCCTGTCGCTCCGGTGCCGTAAAGCTAATATCCTCCAAAAGCTGTTCAATCATGGTATGAAGACGACGAGCGCCGATATTTTCCATTTCCGAATTCATTCTTTCAGCCATAATGGCAATTTCCTGGATGGCATCGTCGGAAAATTGTATATCCACATTCTCAGTGCTGATTAAAGCCTGGTATTGTCTTATGAGACTATTTTCCGGCTCTACCAGAATCCTTGCTAATTCCTCTCTACCCAGAGGTTGAAGTTCTACGCGAATGGGGAAACGCCCTTGAAGCTCTGGGACAAGATCCGAAGGTTTAACGCTTGAAAAAGCTCCTGCAGCTATAAAAAGAATATGATCGGTTTTAACTATGCCGTACTTTGTTTGTACAGAAGAACCTTCTACTACAGGGAGAAGATCTCTCTGTACCCCTTCCCTGCTAACATCAGGACCACTCGATGTCCCTTTCGACACGACCTTGTCAAGTTCATCTATAAACACGATGCCTTCTTCTTGTGCCTTCTCTAAAGCGATATTAGCAACACTTTCCATATCAATGAGTTTTTCTGCCTCTTCTGCCTGCAATATTTTACGGGCCTCTGCTACTTTCATACGTCTTTTCTTGGTCTTCTTGGGCAAGAGTCCTCCTAACATCTCACTAATATTCATTCCCATAGAATCCATACCTGCTCCACCAAGAAGGGGGATAGCGGCAGCCATTGCATTTTCGGTAATTTCCAACTCAACCTCTCGCTCATCGAGTTTTCCTGCTTTTAGTAGAGAAAGAACTTTATTACGGGTAGATTCCCGAATCTGATCTTCTTCTGAAGCCGAAACAGTCTCCGGTTCTTCTGCTTTTCCTGAAAAAATTTTCATAAAGTCAGGAACACCTGGTCGACGTTCCGGTTTAGGAATAAGGACATCTACAAGACGCAGCTCGGCCCTCTCCGCTGCCGGAGCTTGAACTTCTTTTATCTTATTTTTCTTAACCATGGCAACAGCAGCTTCTACGAGATCGCGAATCATAGATTCTACATCTCGCCCTACATAGCCTACTTCTGTGAATTTCGTAGCTTCAACTTTCACAAAAGGAGCTTGCGTAAGATCAGCCAATCTTCTGGCGATCTCCGTTTTGCCCACACCTGTGGGCCCTACCATGAGAATGTTTTTAGGAGCAATCTCATTAGCCAAGTTTTGTGGAAGATTCCGGCGTCGAATTCGATTACGAAGAGCAATTGCCACTGCTTTCTTAGCCCTATCTTGTCCTACAATATAACGATCGAGGAATTCCACTATAAGGCGAGGGGTCAGATTACGTCCCTCCTCTGGTACTATTATCATTCTCCAATCACCTCAACCGTTACTTCTTTATCTGTATAAATACAAATATCTGCAGCCAACTCAATAGAACGTTTCGCTATTTCTGGGGCCTCCCAATCACTTGCATCCAAAAAAGCTCTCGCCGCTGCCAAGGCAAAACCAGCGCCTGATCCAATAGCAGCCACATTATGTTCTGGTTCAAGAACATCACCAGCCCCTGAAAGAAGAAGGGTATGCTCTTTATCTGCCACGAGCATGAGCGCTTCGAGCTTTCTTAGTGCCCGATCGAGTCTCCATTCCTTTACAAGAGAGACAGCTGCCCGCATTAAATCTCCACTGTTTTCTTCGAGACGGGTCTCAAAACGCTCTAACAATGTCATGGCATCAGCTGTACTCCCAGCGAAACCAGCAATCACTTTCCCTTTATAAAGACGACGGACTTTACGAGCACCAGCTTTAATGATCTGATCCCCGAGAGTAACCTGACCATCTCCAGCCATAGCAACTGTCTGCCCTCGACGAACGCACAGAACAGTAGTTCCCTTAAACAGCTCAATCATCTCCTCTTATACTAGAAAAAGCCTTATAGTAACTTTCTTTTAAATGTTCCGCCGTTACAGTAAGATAACGTTGTGTTGTTATAAGACTTTCGTGCCCTAACAGTTCCTGCATTACGCGAATAGAGGCTCCGCCTTCCAACATATGAGTAGCAAAGCTATGGCGAAGCATATGAGGAGTTACTCCAGAAAGGCCTACCCGCCGAGCCGCTCGAACAACAACTCTTCGAATTGTGCGAATAGCAAGATGCCCCTCTTCCTCCCCTGGAAACAAAAAAGGGCTCTTTTGTTCACATTCATCTCTCCATGCCAAAAGAGCCTGAACAGCAAGTCTCCCTACAGGGAGCATCCGTTCCTTACTTCCTTTTCCCTGTACCCGAATCCATCGTTCCGAAAGGTCTGTATCCTCCCAACGAAGAATGGCCAATTCCCCAATCCGAAGGCCACAACCATACAAAAGTTCTAAAATAGCACGATCTCGAATTGGGTCTGTCCCCTTCTGAGTTCCTTCTTCTATCATGGATGCAACCTGTTCGATGCTCAGAGCTCTGGGCAATCTAGCTGGAAGTCGTGGTCCTTTAATATTCTTCGCTAGATCGCGGGTTAAAACTTTTTTCCCCACCAAAAAAGAAAACCAGCTTTTTATAGCCGACAATTTCCTGGCCACAGAAGTACGAGCATAGCCAAAAGAAGCAAGGATTCGCAAATATTCTCGGATCAAACGAGCATCCACATCATGAACAGAAGTTACGTTTTGTTCCAAAAGGTAATGAGCGAACTGATTCAGATCAATAGCGTAATTCTCTATTGTATTCAAGGACATACTTTTGGCAAAACGCATCTGTTCCAAATAATAATCCAACGCAGATGATAACTTTTCAACCATGATGACATTTTACCATTTTTTTCAGCACACTTTCTACTTTTCTAAACAATAAAAATACTAAAAATTTAAATTTTTGCAATATGTACTTACATAAAAAAATAAAAAATCCAACGACACGAAAGATTCGCAAATAAGTAGAATTGATTAATATACATTATACAACATAAGACTCTTTTTTAAGAGGTGAAAAGGCTTTATTGCGGGAGAGATTTTAAGAAAAAATCCAAGGCTTTCATGGAACGTAACCCTACTTTTTTGCATCGCTCCGCACGCTTTCGAATCTTTTCTCCTAAGGGGGGGAATATTCCGAGGTTGACATTCATCGGATGAAAAACTTCAGGATCTGTTTCCTGAAGATAGCGCAAGAGAGACCCTATCCCAGTCTCAGCTGGCCAAGAAGGGAGGTCTTTTCCTTTTACAAGAGAAGCCATATTCAAACCAGCTACGAGCCCCATGGCTGTACTTTCTAAATATCCTTCCACTCCTGTTATCTGCCCTGCAAGGAAAAGTGTTTCATGCTTCTGAAAACGAAGGTATCGGTCGAGAACTTTAGGCGCATTAACATAAATGTTTCTATGCATTACACCATAACGAGCAAATTCTGCTCTTTCCAATGCAGGTATAAGGCGAAAAACCCGATCTTGCTCCCCCCATTTTAAGCTTGTCTGAAAACCTACCAGATTATAGAGGGAACCTTCAGCATTATCTTGACGAAGTTGGACTACTGCATAGGGTTCGCAGCCGGAAGAAGGGTCTGGCAGCCCTACTGGACGGAGAGGACCAAAACGCAAAGTATCTATTCCTCTGGAGGCTATAACCTCTACTGGTAAGCACCCCTCGAAATAATGAACATCTTTTTCAAAATCGTGACGAGGAGCTCTCTCCGCCGTAGTAAGAGCTTCTACAAAGGTCACATATTCCTCTTTATTCATTGGACAATTAATATAGTCCGCCCTTTGCCCATACCGTCCAGCTCGATATGCCCGATCCATATCAATGGAATCGTGAAACACTACTGGTGCTACAGCATCAAAAAAAGAGAGGTTCTCCTGACCTGACAATTGCTGTATTTTTCTCGCCAAGGTGGGGCTTGTTAATGGCCCTGTAGCTATAATCGACATCCCATCGGGAATAGCTATAACCTCTTTACGCTCTATACGTACTAAGGGGTGGGAGGAGATTTTTTCAGTGATATACGAAGCAAATTCCTTTCGATCCACCGCTAACGCCTTCCCCGCAGGCACTACTGAATGATCAGCAGCATCCATAATAAGGCTGTCGAGACATCTCAATTCTGCTTTTAATATTCCCGCTGCACTTGAAAAATCATCAGCACCAAGGGAATTACTGCATACCAGTTCACCCATAAGTCCTGTCTGGTGCGCCGGAGTTTTCACTTCAGGACGCATTTCCAAAAGGGTTACGGCTACTCCCCGCTTTGCAAGTTGCCACGTTGCCTCACTACCAGCAAGACCACCACCTATGATAGTAATCTCTTTTTCTTGTCTCATTTGCTATTTTTTCTCCTTCTCTTTCTTCCATCCGCACTTTTGACACTCAGGTACGCTCCTTTTATTTTTACGTGTAAGAGGAGTACCACACTCTGGACATCTTTCCCCGGTAGGCTCGTTCCATGAAACAAACTTACACTCAGGGTATCTGGAACAACCATAGAAAAATTTCCCTTTCTTACTTCTACGCCGTACAACTTCACCTTGTTCTGACTCTCCACAAATAGGACATGGAACACCTATGGTTTTTAAAATAGGTCGAGTATAGCGGCACTTAGGATAGCCTGAACAAGCAATAAATTCTCCAAAACGCCCCCGCTTTTTAACCAAAGGCTTCCCGCATTCCGGACAATCTTCACCTATAGGTTCAGGCTCTGGGAGCTCTACATTAGAAGCTTTCTTGGCTTCTTCCAATGTTAGGATAAAACCGTCCCAGAAAGAACGCACCACATCCACCCATTCAAGCTGGGCTTCTTCTATACGGTCAAGGTTTGCTTCCATCTGCGCCGTAAAGCTCGTATCTATTATGGGTGACTTGCTTTCTGAATCGAAATACTTCAAAAGGAAATCATCCACTGTCATTCCTAATCCCGTAGGTTCAAGACGTTTCTCTTCATTCTTCTCTACATATCCACGATCATACAATGTTTCCACTATACTCGCATACGTAGAGGGACGCCCAACACCTTTTTCTTCAAGAGTTTTAATGAGAGAAGCCTCGGAATAGCGCGCCGCTGGCTTCGTAAACCTTTGTTCTTTCACCACTTCTTTAAAAAGAAGCTCCTCGCCTTCCCGCGCGGAATCTAGCCGTCCGCCTTTCAAATCCAATGGCCAAAGAGAGCCCCAACCTTCAAAAAGAAGGGCCTCTCCTGTCTGCCTAAGACCATATGGTCCTGCTTCAACGTCAAGGATTGCATTCGCAACTATAGCAGGAGTCATCTGAGAAGCAACGAAACGTTTCCAAATTAATGAGTAAAGACGGTGCTGCTCCGAAGAGAGGACGGTGCTGAGATCTTCTGGAGAAAGAGTCACATCTGTAGGGCGTATGGCTTCATGAGCATCCTGGCTTCGTCCGTTTGAAGCAAAAAAGTTGGGGGATTTGGGAAGATATGCCTCTTCAAAATGTCCCGCTATGTAGTTTCTTACCCCAGTTATAGCTTCTGGAGCTAAACGCAAACTATCAGTACGCATATATGTAATCAATCCTACCGGACCACGTCCTGGGATAGTCACTCCTTCAAAAAGCGACTGCGCTATGCTCATAGTCCGTCGAGGGGAAAACCCCAGCCTTCGTGCCGCCTCTTGCTGGAGAGTACTTGTTTTAAAAGGGGGTAATGGTTTGCGTGTTCCCTTCCTCACTTTATACCCTGAGACTTTAAGGGAAAGGTTTGCTATATCCTGAGCAATTTTTGAAGCTTCAGTTTCACTAGAGATAAGAAGAGACTTGCCTTCTTTCCAATAAGACTTCCCTTCAAAACTCATAACTTTTAAGGAATATGAGCGTTTTTCGTCTTCGGATGTAGCAGAGACATCAAGGTTCCAGTATTCTGCTGGAACAAAATTTTGAATTTCCCTCTCTCTTTTACAAATAAGGTCGAGAGCAACAGACTGTACCCGCCCTGCAGAAAGGCCATATCGAACCTTCTTCCAGAGCAACGGACTGAGAGTATACCCTACAAGGCGATCGAGAACACGTCTCGCCTGCTGAGCGTTGACTCGATTCAAATCGATGGTCTCTGGTTTCTTAATAGCTTCTTTTACTGCCTTCGGTGTAACCTCGTAGAAACGAACACGGCAAGGCGTATGGGGGTCTATTCCCAAAATATCACATAAATGCCACGATATAGCCTCTCCTTCTCGGTCAGGGTCTGAGGCAAGAAGAATCTTTTGACTATTTTTCGCCAGCTTGATCAATTCATTCTTTATCTTCGCTTTACCTTTCACCAGTATGTATTCCGGCTCAAAGTTATTTTCAATGTCAATAGCTATTCTACTTTTAGGAAGATCTTTAATATGTCCAATACTAGCTTTAACGGTATACTTTGATCCCAATATTTTTGATAGAGTTTTAGCCTTTGTAGGGGACTCTACTACAACAAGAATCTTCCCGGTTTCCTTATTACCCATCGGGATCCTCCTTTAATGTACAAAATGGTGGCCTTTAGTTCCGCTAGAAAAAGAGGAAATGAGGGCCGAAGCCACAATATCAGAATCTACAGCTCGTTCTATAATACTCATAAAGTATCTGGCATCTACGTGATGTCCCTGTACTTGCCCTACCATAATCGCATCCTCTATAGCAAGTTCTACAATATCTCTAGGGAATTCCTCCGTAATAAGAAAACGGTATGCCAACTTTAACGTTTCTTCCGTAAGATAGATTCTCTCGAGGTCATGTACCAATCGCGTCAAATCTATTCGCTCCTTTGATCCTCAACTTAAACTAGCTCGCCATCTGCCTGGACCAGATTGATAAATAAGATTCATAGCAGATAGATTACTTATGCTGATGATAACATCAGCGGCAGTCATTTTACCTTCAGCAGACAGGTTGTCAACCGTACGATCCCCTTTAGATCGTAGTAATTCAAGAATTTTTTGTTCTTTTTCAGTCATATTGCAAGAAGAAACATTCTTCTTCTCACATAAAGGTGATGAGAAATCGAGCTGTACTGAACCCAAAGTTTCAGAAAAATCCTCGAGACTCACCAAAGGATACGCCCCATCGTAAATAAGCTTATTAGACCCCCAACAAACTTTTTCATCAATTCTTCCTGGAACAGCCCATATTTCTTTTCCCATCTCCAAACCGAGTCGAGCTGTTATTATTGCGCCACTCCGCTGAGGAGCCTCAACAACAACAATTTTATCAGCCAGGCCCGCTATAATACGATTTCGCTTGGGGAAATGCCACGGGGCGGGACGGACCCCTAAAGGATATTCTGTTATAAGCGCACCATCGTCAAGGATATGATGAAAAAGTTCTTTATGTCCCTGAGGATAAACATGGTCGAGACCATGAGCAAGAACAGCTATAGTCTGACCTCCTTCTTCAAGACAGCCACCGTGAGCTGCCCCATCAATACCCAAAGCCCCTCCACTCAGAAGAATCCAACCTTGTCGTGCCCCCAATTTTCCAAGAGCTTGTGCTATATGCTGGCCGTAAGAAGAGCTTCTGCGAGTTCCAACAACAGCAACTTTTCTTTTTTGAGGAGCTAGATGTCCACGTACATAAAGAACAAGAGGGGTATCTTTAAGATTCAACAAATGTGAAGGGAAATTCTTCTCACCCCAAAAAAGGATTCTTATGTTTTCACTACAACACCGTTCAACCTCTCTTTGTGCCCATCCCTTTCTGACACAAGAGTACAACAGTGCTAGAGCTTTTTCTGTCAACGCTTTCTTTTGATTACAAGAAGGTTTTCCCGAAATAAGATCATAAAGGTTTTCTTTTGTAGACACAAGTCGATGCCAAAGACGACGATCTCCTCCCAAAGCATTGACGATTAAAAGGGCTTCCTGTCTAGGAGTCAACATGCAATGCTCCCCTTCCTGTAAGCGAGGGCTTCTGCTATATGCTGAGCCTTTACAGACGAGGACTCATCAAGGTCGGCAATAGTCCTGGCAACCTTTAAGACTCGGCTAATGCCTCGCCCCGATAACCGCAAGCGATCAACCATATTCAACAGGAAAGGTCGTACATCCGAGTTTAGTCGCAGCCCTCGTCGTACAATCCTCTCTGGCAATTCGGCATTATTAAAATACCCCATGTTCCCCCATCGACGCCATTGCCGTTCTCGAGCCTTGCATACCCGTTTACGAACGGTAGCACTTGTTTCTCCCTGCTTTTCCCGAAAAGAAACAAGCTCTCTTGGCAAAAGCCTTGGGATAGCCACATGAAGGTCAATACGATCGAGTATAGGACCAGATAACTTTCGTCTATACCTTTCCCTCTCATACGAAGAACAGATGCAACTCTCTACAGGATCGCCATGCCACCCGCAACGACAGGGATTACACACAGCGATAAGCAAAACTCGGCAGGGGAAAATGGCTCTTCCAACAGCTCGACTCACAACAATTTCACCATCCTCTAGCGGCTGTCGAAGCGCTTCTAACATGTCCCGGCGAAATTCTGTAAATTCATCAAGAAAAAGAACGCCTCTATGAGCCAAGCTGACTTCCCCAGGACGAAGAGAAGCTCCTCCACCACAAACAGAGACTGTGCTGGCTGTAGGATGGACAGTTCTAAAAGGAGGTTGGGAGGTGATTTCGCTATCAAGCCCAGCAGTACTCCGTATCTGAAGGGTTTCAAGAAGTTCTTTATGAGAGAGAGGCGGAAGAATTCCTCGCATAGCTCTTGCTAACATGGTTTTTCCACTTCCAGGAGAACCCACAAAAAGTATATTATGATGACCGGCAGCAGCTATTTCTAAAGCTCGCTTTGCTGTAGCCTGGCCTTTTATGTCGGAGAGGTCGGGATCAGGAGTAACAGGCACCTCTGGGAAGGGATTTTTTTTAATAGGAGAAAGTTTTTTACGGCCAGTAAGGTGATGTAATAATTGACGTAACGTAGTAATACCATAAGCTTCAATACCGGGAACCAATGCAACTTCAAAAGAATTTTCCTGAGGCACAAAGAGAGGAATTCCCAGCCGTTTCGCTAAAAGGGCAGCAGGAACAGCCCCTCGAGTTTTTCGTAAACGGCCATCAAGAGAAAGTTCTCCCATAAAGAGAGCCGGTTTTTTCATCACAAAAACTCCTAACCTTCGAGCTATGCCAAGAGCAATAGGAAGGTCAAGAAGAGCTCCCTCTTTGGGACAGTCTGCTGGAGCCAAATTTACTGCTATTCTGCCTCTTATAGGAATTTTTAAAGAACGGAGAGCTGCTCGAACCCTTTCACGAGACTCTCGAACAGCAGCGTCGGGAAGACCAACAACGGCGATGTAAAATAAGCCACCTGTTACTTCCACTTCAACTTCAACTTTTAGAGCTTGTATACCTCGAAGAGTAACGCCTAAAATGGGAATCACATATATCCCATCCCGCTCGTTATATCCTCTGTATGCCTTAAAGAGTACCGCCCATTATTTACAGTAATTCCTACAATATCAATTCTCCAAGGGCCATTCCAGCGGGCTTCCTGGACATAAGAAAGCCCTGTTCGAACAAGGCGACATATTTTTTGAGGACCTACAGATTGTTCCGGTGACATTACAACGCCCACAGAACGCGTTCGAACTTCCACCACAACAAGTTCTTCTTTATCTATGGCCACTATGTCCAACTCTCCACGGGGAAAGGTCACATTTCGGTCGAGAATTCGCCATCCTTTATCTTCTACATAGGAACAGGCTATATCTTCTCCCCATTTCCCCAGTTCTATATGATCCATAGTTTATCCGTCTCCTTTATCAAGTTGATATAGAAAAGCGAGAACTTGCGCTACAGCCTCATAAAGTTCTACAGGAATTTCCTCTCCCAACTCCAACGTCATGAGAGCAGATATTAAAGCAACGTCTTCCACTATGGGAACATTAGCCTCTCGAGCTAACTTTATAATGTTTTGCGCTACAAAGCCTTCGCCTGATGCGACGACCTTTGGAGCTTTATCTTCTTGGGGGGTATACGAAAGGGCTGCTGCCTCTTTTTTAGAGTTTCGTAGCGTCATGCCTCTATATCGAGCCTTCTTGGAAGAAGCTCTTTCTCCTTCTCTTTTTCTTCCTCACATACAGTTATATATTGAACATGGAGATTTAATTCTTCCAATTTTTCATGAAGGCCTGTTTTTTTGCGCTGAAGCAGCCGAAGGGTTAAAAAGTTTTCCGTCCTGATAGACACCCCTAACTGGCTCCCCTCAGTAACAACTTCTCCTGTGAGCCTGCCTAACCGTCGAGTTGGCATGTCGAAAGCAACTCGCCAGAAAGATCGCCCGTCTTTCCCCTGTTTTTTTTCTACCCTCACATGGGCTGGAAGCTCGTCTTCCTGATCAGAAAAAGGCCACCATGTAGGCATGAGCAATGTAGGATCAATCCCCTGCCTCGCTGGTTGTGAAAGAAGGCTATGTGCCTCCACAAAACGTCCTATATCTCCTTCTTCATCTCTGAGTCTTCTCAACGTCTCTGAAGGACTCCTCCCATGTTGCAACTCCTCCCGAAAGCGACGACGTATATTTTTCCAAAGTTGACTCGACATCTCTGGCGACAACCCTACATACCATATCAGAAGAGAAACATTTTTGGGTGTCAAGGTACTTCCCCTCGCCCACAACTCTACAAGAGGTGCAATATACGCCTCCTTACTCCCCATCTGGCCCCATACAAAGCGGAGAAGTGTCACCACATCCTGTGAAAGAGGAAGACCTCTTAGAAGAAGAGCTGTAGCTAAAGAGCGCTGAGATTCCGGCAAAGCCCCAAGAAGAGCCATATCCTGCTCGCAAAGACGAAGCAATGGGGTCTGACCAGATCCGTCCCATACAGCCCGAAAGCGCTGCCCCACCAACAAAGGCATAGTTGCCTGTGCTTGGAGCTCATGCCCAGCGATCCGGACAAGAAAGATTCCCGATCGGGCATCAAGAACCATCCCTTCTACCACTGTTCCATTTGGTATAGATCGTAACGAGAGAGCTTTCGTTAGACGGGGTGTTGCATCACTTTCCGTATATCTGAGCCCATCAGAGATATTTTTTCCCCCAGGTGATCTCGAAAAACCCTCTATATGACTCATTTATGACGGATCCTTCCATGTAAAACTTCGGCGGTGTATGGGAGAAGGTCCTATTTGAGCCAAAACAAGACGATGGGCGGAAGTAGGATACCCTTTATGTTTTTTAAAACCATAGGCAGGATATATCTTATCAAGAGCTATCATAGCTCGATCTCTAAGCACCTTTGCCACAATAGAAGCAGCTGCCACCTCAGGAACAGTAGCGTCAGCTTTTGGAATAGCTTCTTGAACAATGGTCTCCAGGCCTGGAATACAAAAAGTTCCGTCAACAATAACCTCTTCAAAAACTAGGGGCAATTTTCGTACAGCACGATTCATAGCCCAAAGAGAGGCTTGTAAGATATTTAAAGTATCAATACGCTTTGCAGAAGCCGCCTGAGCCTTCCAAAGTACTCCTATATTAAGCATAACATGAAAAATTTTTTCCCGTTTTTTTGCTGTTAATTTTTTAGAATCGTTCAAACCTATAGCTTCTAAGGCTATTTTTTGAGATTGAGACAGAACAACAGCCGCGGCAACTACTGGCCCTGCCAAAGGTCCCCTCCCTGCTTCATCCACACCCGCAATTAATCGATCTCCCATGGATATCGCTCCCCTGGCCACTCTAAAGTGACCCTTCCTAATTTTCCCGTGGCAAAGGCGTCAATAAACCGCTGCCCCGCAAGAGCCAAGTCCACTCGACCTCCACTTACAAGACAACCAAGACGCCGCCCTATCTTTTCAAGAAGGATAAGATTATCTTCCCCTTCATCCGGAATTCCCCACTTGTCCTCTATAAGGCGCCATAGACCTCGTTCCCTCAAAAACGAAAGAAGAGAAACAGCTATAGCATCACAGCCTCCTATTACATCGGGACGGCTACTCCCTAACCACGCTAACCTGCGATGTATCTCCACATGGGAACGAGGATCAAGGATACCCGGAGAATCTACTGCTAATATATCCTGTCCTTTATACCAAGATACTCCACGGGTGACACCTGGGATCCCTCCGACTTGTGCGCGTTTGCGCCCTACAAGAAGGTTCAGAAAAAGAGACTTCCCTACATTTGGAATACCCATAACCGCTACTCTCAGCTCTCTATAGGGCGGTCGAAGGCGAAGAATATCACGGCGCAACGGCTCTATCTTCCCCTCTAATAGGTTTAAAGCCCATACTTTTCTCTTTTTCTCTTTAAAGAAATGAAGCCACGCTTTTGTTGCGCCTTCCTCTGCAAGGTCTGCGCGAGAAAGGATAATATAGACAGGGCATACTTTAGAAAAGCTTTCTGTTAAAGGCGATGACGTCATATTGGGAGCACGAGCATCCCGGACTTCAAAAATCAAATCCAGTTTTTTCGCCAACTCCTCAAGCTTCCGCTTGCCTTTCGCCATATGACCCGGATACCAGACTGTACGAGGCACGACTAACGAACAACTCCTATTCTATTTAATGGCCAATATCGAAAAAAAACTGGTCCATGTATATTTTTTTCTGGAACAAATCCCCAATAGCGGCTATCTTGGGAATGAGCTCGATTATCACCCATAGCAAAATACATTTTCTCTGGAATGTGAATTGGAACTCGAGGAAAGATCATGTTAGGGAAAAGAGAAAAATCATCTCGTTTTTTCACATACCTTTCCGCTAAAGGCTGCCCGTTAATATAAACAACCCCTTCCCGGATATCGAATGTATCCCCAGGCAATCCTATAATGCGCTTCACAAAGTCTCGTTTCGGGTCCCATGGGTATTTAAATACAAAAATCTCTCCCCGTTCCGGTTTCTGAAGAGCATACCAAAATTTGGCCACGAGAACCCGATCGCCTGGGGCTAGAGTGGGAAGCATAGAGCCACTCGGAATCCAAAAAGCCTGCACTACGAACGTCCTCAAGAGAAGAGCAAGAACAAGAGCCCATAATATTGTTTCCACAATCTCTCTCCACCATGGTTTTACCGCTGCCATGCAGCATCCCCCCTTACTGCAGCAGTATTATATATTGGTTCTAAATGAGAAGAATATTAACTATATTTATACTCTAAGGTTTTTCAGATTTCAAGAATTAATAGCATATAAATTACATCCCGTCTTTAATGCTCACACGACAATGGGGAGATATAACTATACGACATATGGCTTTCCCCCCGTACGGTGCCGATAATACATTTAAAACGAGAGCTGGAGAAAGGGTATGCCAATACGGATTATACCTATATAAGGTACTTCGTCCACTTACATAAAACCACGCGTCCCCGTGAGCTTCATACTTCTCCAATTTTATTGACTTCCACTTCACCCTCACTATATCTACGGGAATATGCTCTGGCAATATACGAATCGAGAAATCTTCCTGAAGAAAATGTGCTCTAACAATTCTGGATTCCAGCCAAAGGGCAAGGCGTTCTGCTTCTCTACGAGCTCCCACTTCTTTCAATCGTGATATAGAGGGATATTTAATAGAAAAAAGTAAAGAACCGGAAATAATGGAAAAAATGGCAATGACCACGAGCAATTCAACAAAAATAGTCCCACGTCCAACGAAAAGAGGGAGCCCTTGGGAGCTCCCTCGATAATACCTTTTGTTCCATTTACAGCAGTGCATCATATCCGAGGTTCAAAACCTTGAGGTTAGCCTCCGCAAACTTTCCAGGTGAAAGCTGTTTAATAGCTTCCCGAACTTCCCCAATCTCCACGTTAGCTACATCGGACGCGCAAAGAGCTCCGAGAATCAAAACATTTAAGAACAGAAAATTGCCCCCCATATGGTTTTTGAGTATATCGTACCCTTTAATCTTAAATAACTTGATTTTCCTTTTTTCTAAATATGCTTGAAGATGATCATTATGGAAAGCCGCTTCATCAAAAACATTTACGACCAAACTGCCCTCCTTACGAAGAAACTGAAGATTACGTATCGCCTCATTCTGATCAAAAGCGAGAAGCACATCTGCTTCACCTGCTTTTACCAATGGGCTCTTATAGTCTCCCACCTTAAAATGACTTATTACAGAGCCCCCCCTCTGTGCCATCCCGTGGACTTCGCTCCCCATAACGTTTTCGCCACGAGTCATAGCAATGTGCCCTAAAACTTTTGTGGAAAAAAGAATCCCTTGCCCACCTATTCCAACGATGACATACTGCATAAGATTACGCCTCCTCTACCGGAACTATAGCCCCGTGAGGGCATACTTGAGTACAAACACCGCAGGATACACAGAATCGCTCGTCAATATAAGCTCTTTGGGTCTCTTCATCAAAAACAAGTCCTGGACAATTAAAGAAGTTAATACAGAACTTACATCCAATGCATTTATCTTGATCTACGTTAACAGGAATTTTGTCCTGTTTTTCCCGAAGGAGCATACATGGATGTTTAAAAATAAGAACAGCTGGTTCCCTGTGAGTTCTAGCGTGCTCCCACGCTTCTTTCACTAATTCCTTACCACTTTGAATGTCATAAGCCTCAAGAGTTTTCACATAAGAAACGCCACATCCCCGCACTACGTGTTCAATTTCTACAACCTGCCCCTCATCGCCCTTGCGCAGTTTATCTCCCACAGATGGATTAGATTGAGCTCCCGTCATAGCTGTAGTACGGTTGTCCAAAATACCCAAAACGAAGGCGTGCCTATTATAGACAGCACTAACTAAGCCCGGTATTCCCATATGGAAAAATGTGGAATCACCAATAGTCGCTACAATCGGCTGCTCCTTTCCCGCCACTTTATGGGCCAGGAAAAGCCCCGAACTCATAGTTATAGCTGCTCCCATATCCATAACAGCATCTGCGCCTTTTTGATTAACCGTAAGGGTATAACACCCTATATCCGAAGGGTTAATAGCATTAGGAATGGCTTGTCGTATAGAAAAAACACTTGCTCGATGCGGACATCCAGGACATAGCATGGGCTTTCGAGGGGTAATCTTTAAATCTTCAAGGGCAGATTTTAAATCGCTATCGACAGCGTTCTCTACCTCTTCACCCAAAGCTTTTAATACAATCTCTTCGATGAGTTCAGGCAAAAGCTCTCCGGCTCTAGGAACAAAACCATTCCATCGTCCTTTGACCTTGCTGCGATCTAAAAGCTGCATTTCCACAACGGGATAGGGCTCTTCAAGAACTAAAACATTCTCATGCCGGTCTATAAAATTAGTCACCATCTTAACCGGGAGAGGGACAGGAGTGCCTATTTTAAGCACAGAAATATCAGTGCGCCCCCAAGATTTTATAATATCCATAACTATAGAGAAAGAAACTCCCGATGCGATAATCCCCAATGAAGCTTTGCCCTTTGCTGGAATCTCATAATTATAATGAGGATAGAGCGTTTCAAACTCCTCTCGAATGGCATCATTTTTCTTGTTTAATTTGGGGTGATTAATGCGCACGCTAGCAGGGAGGCAAACCCACCGTGCCGGGTCTTTTTCAAACTTAATATCTGCTGCAACAGGAAGGACTTCCCTCAATTCTACATCTTGCCGACAGTGGTCAACTCGAACACTTGGTCGTAGCATGGCAATAATATGATGTCTTTCAGAAAGTTCATACGCATCGAAAACCATTTTCTTGGCTTCTTCTGCTGAGGCCGGATCAAAACATGGGACTTTAGCGAAATAAGCGAAAAACCGGCTATCCTGTTCTGTCTGGGAACTATGAGGACCTGGATCATCGGCGACAACAAGCAACATGCCACCTTTCATATCAAAATGAGCAGCACTCATAAAAGGGTCTGCGGCTACATTCAACCCTACTTGCTTCATTACGGCGCAAGAGCGAAGCCCTGTAAAAGCTGCCGCGGTAGCCATTTCAAAAGCTACCTTTTCGTTGACTCCCCACTCTACAGCTGTAGACGTTCCCAACTCATCTGCAAAACTTGCAATTGCCGGCAAAATTTCAGACGAAGGGGTGCCTGGATATGCTGTAGCAACCGCACATCCAGCCTCTACTATACCGCGAGCGATCGCTTCATTACCTAAGAGTATCGCTTTTTTGCTCACCGTACACGCCACCTCCATATTCATCGCTGGGCAATACTTTAAACTCCAGCTTACGCCTCATGGACTTCCCCTTCTACATATTTCTGAATCCATTGATAAAAAGGATGGGCTCCTCGCAGAAGCCTTCCCGCCTTATCAACAAAAGCATGACGAGTCCAGCCTTCTACTAAAAGCTTAGAATCCTCTTTCCGAAAAACACGATAGCAAAAATTTATACTCGACTGTTTCAATTCCTGAACCCAGGTAGAAACACAAATAACATCATCGTAATACGCAGATGCTTTATATCTACAATGCACTTCCACTACTGGCAGAAAAACCCCTCTCTCTTCCCAAAGGACATAGGGAGTACTCAGGGCTCGGCAGTACTCGGTACGTCCTATCTCAAACCACGTGAGGTAATTAGCGTAATACACAACCCCCATCTGGTCTGTCTCTCCATATCGAACGCGTAAAGAAATCGTGACTTCACGCAAAAAAAAGCCCCCTTGAAAAGAAATTTTCGGATAGATGTTTATACATTGAAAAGGGAAGCAAAGAAAGAGTCCTTTTTAGAATTATATACCATAGATAAAAAAAGAACAGCAAATTAAACTCTCTCAAAAAAATATACTTCTTTTTATCGTATTTGCGAACAGTTCCGTCTATGGTCCATCATCATACAAGCATGGCTTATTACATGGAACCCTTTTTCTTGAAGAAGGCCTTCAAAATATGGGTTTTCAGATCCAGGCTGGAACCAAATAACAGTATGTTCTTTTAATAATATCGGATCTTCCATTGAGTCAACCAACGCAGGTCCTCTTTTAGCACGTAGGCGTTCTTTAAATAATATGAGGTCTTCTACAACATCTTTTTGAAGAGAAGGAGAGATAAAAAGAGCCACTATATCTGCAGGAACAGAGAGATCCTTAATCGAAGAAACACACGAGAATCCAAGAATTTTTTCTCCGGCATATGTAGGATTTACTGGATAAAGTGAATGCCCCACAGCGGCTAGATACTTCATAACTGAAAAAACCGGTCGCTCTTCTCGAGAAGAAGCTCCGATTATCACTATTGAAGATGAAGTACAAAGAATACGCTTTTTTATCTCTTTTTCCTCCATAATGAATCATCTCTCCTTTCTCTTTTTTTAATTATAGCGTAAGGCTTGTCGGTAACCTAACCAATGTGTATAATACATGCTCGGATATGGCATTGATGGAGGACTGGCCGAGTGGTCGAAGGCGGCTGACTTGAAATCAGTTAAGGCGAGAGCCTTCAGGGGTTCGAATCCTCTGTCCTCCGCCATTTTTGGAATAGCAAGGGTTATCAAGGTTGGTCAGAAAAATCTTGATAACCCTTTTTTTGTGCATTTTAAGCGTGAATCAGTCGTGGTTAGAAACACTCTCTTTATGATTGCCAACAAAGACATGAAAGCACACCTTTTCAAAACATGCAAGAATTGTAGCTTTTTTTAGGACAATATCTAGAGGGGTCAGGAGCAAATATCAGCAACAACAGCGAGCAATCAGCCGTAAAAGCGAGCTAGCCTATACTTTTTACCCTCCATTCAAGATTATTCAGGGCTAGGCGGGGGCGGGTGGTGCATAAGCTAGGGATAGCTCGGAATATTAAGCTAGCACGACAATATCGCAATTATTTAACTGTGATCGACATTATTTGGGGTTGGAGCCGGGGGAAAGTATGATATAATAGGAAGTTAGGAACATAGTAACTCTTCAAACTACATAATATCCCTACCTATCATTATAACCGCTATTGTTGTATAGCAATAGGACTCAAGAATCATATTGATACAGGACTTTAGAACGAAAGTGAGGTGGTGAAAATGGATGAAGCGGCGGCAAGACTTGAAACAGCGGCATTGGCTCGAAACCTTTTATATTCTGCGTGGTGCGAATTTTCCACGATACAGAAATTGAAAGAAAAATTAATGAATGGGAAGGAGAAATTTCATGACAACGGCAATCGCTTTAACCCCAGAATTACAAGAAAATTTTAGAAAGCTAAGCGAAAAAATGAAAAAAGTAGGAAAAGCTTTAGAAAAAAACCCACTTTGCCAGGCTTTTTGCGAAACAACAGGATCAATCGAAAAGAATCCAAATCCACGAGCCGCCAAATTTCAATTAATGCAGGCTCACATTAAAGCGTCTCGAGACAAAAATAGAAACCCCCAAACCGTGCGAGACATTTTTAAGCTTTCGAGAAGATTTTGGCGTGACGCCAGCAACCCCGGTGCTTTTGTAAAAAAAGTCATAAACGGAGTTAAAAAAATCGTATCTCCAATTATTTTTATCCGTATGAAAACCGACCCCTCCGACGACCCCGACGGCTCGGGCGGCGATGACGACCCCGACGGCGACGACCCGGACTCGGATCATCACCGGCAAATAGCAAAACCCCTTCCACATAGCGACCACTCCACCCAAAACGGAGGTGTCGCCCATGCATAAAGCCATTCAAAAATTCCAAAAAGAAACCACCCCAAACAAAAAATTCTACAACGATAAAGGTACCCCTTACGGGTATGTTTACGACGATAGCTTCTTAAAGTTCGAGCAGAAAAAAGACCGGCTCAGGATTTTTGGAAATCGTGCTCACGCCGTCGACGAGGAGCTTTTCGAGGAGCTCGTCGGGCTGGGTGTTCGGATTATTATTCTCGATGAAAGGGACAACAACGTTTTCAGAATTTGGAGAACGTCCATTCAAAAATTACAAGCCGCTCCAAGAAGAAAACTGGCAGGCGTAAAAAGAATAATCATTGAGCTTTCAAAGTGTGAACTTCTGAGCGGCGACCCCGAACCCTGGTACATAGCTCGGAGGTCGGCATAATGCTATCCCTTCGTGAAATCGGCTTGAGCGCCGATGACATTCGGAGTTGGTTCGAGCGAGAGTTCCATCCCAAGAACGCAAGAATCGACGGCGATCAAATTTATTGTAGTTGTCCAATCCAAAGCCACGGTCACAAAAACGGCGATAAAAGTCCTTCGTTCAGCTTCAATTGCGAGCAAGGAGTTTGGACATGCCATTCGAGCGGCGATTCCGGCTCAATAAAAAAACTTTGTGAGCTGTGCGGCGTTCCAACTCCTTGGAATGGAAAAGGAAAAATTCCAGCACGGCAAACTATTTATACGTACGAAAATGCCGACGGTCAGCCACTTTACGAGGTCGTTCGGCTCGATGACGTAAACGGCAAGAAAATCTTCCAAAGAGCAATCAGCCCCGACGGCAAGCGGGTAAACTCCATGCGTGGAATAGAGCGAATCCCTTATAGGCTCCCAGAACTCATCCAAGCTCAGAAGAGCAACCAACCAATCTTCGTCGTCGAGGGCGAAAAATGCGCCGAAACCTTGCGATCACTGGGCTTGACCGCTACCACAAATAGCGGCGGGGCTGGGAAATGGAATGATTGCGGGAAATATTTCCAGAAGGGAATAAATATTATTGTTATTCCGGATAATGACCAGCCAGGGCGGCGACATGGATTGGAGGTCGCAACGGATTTAAAACAGCGTGGGTGCAACGTGAAAATTCTAAACTTGCCGGGTCTCCAGCAAAAAGAAGACGTCGTCGATTGGCTTGGGGTAGGACATTCAAAGGAAGAACTTTTAAACCTTGTCGGGCAAGAGCAGGAATGGGACGAGGAACGAGCGGAAGCCGAAACCGCAAAAGAGGAAGAAAAAATCCTTTCCATTTTTAAAAGTATAGACGAACTCCCACGGGAAAAAACAGAAATGATTGCGGGGCTTTTCCCAAGGCGTGGCTTAAGTATTTTTGCCGCTCCATCCGGTTGTTTCAAATCTCTAATCGTTCAAAGAATAGCCTCCGAGCTTTCCACGGGCTCAAAAGTTCTTGGCGGAATTGGCGGGGCGACCCATCCGCAACGGGTCGTTCTTTTTAACGGAGAAATGGATCAAACTCTTCTTTGGGAGCGCAAACAAATATTTAACTTTCAAGACGACCCAAACTTTTTTCACGTTGTGGATAAGAAAACAGTTTTTGACGAAGCAAAAGTCATTCTTGATGTGGACATCCCAGAAGGAAGAAGGGCAATAGGGCAATGTATCGACATCTATGCCAGGCGAAAGGGAGCCCCCGACCTAATAATATTTGACTCCATATCGAGCTTTGCGGGCGGGGCAAACCTAAACGACCGTAAAGAAATCGCTCCGATCGTGGAATTTTTAGTGAACCTTTCCAAAAAGCACAATGCGGCGGTTTTAATTATCCACCATCTAAAAAAACGCAAAGTTGAAGAGCGTGGCGCTTGGGTCGACCAGGACGACGTTATCGGCGGCTATTGGCTCATGGGAGCGGCAAGTTATGGATATGCGATCAACGAACGTCGAGACAAGGAAACAGGAGAACTCACAGAGCGAATCGTAACAAACGTGAAATCACGAAGCAAACCCAAGCCACCATTCGCTTTTTCGGTCGAAGAAAAAGAGGATGGGTCATCGGAATTTTCAATCAACTTGACTCCGAGCTTGGGCGATTCAAAAAAAGAAAATGTTTGGAATAAAATCAATCGGGTTTTTGGAGATGGCGGAACTTTTAAGCGAGAAGCTGTAGAAAGACTGTGTCCAGAAATCTCAGAAAGTTATATTCGAAAACTTCTTAAAGAATGGGTTGAGGTCGGAGCTTTGGAAAAAGAAGGAGTTACAAAAGATACAAAATATCGACTCTCAAACATTCCACGAGAGGGGGTAAATCATTGGTCAAATCCCCCTCAAACACTGATGAACACTACGAAACATTTGACCACTCCCATTGGTCAAATAGTGGTCAAATCAAATAAACCCACTTCTATGGGTCTTAAGTCCCATTTGACCACTAATCCCAATGATTTGACCAATGCCACTGGTCAAATCAAATCCGGTGTTTGCAAGGGTTCAACCCTGATTTGCACAATGAATCCCCCCCTATGGTCAAATGAAAAAAGCGAGTGGTCAAATGATTTGGAGACCAACGTTAATGATAGTTTAACAAAAGCTCAGCCTGTTGAAAAATGTACCAGTTTGAATAAATTTCTTTCGTCCATCCAAGAAAAAAAAGGAGGCGACTCCGTGGAAAATCTTAACCAGCCCAAAGTGACCGATCAAACCAAAATGTCCAAACCCGATCAACGACCCATCCAAAATTCACCGCCAGCCGATTGGGCGGCATGGCTCGAAAGCTCCGAGCCGGAAGTCAAAGAAAAATATAACGAAGTTTTTAATCGGCTCTCAAAGTTTATCAGCCCCGAGCAGGCGATAGAAAAAGCTTATCAGCGAGCCTGGGGGTTCCAGCAAAAGCTCAAGGAAGAAGCGGCATAGGGTGGAGGGGTATTATCCCCTCCTACCCACACTCCGGGGGGTTACAAAAAGTCTGGGGGCTTGTAATAGCGAACCCCGAGGCGAAATAGGCGTGAGTGATTGCGAAACTGGACATAAGGGGGGTATGGGTATATTTAGCATGGTAAAGGGGGCTTTCTATGGAATTTGTCGACTTGCTCCACGGGAAATTCTTAAAAATTCTGAAAAGGCTTTTCGGTCGGCATGGAAAAAAGTAGATCAAAAGAGATCATTGAGCAAATTTTTAAGGAATTTAAAAAGGAACTTTCTTATGAAGAAAGCGAGCGAGAAAAATATGTTAGCTCGCTTTCGAATAGAATCCGTCACGGCGGTCGGATTGGTGGAAATAAATTATAACCCCCGGGGGTGGGGTCTGGGGATTTTTTGACTCCATTCAAAAATAGATAGAACAGAAAGGGGCGATATTGAAATGCTTAAGGGAATTGTTTTGATTTATGACGATGATTCACAATTAACGCTTTTTAAGCGGCATGGGCAAATAGGAATTTTCCCCGACGATGGAACTTTTGAAGCTCGAAAATTCTTAAAGGATTTGAAATACAAAGGTTTTGTAACTGACCCGCCATGGATGAAAGGAAGCGGCTGTATCTTTTTACAACCCCATTTTTGGGATAAATTCTTTTCTATAAAGCCAGAAGCAGAGGACTTTAACCCGCTCCGAGATTCACAAAAGAGGTTTTATGAGTACCAAAAGAAGAGCCGCTAAAAAGCGGCTCCTTTTTCTTATCCCCCTCAAAACCGACCCGCCAGAATGCCCCACAAGCCCCCTAACTTTTGAAAGAGGTATGGATGGTCATCTAGAAATAAGCCTTTGTCTTCTTTTAGGCTCCAACGTGTTTATGGGGCTAAAGCGTGTGTGCTCTTCTTTCAATTCCTCATTGGAAAAAGCAACGTATCGCCTTGTCATGCTTAAGCACGTGTGCCCCATTGTCTGTTGAAGGCTAAAAACGTTCCCCCCATTCCGTACCCACAACAAGGCAAAAGTATGCCGTAGGTCGTAGGGGCGAATTTTCGTTCCTAAAATTTTACTGTAATGTTCGAGTCTGTTTTCCCAGCTACGAATGGCTAGCTTGTTCCCTTCATATGAACAGAATATGGGAGAGGACCTCCAATCGACGGGGCGAATCCGCAACAATTCCTTTACGGCTTGCATAGTTTTTTGAGAAATAGGAAGTATTCGTCCTGTTCGAGTTTTTGTTATTTCAGGTCTAAGCCGAACCTGTTTTCCGGAAAAATCAAAGTCATCTTCCATGAGATTAAGCATTTCCGATGGGCGAACGCCTGTATCGAGTGTAGTTAAAAACATGGCATGATCTCGAACGCCAACATATGTAGAGAGGTCGGGAGCTTTTAAAAGCTCTATCAAGGTGTCTATTTCTATGTGAACTATTCGAGGTTGTGTCTTTCTTCGCTTCAATCCTCTTAAAGGGTTGGAAGATAAAAACCCCTCTGAAATACACCATTCAAAAAAGGCTGATAGGTAATTCAACCGAATATTAAATGTGTACGGGTTTTGTTGGAGACTCATATAATCAATGAGTCTTGCCTTGTTATTTTCCCCCCAAACAGCAAATCCTTCACGATATATTCGTGAGATTTCTTGCCTATATTGAGAAAGGGTATTTTTGCTTATTCCTTGCGCTTTTTTCCACGCAAGGAACATTTCAAGGGTTTCTTCCCATGTTTCGGGAATATAACTTCGGAGCTTGACGACACGTGAAATTGACATTAACTATCCCCCCTCAAAATGCCTCTTTTTTGCGAATCAGTCGTGGCTAGAGGCGTTTTTCAGAGAGTGTTTCTAGTGTTTGCAATGGTTCATACGCTATTTTCGAAGGCGGCTGACTTGAAATCAGTTAAGGCGAGAGCCTTCAGGGGTTCGAATCCTCTGTCCTCCGCCATTTTTGTGGATTTTAAACAAGAGAGGGAAGAGATAATAAGGAATCTCTTCCCTCTCTTTTATTTTTGCTTATTTGAGAAAATAATTAGCGCGGGATGCCAATTCGACTAAGGGGCCAAAAGCGAAAAAAAGCAGGTCCGCGCATGGCTTTTTTAGGGACAAAATGATGATCCCAATAGCGTCCATCCCACGAATGAGGCCTGTTATCACCCATCATAAAGTAATGTCCTTCTGGAACGACCAAAGGAAGCATAGAAACAGAATCTTGATTCTTCACATAAGATTCTTCGAGTGCTGATCCATCCACATACACCACTCCGTCTTGTATCTCCACTTTTTCTCCTGGTAAAGCGATAATCCTTTTGACAAAATCTTTCTTGGGGTCATCTGGAAACTTAAAAACTACCACCTGTCCCCGTTTCGGCTCCGAAAAAAGGTACCAAAATTTAGCAGCCATAACACGATCCCCTATTTCTAAGGTAGGAATCATGGAGCCACTTGGGATCCAATAGGATTGCACAACGAAAGTCCGAAGTATGAAAGCAAGAGCCACTGCCCATAAAATGGTTTCCAGGGTCTCGCGCCACCATGGTTTAACAGCCATACAATTACCTCCACTTTTTGTTTTCTCTTTATTATTTTATCCCTTTTTGAAGACTTTGAATGGTTTTTCCCCGATATAATAAATATTTTATTTTTTCGTTGCCATTTTTAAAATAGCGCTAATGGAGGATGAATCGGATGGTCGATGACGGCTGATTTGAAATCAGTTATGGCACGAGTCGTGTTTCTGGATGTCCAACCCTTTGCCCCATTTGCCCCATCACCATTTTTAGAAAAAAGAGCTGCAAGAAAGATTCTTGCAGCTCTTCCAAATATATACGCGAACACCACGGTTACTCTTTTAGAACAAACCAGTAATATTCCCCTCGTCGTCTACGTCTATCTTCATGGCTGCCGGCACCTTCGGCAAGCCTGGCATGGTCATAATTGAACCCGTTATGGGGATCATAAAGCCTGCTCCGGCAGAAAGACGAACCTCCCGGACCGTCAACTCGAAACCTTCCGGACGACCGATAAGAGATGGGTTATCTGATATGGACGCCTGGGTCTTTGCCATGCACACCAATAGATCGTCCTTGCTCAATCGATGGATCTCCTCCAGGTCTTTCTCAGCCTGGGCGGTGTACGCTACGCTCTTCGCTCCGTACATCTCCTTCGCTATCTTCTCGATCTTCACCTTCGGGCTCTCTGCCTCTTTATACAGGTAATGGAACGTATTCGGCTTCTCTGTCGCCTCCATGACTCGTTTCGCAAGATCAAGGCCGCCCTCGCCACCCTTCGCCCAAATCTCCGACAGCGAGACTGAGACTCCAAGGGCACTGCAACGCTCCTCCACCAACGCAAGTTCCGACTCTGTATCGGTGGGAAAACGGTTGATCGCAACCACTACCGGCAAACCAAAACTCTGCATGTTTTCTATATGCTTCTCAAGGTTCGGTATACCCTTCCCCAGAGCTTCGACGTTCTCTTTCGTCAGTTCGCTCTTCGCCACGCCACCGTGCATCTTCAACGCTCGTACCGTCGCTACTATCACAACCGCCGACGGACGCAAACCTCCGATGCGACACTTAATGTCGAAAAACTTCTCTGCCCCAAGATCCGCTCCGAAACCTGCCTCGGTAATAAAGTAGTCTGAGAGTTTCAAGCCATATTTCGTCGCCTGAAGGCTGTTACAACCATGAGCGATGTTCGCGAAAGGACCGCCGTGAACAAAGGCCGGAACATGCTCTAGGGTCTGAACCAAATTCGGCTTCAACGCATCCTTCAACAGCACTGCCATGGAGCCTTGGGCGTTCAGATCCCCTGCCGTCACTGCCTTCCCTTCGTATGTATACCCTACAACTATCTGGGAAAGACGCTCCTTCAGCTCTCGAATGCTCCCTGATAAACATAAAATCGCCATCACTTCTGAGGCCACCGTTATGTCGAATCCAGACTCACGGGGAACTCCGTTCGCCTTCCCTCCTAGGCCGATGATCACGTTCCGAAGAGCTCGTTCGTTCAGATCCATTACTCGACGGAACACTATTCGACGAGGATCTATGTTCAGAACGTTGCCCTGCTGGATATGGTTGTCCAGAAGCGCTGCCAGAAGGTTATGCGCCGCTGTAATGGCATGAAGATCTCCCGTGAAATGAAGGTTGATCTCTTCCATGGGAACTACCTGAGAGTAACCTCCTCCTGCCGCTCCTCCCTTCACACCAAAACTCGGACCAAGCGACGGCTCGCGGAGAGCTATGCTCACTCGCTTGCCAAGCTTCGCCAATCCTTGACCCAACCCCACCGTCGTGGTCGTCTTCCCTTCCCCTGCAGCCGTAGGAGTGATAGCTGTCACCAAGATGAGCTTCCCATCCTGACGATCCTTGATTCGATCCCAGAGACTGTACGTCACCTTCGCCTTGTACTTCCCGTACAACTCTAGCTCGTCTTCTCCTATCCCCAGCTGCGATGCTACTTCAACTATGGGCTTCAGCTTTGCGCTTCGTGCTATCTCTATATCGCTCAGCATCATTCTGTAAAACCTCCTCTACAGCAACTCTCTCTTCTCAAAAACAAGGAAGAAAAAGGAGCAGGACTGTGTCCGCTCCTTTTTACTATACATCTTTTATTCAATTCTTAACTCTAAAGTTTCGCATCAACTTTCTTCTGGATGGTGTCTCGAAGGGATTTTCCTTCTGCCAGCATTTTTTGTACCGCGCTCTCTTTTTCAGATACATAGGCAGCATCTTTGATTGAAGGAATGTTAATACGGACGTTCATAATGGCACCCTCAAGTCCAGCCAAAGCCTGAGCAGCAGCCACGCCCATATCACTCATAGCGTTGGTATTACCCTTATCCACAATCCTATCAGCGAGACGAATTACCACCAGGCATTCCTCCGCTATAGCGAAAGGTGAATCGCAAGCTTCCTTAAAAGCTTTCTGAATTGCTTCTTTACGAACTGCTTTTTCTTCTTCTGTATCTTTCTTCATTTTAAAAGCAGCCATAACTTTGTTAAAAGCTTCAGTATCACGATCAATTCGCTCTAATAAACTGTTATAGAGCTTTTCTGATTCACCTCTGACCTCTTTCATTTCGGCTTCATGGGCTTCGTAGCCGTTTTTGCCAATGGTAAGATTGCAAACCATGGAAATCAGCCCTGCACCGAGAGCACCGGAAAGGGCGGCTACACTTCCACCTCCCGGAGCTGGAGAATCTGAGGCCAGTTCCCCTACAAATTGCCTTAAATTCAGATCAACTAGCATACACATCTACTCCTCTTCGTCTAGTGCCAGAATATTGTTCTCCAGAATCTGATTCCGGTCAAAATCTACTATGCGAAGGAAGTATTCAGCGCAGTTCAAGAGTGCGTCCTGAGGTAAAGTGCCACAAATCTGTGTACCTATTATGGTAAGGCCATAACGTTTAGCTTCGTTCTCCACAACCTGAAACACCCTATAGATTGGAGTATTGACCGTATCGAACATATTCATGGAGACAGCTACATTATCATAACCATCCGGCTTAAATGCAACTGCACGAATAGTACTAAATCCACCACTAGGTCCACGCATCATTTTAGCGATCCGTTTTCCAATCTCCATGTCTGTCGTATTGAGGATCATATTCACAGCTACGAGGTTATGAGTAGCAGCGCTTACTATAGTAGCACCAGCAGTTGGATGAAGTTTAGCCGGTCCAAGATCAGGACAGCGCTCTGGTGTATGAGCAACTTCCTTCAGCCCTTCATATTGGCCCTTTCGGATATACGCTAACTCTTTGCGTTCAGGAGTCCTGGCATTTTCTCCACTAAAATAGACTGGTACCTGATAGCGCTCCCAAATTTCTTTTCCTATCTCCTCTGCAAGCTCTGTACACTCCTCAAGAGAGATATTGCGGAGAGGGAAAACCGGGATCGTATCCTGAGCTCCAATGCGAGGGTGCTTCCCTTCCTGTTTCTCCATATCGATAAGCTCGTAAGCTTTGCCTGCCATATTCAATAGGGCTTTCTTCAAAGGCTCTGGCTCCCCAAGGCATTCTATAACCGTTCTATTAAAGTCAGCATCGGGGAAATAGCCGATCAGCTTAACTCCTTTAGCCTTACGAATTTCATCAACAACGGCTTCAATAACTTCCTTGTCTTTTCCATTACTAAAGTTGGGAACTGCATGAACATACTGTTTCTTAGCCAATTGTGGTTCCTCCAATCACGTGCTGAAATCAAAAGTTTTATTTAATTTACTTTTTTAGAGCAGCTCTTCGCAAAAAAGAGCTGCTCCCTTACTAACCGAGATTGAAAAACTTAGTTCTTCTCTGCTTCTGCCATTTCAGATCTGAAGGTTTTAAGAAGCTCTTTCGCAAATTCCGGATTGCCCGAAAGCTCAAAATACTTCTCGTCTGCATTTTTAGCAATTTCACGGAAGCGCATTCTCTGATCGTGCTCAAGCTTCAGAAGCTTCTGATCGGGTTTGAAAGCCTTTACCATCATATCGAGGCGTTTGTCATTCAGCTCCTGCTGTACCTTATAAACAAAAGGCCGAAGCTCTTCTATACACTCAAGAACAATCTTCTGAATATCTTCTGGCAATCCATTGAAAAAGTCAGCATTGGCAAGGGTATGCATAACATAGATATTATGCTTAGATTCAATAAGACACTTCTGAACTTCCATAAACTTCATTTCCTGAATAATGTAGGGGGCATTTTCCTGCCCCTCAACCATGTTCAACTGAAGAGAACTGTAAAGTTCAGTAAAGGAGAGGGGTGTGGGATTGGCTCCATATGCCTTATAGGTCTCTACAAGCATCTCCGAAGGCATAACTCGCATTTTAAGCCCCTTGAAATCCTCAGGAGTCAATATGGGTTTGTTTGCTGTCCAATACATGGCACCCTCGCTAAAGTAAGACAAAACCTTCAGGCTTTTTTTCTCGTACACACCAGCCAACATCTCATTGAGAGCCTTACTGGAAGCAAGGACTTTCTCGTTTACCATATCGTCATCGGAGAAAAGGAACTGAAGAGAGAATATCTGATTTTCGGGAACGATGGCACCACACTGCCCTGGACCGACAAGAGCAAACTCTATCGCTCCATTCAAGCACAGCTCAAACATTTCTGTAGGAGTACCGAGCGTCCCTTGAGGATATACATCGAGTTTGATTCTGCCATTTGATTTATCTGCAAGAAGTCGAGCAAATTCGTTTGCATAAACGTCACAGACACTTCCTACTATCTCTTCCTCTGCTAAACGCCAATTATACTCTGCCGCTACAGCTATTCCGGAAAAAGCAAGAACAAGGGCCAGTACTAAAGCAAAAACATGAAGCTTTTTCATAGATGTAAACCTCCTCTAGAATTTGAATTTAAGACATTTCATCTCAATCTAAATCTCAACATAAAGTCCTCTTGCGTCTTTTTGATACCGAGAACTGCCCTCCTTCCTTTTTACTGAGCCACCGCCAGATCCCTCAAGAAGAGAGCTATCTGAGGGAATAATACGAGCAGAATAGACACGAGTATCAACATAAATATGAAGGGTGGAACTCCACGAACAACATCTGTGTATTTTTGCTTAAAAATAGCAATTGCCGTAAAAATATTGCAGCCGAAAGGTGGCGTAGAAGAACCAATGGCAGCCTGTAATGTTACGATGGTTCCTACAAGTACGTTATCCAATCCTGAAGCCATAATGGCAGGCTTGAAAATAGGAGTAAGTATCATAATGACAACTATAGGATCAACAAACATACACCCTATAAAGTAAGCAATACTTAAGACAGAAAGGATCCGGACAACAGAAGGTGTTTCTCCCAGAAGAGGTGGTAGTATAAGATTCGGAATTCTCGCGAAGGAAACAGTCCACGAAAAAGCCTGCCCAACTGCGATAAGAATAAAAACGATCGCCGTCACGACACCAGTTCTTAGTGCTAGCCGAGGGATATCCGACAACTTAATGGATTTATAGATAAAAAATTCCAGCACGAAAGCATAGAGAACTGAAACTGCAGCGGCTTCTGTCGGGCTGAAAACGCCAGAGTAAATTCCTCCGAAAATAATAACGGGAAAGGTAAAGCCTAAAATAGCTTCCTTGAAGGCTACCCAACGTTCGTGCCATGTAGCACGAGGCATTCCATTTTCTTTCTTCGAGACAAACCAACAGTATACCGAGAAAAAGAGGAGAATCAAAAGGCCAGGGCCTACACCTGCAATAAAAAGTTCTCCAACAGACGCTCCTCCCACGACACCGTAAACAATCATGTAAATGCTCGGTGGTATAAGAAGAGCTATTTCTGCCGCATTAATAATCAAAGCAGTGGAAAATGTAGAAGAATACCCGGCATCAAGTAACATGGGACGCAGAGGGCCACCAATAGCTACAACCGTTGCCTGCGTTGACCCCGACACTGCTCCGAACAGGGTACATGCAGTTGCTGTTGCGATAGGGAGACCTCCCCTTTTATGGCCTACAAACTTTACAACAACATTGACAAGACGGTCAGCAATTTGCCCTGATGTCATAATGTCCGCAGCAAAGATAAACATAGGAACAGCTGTAAGAGAAATAGGCTGTACTCCTCCGATAAGCTGTTGAATCAGCATCGACGGATTTACCCCTGGGAACTGTGTCACAAGTGTTAAAAAAGCTCCTGCTGCCAAGGGAACCATCATCGGGAAACCTAGCAACAACAATATAACCATTGTTCCTACGAGAGTAAGTAACATTGTGTTTACCCCTCCTAAAAGTCGAAGGACTGTTCGTCCTCAGCGTGGCCTTCAAGCACTGAAGCAGAGAGATAAACGTCTTCAGATCTCAGATTTTTAATAACGGCCAACACATATTGAATCCCGGTCATTACAAAACCTACGGGAACCCATAACATAATTAAGTAAAGCGGGATATGAAGCCCCAAGGTCTGTTTCTTAATTTCAGCAAGTTTAGCTACATAGAGGTAGGCGTACCAACTGAGATAGAACATCAGGGCAGCTGTGCCAGCTGAAATAATAATCATCAAAATTTTTCGCCCTCTCGGCCCAAGAACATCCGATAAAGCCGACATCCTAATGTGAGCTCCTATTCTGGCAGCATAACTGGTTCCCACAAAGGTAACCCATACGATGGTGAACTGAGTTACTTCTTCTGCCCAAGTAAGGCTATGCTGGAAAAGGTTCCTTCCTAAAACATTAAGGATGGCAACAAGAGCCATTACGATGATGCTCCACGATACGACAAACTTCTCAAAACGCTCACAAAAACTATCTAGCATGTTAAAAAAATTCACCTATGATCCCCCACTTTTCTATCTTCTACTCTTTGCGTAATGCGCCAAAACGTGTGCCATACGTATGACAGAGTCCATTCGAACATATTCGTCTGGCTGGTGAAAGAACATGTCATCGCCAGGCCCCAAAATAGCAAAAGGTACTCCTAAAGAAGGGATGAGGATCGAGGCATCTGTAAAATAATTGATACCAGTCTTTTCCCATGGCATTTCCAATTCAGAATAAATTTTTTGTAGAGATTGCACTAACGGAGCACTTTCATCCATCCCTACAGGAGGTCTATTGTTTACCACCTCTACAGAAACATGGATGGGACTATTGTCCTTTTCCATAGATTCCGTCGCTTTATAAATTTTTTGCAATAACAGGGAATGATCCACACTCGGGAGGGTTCTGATATCTAGCGTCCCTTCTACATAATGAGGAACAACATTAAACAAATCACTTTCAGCTTGTAGCGAGGTAACTACACATGTAGAACGGCCGAGAAGATCGTGTTTTTTCTCGCCACTAAAAAGTTCTGATATGAGATTTGTAATCTTGTTAAATGTAGAGAGAGCATTCGTCTGGGCATCTGCCATAGCAGCATGGGAAGAGGTCCCCCACGTTTTTATCCGAAGCCAAATAGCGCCCCTCTCTGCTAGGCCAACTCTTTCATCTGTAGGCTTAATGATCAGAACTTCTTCTACTTTATTGAGGAACCCGCCCCCTAACAGAGCGTTGGCCCCCATACCCCCTACCTCTTCATCCGCTGTAAAACAGAACACAACGTCTACTTTCGGCGTTATGTTTTCCTTTAAAAGGGTCAGAGCCGCTAAAATCATGGACGTGACTCCGCCTTTCATATCCGCAGCTCCACGACCATAAACACAACCATCTACTATGACTGCGCCAAAAGGAGAATAGGTCCAATCTCGCACATCTCCAGCCGGGATTGTGTCTAAATGTCCTGTAATAGCAACGCCACGATTCCGACCTGCCCCAGGGATGGTAATCACCAACGAGGCTCGATTATTTCCATGGCTGATTATTTTCTTTTCAACTTTATCATCAGGGAACAAAGAAGAGACAAAAAGAGCTGCGTCCTTTTCATCTCCAGATGGCTGGGAAGTACGGATACGAATCAGCTGCTGAAGTATTTTTATTGCCCTACCATAAGCATCATCTTGCCTTTGCGTCATTTTATTCCCCCCTTTCACCAATATAAGAGTACTGGAGGGAGGAGATTCAGACATTAGCTTATGTGGATAAGTTTTTTGGGGTTATATTGTCAAAACTTGACAAATCTATTCGCTAAAAGATCCGAGGTCATAAAGTTTTAATGCAAGGGCAATATCAAAACGTTGATCGCTGTTGTCAGGATTAAAATTAAGAAGATCACAGATTTTTTTGTTTCGATATTTTATGGTGTTATAGTGAAACTTCATAACTTCCGAAGCATGTTTCACGTTCCAATTATTCTTATTAAGGACCCTAAGTGTTTGAAGAAGCTCTCCATTCGTAGATTTATCATATTCAATAAGATCTTTTAATATGCTCTGACAAAAGGTCTCTGCCTCCTGACTCTGAGACACCATGGAAAGGAGTTTCATCCCGCCTAGGTTTTCCCAAAAAACAACTTCTTGGGGAAACGTAGCTAATCTAGACACACGAAGGGCTCGAACTGCTTCGCGATAACTATCATGTATACTAAGGGGGTCAGTTTTGTATCCACCTACAGCGACAGTAATTTCGCAATGTAACTCTTTAGCAGCTTCTTCATTAAGGTGTTCCGCTACTTTAATTATATTTGTTTGTAGGGTTTTTTCCTCGTTATCGGGATCTGGAGGGGAGATAAGGAAAACAACAGACTTTGTCAACATTGTATAAATCGATTTTGGGAAAAAAGCCTGGAACTTCGACCTAATAGTGGAAAAAAAGACCTGAAACTCACGTTCTCCAGCTTCTCCATCAAGAGCTTCTACTTCTACCACCACTACAACAACGCCATTGACAGGATTCCAAGAAAAAGTGCGAGCCCGACTTTCAAGTTCTTCCTTCCTTTGTATCTTGTTATAAATAAGATCCCGTACAAACTCATCAATATAGTTTCGCTCCACCCTTTGAGCAGAAAGTTGTTTCTCTATAGAAAGCTTTACTGCTATAACGGCATTCTCTAGAGCAGACATCTCTAAAAAAGAAATTTTTCTGTCGGAACGGCTTGAACGGTTAAGGATAAGATAGCCGCTCAGTACGCCACCAACACGGACCTCCATGTGTTGGTGAAGGCGAATTATCTCTTTTAAGGGGTATATTTTTACATGTTCTTTAAATTCGTCAGAAAAAGATGCGACGAAAAGTTGTTTGTGGATAAGATCTTTATACGCAACACCACAATGTATCTGCTCTCGCAATGCCCAAAGAATTCTTTCAAAATCGCCATCATTGAGAAGGATATCGGCAAAAGGTGAAAAGGAAGAACGAAGTGTACTTCCCGCTTTTCGAAACTCTGTTTCAAGAGCAAAGAGAACATTTAATAAAGCATGGTTTTGAGGGATAAAAAATAAAGGCGTAGAAAAAGTATTTGCTGCTTCTTCAAGCTCTGGAGGAATCTCTCCTTGAAAAACAATTCCCCCGACACCATTTTGGATAATAGCAAGAACGGGAGACAAACAAAGACCTGAAAAACGTGACTTACTGGACCACGCTCCCACAACAAGAGAGTCAGAAGAGCAACACACTCCCCCGCCTATCACATCATCAAGAAGTACCACTCTTCCAACTTCCTTATCCAAACCAAAATTTCCAGCAAGAAGAGAGAAACTTGACAATGTTTGAAGTGTACGTATGGCAGGCAAAATAAAAAATCCACTCCTTGAAACAAAGTTTATATATTGTATCACGTAGAAAAGGGACTGGTAAAAACCAGCCCCTTTAATAAACACGTATTTGTCAAAAAGTAAGATGTTATGCCCCTACCTCTTGCTTTTTCGGCCAGCTTCCAATGTATTCTTAAGCAACATAGCAATAGTAAGAGGCCCAACACCACCAGGAACTGGCGTAATCCAAGAAGCCACATCTCCTACAGTTTCAAAATCTACGTCTCCTACCAATCCTTCCTCAAGACGATTAATGCCCACGTCCACAACTACAGCTCCTTCTTTCACCATAGAGCCTGTAATCATGCGAGGACGACCTACGGCTGCTACAATAATATCTGCCTGACGAGTAATAGCCCCCAGATCTTTCGTCCTGCTATGACAGATAGTCACTGTAGCGTTTCGGTCAAGAAGGAGATGGGCAATGGGCTTACCTACAATATTGCTTCGCCCTACCACTACGGCATGTTTCCCTTCTATTTCGATTCCATAAGCGTCAAGGAGATACATAATGCCTTTCGGGGTACAGGGATGCACTGCAGGAAGTCCAGCGACAAGATACCCCATATTCATGGGGTGGAAACCATCCACATCCTTCGACGGGTCAATGGCTTTGAGGATCTTATCGCTATCAATCTGCTGAGGCAACGGAAGTTGAACAAGAATACCATCTACAGCCTTATCATTGTTAAGGGTTTCGATGAGCTTCAAGAGCTCTCCTTCTGTAGTGCTTGCCGGAAGCTTATGAAGAAAAGAGTTGAATCCCACTTCTTTACATTTTTTTTCTTTCTGACCTACATAAACCTTCGACGCTGGATTCTCGCCTACAAGAACCACGGCTAAGCCGGGAATGTGCCCTCCCTTGGATTTTATTTCATCTACTTCCTTTTTTATGGCAGCCCGTACTTCCTCTGCTACTTTTTTCCCATCCAATATCTGAGCTTTCATTTAGTAGCCTCCTCGCCTCTAGAACAAACCAGTAATATTCCCCTCGTCGTCTACGTCTATCTTCATGGCTGCCGGCACCTTCGGCAAGCCTGGCATGGTCATAATTGAACCCGTTATGGGGATCATAAAGCCTGCTCCGGCAGAAAGACGAACCTCCCGGACCGTCAACTCGAAACCTTCCGGACGACCGATAAGAGATGGGTTATCTGATATGGACGCCTGGGTCTTTGCCATGCACACCAATAGATCGTCCTTGCTCAATCGATGGATCTCCTCCAGGTCTTTCTCAGCCTGGGCGGTGTACGCTACGCTCTTCGCTCCGTACATCTCCTTCGCTATCTTCTCGATCTTCACCTTCGGGCTCTCTGCCTCTTTATACAGGTAATGGAACGTATTCGGCTTCTCTGTCGCCTCCATGACTCGTTTCGCAAGATCAAGGCCGCCCTCGCCACCCTTCGCCCAAATCTCCGACAGCGAGACTGAGACTCCAAGGGCACTGCAACGCTCCTCCACCAACGCAAGTTCCGACTCTGTATCGGTGGGAAAACGGTTGATCGCAACCACTACCGGCAAACCAAAACTCTGCATGTTTTCTATATGCTTCTCAAGGTTCGGTATACCCTTCCCCAGAGCTTCGACGTTCTCTTTCGTCAGTTCGCTCTTCGCCACGCCACCGTGCATCTTCAACGCTCGTACCGTCGCTACTATCACAACCGCCGACGGACGCAAACCTCCGATGCGACACTTAATGTCGAAAAACTTCTCTGCCCCAAGATCCGCTCCGAAACCTGCCTCGGTAATAAAGTAGTCTGAGAGTTTCAAGCCATATTTCGTCGCCTGAAGGCTGTTACAACCATGAGCGATGTTCGCGAAAGGACCGCCGTGAACAAAGGCCGGAACATGCTCTAGGGTCTGAACCAAATTCGGCTTCAACGCATCCTTCAACAGCACTGCCATGGAGCCTTGGGCGTTCAGATCCCCTGCCGTCACTGCCTTCCCTTCGTATGTATACCCTACAACTATCTGGGAAAGACGCTCCTTCAGCTCTCGAATGCTCCCTGATAAACATAAAATCGCCATCACTTCTGAGGCCACCGTTATGTCGAATCCAGACTCACGGGGAACTCCGTTCGCCTTCCCTCCTAGGCCGATGATCACGTTCCGAAGAGCTCGTTCGTTCAGATCCATTACTCGACGGAACACTATTCGACGAGGATCTATGTTCAGAACGTTGCCCTGCTGGATATGGTTGTCCAGAAGCGCTGCCAGAAGGTTATGCGCCGCTGTAATGGCATGAAGATCTCCCGTGAAATGAAGGTTGATCTCTTCCATGGGAACTACCTGAGAGTAACCTCCTCCTGCCGCTCCTCCCTTCACACCAAAACTCGGACCAAGCGACGGCTCGCGGAGAGCTATGCTCACTCGCTTGCCAAGCTTCGCCAATCCTTGACCCAACCCCACCGTCGTGGTCGTCTTCCCTTCCCCTGCAGCCGTAGGAGTGATAGCTGTCACCAAGATGAGCTTCCCATCCTGACGATCCTTGATTCGATCCCAGAGACTGTACGTCACCTTCGCCTTGTACTTCCCGTACAACTCTAGCTCGTCTTCTCCTATCCCCAGCTGCGATGCTACTTCAACTATGGGCTTCAGCTTTGCGCTTCGTGCTATCTCTATATCGCTCAGCATCATTCTGTAAAACCTCCTCTACTCTTAAAATGCGTCTGTTCTGGAACTACTTTATCAATGCCCATGTTTTCCAAAGATTCTATTATAATATGTTTTTATTTTTTATGTTGTCTGAGATGTTTTTAAACTCTCTACTTGTTTTGTTATATTTTTCATTAAAGGACATAAAAAGAAGCTCCCGAATTTTTATAAAAACTCAGAAACTAGTTTTTTGCTTAGAGCAAAAACTTTATGAAAATAGAGCCTATCCTTTCATCACAGCTAAGGGACGAAGTCTTGCCACCTTTAAACTGATACCAGCTTTTTGAACAACATCTACAACATTCGACACAACCTTATATGCTTCTGGCATTTCTTCCCCTAGGGTTCGAGGACTTTCAGCCATTACGGATATCCCCTGTTCTGATAAGATTTTAAAAAGATCCTGCCCTCGCGCTCTTTTCACTGCTTCATTTCTACTCAAGACCCTTCCAGCGCCATGACATGTAGACGCAAAAGTCTCTATCTCTGCTTGTCCAGTTCCCACAAGAACGTAACTTGCTGTTCCCATACTTCCCGGGATAAGAACCGGTTGTCCTTGAAAAGCTCTTGTAGCCCCCTTACGATGAATGCAAAGTTCTTTCCGATGCCCTCCCCATTCGTGAGTTTCAATGTGGGCCATGTTATGACTCACATCATAAACAGTGCGAAGAGGTACTTTGGGGAAAAATGCTGTAAAAACATGACGCACCGCATCTGCTATCATATGGCGATTTGCCAAAGCAAAATTAGCTGCCGCTTTCATAGCTCCCAAATATTTTCCCCCTTCCTCTGATTTTATAGGAGCACAACAAAGTTGGCGATCAGGGACAATTATATGGTAACGCTCCATGGCACGCCTCATAACCTTGAGATAGTCATCACACACCTGATGCCCCAATCCTCTACTTCCACAGTGAATCATCACCGTAATACACCCTGTTTTTAAGCCTAATTTTGAAGCCTCTCCCTCGTCAAAGACTTCGTCTACTACTTGAATTTCTAAAAAATGGTTCCCAGACCCTAAAGTCCCCAACTGAGTTCGACCTCGTTCTTTAGCTCGATTTGATACTACTGAAGGGAGAGCTCCTTCTAAACAGCCATTCTCCTCTGTGTGGTCCAGATCACTCTCAATCCCATATCCAGCCTTCACAGCCCAACGGGCACCATCTGTAAGTACCTTTTCCAACTCTCTATCTGATAGTTTCTGCCTGCTACTAGACCCCACTCCACAGGGTACTGCGGAGAAAAGTGCTGGCAACAATTTATCCATTACATTTGTAACATCTGCCACAACGAGGCTAGAGCTAAGAAGACGAACTCCACAGGAAATATCGTAGCCTACACCACCGGGAGAAATAATTCCTTCATCCACGTCGAAAGCAGCAACTCCGCCAATTGGGAAACCATATCCCCAATGGATATCAGGCATAGCAAAGCTATATCCGATAATACCTGGAAGACATGCAACATTGGCAACTTGTAGAAGAGCATTTTCCTCTTCAAGCATGGATTCTATATATTTATCAGCGTAAATAAGCCCTGGCACCCTCATCCCATCTTGCGCCTCGCGTCCGAGAAGGAGACGGACGTCATCCATTCTCGTCAAGGATCTTTTCATATTCTTCACCTCTCGTTATACATCCAAAAAAATCCGAAGAAAGGGATCGGGGTATCTTCGGATAACCAACCCTCCATATGTAGCAGATTTCACAGGAAGACGTACTCCGTGTCTCTCAGACAAAACTCCTTCTACTGTAATATGAAGGGGCTCTGCTATAACATGAACAGATGTGGGCACAAAGAGAACATGACGTGTTTCCACTATGAAAATAAGCTCATTGAGCCATGAAACCACTAGCTCTTCGAGGTCTATGCCATCTATTTGTAAAATTTCCTTCCTTTTCTCATAGTTTTTTCCCAGCTCCTCCGTCTCTCCATAACCTAATGCATACAAAGCAAGAGCTGATTCTAAAAAAAGTTCGTCAAGAGAAGCGGCCTTCACTTCAAAACCTACATCTGCTGTGTGTTCTATTTCTTTCCAAGACATTTGATCACATCCCTCTACAATAAAAAAGGAGCGCCCCTTGCAGGAGTCGCCCCTAAAAGTTAGAATCGAAAAGAAACAGTCGGGCATATTATTCGCCTCGTCCGACAGTTCCTGCTTTAATTTATCCTCTTTATAATTCTATTTTTATCTTACCACATACCTTCAAGAGAAATATTATTTACTCTCAACTTCATCATACCTTGCCCGTTTGAATTAACTTAACATGGCAATTAAAAGTCCACCTGCTAAAACAGAACCAATTTGTCCAGAAACATTGGCAGCTACCGCAGGCATAAGAATAAAACAAGTTTTGTCCTCTTTATTTGCTATCTTTTGTGCCACTCTGGCTGCCATAGGAAAAGCAGAAATGCCCGCCGCTCCAATTATAGGATTAAGCTTAGTTTTGAGAAAGCAGTTTAATAATCGAGCCGACAGCACGCCTACTGCTGTATCAAGAACAAAAGCAACGAGTCCCATACCTAAAATCAAGAGAGTCGATGGCTGAAGGAAACGATCAGCGGTAAGCGTTGCCGAAATAGCTAGGCCCAACAAAATAGTTACAATATTAGCAAGTTCATTCTGAGCTCCTTGGGCCAAACGATCTACCACACCACTCTCTCGCAAAAGGTTACCGAACATAAGGAAACCAATGAGAGACACTGAGGCTGGCACAAATATACCAGCTACGATGGTAACGATTATAGGAAAAAGAATCTTTGCCTTTCTAGAAACCGGCTTTTCTAAATACATCATGGGTATTTTCCGTTCCCGTGTCGTAGTGAGTAAACGAATAATAGGAGGTTGTATGAGAGGAACTAGAGCCATATATGAATACGCCGCTACAGAAACAGGCCCTAAAAGATGCGGGGCAAAACGAGAGGCCACATAAATTGAAGTTGGGCCGTCAGCCGCGCCAATAATCCCTATCGCAGCAGCTTCGTTTAGATCAAAGCCCATTAGAAGGGCTAACCCTAACGTGAGAAAAATTCCAGCTTGGGCCACTAAACCGAAAACTGCCGTAAGAGGAGATTGCAAAAGCGGAGAGAAATCAATCATTGCCCCTACAGCTATAAAGATAAGGAGAGGGAATAGTTCTGTAGCAATACCCACGTCGAAAAGAAGAGAGAGCGCACCTACATGAACTTTACCAGCCACCATTTGAGTTAAAGCTGATGTAAGTGGAATATTGACAAGAATCGTTCCAAACCCCATGGGCAACAATAATGTTGGCTCATATTCCTTTACTACAGCAAGATAGATAAGGAAAGCTCCAATCCCGATCATGGTGATCTGCTGAAAAGACAGGGCCATAACCCCTTCCAAAAAATTTCCCATATTTACAGTTCACTCTCCCATCATTTCTGTTCTATACTAATATTAGTAAATTAGTAAAAATAATAGCTACGACAGTCTAAATAAAAAGCGAGACCTCCAGCATGACTTATGTCATACTCGAAGGTCTCGCTTATTGGCTCTAAAACCAACGACAGTGCCAGGCTTAACGCCATGATGTTGACACTGCCTCTCAAGCTACTCCCCTTCAGGAACTTCCTTGATATTGTATTTATTCTAGCTTAAGCTTATTGAAAGTCAATATAAAAGAAATTTTCATTCGTTATTAGAAGAGGCGATAAAAATGGCTGTTATCATGTTATTAAAGCAAGAAAACTACGAAGAAAAATCACTACGAAAAGCTGTAGAAGATATCTTTTCATGTTTTATAGACGCACAAACACCTATACGGCCTGGAGATTCCATACTTCTAAAACCTAATTTACTCTCTGCTTCTTCGCCAGATAAACGTATTACAACTGATCCTGCTTTGGTTAAATCTGTTGCTGAAGCAGTTCTTGACCGGTACGGCCATCCAGTAATAGGTGATAGCCCTGGCCTTGACCGATTTGCATCGGTTGCAGAAAAAACAAAAATGAACGATATAGCCCGTCAACTCCAAATACCACTGGTAGAACTTACAGACCCCATTCCAGTGAACCCCGGCCCTCAGGCTAAATTTCACCGCATCGAATTAGCTCGCCTAGCATTGGAATCTCATATGATTATCAACATACCCAAATTAAAAACACACGCCCAAATGCTTCTTACTTTAGGCGTTAAAAATTTGTTTGGAACAGTAGTAGGGCAGCAAAAAGCTTCGTGGCATTATAATGTAGGGTTAAATCGGGATCTTTTTGCCGAGCTTCATCTTGATATTTACGAAGCACTTCATCCCGTTCTTACTATATTAGATGGCATATGGGGTATGGAAGGGCATGGACCTGGGAATGGTACTCCCCGCTTCTTTGGATTGTTGGGAGCTTCTAGCGATACTCTCGCTTTAGATTTTACCATTTGTACCCTTCTTGGCGTAAACCTTGTTCACTTTCCCCTATACCGAGCCGCAATGCGACGGGGAATGAACATAAAAATAGAGGATGCTTATTTTAACAGAGAGATGCCCCAGGCCTTTTCCTTTGATAAAGTCTTTATTCCCAACTTAGACTCTCTTCATCTTCTTCCCTCCTTCCTGGATGGAATTTCTAAGCGCTTTCTTGTGTCAAGACCTATACAAAACAGAAAGCTATGTATTCGATGCAGAAAATGTGAAACAATTTGCGCTGCTAAGGCTATAACTTTGGACTCATATGGGAAACTTTCTTTCGACTACAATAAATGTATTCGATGCTTCTGCTGTCAGGAAGTCTGCCCCAATAATGCCATTGAATTTCAAAAAGGAATTATCCTCAAAATACTTGATTTATTTAAGAGCAGGAGTTGATGAAGTGAGTTGTCCTTTTACACGATGGGAAAATAACCAAGAATTGCTACAAGTGTACAACGCTTTTCTTGATTTATGGAGAGAATACACGAAAAGGGCTGCTTCAGATGATACTTCGGATCATATAGAAGCCCGAAAGCTATGGCAAAAAATTGGTGATGTTTACTGGCAATTAGTGTGGAGTCTCGTCTCTGCCCAAATAGAAGAAGAACCCGAACAATTATTCTTTGATGAGGTAGAAAGGGCTTTTATTGATTATGGAATATTGCCAGATCTTTTTGAAGAATCTCCTTCTTTCAGCGAGGAAGAGGCCCCCGTCGGTTTATTTCAGTACTTCCACATGACAGATTATTTTAATGAACTATATTCTCTCGTCTTCCAAAAAGACTACGCCGGCCCTTTAAAAGGCCCTTCTCTAGAAGAACGGCAAGGACAGATGGAACACCAGCTCGAGTCTCTTAAGAAAAGACTTCACCTTCTCTTGCAGGTTATTTTTGATATGGGGCTCTCATCTCCAGAGCTCAATATAACATCTCTTCTTTCCAGCCTTGAAAAGAATTTAGAACTTTACACTGAAGTACATTACAGGACTCGGAAATATCGAGAGAGTCCCGATGATGAGAGGCAGGTCATGGCATCAGGTCATTACGCTTATAACGAAGCTGAAAAGATGATGCTTCGCCTTCTAAAAGATACATATACTGCGTCTGACTCCCCCCTTTCTGAGGAAGAGTTGAGCCGGGTACTCCATCTACACCAACAAACTCAATATATTGCTATGTCCTTGTGCTATTTTGAAATGGAAAAAGAGAAATGGCGGCAGAAAAAAGAGCGATTTCAAGAAAAGTATGAAAAAGAAACCCCTCCTTTTCTCAAAAGAGAGATACGTAATATCTTAGCCGTAAAACAAGAGTATATATCTCTTACTGCTAAAAGTGCCAGGCTGGACAAAACGCCCCTTCTCTCTCGTGGGAGACATATGCAGCCTCTTTCTTTGAAGCAGATAGCCTCTCAAATAGAGGGGATGGTTAGTCGGGATTTAGACTTATTGCGGGTCTCTCGTATACGAATGTATGGGCTCCCTACAGTTATTATGGTTCCTGGGCAGGGATATGGAACATATGACTGGAGCGATAATACCTTTCTTATCCCTTTGGCTTCGGCTCATAACCATGAAAAAAATGTCGCTTACGCCTTAGGTACCTTTCGGTGGGATAGCGATGAAGATCGGGCTATAAAAAACAGTTATGAACTGATTAAAGAAAACAGGAAAAAGTCTGTAATTTCCCTCAGTCAATCTTTTTACAAAGATTACTATACGTGGATAGTCAAGGAGTGTAAGGGGTATCGAGTCCTTCCTCGAGAAACACATAAAGTTTTTAAGCAGATTTTTCCTACTGTTGAAAAATGGAAAATTTGCTAGAGATTTTTCCTGTAGCGAGAACTACAGCTATCGTGATTAATAAGCTCCCTAACAGCTCCCCTGCTGTAGGGAGCTGTTTCATAAAAAGAGACGTCAGCGTAATGGCTATGACAATTTCAATGGTAGCGATAGTACTCGCCGTAGAAGCCTCAATGGTACGCAAGGCTAAAAAATACGATGAATAACCAAAAAGACTAACCCCAAATCCTACATATAAAATCCACCCCCATTGAGCAGGGGACAGGGAACGCAGAGCTTGTACCCACCCTGTTAAAGAGACGCTGTGAAAAACACCATAAAAGAGAGCAATCCAGAAAAAGCCAAGGAAATGAGCATAGACAAAGAGGCTCTCCTGAGCAATAAATTGATTCTTAGCAACCCAACGGCCAAACAAAGAATACGCAACCATTCCCAGTACTGATATAAATATCCACAAAAAACCTCGGACAGACTCCCTGATAAGGAGGGATGTGCCTGAACCCCAAACTGTCACTCCTACCCCTATTAACCCTAGAAAAGCCGCTAAAATAAGAGTGGGGGATGGAGGTTCTTTCATAATGAGAGCAGATCCTATAAGGGTCAATAAAGGATATGTGTATAAAACAACCACGGCTGTAGCTACTGTAAGATCTTGAAGCGCCATAAAATACCCCACGTAAATTCCTACCACTCCGAATATGCTAAAAAAACCCACTAAAATAAACTGTTTAAACGAAATACGGAAGAGGGAAGGATCTCTCCATAACAAAAAAAGTCCTCCGCCGAGGAACACGCACACAGCCCGTACAAGTGCCACAAGAAGCATATCAGTTTTCAAAGCAGCTAGAATTTTCCCAACCGGACTCAAAGTTCCCCATAAAAAACTTGCAACGAGGACAAACATAATTCCATCTCTTTTATTACTAGTAACCGTAATAATCCCCGCCCCTCTTCGTCTTTATAAAAAATACGGGAGGCAAAAAATTCTACCTCCCGTTGTAGAATAAAACTTCAGATTTGAGACATAATTTTATATTCTAGTGGTGATGATGGCAATGAGCCTCCTCACATCCCTCTAAGAGAAAACTTTCTTCCATCTCCGTTAGAGCTTCCCATAGCCTTTTAAGCGCTGTCCTTTTGGCTTTAATAGCCTGAAAGAAGGTATTTTTGCCTTCGACACTCTCTACTGCGTGCCATCTGGCCACTAAACTCGTTATAGAATCCAGCTCTTCAGAAATAGTTTCTCTTAAAAGTTCCGCTTCTTCCAGAGCCCCGTGTACATGGACATGACCTTCAGTTGCTTCTGGCGTAATAACTTTGCACATGGTTTATTCTCCTTCTTGTAAAGATATAAATTCTTTCCACCACTTCCGAAAGGCTTCCTCCGCCTTCTTCGCTCCATCCATACATTGGGAGGTTATTATTTCACTGAAATTAAAAGAAAAACCAGAGATAGAAAGAAGCAATGTTTTCGGCTTCACCATTCCCAGCCTCTCCATAAGAGACAAGAGCCATGCTGGACCCATAGAATGGATATTTAACCCTTCAAGGAGAGGATTCGCATCTAACTCTTCTAACGCATATCCTTCTGGGAATTGTCTTGCATCGGCGTCAACAAAAACGACAACATCCATGTCTTCCAAATCGTAAACTAGCTCTGGAAGAAGCTGTTGACCACTCCATATACTCACAGAAACTCCCTGCTCTTCCAACCAACTTGCCACTAATGGAGCCACATATAAACCGACACTATCATCTTCACGATAAGGATTTCCAAATCCAGCTATAAAGACTTTCATACAAGCTCCTTTAGAAAAGCAAGGCCGGGAAAACAACACCGACCTTGCCATAATACAACAAATTAATTCTTTTCTACAGTTCGAATCTCTCGCCCATTCTCATCCACTATTGTCATCTTCAGCGGCATTCGTCCTACAGCGTGGGTAGAGCAGGAGAGGCAAGGGTCATAACACCGAATCACATGTTCCATCCGGTTCAGGGCCCCCTCTTTGACAGTACCGCCATGAACATACTGCCGAGCCACCATTTCCACGCCTTTATTCATGGCATAATTATTATGACCGGTAGCAACAATAAGGTTTACTTTTGTTATAGCACCCTTTTCGTCCACCTGGTAATGGTGGATCAATGTTCCGCGGGGAGCTTCTATGACTCCTATGCCCTCCGGCTGAAGTTCGCTTGATGTAATTCTGAGTTCGCTTCCGGTGATATCTGGATCATGAAGCAGTTCTTCCATACGCTCCGCAGCATATAAAGCTTCAATAAGTCGCGCATAGTGATAGTACATAGTATAGTGCACCACACCATCATTTGTCAGTTTTCTAAAGGCTATCAACTCTGCTGAAGCTTCTGGAGTAGAAATTCCATCACAAGCGTTGAGACGCCCTAATGGCCCAACTCGATAACTACCATGAGGGAAACCCAACGGTCTATAGAAGGGGAATTTTAAATAGCTCCACGGTTCCACATGCTCTCCGATAAAAGATACATATTCTTTGCTGTCGAATTCATCGGTAATTCTACCTCGTGGACTTCGAAGACGAATACGTCCATCGTAAAGCTCTAAGTCCCCTTCACGAACAAGACCGAGATAAGATGTTTCAAAAGTTGCAAACTCTTTGGCTTCTCTTCCATGTTCGGCGAGATAGTTTTTGATTAAGTCCAAGGCTTTTCGAAGGTCTTCTTTTATTTTAGGAAGCCTTCCCAATAGTTCATCTCGTTCCTCTACCTTCAGGCTCCTGTTCACACCACCTGGAATGCTGTGCCATGGGTGAATTTTTTTGCCTCCGAGCGTTCTAATTACTTCCTGTCCGAACTTTCGTATTGTCACACCCATAACGGCAAGGTCTGGAAATTCCTGCACTAGCCCAGCCACATTTCTCTTTGTCGGATCGGCATCAAACCCGAAAAGCAGGTCCGGACTCGACAGGTGGAAAAAAGAGAGAGCATGAGACTGAACAAACTGTCCCATATGCATTAACTCCCGCAATTTATGAGCCGTAGGAGTAATGGTAACTCCAAGGACTGCGTCACACGCCTTGGCCGAAGCAAGATGATGGCTGACAGGACAAATGCCGCAAATTCTAGGGGTAATAACCGGCATTTCCCTGAAATCTCGCCCCTGGGTAAAGGCTTCAAATCCTCTGAACTGAGTGACGTGAAAACGAGCCCCCTCTACCTCGCCCTTACCATTCAACATTACCGTAATTTTCCCATGTCCCTCGATACGGGAGACAGGATTGACAACGATTGTTTTTGCCTTCTCTGCACTCATTTTAAGTTCCCCCCCTGCTCCCTAGTCATACCTCATCATATCCACAGGGACCTTAGGAATTCGACCCTGAAGGATCTCCTGAAAAACGTAATAGATAGTATCCGCATCCGGAGGGCATCCAGGAACATAAACATCCACTTTTACTTCATAGTCTACCGGAATGGCATGGGGCAAAAGATGGGGGATATTTTCTCCTGGAATCACAGCCGTGGGGTTTACCGTAGAGACAGTATTCACGTACCCTTCCTTGAGGACATCTTCAGGTTTCATGAAATTTCTCATACAGTTAATGCCACCGAAGACAGCACAATCACCCCAAGCAATGAGTATTTTACACTTCTTACGTAACTCCTTAGCAAGATGAAGCTCTTCTTCGTTACCCAAGGCCCCTTCTATAACTCCTACTTCCACCTCAGGAAACTCCTTAATATCCGTTATCGGTGTAGCTGTAAGATCCACCTTATCCAGGAGGTCAATAATCCGCTCATCGATATCGAGAAAAGACATATGGCATCCGGCACAGGCTTCAAGCCATACAGTAGCGACTTTTGGTTTCGACATTCTCTACACCTCCTCAGAGGAGACCACTTGGGCCTTATCAGGAGAAAATCTCGACTTAAAAATGTTTTCACAGGGCGAAGCAGAAGAAGAGACAAGTGAAATGCCCATTTTTGACGCGAGATCCTGAAAAACCTTTGAAAGCCCACGGAGCCCTTCCTTAGGAGGAACAATCATATTAACTCGACGTCGCTCCCCTTCCAAAGTACAGAAGTGCCCACTTCGTTCGTACCATGCCGGCATTGGGAGAAGAACGTCTGCCATATTCACAAGAGGACTCACCATGTACGGCGTTTGTACAACTACAAACCGGGCTTTATTCACAGCTTCAAGGGATTTGGGATCTTCCGGAACCATGCCTGTGGAATTCACATAAAGGAAATCCATGTCAACACTTTCCAGCCAGGGCTTTTCCCCGAGTACCGTATTCCAGGCACCAAGGCTATTGCCACTGAGTACCATGGGGACAAGACCTAATCCATCTTCAAAAATACCCTGAGCTGTAATAGCCATGTTGACAGCTTCGATGACAATTTGAGGATATTTTGCCAACCTCGAACCCAGAATGACAATTGGGTGCTGGGCTTCAGAAAGATACTTTACAGCCTTCGCCACCTCTTCTGGCTCTATTCCGGCTAAGTCCGCTACAGAGGAAATCCGGTTCTCAGCATCCTCTCGTCCTGCTACAGCCTCGGTGAGAGAGACAAGAGCCCCATGCAAAACTTCTGCAGAAATACGAATATCCACATCGCTAATGGACTCAAATGGATTGTCTTTCGCCGAGAAATTAATAAGTTTGGCTCCATTTTTAACAGTTGCAACACGAATATAACTCGCCACCACGGGAGCTTCTTCCTGGGGATTACCACCTATGACTATAATAGCATCGCTATTAAGGATATTATGAGCGGCCGTAAAAGGGCGAATTCCTTGGCTCATAAAGGGACGGAATCCCTCATTAAACCCTCGAAGTACATCCCCATTAAAACAATCTATTTTCTCGAGCTTCAAAGCACCACGGAAGAAATCAGATATCACTGTTAATTCCTCATCTGTGGAAAGCCCCGAAACTAACGCCCCGGCCTTCCCTTCAACTCTGGCTGAAGTTAACTTGTCTGCCACAACTTCCAAAGCCTCATCCCAAGAAGCTTCGTGGAAAGATGAACCTGACCGCACCATGGGAACGGAAAGGCGCGTCCGTTCCGTAGATTCGGGAAGCCACCAGCGACCTTTATGGCACAATTGTCCTCCATCAGGACTATTAACAGCCGCCCCCTCTACTCGAGCTACACTTCCTGTCCGCACATATGCTTTTATTTTGCAACCTAACGGACAGAGAGGGCAAATACTTTCCACAATGTCGTCGCAATCATTACGACGCCCACGGTAGACGAAGTCACGAATGGTAATGGTACCAGTAGGGCATACCTGAGCACAGGCCCCACAGGAAATACACGTATCACTTTCACCAAGAACTTTACCGAGATCTGAAACAACGCTGGCATTCCAGCCTCGTTTTTCAAGATCTAAAGTATGAGCTCCGACTTTCTCATCGCACACACGAATGCACCGCAAACAAAGGATGCATCGATTATGGTCCATCTGCAAATCTTCATCTGTAGCATCATTATGAAAATCTGCATACAGATAAGGATAACGAACCTTATCCATTCCATGTTCGATTGCAAGACGCTGCAGTTCGCAATCTCCACTCTGAGAACAAAACATGCAAAAATGGTTTCTCCCTGCAAAAAGGAGTTCAAGAATCTGTCTTCTATATTCTGTTAATTTCTCCGTTTTAGTGTGAACAACCATACCATCAGAAGCAGGGGTCGTGCAGGCGGTTAAAAGCTTATTGTTCCCCTCTACTTCCACTACACACATTCTGCAAGAGCCTATTGCTGAAATTCCTTCTAAAAAGCAAAGGGTTGGAATATAGACATCATTCTTACGAGCAATATCTAGAATTGTATCTCCATGAACGCCTTTACAGGTTTTCCCGTCAATATTTAGAGTAATTTCGCTCATATTCGCATCCTCCCTGCCACTCTAGCCTTTATGAATGGCTCCGAAGGGGCACTTATCATAACAGGTGCCGCAACGGATACATCTCTCTGTGTCGATAGTGTACCCCAACGCTCTATCCCCAGGGATACAGTGTACCGGGCAGTTTCGAGCACAAAGGCCACAGCGCTTACAAAGGTCCTGGTCGATAGAGAATTCAATAAGTGCAGGGCAGACACCTGCCGGACACTTTTTATCTCGTACGTGAGCAATATACTCATCTTTAAAGTAACGAAGAGTTGTAAGTATAGGGTTAGGAGCAGTCTGCCCTAATCCGCACAGAGACATTTCCTTAACCATAAGGGCAAGGTTCTCCAATTTTTCGAGATCTTCAAGCGTGCCCTTACCTTCAGTAATTTTGTTAAGAAGCAACAACATTTGTTTTGTTCCTTCTCGGCAAGGAGTGCACTTCCCGCATGATTCACGCTGTGTAAATTCAAGGAAGAACTTAGCAACATCAACCATACAGTTATCTTCGTCCATAACGACCATGCCGCCAGATCCCATAATGGCTCCGACTTCTGCAAGAGATTCATAGCTTACGGGAATGTCGAGATGTTCTTCCGTAAGGCACCCTCCACTGGGGCCTCCAATCTGGACAGCTTTAAACTTTTTATCGTTCAGAATACCGCCGCCTATATCGAAAATAATTTCTCTCAAGGTTATACCCATAGGAACTTCTACAAGACCAGTATGTTTCACCTTTCCTGTAAGGGCAAAAACCTTGGTTCCCTTAGATTTAGCAGTTCCCATGGCCGCATAATGAGCGCCACCGTGACGAATAATATAAGCAACATTGGCCCACGTCTCAACGTTATTGATGTTGGTAGGATTCCCCCATAGACCTTTATTTGCGGGGAAAGGCGGGCGGGGACGAGGCATGCCTCGCTGCCCCTCGATAGAGGCCATCAGAGCTGTTTCTTCTCCACACACAAAAGCTCCGGCCCCCTCCTTGATATGAACATAGAAGGAAAAATCAGTTCCCATAATGTGGTCACCAAGCAACCCATATTCCTCTGCTTTGGCAATGGCGGTTTTTAAACGAAGTATTGCTAAAGGATACTCTGCTCGACAATAAATATATCCTTCACTTGCCCCTATAGCATAAGCCCCTATCATCATGCCTTCAAGAACACAATGAGGATCCCCTTCCAGTATAGAACGGTCCATGAAAGCACCTGGGTCTCCTTCATCTGCGTTACAAATTACATATTTTTTATTCCCAGGAGCTTTGGCACAAAAACTCCACTTCAACCCTGTAGGGAATCCACCGCCTCCGCGCCCTCGCAATCCAGAGGTTTTAATTTCATCAATAACCTGTTCGCGAGTCATTTCTGTCAGAGCTTTGCCGAGGGCTTCATATCCGTGGCGAACAATATACTCTTCTATATTATCTGGGTTGATATAACCACAGTTCTCCAGAGCAATACGATGCTGTTTGCCATAAAAAGGAATTTCTTTATAATGAGGGACTTTAGGAGCTTCTTCGGAGACGGTATAAAGAAGACGAGAGACAATGCGACCTTTCAAAAGATGTTCTTCTACAATCTCTGAAACATCGCTTGCTTTAACTTGACAATAAAAGGTCCCTTCAGGATAAACCACCACAATTGGACCCATCTCACACATTCCATGACAACCCGTCGGGACAATAAGAACTTCTCTATCGAGTTTCTGCTTCCGCAGCTCATCGCGAAATGTGTCCATCACTTCGTGAGATCCGTTGGAGGTACATCCGGTTCCTCCACAGATAAGGACATGGGAACGATAGATTGGCATCCCCCTTTTCCCCCCTTAATCTGCTCTGCCAATAGCCAGTTTTTCTACTATATGGCCATTAACAACGTGTTCAGCAATAATAGTAGGCACATCGCTCGGTGTTACATTACCGTAAGTAATACGTTGCCCGTCCCGTATTACATCAACAAGGGGTTCATTTTGGCACATTCCAATACAACCAGTGGTCTGAACGTGTACTTCCGTAAGTTTTCTCTTTTCCACTTCATCCATAATGGCCGTCATTACTTCTCTAGCTCCAGCCGCTATCCCACAAGTTCCCATGCCGACAATAATGACAATCTTCCCTTCGGCTCGTGCCGAAGTCAGATCCTTTGAAGATTCCCGTATCTTTTTAAGTTCGTCAAGATTGCTGATCTTTGCCATAGCCGTCCTCCTCCTCGTCGTTATTCAAACTTAGCAAGCATTCCGGCCACCATATCGGGGGCTAGACGCCCAAAAGTTTGGTTGTCTACCACCATGACAGGGGCAAGTCCACATGCTCCAAGGCAGGCAACCGGCTCAATGGTAAACCTGAGATCGTCAGTAGTCTCATTTTCGCTCACGCCAGTAAGCTCTTTTACTTTTTCCAAAATCTTGAGGCTTCCTCGAACGTGGCAGGCTGTACCACGGCAAACTCGAATAACATGTCGTCCTCGAGGCTTCAAATGGAACTGTGCATAAAAAGTCGCCACCCCATATATTTCTGCCTTGGGGATTTTTAATTCCCTAGAAATTGTTTCCATCACTTCGGGAGGTAGATACCCAAATTCCTTCTGAGCTTCCTGAAGAATCGGGATGAGACCACCCTTATGATTCTTCCACGGAGCCACCATATCCCGCGTTTTCTGGATCCTTTCCAATTCCACCTGTGCCATGATTCCCCTCCTTGTCGTGAATTCCCAGAAAATCTGGGAAAAGGACCTCTTTCTGCAAGATTTTAAATAAGCAAAAGGCCGCCTCCCCTTGGAAAGCGACCCCTTTTTTCTTTTTACAGAGGGGTTTATTTATTTATTTCTTCTTTTCACCATCAACCAAGAGCCCCCTCGTGTTTTTCCAGTAGAGGTAATAATTTTTGAAGAAAAGGAATATTCAAAAACTATGTTCATGCTATCACATGAACTACAACTGTACAACCCGATGAAAGAGTGTATATTGCGTCCATTATTCAAAAATTGAGCAATATCTGATTGAAATAAAAAAGATACCATATAAAGAGATAGAAACAGCGGAAGAGAAAATAATCTGTACAGAAATAAATGATGGGAACGTGAGAGGGCATAAAATTAGGATTTTTTTATATCTTTTTCAATACACCCCTCAGAAAGGAAAATCAGCCTATCAGATACATTCTTTACCCACTCTGCATTGTGACTTACGAGTAATAAGGTTGTTCCCCACCTCTCTCGACACATTTTTATTGCATGTTGTATAAGATCAGCGCTCTCTTTATCCACACTGGCCGTAGGTTCATCGAGCAAAAGAACTTCTGGCTTTAAAACCAAACGACTGGCCAAGGCCACTCTTTGCGCCTCTCCCCCAGAAAGCTCAAACCACCTGCGAAAAGTAAAAATCATAGGGTCTAAACCTACAATAGAAAGAGCCTCAGCTATTCTTTGTTCTCGCTCTTTTTTTATTATACCCCTCACTTTCAAACCAAAGCCAACATTCTCACGTACGCTTCTTTTTAACAAGTACGCATCTTGTAATAAAAGAGTTACTGACCGTCTTAACTCAACTGTCAAATTCGAAACCAATTGTCCTTTAAAAGAAATGTGCCCTTCTACTGGGGGTTCTAAAAAAGCTAAAATGCGAAGCAACGTACTTTTCCCACTACCGTTGGGCCCCAGAATTCCCACAATTTCGCGAGAATGTATTTCTAGCTCTTGAATATCCAGAACGCAACGATTTTTATAATAATGTCTTATTTTTTGCAGGGAATATAACGTCTTCATATGGCGCTTCTCCGTTTAAACTCGGAAAGGAGTAAATTGACTATTAATACAAGAAGAAGTAAAACGAGGCCAAGAGCTATCCCCATGGCAAATTCTCCTTTCCCTGTTTCCAGAGCGATAGCTGTAGTAATAGTTCGAGTATGCCATTTGATGTTACCACCCAACATCATAGAAACGCCTACCTCAGAAATAATTCGGCTATAGGCCGCAATTCCAGCCACTATAATGGCATATCGTGTCTCCCAAAGAGTACTTAAAATCAACTGTTTCCTCGTAGCACCCAAAGTGAGAAGAGTATGACGAAGCTGCACTTCAAGTCCTTCCACAGCGGATGCAGTAAGGGCAATAACAATTGGAAGGCCCAGGAAAACCTGTCCCACTGCTACACCCTCTAGAGTAAAAAGAAGGCCAGCGCTGCCCAAAGGTCCTCGTCTGGAAATAAAAGAGTACACAATCAGGCCTACAACTACTGTGGGAAGGGCCAAAAGAGTATCTACACCTGTACGGATAATAGAGCGCCCAGGGAATGAAACGGTACCAAGCATAAAGCCTAAAGGGATGCCTACACTAATAGTAGCTAAAATGGATATAGATGAAATTTTAAGGGTCGTAATAATAGCAGACCAGGTTTCAGGGTCACCTGAAAAAAGCAAGTCTATCGCTGTTATGAAACCTTGCGAGATGTATCCCACGATATATCTCCTCTTTAACTTTTAAAAAGCGCTGCTTTCAATAAGAAAGACAGCGCTTATTTTTTCACAACCTCAATCTACTCTACTATATATTGTATTAGCGCTATTGCTGAGCGTTGGGGAAGAATAATGTCTTCCCCAGGAGGGTGTATTGTCCTACCTTTTCTTGAACTACAGGAGAGACCATCCAGTCAATAAACTGCAACGCCAGATCGTACTTTACATTATCACAACGAGTCGGGTTCACGGCTATGACGCTGTATTGGTTTCTTAAAGCCACATCCCCTTCTACCGCTATATCAAAAAGAGATTTTCCCTTATTCACATCTTCGTACTTAATATATGTGCCCCGATCTGTCATAGTGTAACCAGAACGTTCTGCTGCAATATTGATAGTATTCATCATCCCTTGACCAGTCTGAATGTACCACGACTCTTTATCAGGAGCCATACCGACCTCTTCCCACAAATCCATTTCCAAGATATGAGTCCCAGATTTATCTCCGCGACTGACGAAAGGAGAACCAGAAACCGCAATCTGTTTCAACGCATCCAACACTAACATCCCCTTTATCTTTGCTGGATCATCTTTAGGACCGATAATAATAAAATCGTTATACATTACCTGGCGACGATTGACCCCATAGCCATCCTGTACATATTGTTTTTCCGTGTCAGGAGCATGCACAAGTAATACGTCCACATCGCAATTTTTCCCTAATTCTAAAGCCTTTCCAGTGCCAACAGCCACCCACTGTAACTCAATCCCCGTGTCTTCTTTAAAAAGCGGCGCGAGATAATCAAGCAACCCTGTATTATCAGTGCTCGTAGTTGTAGCCATTCGCAGTACATTGTCAGCAGCAAAGAGAGGTAACCCTACCCATATGAAAAACATCGCAAGGAGTAAGGCAAAAATGCCTTTGCGATACTTCTTATAGTATATACACATATTAATACCCCCTCTCCAATATAAAAATCCCCATAGGGACACCTATGGGGAGGGTATCATACCGTTAATTTAAAAGCAATGTATGTTTTTCTAAAAAATTCTCTCAGGGAACTCGCCCTGTTGAGGCGCAAACATGCAGAGAAGAGAGGGAACCTAATCTAGCAGGATACCAGTTTCCAAATTCATCTTTTTGCCAGAAACGCTGAATTTCTGGAGTTTTACTACGTTAGAGATGTAGCGACAAAAATACCAAATTCCGTCTTGCTCCTTCATCCACACAGGCGTCGCCCTCCTTATCGGGAGCATTATACTGCCATATTTCAAGCTATGCAGTCGTTTGCACGTCCTGTCTCTCTTCTGAATCTCTCTCTATCCTATATCTTTCCAAATATTGGAATTGTCTCTTCAGGAGAAAGGCTGCAAGTAAACCCCCCCCTACGTCAGATATGGGGAAAGCCATCCAGACCCCATCCGTACCTAAGAGAGGAGGCAGGAAAAGAAGAGGAGGGATAAAAAACAGTACCTGGCGACAAATATTAAGCAGCAGGCTTTGACGTCCTAATCCAAGGGCTTGAAAGGTATAAGACGCGATAATGGTTATGCCCGCAAAGACGACACAACTATAAGAGATAACAAGACCTCTGGCTGCCATGGAAATAAGCTCTGGGCTTGTAGAATTAAAAACTTTCACAAGACATTGAGGGAAAGCATAGACAACAATGCAACTTAAGGCAAAAAAAGTTATAGCTCCGCCAAGGGCGAACTTAATAGTAGATTTGACTCTATCGATATTTCTCGCTCCAAAATTATATCCAATTATGGGCTGAGCCCCTTCCCCCACCCCAAGAACCGGTAAAAAAAGCATGGAGTCAAGACTGAAAAAAACACCAAGAGCCGAAATGGCAACTTCTCCCCCATAAACTTTCAATCTCTGATTGAGAAGCCCCAAAATAAAAGTAAAAGTAGACTCTAATATAAAGGGAGCCATACCAATAGAGACAATACGCTTTACAATATCTTTTCGAAGACACATATATTTAAAGCGAATACGCAGAGCCCCCTTTTTCCTCACATAGAAAGAAAGAGCCCAAAGAGCAGCAAGCATTTGGGAAATAATGGTAGCTAAAGCAGCACCTTCAAGCCCCATGTTAAAGACGAGTATCATTAACGCGTCAAGGAGAATATTACTTCCAGCTCCTAATAAAAGGGTCATCATGGCAAAATGGGGGAACCCTTCTGCTCTAATGAAATAGTTGAACCCGAAGCTCAAAAGAGAGAACGGCATCCCTATTAATATAATTTGCAAATAGCTCCTGCCATAAGGAAGCAACGTTTCTGTGGCTCCTCCTAAACGCAAAACAACATCGAGAAAAAACCATCCTAATATCATAGCAAAAATACTTGCTAATCCTAGCAAACAGATAGCATTACCCATAATATTTTCAGCATGTCGATGCTTCTTTTGCCCTAAAGATATAGAGATAAGAGCAGAAGAACCTACTCCAACAAGAAGCCCTACCGCTACTCCAGCTACCATAAAAGGGAAAGCTACCGCTATGGCCGCAATTCCCGTTGGGCCTACAGCATGCCCCACAAAAATGCGATCTACAATGTTATAGAGCGCATTAGCAACAAGCCCCGTAATTGCCGGAGCAGAGAAATGAAAAAGAAGACGGGGGATCGATTCCTCCCCCATCCTACGAAACATATCCATTTTTTCACCTGCTTACTAAGCTTCGCTTGGATACCCCAAATCTTTCGTTACATTTTGCAGTGCTTCCAGCGTTTCACGAGGAAGTCTATCTGTCCCGCCTCGTTCTGATTCCCTAGATTTAATGAAAGCAATGCGATCTTTCATCCTGGCGAAAATCTCTTTTTTGTATTGAACATCTTTTAAGTCTAATGGGAACTCTTCGAGCTCCATAATTTCTAACTTTGACAAAGGCAGAAGAGGGGAAAACCGAGCTCGTCCCTCCACAATAGACTCTATAATCTGGAGCGTATGATGAGGTTTTACTTTCTTCCCCATGAAATCACCTGTATTAAGAATATAGCAGTCGACTCCTCCTGACAACAGTGTTTTAAAGCGCTCGTAATCTACACTGAGAGGATACGTACGGAAAGGATTGGCGTAGGGCTCAAAAACCAGGGCATTAGGGTCCACTCCAGGCGCCAGGCGTTCCGCTGTGGTCCTACGAGTAGCCAAGGTCGCCCCCATGGTAGCACCGAGAATAGGATCGGAAATTTTGAGCACTGGAGGGATAGTAGGATCCTTCATCAGCCAGAAAACAGCATTGATAGGCTCGTCAATACGATCCACTCGCGTAGGCGACCATAACTTGGATTTAATAGCCCGCCCATTCCCGTTTCGAAGATCTTCCGTTACTGCATAGATAAATCCGTTCTCTTTTTGTATAGCCCCGCAATTTTGTAAAGTAACAATAAATTTATTGTCCTCGCAGTCCATCGGATAATCTTGAACTTTATCAAAATAAGCTGGTTCAAGGGCTATGGAAAATCTGTCTTTCAGGTTGATAACGAAGGCATCATCGTGAAGAACTGTGATATCATAACGATTTCCGTGGCGAGCATGGGTTATAGTGGATTTCCCAGAGCCAGACAATCCAAAAACAGCCATCACAAAAGAGCGATTTCCTTGAAGATTATATCGTTTAAGCCCTCCGTGGCACGAGGCAAAACCGTTACGGACAGCAGTCCCCCAAGCTAAAGTAAGGGTTCCTTTCTTCAATTCACCAAAATAACGCATCCCTAATATAGCAGCACAGTTATGTTCTGGATCGAAGAGAGCAAGACCCAGAGGATAATCTGGGTGCTTCCATTCAGGGTCGACAAAAATATAGATATCTCCATCAGGATACTGACGAGATTCTTTATACATGTCGTTATAAATCTTATTTGTATACTGAAAATTCAGTAGCCAATTATAGAGCATATTTTCATGGCCTTCAGGAATTAGGAGGTGAGCTTTCACCATAAAGTCTTTTTCCAAGCCAATGACAGCTTCTGCAGCATAAAGATGTCTGTATCGAGTTTGATAAACGGCCTCTCTCAACAAAGAAGCCATTTCATCCACAAAAACCCCAGGGTCGCCTATAATCCGTCGAGCGGCGGCACATCGACCTACCACAGCGCCATCATTGAAAAGAAGGACATGGCTTCCCTTAGGTAATCCCTGACCTTCTGGTTCATATACTGGCATTCCTGTTAACTCCACAGTGCCAGAACTCCGCCTAGCAAGCTCATAAGCTTCACGAGGCGACGAGATGGGAAATACATTATTTCCCCAAAATGCTGTCTCGACAGTCGTCCGAATCCTCGAGACTATCTTTCCGAAAGACTCTCGATCAACAAACTTTTCATATGTGGCCATAAGGACTCTCCTTTTCTCGTCTCCGCATATGTTTAATCAAACATATGTTTTCTTATTTCGTAAAGGGTGAAGAGTTAGTTCACTTCTAGCATCTTCCGCTCTCTTTCTCCCGATAGTTTATCAATCTTACAATAAGCAAGAAGATCCGACCATAAGAATAATGATTTTTAAATAAAAAAGCCGAATAACCATATATATAGAGTTATAATAAAGAAACATTGGCTTATATAGTGTCCTATAGCATACACACCGGTTTGGATTTTTTCTTCATGGGATGTATAATCAGGCCCCAAAACAATAGCACACGCATTGAGGAGGTTTCTCATGGTGATACGTCAGATTCGTAAAAGAGACGGTCATGAAGTGCCGTTTGATGAAAAGAAAATCACCACAGCTGTCATGAAAGCAGCTCGGGCCGTCGGACACGAAGACCCTCTAGCAGTAGGCCAGGAAGTAACCCGCCAAATCGTATCCCTTCTGGAGATATTTTTTAACAAAGAGGGGATACCTACAGTAGAGCAAGTACAAGATCTTGTAGAAAAGATTCTTATTGAAAAAGGGTACGCCACTGTAGCCAAAGCGTATATTCTCTACAGAGAACAACATGCCAAGATGAGGGATACTCGCAAGCTTCTTGGAAACGCTGCCGATATGATCGACAAATATCTACAAAAGCTCGACTGGAAAGTAAACGAAAATAGTAATATGAGCTACTCTCTCCAAGGGCTGAACAACTATATCGCATCAGAGATAACAGCTCAATACTGGCTTCAGGAAATATATCCCCCCGAGATACGGGAAAAACATGTCTCTGGTGATTTGCATATCCATGACCTTAGCAACCTCTCGGTATATTGTTGCGGATGGGATCTTTACGATTTGCTTGTCAGTGGCTTCACTGGGGTACAGACTAAAATCAGCAGCAAACCAGCTAAACATTTCCGCAGCCTTTTAGGACAAATCGTTAACTTTTTTTACACTATGCAGGGGGAGTCGGCTGGAGCCCAGGCCTTCTCAAACTTCGACACATATTTAGCCCCTTTTATTTATTACGATACATTGAATTACCGGGATGTGAAACAGGCTCTACAGGAATTTATCTTTAACCTGAATGTACCAACAAGAGTTGGCTTTCAAACCCCCTTTACGAATATTACCATGGATCTCGTTCCTCCTCGCATACTCGCCGGCCTTCCCGCCATAGTCGGAGGCAAGCCCATGGATAAAACATACGGGGAGTTCCAGAATGAAATGGACATGCTCAACAGGGCGTTTGCTGAAATAATGCTAGAAGGAGATGCTACTGGAAAGGTATTCCCCTTCCCCATCCCCACTTACAACATTACGAAAGATTTCGATTGGAACAACGAGGTTCTTAATACTGTGTGGGAAATGACGGCTCGCTATGGCATCCCTTATTTTTCAAACTTCGTCAATTCAGATATGAAACCAGATGATGCTCGTTCCATGTGTTGCCGACTTCGACTCGATAATCGAGAGCTCCGTAAAAGAGGGGGAGGCCTTTTTGGCTCCAACCCCATGACAGGATCTATAGGAGTCGTAACACTGAATTTGCCGCGTATCGGATATTTAGCCACAAGCGAAGAGGATTTTCTAGGTAAGATTTTTGAGCTCATGGAGATAGCGAAAGAAAGCCTTGAAACAAAACGAAAAGTGTTAGAGAGGCTCACTGACGCCAACCTGTACCCTTACTCAAAATTCTATCTTCGATCCATCAAAGAAGAGAGTGGTTCGTACTGGAACAATCACTTCAACACCATCGGCATCAACGGGATGAATGAAGCGCTATTAAATTTCATGGGAAAGACTATCGCTCATGAAGAAGGGATGACTTTTGCCATTCGGATTATGGACGCCATGCGAAATCGCCTTGCCGATTTCCAGGAGGAGACTGGCAATCTTTACAATCTGGAAGCCACCCCCGCAGAAGGGACAAGTTACCGTTTTGCCAGGCTTGATAAAGATCGGTTTGGAAATAGCATTATAGCGGCAAACGAAGAACATGTCCGGCAATGGGGAGCAGAACCATATTATACGAATTCTACCCAACTGCCTGTAGGCTACACTGATGATATTTTTGAGGCCCTTGAACTTCAAGACAGCCTTCAAACTCTCTATACAGGAGGGACTGTATTTCACGGCTTCCTTGGGGAGAGCATGCCCAGTGGAGAGAGCACAAAAAGACTCGTCCGGAAAATAGCTGAACATTTCCATCTCCCCTATTTTACTATCACGCCTACGTTCAGCATTTGCCCCATCCACGGCTACATTCCAGGGGCGCACGAGTATTGTCCCTATTGTGATGCCGAGAACGGTATTACAGAGGAAACAATCGAAGAAGTGGTAGAACATTGAAAATAGCTGGTCTTATCCCTTCAAGTTTGATCGATTATCCAGAGAAAATAGCAGCCGTCGTTTTCACAAAAGGGTGCAATTTCAGGTGTCCTTATTGTCATAATCCCGAACTTGTAAACACCCTGGATAACGTAGATTTTCTTGAGGAAAAAGATTTTTTCGGATTTCTAAATAAAAGATTTGGTCTCCTTGACGGTGTAGTTGTTACTGGGGGAGAACCTACCCTTTATTATAAAGAGCTCCCTGCTTTTTTACGTCAGATTAAAGAGATGGGATTCTTAGTAAAACTTGATACGAATGGAAGTCATCCAGAAGTAATACGTTTTCTTTATAGCGAACATCTTGTTGATTTTATAGCTATGGATATAAAGGCTTCTCCTGAAGGCTATTTGAAAACGGCGGGGTACCCTGGATCTTTGGAGCCTATTATGGAAAGTATTTCCTTAATAGCACAAGGCCCGATCCTTTACGAGTTTAGAACTACCGTAGTTCCAGGGCTAACAAGCAATAAGGAAATGGAGGGCCTTTGCCGAATGATACGAGGAGCCCAGACCTATGTAATTCAAAATTTCAGGGGCACTCGCACTCTTTCTCCAACCTTCTCTTCCTGTCGAAGCTTCTCTCTTCAGGAACTCAAGGAATTTCAGGACATTGCCAGGGAATATGTAAAAAATGTTACTTTACGGCCTTAACGATTTCATAACGTAAACAAGGGGGTCAAAACAGATCATGGAAAACAAAAAACGAACACGATGTGAAGTATATTCCCGAGTTGTGGGCTTTTTAACACCGATATCGCAATGGAATAAGGGTAAAAAGGAAGAGTTTCGCGATAGAAAAACTTTTGATAAAGTCATTCATCAATCTGAACCTACAAAATAAAGTGGACTCTCTTGCAGAGGGATTTGCACTCAAAGGCATCTGTTGCACAACAGATGCCTTTTCCTTTCTAACGTTTTTTTAAATCATGCTACAATAAAGTTATTTAAAAAATACTTCCCACCCGAATTGGAGGGAGAGACTATGTCGTCTCTGTCGATTTCCGGCCTCACTAAAACCTTTGGGAAATTCAAGGCCGTAGACGATTTCTCTCTTGAAGTCGCCAGCGGAACAGTTCATTCCCTCGTAGGCGAAAACGGCGCCGGAAAATCTACCGTAGTAAAATGCATTTATGGTCTTTATAGTCCAACTGCAGGATCTTTTGCCCTCGACGGTCAGCCTGTCGTCATCAAAACCCCTCGCGACGCAATGAAACGAGGAATCGGAATGGTTCATCAACACTTCATGCTCGTTCCATCTTTGCCCGTATACCGAAATGTTGTTCTTGGCGATGAACCTCGCCGCGGTTTTATTTTCGATCATGAAACTGCTATCGAAACCGTTACAAAACTGTCTGAACAATATGATCTTAAAATCGATCCTCTTGCCCCTGTGCACTCCTTACCTGTAGGGATACAACAACGGGTAGAGATATTAAAGATACTCTACCGAAAAGCGGAAATCCTTATTTTCGACGAGCCAACGGCCGTTCTTTCTCCACAAGAAATAAAAGGGCTCTTTTCCATTATTCGAAGTTTTAAAAAGGCCGGTAAAACTATTATTTTCATAGCTCATAACCTTTCTGAAGTCCTCGCTATTTCTGACATTATAACTGTTATGCGCAAGGGGAAACATATAACTACACTTCCTCGAGAAAAAGCGACAAAAGAGGAACTTGCAACGTTAATGGTAGGACACAGTGTCCATATGCCCGTACTGTCAGAAGCCTCCGTATCCCAAGGAGAAGCCGTCATAGAAATACAAAATCTTTCTGTCATTGGTGACCGGGGAGAAGAAGCCGTAAAAAACGTTTCTTTCTCTGTACATGGTGGTGAAATATTGGGGATTGCAGGTATCACCGGTAACGGGCAAAGTGAACTGGAAGAGGCTCTCTCCGGTCTTCGACCTGTATTTAAAGGGGCCATTCGTATGAAAGGCATAGACATTACACGGGAAGCTTCTTTGAAGCGACGACATTTAGGCCTATCATATATACCTGAAGACCGCATAAAAACTGGTTTGGCTCCCCTGGCCTCTTTGAAAGACAATGCTCTTCTTGGCTATCAATACAAACAGCCTTATCTTCGTGGGCAATTCTTCCAAAACTTCCAAGCTATCCGGCTTTTTACCACAGAGCTTATGAGAAAGTACGGTGTCGCAGCCGCCAGTGAAAATATACAGGCAGGGACACTTTCAGGTGGGAACATGCAACGTTTAGTCATGGCACGCGAACTAGAACAGGACCCGTGTTTCTTACTGGTATCCCAGCCTACTCGTGGAGTAGATATAGGAGGAATTTCCTTCATTCACGATCGCTTATTGTCTCTGCGTAGAAATGGTAAAGCTATTCTACTCATCTCAGCCGATCTCGACGAAATTCTTTCTCTGAGCGATAGAATTGCTGTTATGCATCGAGGGCACATCGTAGCAGTTTTAGATCGCCAAGAAGCCACACGGAATCTTGTAGGTCGTCTCATGCTTGAGGGAACCGTACCTACTGCCAAGGAGGAGTGATGATTGTGAGTCTCTTTTCCAGAGACTGGCTGGTACGCTATCGCGACCAGTGCATTATTCTCGTATCTTTCTTTTTGAGCCTCCTTATTGGGGCTATTCTCATTACTTTGTATGGAGCAAATCCTATTGAAGCCTACGCCCAAATGGTTTCGGGAGCATTAGGCGATACTGATGCTATTTTAGCCACATTAGCAAGAGCTGTACCTCTTGTCCTTTCTACCATGAGCATATCTATAGCTTTTTATGGAGGTATGTGGAATATAGGGGCTGAAGGGCAACTTTATCTCGGAGCTTTTACTGCTGCTTTGATTGGCATCGAATTAGGCGCTTTACCTGGGCTCCTTCTTATCCCTCTCGGGCTCCTCGCCGGAGTCGGAGCTGCTACATTCTGGGCGTGGATGCCCGCTAAGCTTAGCCTTGATCGAGACCTTAACATCGTAGTCCTTACAATCATGCTTAATTCTATTGCCATTCTCTTCACAACTTTTATGGCGACAGGGCCTTACGCCGGAGTTCGAACCAGTTCTGGCAGCACCGATAAAATAGCTGAAGCCATGAGATTAACCCACTTCCAGCTCTTTGGAACCCTTAACACCGGAGCCTACATTGCTATAGCTGCCATACTTATCGTAACAGTACTTATGATTTTTTCCGTTTGGGGATACGACTGGAGATGTTCTCGCATGAATACGCGTTTTGCCCGGTACGGGGGGATAGATGTTCGGAAAAGACAAATGTCTGCTATGCTTCTAAGTGGCGCTTTAGCCGGACTTGCCGGAAGTCTGCTCGTTATGGGCGACCATTATCGATTTCTTATTAACATTTCTCCAGGCTATACATGGACTGGAATGATTTTGGCTATGATGGTGACTTACTCTCCAGTTGGAGGAATTATCGCTGCTCTCGTTTATTCTGTTATGAGTTCAGGTGCTCTTCAAATGGAAATTATCACAGACATTCCCCAAGAGCTGGTTTCCGTTATTGTCTGTTGCGCTGTCCTCTTTGTCACTGCAGGAATATCAATAGCGAATAGATTGGCCAACAGAATCAGGGAGGACTAGAGATGATAGACTTTATCAGGGCTACTATTAGGATGTCCACTCCCCTTCTTCTCACCGCTCTTGGAGGGACATGGACACAACAAACAGGAGTGCTCAATATAAGCCAAGAAGGAGCCATGCTTATCTCGGCTTTTTTTGCAGTCCTTGGTAACTATTTTTTTCAAAGCTGGATCATAGGAATCCTTTTTGGCATGGCCGCTGGTCTCCTCTTCAACATGATTTTTGCTCTTCTCTGTGTTTTTCTACGTGCTAACATATGGGTTGTAGGCATGACTCTAAACATTTTAGCCGACAGCCTTTCTATCCTTTTGATGAAAAGTATTTTTCACGTCAAAGGTGGATTTAGAGATCCCAGCATGGTACGTATTCCCGACATTAATGTTCCTTGGCTTGGTGATCTCTCTCTTATTATCGTTGTTGCGCTCATGCTCTTTTTCGTTTTCTGGTTTATAGACTCAAAAACTGTTTTTGGGCTGAGGCTCAAAGCCACAGGAGAGAATGAAGAGGCTCTTTCTGCGGCTGGCATCTCTCCTATCCAGATCCGTTTCAAAGCCCTCGCCATCAATGGTCTTATGGTAGGTCTAGCAGGAGCCTTTCTCTCCACTTCCTATTTAGTAGCTTTCGTAAGCGGAATGAGCGCTGAGCGAGGCTGGCTAGCAGTGGCAGCTGTTATTTTTGGGGATGGGAATCTACTTTGGACCACTGTTGGGGTTCTCCTTTTCGGGGCGGCCCAGACACTCGGCATTGAACTTCAATCCTTCGGTTTTTCCAGCCATTTGGCCCTTATGCTTCCTTATATACTGGTTATTGTTGCCTTAATTTTTAAGAATTGGAAACGGATGAAACAGGCACAGGAAGCCTGATCAAAACATAAACAGATGAGGTGATGGGAAATGAACAAAAAGGTGTGGTGTTTACTATTGGCAGGGGTGCTTCTTTTTAGCAGTCTTGCCGGCGTTGCAGCTGCGGCTGATACGTTGAAAGTAGCTTTGGTTATTGCTAACAAGCTGGGAGACGCTTCTTTCTACGATTCCGCTAATGCTGGATTGGAACGGGCTAAAAAAGAATTAGGCATTATCGGAAAGGTCGTAGAGTGTAATTTTGACCCTGCAAACTACGTTCCTTATTTAGCAACAGCAGCAAAGAATTTTGATCTTGTTTTTGTAGTGGGCTTTGAATTCATGGATGCCATTGAACAGGTCGCTCCTGAATTCCCCAATACTGACTTCGCTTATTTTGATGTATCAGGAGAAACAGCTCACGTAACTTATGTAGACTTTAAGGAAAATGAAGGGAGCTTCCTCGCTGGGGCTCTGGCCGCCTTAATGACTACCAGAGAAAATGATCCCCATGTGAATAAAGAAGCCATTATTGGTGCTGTAGGTGGAGAAGATATCCCCGTCATCCACAATTTCTTTGTAGGTTATGAACAAGGTGCCAAATATGTAAATCCCGATTGTAAAGTCTTGACAGGTTTTGTGGGTAGCTGGTCAGATCCAGCCAAAGGGAAGGAAATGGCTCTCAACCAATACCATAACGGAGCCGATGTTATCTTCCAGGTTGCTGGTGGGACAGGAGAAGGTGTCATAGCCGCTGCTAAAGAGGCTGGATTCTATGCGATAGGAGTAGATTCTCCGCAAGAACATCTGGCTCCTGAAGTTGTCCTGACCTCCATGTTAAAACGTCTTGACAACGCTGCTTTCGACCTTATCAAAGCAAAACTTGACAACAACTACCCTCGCGGCCAGGTTGTCTCTTATGACCTGAAAAATAACGGCGTTGGGTTAAATTGGCCTGAAAGTGCTCTAAAGCTGGTTCCACAAGATGTACGAGACCGACTTGACGAGGTCACGAAAGAGATCATCGAAGGAAAAGTAGTTGTAGAAGAATATAAATAAAGCTATCCACAGTTCTGTTTTATAAATATTTCATTATTCTTGCCTTAAATACTAAAATAAAGGGAGGTAGGGAATATGAGGAAACGGTTTGGCAGAGGTTTGCTCGCATTCTGTCTCGTCCTTATCCTCGCTGTTGGGGCCTTTGCGGCAGATGGTTCCGTCACTCTTTTGACTCTCAACGACATTCACAGCCACATATATCCATACACTATCAGTCAAACTGTGAATGGGGAAAAAGTAAAAGTTGAAGTTGGTGGATTAGCACGGGCATCTACTGTTATACACAAAGAGAAAGGGCAAGACCCTGGCAACGTATTTGCTCTTGAAATGGGAGATATTAACGAGGGCCCCCTTTTCTTCTTCTTTAAAGGCTTGGCAGAAATACGAGCTCTCAATCTAGCCGGCATAGATGTGGGTACATTGGGGAACCATGAGTTTGACTTAGGTCCCTCCGTATTGGAGGATGTCATGCGTTACGCTCGTTTCCCATTTACAGTGGCAAACCTTCACACAAAATTATCGATTTTCCAAAATCTATATCATCCCTACGTTATCAAGGAAGCCGCTAACGGGTTGAGAGTAGGTTTCTTCGGCCTTATCGCTCCAGAACTCGCCTCTGTAACAAGTGGAAGCCGGGACTTCACTGTAGGACAAGATTTAGTTGCTGAAGCAAAGCGGATGGTCTCCCTTCTGCAAAAAGAGGATTGTGACGTTATTGTAGCCATGACCCACACTGGGATATATGCCGATCGAGCTATAGCAGAATCTGTAAAGGGCATTCATATCATTACAGGTGGACATACTCATACACTACTGGAAACGCCGGAAATTGTTACTGGACCTGACGGCTGGAAAACCATGATCGCACAAGCAGGATCTATGGGTCGATACATTGGGGTGGCAAATGTTTCCGTAAAAAATGGAGCCCTCGATACAGATAACTCCAAATGGAAGGCTCGAGAACTTGTCGCATCTATCCCCCTGGATCGCCGGGTATCCATTCTCGTAAACCCCTTCCAGCAAAAACTTGACGAACAACTTTCAGAACCTATCGGCATGATGAACCAAGATGCTGATGCTACAAAAGCGGCAGTTCGTCAGAGAGAAGCTGGCATAGGAAACTTCATAGCCGATGCGTTACGGTGGAACGGACAAACTCAAATAGGTCTTATGAACGGTGGAAGTATTCGAGGAGATAAGGTATACCCTGCAGGAGAAGTTTCTTACAAAACCTTGTACGAACTCTTACCCTATGGGAATACTCTCATTCGATTTACTCTCACTGGTGAACAGATTCGAGATATCCTCGAGATTTCCGGTTCAGCCCTCATTAAAGAAGGAGAAGAGTACGATGGGAACCTCCGTACGCCTTCTGGCGGGTTCCTCCAGGTTTCTGGTTTGAAAGTTACATACGATTTAAGTCGCAAACCAGCTATTATAAATAACGATGGAGAACGCATTTCTGTAGGAGAACGAGTAGTGGATGTACAGGTAGAGAACTCTGATGGAACCTGGTCCCCCTTGGAAAGTGCTTCTATCTATACTATCACTACAAACGACTGGGTCGGACTTGGAGGAGATAAATATTACGTGTTAAAAATGGCCGCCCCAACAGCCTACGACACCCACCTTGGGGATGTAGAAAGTTTAGCTCAATACATTCGCCATATAGGTGGTGTAACCTTCCAAGAAGAAGGACGTATCGTTATCGAGAATAAATAAAGCAAAGAAAAAGGAGCTGACAGGACATTTGGGAGTGTTTCGCCTATCAGCTCCTTTTCATAAAATTTTCCAGCTTACAACCTTTCATAAAGCAAAAAAGAGGCTACTTTCCCAAGAACTTTTTTACTTCCTGCAAATCTAAAAGAGTTTGGGCAAGGGGATGTCCTTCCTCTCTGGATCGATTCCTTAAAAGATAGCTGGGATGGAAGAGAGGGCGGATCAAGAGAGATCGTCCCTGAAATTTCCATGGATAGAATTGACCACGAAGAGCAGTCATCCCTTTTTTTGTATTAAGGAACCACTGGGTCGGTGTATTCCCCACCGTAAGGATAAGATCAGGAGCAAAAAAAAGAATCTGCTCTTCCAGAAAAGCTCGACATGCTTCTATTTCACATTCCTTAGGTTTCCTATTCTCTGGGGGCCGACACTTAACCATATTAGTAATATAGAAAGAATCCCGAGATACCCCTGCCTCTTTCATGAGTTCACTAAGAAATTTTCCAGACCTGCCCACAAAAGGTCGCCCCATCTCATCCTCCCTGGCTCCTGGCGCTTCCCCTACCAGCATAGCCTTACTACAAGGGGAACCTTCTCCTACTACTATGCGATGACGCTCTTCCCATAAAGAACAGAGGCGACACTTATCTACACGCTGCTCTAAAGTAAAAATATCTGCCATAGAATTTCGTAAACCCCCTGATAGATAGTTGAATCAAAGTAATTCTATCATCTCATTCGAGATTTCATTTTCTTAAATATGGCATCTCTTACTATAAGGTAAAAGAAATGGTAAAATTTACAATTACCCTTTCAAAGGAGCGTTGCCTATGAACTTTGCCGTGTTCGACCTTGAAACAAATGGAATGAAGGGAAGCTCGGTAGTTTCCGCATCGTCTATCATTTTTGATGATAGGGGGCAAATACTGGACTTCTTCAATCGATTCTATTACCCGACCGAAAAACCTGACCCTGCTACAGAACGCATACATGGCCTTACCATTGATCGAATATACTGGTTTCGTCAAACAGGATCTTATCCCCCTTACTTTCTCGACGATTTGCTCAGCTTGTACTCTTTTTGGGAGCGATGGCATATAACAGGCGTGGTTGTGCATAATCTCGCTTTCGATACCTCTTTCCTTCCTCCAGAAACAGTACGAAAGTGGAAATGGTGGTGTTCTATGCTTGGATTAACAAATTGGTGTGCTATCCCCAATCCCAAAAACTCTTCTCTTTTCAAATGGCCTAGACTGAATGAAGCCAAAATAAAAGCTGTCGCTCACCTTAAAACTCCCGCTCTTTTAAAAGAAATGGAAGAGAAGCTGCCCAAAGAAATGGGGCATTATTCTCTTAGTGATTGTTTCGAACTTTATGGCATCTTCACTCGGGTCTGGGCTTCATGCCCGGAATTAGTCTCTTTTCGACATTATAGAAATCGCTACTATGCTCCTAAAAAAGAAGATTATGTCACTCCTTCTCCTTTAACACCCGATCCTTTTGTAATCAAAGGTCTTTTGTTCGCTCAAGCCTTGGCACATGTCTGTCACCAGGCAGAATACGGGACAGAGTTAAAAAAAATAATAGAACATTATGAGGGACTGAACATGCCCCTTTAAGGTCAGATAAAGACAATTTTTTTATACTCGTTTGGGCCTATATAATGGAGGAACCTTATGTTTTATATAGAAAATAACAATACGAACCCTTTTTTCAATCTGGCCTTTGAGGAATATATTTATTCTCTTTTAAACCGCTACAAGGAACAGTTCATGCTTCTTTGGCAAAATAAACCTGCAATTATAATTGGACGGTTCCAAAATACAGCAGCAGAGATTAATGCCGAGTTCGTTGAAAAACAAGGGATCCATGTAGTGCGACGGATTACAGGAGGAGGTGCCGTCTATCACGATCTGGGGAATCTTAATTATTCTTTGATTGTTCCTAATGATACGGATTTTTCTTTTAACTTTCATAAATACACCCTCCCTATTATTCATGTTTTGAAAGGATTGGGAGTTGATGCAGAATTTAACAGCAGAAATGACCTTACAATTTGTGGGAAAAAATTTTCAGGAAACGCACAGCACATGGATAATCATCGATTGCTACATCATGGAACGCTACTTTTCAACTCGGACCTGGAGGTTCTTTCCCGCGCTTTGCAGGTAGACGAGAGCAAATTTCAATCAAAGGCTGCCAAGTCTGTAAGAAGCAGAGTGACAAACATAAAACCATGGCTTCCTATATCAATGACTATGGAGGAGTTTAAATTATCTGTTATTGAAGAAATGAGCAAAACTCAAAGAATTGAAAAATACGAGCTTTCTGATGAAGATTTTAAAAACATAGAAGACCTTGCGACTCAAAAATATAGTACTTGGGCATGGAACTGGGGAAAGTCCCCTCAATTTACAGAAAAAAAAAGCCACCGCTTCAAGGCTGGCAAAGTAGAAATCTATTTCAACGTGAAAGACGGCATTATCATTTCATGTAAAATATATGGCGACTTTTTCGGTGATGAAAATATCGGGGAACTCGAAAAAAAACTTGAAAATTGCCAGTATGAAGAAGCGTCTCTTAAAAAACGTTTGGCCCCCATTCCCTTAAACAAATACTTTGTAGCTATTCCTTCAGAAGAACTTCTGAATTTAATATGTGCAAGGTAAATTTCTAGCACATATAAGGGGAAATACAAGGGAACTACATTATTGCTATGAAAAATGCGCCGCCATTTCTTGCCAGATATTAAATTAATCAAAAAGAGTAACCGTGAACCATTTATTATTCCGATCTCAGCAAATGAAGAGCTCCTTTTTTGAAAAGATACGCTACTGATTCTCCTACTTGGAAGAAGTCGTTAGTAAGAGGATTCACCATATGAACGATCATAGAGTCTTTCATACTATTCGTTTTTATTTCATATTCAATAATGGTTCCTAAGAACGTACGCCGAACAACCACTCCGTTCCCGTCCCCCGCAGTATCACGACGAAGAAAGATACCTTCTGGCCGAACTGTTGCCAAAACTTTTTCCCCCTGCCTGCTTTGAGGGGGTACGCTTTTTATATGCACTGCAGAATTTCCGATCTGAACTGTATTTTCGTCTAGAACAGTAGCTGGGATAAAATTGACCTTGCCAATAAAAGCTGCCACAAATATATTGGCTGGTTTTGCATAAAGATCCTGAGGAGTTCCCACCTGTTCAATTTTCCCTTGGTTCATGACCACAACACGATCCGAGATGCTCATTGCTTCAGCCTGGTCATGAGTAACATAAACACTCGTAATACCTAGGCGCTTCTGGAGACTTCGAATTTCGATACGCATCTGCTCTCGCAACTTCGCATCAAGATTGGAAAGGGGCTCATCGAAAAGCAGAAGCTGTGGCTCCATAATAATAGCCCTCGCCAAAGCTACTCGTTGTTGTTGCCCCCCTGACAATTGATTAGGCTGGCGGCGCTCTAACTCAGCTAGTCCTACTAGATCCAGCACCTGCCTCATTCTCTTCTCCACCTCTTGGTCAGACTGTCCTTTGAGACGAAGCCCAAAGGCTATATTTTCATATACATTGAGGTGGGGGAAAATAGCGTACGATTGAAAGACCATAGTGGCATTCCTATGATTAGGCGCTACATCATTAACTCTTTTCGTTCCGAAAAAAATATCTCCCTCTGTAGGATCTTCAAAACCAGCGATCATTCGAAGTAACGTAGTTTTGCCACAACCGCTAGGACCTAATAACGTTACAAGCTCTCCTTCTTTAACATGAAGAGAGACATGATTCACCGCTAAGAAACGGCTAGCCGGATCATCGTAACTACCAAATTCCTTCACCAGATTCTCTATGCGAAGTTCCATGATTTACAGCTCCTTCGAAATTTCCATCGCTTTAATACCGCCAGATCGGCCAAGCACCAGCCGGCTAATCACGACAATGGCACAAAGCACAATCGCGACCAAAATAACGCTAAAGGCTGCTGCCACTCCCAATCTCCCCGATCCCACTTCGTTAAGTATTTGAACTGTCAAGAGATTCCATCGAGCAGAAACAAGGAAAATAGCAGCACTAATAGCTGTCATCGCTCTTACAAAGGCAAAGACAAGCCCGGAGAAAAAAGCCGGTGCTATGAGGGGAAGAGTAATTTTTCTAAATGTCGTAACACCGTCTGCGCCTAAATTTCGCGCCGCTTCTTCTATAGTGGGATCAATTTGTCTCAAGACAGCAACTCCAGACTGGATCCCAACTGGAATATATCGAAAAATAAAATTTAAAACAAGAATGGCGAGGGTACCAATAAGAAGAATTGGTTTTTTGTTGAAGGCTAAAATATACCCAATGCCCACCACCGTCCCAGGTACTGCAAAATTCAAAATAGAAAGGAATTCCAATGCTCCCTTTCCGGGAAAGGTCAAGCGAACAACCATGAAGGCTATGAGCATCCCCAACAATCCAGAGACAGGTGTAGCTAAAGCAGCTACAACAAGAGTATCTTTAATGGCACCGAAGCCTACCCCTAAAGCATAGGCAAAATGTTTAAAAGTAAGGGAGAAATCATATCCCCACACCTGCGTTACAGCTCCCAAGAAGATAGTACCGTAAAAAAGCAAGACGAGAGAGGCAAAAACAATCACAAAAGACTGAAGGCATTTTCTTGCCCCACGGCTCACTAATTTGGACGAGGAAGAGACAGGCTTGCCAGTAACCGTGGTATATTGTCGTTTCTCAAGGTAATAACGCTGAACAGCAAAAGCAGTAATAGACGGGATAAGCAACACTACAGCAAGTGCAGCTCCTAAAGGCAGATTGAAGGAGCCTGTAATTTCGAGATAGGCCTGAGTGGAGAGCATGGGAAATCTGCTCCCAGCAAGAACCAGAGGGTTCCCAAAATCTGCGAGGGATTCAATAAGAACAACGAGAAAAGCGCTCGCAATCCCCGGCAAACTTAATGGAAAAGTAACTTTAATAAAAGTCTGCCATCGAGAAGCCCCGACATTCATCGCTGCATCCTCCAAGGTAGGATTGAGAGATTCTAATACACCACGAAGAGTAAGGTATGCGACTGGAGCAAAAGTAAAGACCTGAGATAACAATACTCCCTTAAAGCCATAGATGCTAAAATTTTTCAACCCCAAAACACCCTTCGTGACCAGTCCATTGGCACCGAATAACATAAGAATGGATAGAGAACTGGTAAAAGGAGGGGAAATAATAGGAAGAATAAAAAGGACATGAAGAAGCCGTTTACAAGGGATAGCCGTACGAGTAACAGTAAAAGCAGCTATATACCCAATGAAAACTCCTATAATTCCTGTAAAGAAACCCACTAAAAGGCTATTTACAAGAGCGCTCCGCAAATAACGGAACGTAAAAAAACGTCGGTAATTAGCGAAAGAAAAAACACCCGCCTGAGTTTGGAAACTTTTTAAAAGGACAGAAATGAGAGGATACAACACAAATATAAGCAAGGAAATTGCAACAAGAGCAACGAGGAAAGCGAGTAGAGGATCTCGCCAGAGCAACTGCAATTCACGCCGAGCTCGTCGAAAAGGCACCATAAAAGGACCTCCTGAAAAAAGGGGCGGGAGAAAGCTCCCGACCCCTGTAATTTTTAACAAAGACTATTGTCCAAGGACCTCTGTTACCCAACGTTCAATCAGGCGATCCTTATCTTTAGCCGCAGCTTCTCTATCGTAGTCCACCAATTTGATCTCTGCGAGAGCCGGCAAACCTGCACCTGCCGATACATCGCTTCGCACAGGGAAGAAATAAGTTTTGTTCTCACTTAAAGCCTGTTGTCCCTGTTTCGACAGAATCCAATCTACAAGTTTCTTCGCTTCGTCTATGTTTTTAGCTCCTTGCAAAATGGAAAGAGCCGCAGCCTCATACCCAACCCCTTCTTCAGGGAATATTACTTTTGCTGGGAAGCCTTCATCCACAAGTTTCAAGAAAGCAGGAGTAAACTGAATGGCTACTTTTGCTTCTTTTATGGCTAAGTTCTTGCTGGGGCCTGTGCCACTCTGGGTGTAGGTCTGAATGTTAGGATTAAGAGCTTTCATATACTCAAAGGCACCATCTTCACCGTAAATAGATATAAGATTCATCATAATGGCAAATGCCGTTCCAGAAGCCTGCGGAGAAGGCATCTGGATCATTCCCTTTAACTTTGTGTTTTTAAGATCTTCCCATGAACTCGGAATAGAAATTCCCTCTTCTTCCAGAGCATCCGGCAAAACACCAATCCCTATAGGATTCATATAAAAAGCATGCCAATACCCTTCCTCATCTTTAAAATTAGAAGCCAGATTTGCTGCCTCGGGAGAAAGGTATGACTGAGTCAAACCTCGATCTTTAGCCACAATATGGTTCTCATTAGGGGCTCCAAACCAAACATCAGCCTGAGGGTTCGCTTTTTCTGCCTCGATACGGCTCAAAGCTGGCCCTGAAGACAGAAAAACCATCTGGACCTTCACACCAGTATCTTGTGAAAACGACTCAAGAAGGTGACGAGCGTTTTCCTCATCGACGCTTGAATAGACAACAAGGTCTCCGCCCCAAGCCTGCAAGGGCAAAATGCAGACCAACGATAGAAGAAGCACTGAAATAAACAACCCTAACTTCCTGTTCATATAGCACGTTCCTCCTTTTTACTGTACCTCATGTATTTGTAGTATAATTAACATTCATGAAAATAGCTTGTCATATGACCATATAGTTTCACTATAGCATATAATCATCATAGGATACGTTCCATGAATTGCCCGTTAATTCTGAATTTATTTTCTACTGTTCTGCACGTTGACTTTAACTCAATATTCGATAGACTTAAGTTATTCATTGCACTAAGTAGTTTGTATCTTAAATAACATAATACCTTGAGCCCCAAAATGTCGCAAAAAAGCGAGTCCTGGTTGAGTGGTCGGGAGCTTCAAAGCGTGGCCTCAAAAAAGGAAATAAGCTGGGGCTTTTTGTTTCAGGGGGTGCCGTAGAACGTGTCGAACGTGAAAACTTTTCTCGCCGAATCTCCTTTTTTCGACCCATGGATGAACCTAGCCCTTGAGGAATATCTCCTCTCCCAAGTAGCTGACCGTGGAGTGATGTTGTATCTTTGGCAAAACCAGCATACTGTGGTAATAGGACGGAATCAGAATGCGTGGAAGGAATGTAGAACAACTCTCCTATCAGCGGAAAATGGGAAATTAGCTCGGCGCCTCTCCGGTGGGGGTGCTGTTTATCATGATCTTGGGAATCTGAACTTTACCTTTCTTGCATCTCCCCTTACTTATGACTTTATTCGACAAATTAAGGTTATTATCGCAGGGCTTCGGTTACTGAATATACCTGCGTATTTCGGTGGTAGAAACGATATTTTCGTGGACGAACGAAAGTTTTCAGGAAATGCTTTCTATATGGGGAAAGCTGGTCGCTACCATCATGGAACACTCTTAGTTGATGTGGACATAGAGAGAATGGCTCGTTATCTTCAGCCACCTACCGCGAAACTCCAGGCTAAAGGGATAGATTCAGTGCGTTCTCGCGTCATTAACTTAAAAGAGATAAATTCTTCTTTAACAATTCCGAAACTCAAAGAAGCCTTACAAACAGCTTTTCTTGCAGAATATGGCGGGAAAGGCAACGAATTATCACTGGAAGAACTCAGTCATACACTCCCCATGCAGAAGCTTTATGAAAAATATCAAAGCGCATCATGGATTTATGGTCGTACTCCCGACTTTGATGTGGAATTGGAACATCGTTTTGAGTGGGGGCACGTACAAGTAGGTTTTCACGTTCAGGGAGGAAACGTGAGTCGCAGTGTCGTCTATTCCGATGCGATGGATGCAGAGCTTATTGCCAATTTGGCTCCCTGTTTCCAGGGCATTCCTCTTAATGGAACTGATTTAGCACAGGCATTGCGAAGAGACTATAAAGGTTCTATTCCCCAAGAAGTAGACGATTTGGCAACTTGGCTTGAAACAGAGTGGGCCAAGATGTTTTAACATGACATGGAGGTGAGGTTGTGAGACAAACAGCGCTATATGAAAAGCACCTAGCCCATAATGGGAAAATGGTCGATTTTGGCGGCTGGGAACTTCCTGTCCATTACGAGGCAGGAATAGTCGAAGAGCATCGGAGAGTGCGATCTGCAGCCGGTATTTTCGATGTTTCACACATGGGAGAGGTACGGGTTACGGGTCCTAAGGCTGAGGAATGGCTTCAGTACATGATGAGCAACGATGTTACCGCTATGGAAGAAGGACAGGTCATCTATACTTTCATGTGCTACCCCAACGGAGGAGTTGTAGACGACCTTTTGATCTACAAAGTTTCCAAAGAGAATTATTTCCTCGTTATCAACGCTTCCAACACAGAAAAGGATGTTATGTGGCTACAAGACCATGTAAGAGAGGGAGCTTCTGTGGAAGACCTTTCTCCGCAATATAGCGAGGTTGCTCTTCAGGGCCCCAAAGCAGAAGCAATCCTTGCGAAAATTGCGAAGTTCGATCCCAAGGATCTCGGTTTCTTTCGCTTTGTAGAAAATGTGGACGTAGCGGGAGCCAAGGCCCTTGTCTCCCGAACAGGCTACACAGGAGAAGATGGTTTCGAAATTTACGTACCGTGGAATGATGGCCCTAAGGTGTGGGATGCCATCATGGAAGCAGGAAAAGAGTTCGGAATTCTTCCGGCAGGACTTGGTTGCAGAGATAGTCTTCGCTTCGAAGCTGGACTGCCTCTTTACGGACATGAGCTCGGGGCTCATATTACTCCTCTTGAAGCAGGATTAGGATTCTTTGTAAAACTTGATACCGCTTTCATAGGGAGAGATTGTCTCGCTGCGATGAAAGAAAAGGGAGTTCCTCGTAAAACAGTAGCTCTTGAAATGGTAGACAAGGGAATTCCCCGGGAACATTATGAAGTCAGAGCGAAAGGGCAGACCATTGGAAGGGTTACTACTGGTGGTTATTCCCCAAGTCTTGAGAAAAGTATCGCCCTTGCTCTAGTGGAAGCCGATGCAGCTAATGAAGAAGAGATGCTTATCGTTATTCACGGTAAAGAGAAAAAAGCAAAAAAGGTAAAAAAACCTTTTTATCAAAAACACTACAAACGGTAAAAGAGAAAAGGAGGTCTAGAATAATGGCAAAGGTGCTTAAAGAACTGAAGTACACAGAGACTCACGAATGGGTAAAAGTAGAAGACGGTAAGGCTCGAATTGGTATTACAGATTATGCTCAGCACGCTATGGGCGACATTGTTTATGTAGAGCTTCCTGAAGAAGGAGCAGAGGTATCTGCTGGAAGCGACTTCTGCGTAGTCGAGTCTGTTAAGGGCGCGAACGATGTCTACTCTCCAGTAAGCGGAACTATTGTTGAAAGCAACTCTGAACTGGAAGACTCTCCTGAACTTGTGAATGAAGATCCCTATGCAAGTTGGATTGCTGTTTTGGAAATGTCCGATCCGTCCGAACTTGATAACCTTTTAGACTGGGAGGCCTATAAGAAGCTGTGTGACAGCCTCGAAACCCAAGAGGGGGCGTAAATATATGGCACGGTTTATTCCAAATACAGAAGAACAGCGGCAAGAGATGCTTCGAACTGTCGGAGTGTCTTCTATAGATAGTCTCTTTGCCGATATACCAGAGTCGATTCGGTTGGGTAAAAATCTTAATATTCCCTCAGCCCTTTCTGAGCTAGAGCTCTCTCGCCAGATATCTTCTATGGCTGCGCAAAATGCGAATGCTCAGGACTACGCTTGTTTTCTTGGAGCTGGGGTTTATGACCACTTTATACCCACAGTGGTAAATCATCTGGCTGGCAGGCAGGAGTTTTTAACCAGCTACACTCCTTATCAGCCAGAGGTAAGCCAGGGAACTCTACAAACCATATTCGAATATCAGACTATGATATGTGAACTTACGGGTATGGATGTGGCAAATGCTTCCATGTATGATGGAGCTACAGCCATGGCTGAGGTAGCTTTTATGGCTGCTGCATCTACAAAACGAAGCGAAGTGCTCGTAGCTCGTTCCGCAAATCCTGAAAGTAAAAAAGTACTTGAAACATATGCTCCATATCAACATATCAAAGTAACGGAAATAGGTTTCAAAAATGGGCAGCTTGATGTGGACGATCTAAAAAAACATCTTTCTGATAACATTGCAGCTGTCTTCGTTCAAACTCCTAATTTCTTCGGAGCTCTTGAAGACCTGAAAGGTATTGGGGAGATTGTAAAAAATGCTGGCGCTCTCTTTGCTGTAGCTACGGACCTTATGGCTCTTAGCCTTTTAGAACCTCCTGTAACTTTTGGAGCAGATGCAGTTATTGGTGATGGACAGCCCATGGGGAATGCTATGTCTTTTGGTGGCCCTGGATTTGGTTTCCTTGCTGTTACCAAAAAATACATGCGAAAAATCCCCGGACGTGTTGTAGGACAAACTCTGGACCGAAATGGGAAAACAGGTTACGTCTTGACCCTTCAGGCTCGAGAACAACACATTCGGCGCGAAAAGGCCACTTCAAATATCTGCTCTAACCACAACTTAAATATTGTTATGGCGACAATTTATATGAGTCTCATGGGCAAAAAAGGACTTCGAGAAGTAGCAGAAGCGTGTCTGCAAAAAGCTGCTTACACTCGCGATCTTCTTATTGAAGATAAAAAATTCAAGCCTCTTTTCGATGCACCTTTCTTCCGGGAATTTGCCGTAATTTGCCCGGAAACACCAGAGGCTCTCAACAAGCGTCTTTTCGAGCAAGGGTTCATTGGCGGATACTCCTTGTCCCGAGAATATCCTGAGCTCGAAAACTCTTGGCTTGTTGCAGTCACAGAGAAACGAACTCGTGATGAAATTGACCGGTTTGCCCGGATCGCAAGGGGGGAATAAGGCATGATTAGGCTTGTACCGCCCATTTTTGAGAAAAGCGTGCCGGGGCGTAAAGGATACTCTCTTCCAAAGCTAGATGTACCTAAAAAAGACGTCGAGAGCATTATTCCTCACGCCATGTTGAGGAAAGAGGAAGCAGATCTTCCCGAGGTAAGCGAGGTCGACGTGGTACGTCACTTTACTCGTCTTTCTCAGTTAAATTACGCTGTAGACGAGGGGCTCTATCCTCTTGGTTCCTGTACTATGAAGTACAACCCCAAACTAAACGAGGACATGGCCAAACTTACAGGGTTCTCTGAGATACATCCATTGCAGGATACGAAAACCGTTCAGGGGGCATTGGCTCTCATATACGAGCTTTCTGAGATGCTGGCAGAGATCACCGGAATGAAAGCCGTCTCCCTACAGCCTGCAGCAGGAGCTCATGGAGAACTCACAGGGAATATGATCATCAAAGCCTATCACCAGCATCGTGGCTATACGAAGAGAACGAAGATGATCGTACCTGATACGGCTCATGGGACAAACCCTGCATCAGCTGCTGTGGCCGGATTCGAAGTCATTGAAGTAAAATCCAACGAACGGGGCAATGTGGATATTGAAGCTCTAAAAGCCCTTATGTCTGACGAAATCGCCGGCATTATGCTCACCAACCCCAACACATTGGGGCTCTTTGAAGAAGATATCCTAGAAATTGCGAAGATCATTCACGACGCAGGTGGCCTTCTTTACTATGATGGAGCAAATGCGAACGCTATTCTCGGAAAAGCTCGACCTGGCGATATGGGATTCGATGTTATACACCTCAACCTTCATAAATCTTTCAGTACACCTCACGGCGGAGGGGGGCCTGGCTCAGGTCCAGTTGGCGTTTGCGAGAAACTCGTTCCTTTCTTACCCTCTCCATTAGTGGTGAAGAACAACGATAATACGTATGACTTCGATTACGACCGACCTCTTTCTATAGGGAAAGTACGTTCTTTCTACGGCAACTTTGGAGTGTTGGTCAGAGCCTACACGTATATTCGAACTATGGGGCCAGATGGATTAAGAGCAGTGGCAGAAAATGCCGTTCTTAATGCGAATTACGCACAGGCGATGCTCAAAAAAGATTTTGTTCTTGATTTCGATAGGATATGCAAACATGAGTTTGTTTTATCGGGGAAAAAGCAGCATAATGAATTTGGAGTGTCTACTCTTGATATGGCAAAGAGACTGATGGATTATGGATTCCACCCATCCACAGTCTACTTCCCACATCTCGTGGAAGAAGCCATAATGATAGAACCACCAGAAACAGAAAGCAAAGAAGAAATTGATGCATTCATACAAGCTCTCCTCGCTATAGCTAAGGAAGCTGAAGAGAAGCCTGAATGCTTCAAGGACGCTCCGTACTGCACTATCGTTTCCAGGCTTGACGAAACGCAAGCTGCCAGAAAGCCCGTGCTCCGCTGGCAGCCTGAAGAAGAATAATAAGAGACACGAAGCGAAAGGGGCCCGGAGGAATATTTCTCTACCGGGTCCCTTTCTTTCATGGGAAATAGCAGGAGGTGGATTTATGTACGATGTAATCGTCCTTGGTGGGGGTCCTGGAGGAAATAAGGCCGCCGAGCTCGCTGCCAAAAACGGTTTGAAAACAGCTATGATCGAAAAAGATCGACTTGGTGGAACATGCCTCAACAGAGGCTGCATACCCACAAAAGCCTATTATGCTCGCATTGTTGGCGGGCACGGATCTGTTGAAGAAATGTGGGCTCATAAAGAACAGATTGTAGGGAAGTTGCAGGAAGGGATATCTACACTTATGCGTATGTCTGGCGTGGATGTAGTCCACGGAACAGGTACGTTACAGAATGTTGAAGGAACAAAGGTCGTAAAGGTTCAGACAGCAGATGGGGAACACCTTATAGAAGGGAAACATCTTATTATAGCTACCGGGGCCAGATCTCTGGCTATGGCCTTCGAGGGCAGCAATTTACCGGAAGCTATTACTGGAGATTATGCTGTAACGTATCCTGAACTTTGGAAATATCCTGAATGCGGAAATATTAAATCGGTGGCAGTAATAGGAGCTGGCGTTATCGCAGTAGAACTCGCTGTTCTTCTTCGTCGAATGGGACGAGAAGTAACGATATTGAAACATTCTGATCAAGTTTTGCGTCGTTCAGATAAAGACATAAAGAAAAAGCTTATCCAGTCTCTCAAAAAGATGAAGATCAAAATGGTTGATTACTTCACCCCAGAAAAAGCCGTTCGAGAAGAAGGACATATAGCTCTTTATGGAACAACTCCTAAAGGAGCTGAAAAGATTATCTGTGACCGCTTCCTCCTCGCCTCAAGTATGATTCCTATTCTTGATGGGTACGGCCTTGAGACAAGTGGCATAAACTATTCCAAAAAAGGGATTACCGTGGATAAACATATGCAGACAAACATACCTGATGTTTATGCCATCGGTGATGTAACCGGTGGAATGATGCTGGCCCATCTGGCAGAATATCATGCTTTAGCTGCCATAGAACACATTCTTGGCCGAGAATATGTTATTAATCCAGATCACGTTCCATGGTGTGTTTTTACAGACCCAGAGATTGCTGTAGCTGGCATTACCGAGGATGAAGCTGAGGCACGTAATATTCCTATAAAAACGGCCCGCGCCTATTTCTTAGGAAATGGAATGGCCCAAGCTCTTAATGAGACAGACGGGTTTATCAAAGTCATAGCCTCTAAAGAAAATGGGCGGCTTCTCGGTGTTCACATCGCGGGGCCCGAAGCTTCCTCTCTCATTGGCGAGGCATCCTTAGCAGTAGCACAAGGGATGACGGCACGGGATGTAGCCCGAACCATACATCCACATCCAACCCTTACTGAATGTTTTAAAGACGCTCTTTTCCGTCTGGAAGAATAAAAATAGGAAAAAAGAAAATGGGAGAGATTTCTCTTAATAATCTCTCCCATCGCCATCTCTTCTTTATTCCCGGCCCTTCTTTACCACTACGTGACGTTGTGGAAAAAAGAGAAGCAATTATGATATGGAATTTTATCACTCTGTATTACGTTGATTGCCTGGAGAAATAACAGCCTCTCTCCCTAACCTTCGAAATAGTAAGGCTCGCAGTTTTTCTAACTCTTTTCTTTTCAGACATTGAATAATCATGTCGTGGGTTGCAACGCTAGCCTTCATCTGCCAGTCCTTATAAAGCCATCTGTCGAAAGAACAACGAATTTGATAGAAAAGATTTCTAAGCATCTTTTTAGTCCAAAAACAATCGCTTTGGGCAAGAGAGCAAAGATAGGAGTGAAACGTCATCTCCTTCTCAGCGAACTCGAATGCCTTTTTATCTCCCAAATCAGGACTGTTCATAATCTCGTATAGTTCTTTATTGAGAACTTCGAGCTGCTCTATATCTTTCTTGCTTGGTCCTCCTTCAACAATAACAGATTCCAGAAGAGTGTGTTCCAAAAGGACACGCAACTTATTGATCTCAAAAAAATCTTCTTCTCGGAAAGTCGAAACAAACCAGCCTTTATATCTGATTGAGTAGATTAACCCCTGTTCTTCCAGCTCATTCAAAGCTTCGCGAACAGGGGACCTGCTCACACCTAAAGTACGAGAAAGCTCTCTTTCATTAATTTGATCTCCACAGTGCAACGATTTTTTCTCAAAAACCTGCTCTCGAATATGACGAATAACAGTGTCTTTTAATTTCCCTTGAAGATTGGTGTTGTGCCTCTGCTCTTCTGGCATACGCATTTCCCCCATCTTGGCCAATTAATTGGTCGACCAAGATTAAAATTACCATCTGAAAGGGCACTGGTCAACCTAAAAAACATATTGATACTCTATTGCAAATAAATAACAATTTTTTCGTAATAAAACATAAATTCATAATAATATTTCAAAAAAGAATTTTTTCCGTAACGTATTTATTCTATCGATTCGCCTCAAGAACAAACTGCACAAATAAAGCTGTACCATATGGAAGAGCTTCTTCTGGGAAAACAAAGCTGCCATTATGAAAAACAGGTGCACCATTTTGGGAATCACATAGGCCCAAACGAGCGAAAACACCCTTTGGAACAACTTCTAGATATCTAGAAAAATCTTCGGAACCCATTGCCGGAATATCAATATATTTTACGTTCTGTTCTCCGACTAGTTTCTGAGCACTTTCTCGAACAATCGCTGCTACTTCTGGAGAGTTCGTCAGAGGTGGAACTCCATAATGATAATCTAGCTTTGCTTCACACTTATAACTAGAAGCTACTCCCTGCACAACGTCATGAATACGTTTTTCGATTGTATTTCTCGTCTCCATATTCTGGCATCTTACGGACCCCGAAAATTCTACTGTTTCCGGAATTATATTCTTTGCTGTACCGCCATGAATTTCACAAACAGAGATCACAACATTATCGAGGGCATCAATTTGCCGAGTGATGATACTTTGAATGGCCATTACAGCATTTGAGGCAGCCAATATAGGGTCACAACCCGTGCGGTGAGGATACGCTCCATGACCACTTGCTCCAATAATTTTAACTGTAAAGAAATCAGAGGAAGCCATGTATGCTCCTTCTCTCAGGGCTATTTCGCCAACTTTATAAAAGGAATGCCCGTGAATACCAAAAATATAGTCGACCTTGGGGTTATCAAGCACACCTTGTTCTATCATATATTTTGAGCCATCCAGGTTTTCTTCCGCTGGCTGAAAAAGCAGCTTCACTGTTCCAGAAAATCGGTCTTTCATATTTACAAGTATTTTAGCTGCGCCCAACAGCATGGCTGTATGGCAATCGTGGCCACAAGCATGCATTATACCGGGAACAATAGACTTATCTGGAACATCTGTCGTTTCCTGAATTGGGAGAGCATCCATATCTGCGCGAAGTGCCGTAACCTTCCCTCCCCCTTTTTTCTCCCCCTCAATAATGCCTAAAACTCCCACATTTGAACCAAGAGGAACCATCTCTATTCCCATTTTTTCTAGCTCAGATTGAACAAGAATTGTGGTCGCAACTTCTTCCATACTGAGCTCCGGTTCTCGGTGTATTTTGCGTTTTATCTGAACAATATATTCTTTTAAATCAAATGATTTCTGAAGGATTTCAGAAGCCAAAAAAGATCGCCGCCCCTTCACAATTGAATTATAGGATAATAAGTTTTTTAGGAAACAATGTGATGATTTCTTTACCTGACTCTGTCAACATCATAAGGTCTTCAATACGAACTCCGAACGTACCTTCGAGGTAAATTCCAGGTTCTATACTAAAACAATTCCCCTCCACAAGGGGGAAATCATTTCCTTGAGATATATAGGGGGCCTCATAGCCATCCATGCCTATCCCATGCCCCAAACGATGATTAAACGCTTCACCATACCCATGTTTCATAATAATATCTCGAGCTGCGCTATCAATATCTCTTGGAATAGCGCCAATTTGAACTTTCTCCTCTGCCGCAAGTTGAGCTTCTAAAACAATTTCATAGATCTTTCTCTGCTCATCTGTTGGAGTTCCAACAAAAAAAGTTCTCGTCATATCGTGACTATATCCATCATACCATCCGCCCGAATCGACCATTACAATATCTCTCTCTTGCACTACACGGTTATTATCTCTTGCATAGTGAGCCTTCCCGCTGTTGGGCCCCGTGCTAACGCCAGGAATACGGGGAGACCCTCCATGGGATTCGTGGAAATTCATAACGAATCTCACAATATCGCTCTCATATATACCCGGCCGAATATAGGCTGAAACAGCTTCCATCATTTTGTCATTCATAGAAGATGCTTTTCTCATGAGCTCTAGTTCTTTTTTATTTTTTATGGATCGCATAGGCGCGAGAAGAGAGAAGCCATTGACACACTCTATGTCTAGTCCCTTAACAGCTTCAATCATATCGCATGCTTCAATCCCTCTAGTGAAAGCAATTCGCGAAGAATTAGTTAAGCCTACGCAATGAAGCCCTTGCTTAAAAGTATTTTGGAACCAGTCATCATCACTCCACTCCAAAACAGGAATATCATCCTCAATCCTCTTCACATCAGCCCGAAGAAGAGAAGGACATAAGAAAAAGCTTTTCCCTTCTTTCGTAATAAGGGCACCTTTTAAGCGGGAATCTGGATGAAAATCCAATCCAGTTACATACTTCAAATCAGAGGAAGGAGCAAGGAAAACAGCATCTAACTCTTTCTGGTTCAATAACTCTACCAGCCTTTGGAAACGGTTATAATTCACCATTTTGCCCTCCTATATTTGTATAGTGTTAAGGTTATAAATATCGAAAGGGGAACGAGCTATATCCACCACATTGTACTTAAGTATGAATTTAAAAACCCTGCTTCGCCCTGAAAAAAAGGGACGAAGCAGAGCAATTGGATACGTAAATCTTAACTTAGGAACTAATCCTTTAAAGCTATATTCCCGAGGTAATTCAATCGGCCATCATAAAAATCTTCAGCCCCTACTAGATCTTCTCTTACACCATACAGTTCGTTAGGCACTGCAAGAACAACAAAAGGATGGAGTTCATCCAGCCGATCCCATATTTTCTGGAAAAGAACCTTTCGCTCTTCTTTATCCACTGTAACATTTACTGTATCTATATAATTATCAAGGGTCTCATCTTTTAACCCCGACCAGTTAGTCGATCCAACGCTCGAAGAGTGGAAAAGAGGGAGCCAGTACTGTCCAGCATCCCGGTTAGTTTGCATACCCCATCTGCCAATAAAAAGGTCGTGTTTGTAATTCTTCACTTGCTCATCAAATACCCCAGATTCAAAAACCTGGATATTAACTGTAATTCCAACCTGAGCAAGCATGGACTGAATTACTGTTGCTCCATTAACCTGATCCTGGAAATTACTAACCCATAGCTCCAACGTCATCCCCTTGGGATAGCCTGCTTCCTTCAGAAGTTCTTTTGCCCTCTTAACATCACAAGCATACGTTTTTGTCACATTCGGAGAGAATGTGCTTGCAGAAAGGATTGGGCCTGCAGGAACGATAGATTTATTCTGATAGACTACAGCGTTATAGGCTTCCTTGTTCATCGAATATTCAATAGCAAGGCGCACGCGAGGATCATCAAGAGGTTTCTTTTGAGCGTTCATTCCAAGATACGTAAGTACAAGGCCAGGCGCTTCTACAACTTTTGCTTTAGAGGATTCGTCTAACCGTACACAATCAGAGGGCGGTACAGCATAGATCATATCAACTGTGCCTGTTTCCAAAGCAATAACACGGCTACTATCATCAGGAAGGACAAGGAAAGTTAGATTTTTAAAGTTAGGTTTCTTGCCATGATAATCTTCAAAAGCTGTAAGCTCCAAACGCTCACCTTTCAACCAACTCTTAAACTTGAAGGGACCCGTCCCTACTGGATTTCGGAAATAATCCTCGCCAGCTTCTTCAACTGCCCTTTTGCAATATATGCTTGCATAAGGATGCTTCATAGATTCAAGCCAGCCACCTACAGGACCACGAGTTTTTACAATCACCGTGTATTTATCGATAATCTGGAACCCGTCTGGATCAATAAACTTACCTTTGGAACCGGCAAATACAGATTCAGATGACGTGGCTCGTTTGAGAGAGAAAACAACATCTTCTGCCGTCAACTCATCACCATTATGAAATTTCACGCCTTTTTTCAAATAGAACTTGTATGTCTGGTTATCCAATATCTCCCAGCGCTCAGCCAAAATAGGTACAAGCTCCTTGGTCTTGCCATCCACAGTAACAAGCGGCTCATTAATATGCTTGATAACTGCAAAAGACATTGTGTCCAATGCCTTCTGAGGATCAAGGCCCTTTGCATCTCCAGGAAGACCGAGAGTAAAAGTCTCCATAGGGGCTGCAGTACAAACTGTCGCTAAAACCAAGACAAACAACAAAGAAAACACCATACGTAAGATTGTTTTTTTAGACATCTACATCACCATCCTTATCTTATTACTTCTATAAAAAACTAATCCTGCAAGTAAAGATCTCCCTGATAGTTAATCTACCCATCTGCAAAATCTTCCACATACCTACAAGATCTTTTCTGCCGCCATATATCTCGTCAGCAATCGCAAGAGGGGCAATGGGATGGACTTCATAAAACCTATCCCAAGCTTTTTGCAAAACCGCAGCACGTTTTCCAGAATCTACAGTTATTTGCGCCTGATTAAGAAGGGGCTCAAAAACAGGATTATTCATACGAGCCGATTTTGATAAACCGATAGCACCTGAACGGAAGAGACCTACCTAATATATTCCTGCATCGCAGTTTGCCTGCATCCCCCGGAAAACCCACAGAGAGAACGTTTGTTCCCACTGCAAAACCAGTCTTAGCCACTATCGTTAACATCATGATTGCAAAAAAAGCTTTTACCCTTCATATGCCGTCACTCCTTGAAAACATAATGGGTGCTACCAAGAAGAATTGACAAAAGCTTCTACACAACTATTCTCTAGAAACATCACTCATCCCGTAACAAAGCGTCAAGAGCTGCGCCTGCCATCACCTCCATACCGATAGGGATAGCCTTGTCATCAACATAAAAATCAACTGAGTGAGTTGGACAGTGCGGTCCCTCGGGAGTTCTGACACCTAAGCGGAAAAGCGCGCCGGGTGCTTTTCCCAAAAAGTATGCATAGTCTTCGCCCCCCATAGCCGGCGAAGGTAAATCCACCACACGTTTCACAGAATCCACATTTTGGCAGACTCGGCGAAGACGATTGACCCATTTTTTATCTACACATGTAGGAATTATTTCAGGCGTAATCTCCACTGTGACTTTTGCACGAAGTCCCTGCCCCACGCTCTTCGCTATTTCACAAACTCGGCGATGAAATAGCTCTTGCGTAGTTTTACGAAGATAACGAATAGATCCTTCAAGAACAACAGGACCGCCAATATAGGAATTAGATATTCCTCCTTCAATGCGGCCAAAGGTTACAAAAGCACAGTCAGTAGGGGCTAACTCCCGCGATCCCAAGCTTTGAAGAGTGGTCACTATAGTAGAGGCTGCAAGAATCGTATCCACTCCATAGTGAGGATATCCTCCATGGGCCTGTTTCCCTTCTACTGTTATTTTTAACTCGTCTACACCAGCAGTCATAAAATCATCCCGAACCCCTATTTCTCCCACATATATATCTGGAAGAGCGTGAAGGGCCAAAACCCCATCCACATGAGGGCTCTCCATTACACCTGCCTCTATAAACTCTTTCCCTCCACCTAATACTTCTTCTGCGTGTTGGAAAAAGAACTTTACGCACCCAGAAAATTGATCCCTCATCTCGCTAAGAAGCCAAGCTGTTCCAAGCAAAATAGCAGCATGAGAGTCATGCCCACAACCATGAAAAACTCCATCCTTTTTTGAAGCATATGGAACTCCAGATTGTTCTTGGATTGGCAGCGCATCAATATCAGCGCGAAGGCCTATACAACGTTTAGGGCCATCTCCTGTGCCATAAAGCTCCGCATAAACACCTGTCTTACTTCGACCAATTCTGCGAACCACATCCACATGAAAAGAACGTAGTTTTTTTTCGATCAACCTAGACGTTTCTACTTCACAAAAGCTTAGTTCTGGATTTTCATGGATTCTGTGTCTCCATTGGATAACATCATCCGATATCTCCCGAACTTTCTGTGCAAGAAATTCCTTCATGCCTCGGCCTCCGTTCCACAAAGGAGCCCTCTCTATGCAGTTTTGTCCTTCAATTGCTTTTGAATATAGGTTAAAGCCCGTCTATATGTACCTTCATCGGGACAATAAATCCGCAAAAGAGTTCCTCGTTCCCCCTTAAGAAGTATTGTTCGAAGAGCATCTACTGCCTGATAACAACGTACGTTGTTCCATGAAATTGCCTTCGTTACATTTCGCTTGGAAGCAACTGTAACGGGATCTGCTGGGAAGGGGCGCCAATGCACGCTGTCTTTCAGGGAAAAAAACTTTCCCCTCATACTTTCACTGTAAACCCTATCAACATCAAAACGATAGAGCACTATATAATGGTTTTGAAAGAGTAGAAAGGCAACAATCACAAAGGCTCCTGCTGCAAATGCAACAAGATAATTGGCAAAAATAACAGCAGTTCTCACGTAGACTCCAATCGTCACCCCACCCAAAAAAGATTGAACAAAAGTAACGAAAACGACTGCGATTCCCCATAAAATAGCCAGGGAAACACTTATATCCCACAGGATTAAAGGATTTGTTCCTATAGGCACACCTACAAACCAACGTACGTGTTCTAAAAATTGTTCTGGTTCTTGGCGTGTCGTGTTTCCCATAGCTCTCATTACTTATGACGTTCCAGATGTCGCGTAAAATGGCAAGAGACAAAATGCCCCGGCTCAATCTCAGTAAGGGTTGGAGTCTCCTTCTGACAAATTTCTTGGCGATAGGCACAACGGCCTTCAAATCTGCACCCTGATGGAGGATTAATCGGGCTGGGAACATCTCCTTCAAGCAAAATCCTTTTATTCTTGTTATCCAAGTCTATAACCGGCACCGCTGAAAGCAACGCTTGTGTATAAGGGTGAAGAGGTTCTTTAAAAAGCACTGTATTAACTGCCTTTTCTACAACCTGCCCCAGATACATAACAGCCACTTCATCAGAGACATAACGGACAACACTGAGATCATGAGATATAAAAAGATAGGTATAATCCCGCTCTCTCTGCAAGTCACCAAGAAGGTTGAGAATTTGAGCCTGAATACATACATCTAACGCAGATACTGGCTCGTCAAGAACAATAAATTCCGGATCAAGAGCAAGAGCTCGGGCTATTCCAATACGCTGACGTCGCCCTCCATCAAGTTCATGAGGGAAGGATGTGGCGAGACGCTCAGCAAGTCCCACAGTATCCATCAATGTTTTAATCTTGACATCCATTTCTTTTTTATCAGAGCACGCCTTATTGATTAACAAGGGTTCTGCAATCAGTTGCGACACTGACATTCTTGGGTTTAACGATGAAAAGGGGTCCTGAAATACTATCTGGGCTCTTTTACGGAACTCGCTTCTTTGTTCTTTATTAAATTTCAGAGCGTCTTCTCCGTCAAAAAGAACTTCCCCGCCTGTAGCTTCTATAAGGCCTATGACAACCCTTCCCAGAGTTGACTTTCCACATCCAGACTCTCCTACGAGCCCAAGGGTCTTCCCTTTAGGGATAGTAAGTGTTACGTCGTCCACAGCATGCAAAAGGCCTTTATGGACATTGAAGTATTTCTTAAGATGCTTGATATCAACAAAAGCTTCATTCGTTTCGATCTGTCCGCACACTATCGCCGACCCCCTTCAACACCCAATGGGAAATAACAATCAACAAAATGATTCGGCTCATACTCTTTCATACCACAAGCTTTTTTGTGACAAATATCCTGAGCATAAGGACAACGAGGAGAAAAACAACACCCTTTCGGCAGATCCGTTGGATCAGGTGGAAGTCCAGGTATGACTGCAAGCTTTTTACTAATATCGCTATCAAGTTTAGGAACAGCGTTAAAAAGACCTTGTGTATAAGGATGCATCGGTCTGCTGTACAGCTGACGAATATTGGAATACTCCACGAGACGACCTGCATACATAATCGCCACATCATCACAAATTTCAGACACAATTCCCAAATCGTGAGTAATAAGAATTAACGACGTCTTCACTACCGCCTGAAGCTCTTTTATGAGCTCTAAAACCTGTGCCTGAATAGTGACATCCAGAGCTGTAGTAGCTTCATCAGCGATGAGAAGGCTCGGCTTACAGGCGAGAGCAATAGCAATACCCACCCGCTGTCGCATTCCCCCAGAAAACTGGTGCGGATAATCTTTGGCCCTCTCCGTTCTGATCCCGACGAGCTGAAGCATTTCAAGAGCGCGTTTGTGCGCATCCTCTTTAGATAAACCCGAATGAAGAGAGATCATTTCCATAATCTGCTCTTCCACTGTCATAATGGGATTGAGAGATGACATGGGGTCTTGGAAGATCATGGCAATTCGATCACCGCGCACATGTCGCATTTCAGCTTCAGTCATCTTCATAATGTCCTGACCTTCAAAAATAATTTCGCCGTTTGTAACTTCCCCGGGAGGAGTCTGAATAAGCCGAAGCACAGCAAGAGCCGTTGTAGTTTTACCTGCTCCTGTCTCGCCTACAAGCCCCAGAGCTTTCCCCTTATGAAGAAAAAGGTTCAAATGGTTAACAGCCTCCACAACACCCGAGTCTGTATTAAAACGCACGGAAAGGTCTCGTATATCAAGAAGAGGAAGAGATTTATCATCAATCATGTCTGTCCACCTACCGTTTCTGTTTCGGATCAAGGGCATCCCGCAGACCATCACCAACACAATTCAAAGCCATAATGGTGATCATAATGGCCAAGCCAGGAGCAATGCTTAAATACGCACTGTTTCTCAGATATGGCCTTGCGGCTGAAAGCATCCCTCCCCATTCAGGGTAAGGAGGCTGAATACCCAAGCCAAGGAAACTCAAAGTAGCTGCAAAAAGAATAGCATTCGCCACACTGAGAGTAGACTGAACGATAAGAGGAGCCGCACAGTTCGGTAATATATAGAGCAAAATTATACGAGTATGACTGGCTCCCATAGCACGGGCTGCTTCTATAAATTCCATACCCTTTATGGAAAGTACCGAAGCTCTCGTGAGACGAGCAAAGCGTGGAATAGACGTTATGCCTACAGCCACCATCAGGTTAAATAAGCCAGGCCCAAGAGCAGCGGATATGACAATCGCTAAAAGGATAGTTGGAATAGCAAGCTGAATATCCATAATACGCATAAGGAAGTTATCTATTTTCCCACCGAAGTATCCGGCAATAGCTCCAATAGCTCCTCCCGCAATTAAAGAAATGGAAACAGCTATTAAGCCAACTTGCAACGAAACCCTAGAACCATAAATAAGCCGGCTCAACACATCTCGTCCGAACTCATCTGTTCCTAAAAGGTGGACTGCAGAAGGTGGTTTTCGAATCATCATGTAGTCCTGTTCAGCGTAACCATAAGGAGCAAGATGATCTGCAAATATTGCCATGCCTATTAATATGAGAAGGATAACGAGGCCAAGAATAGCTAAGTAATTCCTCCGCAACCTTATAAGCGTGTATTTCATCATAGAATTATTCTTCAACATCTGACTCTTCCACCTCTATTTCACATGAATCCGTGGGTCGACAAAAGCATAAAGGATATCCGCTGCCAAATTAACAAAACAGAAAGCTATAGAGATAAACAGCACTCCACCCTGAATAATAGGGTAATCACGCATGTTAATAGCCTCCAGCATCAATCTTCCCACTCCAGAGATGGAAAAAATAGCCTCTGTAACAATAGAGCCTCCCAGAAGCATTCCAAACTGCATACTGATAATGGTAAGAATTGGGATCATAGCATTGGGCAAGGCGTGACGCATAATAACTATGCTTTCCTTTTGTCCTTTAGCTCGAGCAGTACGAATATAATCGGAGCGAATAACCTCCAACATGCTCGATCTGGTTATTCTGGCAAAGAGAGCCACTGCCGATCCGGACAAAGTAATGATAGGCAAAACCATTTGGCTTGCTGAATCAAATCCCATGGAAGGCAACCATCCCAAATGCACGGAAAAGGCGAGGATGAAAAGAAGGCCCGTCCAAAAGGTAGGCATGGAAACACCGAGTAAAGTTACAAGAGTCGTGATACTGTCTAACAAAGAATACTGACGAATTGCACAAATAACCCCCAATGGAATTCCCACTAGTGTACTAAAAGCGACAGCCCAAAAAGCGAGCTTCATAGTAACTGGTACACGCGAGGCCAATTCCATGGAGACAGGGCTCTTCATTGCATAGGAATAACCAAGATCTCCGTGAAAAACTGCCTTATAAAGATAGCGCCCCAATTGCACGAAGAAAGGGTCATCCAAACCATGCTCAGCGCGAAACGCTTCTATAGTCTCAGGAGTTGCTTCCTGACCAAGAGCAATTCGTGCCGGATCTCCAGGAGTAAAATAGAGAATTGTGAAGAGAATGATCATAACGCTCAGAACTACAGGTATAAGTAACAATATCCTCCGAATCACGTACCTAAGCACAGACAACCACCCCTCACCAAAAGTATAATTTTAGAGTGTATGGAATTACAACATAATCTGTATCTTATACATTACATTAGAATGCATTCTTCGTTTCCCACGCCGAGAAACAGGGGCAACATAAAACACCTGTGCTTTTCCATTATCTAACTTCCTTCTTCAACGCCTCTTAGCACCGTTCTCTCTGAGCCGCTATCCACATTTTATTAAGAGATATTTCTTTAATAAAGGCACAGCTGAACATAGACATGAAAAAGAACATGGCGCCTTCAAATACTTCCTTAAAGGAGTCATTTGTCTTAAAATGCTGTATCTGATGCGTGAGATTTTGACCGTGGTCGACCGGTCGACCACGGTTGGAGTATAATCTACCACCACAAGCGCATGAGGTCAAATGTTAGAGAGCCCTAACAGAAAGACAAAAAACGTGGCAAGTTGGAGGCCTTTTATTAAAAAAGTCAGGTTTAACCATTGTAACAACTGGAAAAAATGCATTCTAGATGAAAAAACAAAAAGGAGAAGGAAGCTTCTTATGAGCTCCCCTCCCCCACGTTTTCTACCTCTTATAAGTTTTCTCTACTTTTTATTTTTAGCAGGCAAATGTATCGATCGCCCTAAAACTGCAAGCGCACCTTCCCCCAAAGCTTCTCCAACGGTAGGATGGGCGTGGACAGTAGAAATAATTTCCTCCACAGTAGCCTCAAGGCGAAGCGCCAAGGCTCCTTCCACGATAAGATCTGTCGCTCGCGGCCCAATAATGTGAACTCCCAAAATTTCTCCGTATTTTTCATCTACCACATATTTCACCAGACCATCAAGTTGGTTCATTATGACACATTTCCCATTATTAATGAGAGGGAAACGCCCCACCTTTACCTGAAAACCCTGCTCTCGAGCTTGGCGCTCAGTCATGCCTACTGCAGCTATTTCCGGAGACGTGTAAATAGTGCTTGGAACTGTTTTATAATCTATTTTAACTCTATGCCCCATAGCGTTTTCAGCAGCTACCATTCCCTCATGAGAGGCTACATGAGCTAACATAATAGGAGAAGCACAGTCTCCAATCGCATAAATATTGGGGACATTGGTCTCTAGAAAAACATTTACACCTATTCGGCCTCGTACAGAGGAGACCCCTGCTTTTTCTAATCCAAGGTTTTGGGTAAAGGGATGTCTCCCTACTGCTACCAAAACCTTTTCAGCCTCGATCGTCAACGTTTCCTCTTCGTTTTCTACAAAAACAGTAAGCCCATTTGTTCTTCTATGGACACCTGTTACTTTCGACGATGTATAAAAGACAACGCCATCCCTGGCAAGCACCCCCTTAATAATTGCAGCTACTTCTTCATCTATGTTAGGCAAAATATCTGGCAACATTTCTACCACCGTTACCTTGCAACCTAGAGAGGAATATATAGAAGCAAATTCCAGTCCGATCACCCCGCCGCCAACTACAATCATAGAAGATGGAACACTTTCCAAACGTAAGGCCTCGTTACTCGTAATTACTCCCGGGAGGCCAAATCCGGGAACAGGTGGAATGGTGGGTTCCGAACCTGTTGCTATGATAAAAATGTCTCCTTCAACTATCGATTTTTCCCCTTGAGGAGATGTTACTTCTACTGCTTTAGGGGAGATAAATTCTGCTTTCCCTTCTAAAACAAGAACCCCATTAGATTTCAACAGGACACTAACTCCACCTACCAGTTGTTCCACTACATGATTTTTTCTTTCCATAAGTTTCTGCCAATTTACAGAAACCTTCTCTACTTCCAACCCCAATATATCTCCGTCATGCAAAGCTGTATAAAGTCCTATTGTATGAAGTAGTACTTTTGTAGGAATACACCCAACATTCAGGCACACTCCGCCAAGGTATCTTTTCTCTATGAGGGTTACATGGGCTCCGAGCTGAGCAGCTCGAATAGCCGCTACATATCCGCCAGGCCCCCCTCCAATAACCACGACTTCCTTTTCGGAAGATGAAGAAGGGCTTGTTAGAGCGGGAGTCTCTTCTTCACGCGTTTTTTTCTTTTGGCGAAGAGAGGAAATATCTTCTCCTTTGTCTGCAAGAAAAGCTACGGGAGCCGAAACAGGTACCACTCCCCCACATGAAACTACAACAGATGCGAGGAAACCGCTTTCAGGAGCTTCCACCTCGAAAGTCAATTTGTCTGTGCCCACAACGAAAAGGACTTCCCCTTTCTTAACCCAATCCCCTTCTTTTTTCTTCCACTCTAAAATAGTACCTTCATTCATTGTTAAGCCAAGTTTAGGCATGGTCACTGTATATGCCATGAGTTGCCATAAGCCTCCTTATATTTCCTACAAAAGAAGCAAGTAGGGGTTCTCCGCTAATTCTTTTATTCGAGCTATAAACTTCGCGGCATCGGCCCCATCCACTAAACGGTGATCAGCAGATACAGATAAGGTAGAGATAGGAAGAACCTTAATTTCTCCACCAACGACCACTGCTTTTTCTACAATAGCATTTATGCCGAGAATACAAGCTTCTGGTGGATTAATAATGGGAGTAAAGCTATGTACACCAAACATCCCTAGATTGGTAATTGTAAAAGTTCCTCCCTGCATCTCCTCTAACTCAAGTCTATTTGATCGCGCTCGCTCCACAATATATGAAGATTCCAGAGCTATTTGCAGAAGACTCTTATCTTGAACTGCCTTTATGTTGGGAACAACCAGTCCACCCTCAACGGCAACAGCCAAACCTATGTTCACATTTTCATGCAGAACAACTTCTTGCTCTTCTAAACTAGCATTTGTCATGGGGAACTCTAAAAGAGCCTGAGCACAAATTTTCATAAAGATATCATTAAAAGATATCTTTATTCCCCTCTTTTCTATCCCCTTATTCATCGTCTGTCTCATAGTTATGAGTTGGGAGAAATCTACATCCATGTTATAGGTCACACTAGGAATAGTCGTAGCGGAAAGAAGCATCCTCTCCCCTATAACTTTCCGCATATTTGTTAGAGGAATCCGTTTTCCTATCTGAGCCGAAGCAAGAGATTTTTTAGAGGAAAGCAAAGCAGCCGCCACATCCTCCTTCATGATACGACCCTCTTTGTCTATGGTAGCCAAATCCACTCCTAAATCTGAAGCCATCTTACAAGCTGCAGGGGAGGCTTTAGCTCCACGAACCAGAGGAACTGCCTGGGAAAACGCCACCACATCTTTTTTTACAACACGCCCCTCTGGTCCTGTTCCTTTTATCTCTGATATATCAATTCCAAGATCACGAGCTGTTTTTTTTGCAAGGGGAGAAGCTTTTACTAATCGGGTAGACACAGAGGAAGATATATCCATACTATCGCGAGAGCCACTCTTTACTATATCTTTTTCTTCTAAAAGGGACGTGTAATCTTCCCCTACTTGTCCCACAACAGCCAGGGGTGTCCCCACCGGAACGTCTTCATGTACGTGCACGAGTATTTTTAGTAGAACTCCTTCTTCTGGTGATTCCACGTCAAAAGTCAGTTTATCGGTAGCAACAACAAAGAAAGGCTCCCCCTTAGCTATCGATTCCCCTTCTTTTTTCTTCCACTCCGCAATGCTTCCGCTATTCATAGTCAGCCCTAATTTAGGCATAGTAACCAGAGTAGCCATCATGACCCTCCTTATGGGACCTTAATATAGGCCAAACGCCTTTGGTAAAAAAGTAGATAGAGATGGGAAAAGCATTAAAACTAAAAGGGCAAGAATTGATGCAAAGATAAGAGGGAAAGCCGGCTTGCTAATCTGTTCCATAGTTAAATTACTAATATTTGCACCCACGTAGAGATTGACTGCTACAGGAGGCGTTACTTGTCCAATAGCGAGATTTACTGTCATAATGACACCAAACCAAATAGGATCCCATCCAAAATGAGCCATTATAGGAACGAGAATAGGGAGGAAAACATAATATATAGAAATTGCATCGAGAATCATTCCTGCGAAAAGTAAAATCACATTTATCAATAGAAGGATAATAAAAGGGTTGTCTGAAAGGCCAAGCAAAAGAGCGGCTGCTTTATCGATAAGTCCCACAGTTGCTCCTACCCAGGAATATAACCCGGCACACGTTACAACAATCATGACCACCGCCGTAGATATTACAGTAGAAGAAAGAATTTCAAACATAATCTTAATAGTAATAGTCTTATATACAAAAACTCCCACAAAAAGACCATAAAAAACCGCCACAGCAGCAGCTTCTGTGGGCGTAAAAATTCCTCCGTAAATACCTCCAAGAATAATTATTGGAGTAAGTAGTCCCCAAAAAGACTCTTTAAAGGCTCGGATGAGAGCTTCTTTGCCACCCCGCGGGGTACCCCTATAACCATGTTTTTTACTGATAAAATACACAAATATCATCATAAAAATAGCCACAACAATTCCAGGGATAACCCCTGCGGCAAATAAAGCACTCACAGATGTTTCTGTCACAACGCCATACACTATAAAAGCAATGCTCGGAGGAATAACAATAGCTAATCCAGATGCCACCGAAACCACAGCTGCTGCAAACGCCTTATCGTATCCTGCAATTGCCATTCCCGGGATAAGAATCAATCCAATAGCAGCTACTGTGGCAGGACCAGAGCCACTTACAGCTCCCCAGAACGTAGCTACTCCTACCGTAGCTATTGCTAAACCACCAGTAACCGACCCTACAAGCTCTTTAATGAGTTGGATAATTCTCTCGGCAATTCCAGCTTTTTCCATAATAATGCCAGCCAGAATAAAAAAAGGGATGGCTAACAAGGGGAATTTAGCAATACCAGCAAAAAAATTATAGGAAATCATTTGATATCCTAGTCCCCAGAACCATGAAACCGCTAAAGCAGCCCCACCTAATGCAATAGCAATGGGAAAACGGAAAAGAAGAGGAATAACAAAAAGGATAAGAGACCATAAGGCAGGATCTTTCAAAATAGCATGCATACTCTAATCCCCCCTAATATTGGTGGTTTTTATAAGCTTCTAAGGTATATTGCGCCATTCGTATGATAATGAGCACTGAAAAAACTGGCGTTGCGATAGTATATATCCAAACTGGAATATCCAGAGATTCAGTAGTAACATTCAGGGCTATTTCATCAACAACTTCGATGTATCCTAAATAAGCCAAAATACCAAAAAAGAGCATTGTAGCCACAGAGGAACAAAGGAAGAAAAAGGCTCGTTTTTTCTCTGAAAACCGCTCATAAAAAAAGGTCATGCTCAGATTAGCCCCTTTTCTAAAAGCCAAAGACGTTCCGAGCATTACAAGCCACACAAAAAGATTAACTTCCAATTCTTCGGTAAAGGAAAGAGAATATTTTATAAAATAGCGTGTTACAACATTGAGAAACGCAACGCTTACCATAATCATCAACATTACAGACCCTACAACTTCTTCAAAGTGATTCCATATTTTTTTCAGCATAAGGCAAACAGTCCTTTCCTTTCTGAAAGAGTGGGAGGGTGAAAAAATCTCCCCTCCCATCTATTCTTCTAAGAAGAATCTTGAAGCTTTTTAAAACGCTTACTTCACAGAAGCCATGTCTTCTTCTGCAACCTTTACAAGATCTTCTCCTATTTTGCTCTTCCAGGCATCGAAAACAGGTTGTGTTTTCTCTACAAAGGCTTTTACCTGATCAGCATTGAGGCGAACTATTTCCATTCCCAGGCCTTCAAGATGCTTGTAAGGCTCTGTTACTTCAGGCAACTCATTGATGTTCTTGAGATATTCATAAGATTCCCCGTCATCAAGACCAACGCGTGACAAGGCTATCTGATATTTCGAAGCCTCTGCTACACATTCCAGAATGAGCTTCTGATCTTCTGGACTGAAAGATTTCCAAATGTTGTTGTTTACAGCATACATAAGGGGATCTACTACATAGTGCCAATCGGTGAGATATTTATGGAATTCATTGACTTTGTAGGGAAGAATAACTGAATTAATGGGGTTTTCTTGTCCATCCACAACACCTTGCTGGAATGCTGTTACAGCTTCTCCCCAGTTCATATTAATAGGATTGGCCCCCAGGGCCTTGAAAATATCGAGGTACAGAGGGCTGCCTACAACGCGAATTTTCATACTTGCCATATCTTCAGGCTTTACTATGGGACGAATGCCATTAGTCAGTTCTCGGAACCCATTTTCTCCCCACCCTAAGACTGTAACGCCTTTTTTCTCCAAAGCATCAGCTATCATCTTTCCTGACTTTCCAGCCTCCATGGCATCAAGAGCTTTATAAGGATTTGGTTGGCTGGAAATAAAGAAAGGAAGGGCAAAAAGGTTTAGTTCTGTTGCTTGAGGAGACCAATTTATGGTGGAAGAAAGAGCAAAATCTGCAGCCCCATTTCGAACAATCATAAACTCAGATGTCTGTTTCCCCGCCATGAGTTGGGCTGAATAGTAGACTTTAACGTTTATCTTTCCGCCGGACTTTTCTGCCAACAACTCGGCAAACTTCCCAGCGCCCTTACCCCACGCACTTTGAGCGGCTACATTAACACTCATTTTATACTCGTCTTTATACGCAGCAAGAGCTGGAACAGCAAGACCGCAAACAAGAACAACCAGGGTTAATAAAGCTACCAGTTTTCGCATTTATACGCCCTCCTGTTATAAAAGTTGTGATACGTTGTGTAGCAGAAAACACTACTCTTAATTTCCCTCTCCCCTTTCACCCCCCCTGTAAACGCTACTGACCTTAAGCTGGAGAATATAGCCATCACTTATTTTCTATTGCGAAAAAGCTTGAACAGAACAAACCCCGTCTCTTCATCAAAAGACCGAACCATACGGACCGTTTCAAAAACGCTAATCACCACTTCCATAGTGGCAAGTACCCTGTTTCTTCCAGAATCTACAAAATGTCCTGCATGAGGTCTCATATCTGAATCAGCAACAGAACCATGAAGATGAAGAGCCACTGTACCATCCTCATTCTTCCCAATAATACCCTGAGCCCCTATAAACTCGAGAGGTCCTGCTATATACAGAGGATCCAGATAACGAGCCTGCCCCTTCTCATCTTTTGCTACGCAAACCATCGTAGCTTCCTCAAGACTGCCTATCATGGAAGTAATAGCCCCTGACTCCACTTCCATTTTTTCGCACAAAGCTATCAACGATTGAAAAAAATCTTCACCAGGACCAAATCGCGCAACTACAATCCTCGAAAGAGCCGTCGATTCTGCCTTCACTACATCATCCTCCATCAAAATATTTGCTTGATAGCTTTATAAATTTTATCTGAAGTAACTCTGTAGGCTTGTTCTAACGGCCGAGCGAAGGGGATGGGTGTAAAAGGTGCTCCTATGCGAACAATAGGTGCATCAAGATAATCTAGGCCCTCCTCCGCTACTATGGCAGCTATTTCTCCTCCAACGCCCCCCTGTTTCACGGCTTCATGGGCAATAGCAAGACGACTTGTTTTGGCCACTGAGTTGAGAATCGTTTCTTTATCAATAGGAGAAATGGTTCGAAGGTCTATAAGCTCGACACTAATACCATCTTTCTCGAGTTTTTCAGCGGCCTGAGCTGCTAAATGCATAGTGTTGGAATAAGATATAAGAGTTAGATCTGTCCCCTTTTTTACTACCTTCGCTTTTCCTATAGGAGTAATGTACTCTTCTTCAGGAACGTCCCCTTTCATACTGAATAAAGCCTTATGTTCAAAATAAATTACAGGATTATCGTCACGAATGGCAGCTTTCAAAAGCCCTTTGGCATCGGCTGGGTTAGATGGGATTACCACTTTGAGCCCCGGAACATGCTGGAACCATGCCTCTATACTCTGAGAATGCTGAGCTGCAGCCTGATTAATCAAGCCATCAGGAGCCCGGAGAACCATGGGCATTGTTTTCTGGCCTCCAAACATATAATGAATTTTTGCCATCTGGTTATATATTTCATCCATACATACGCCCATAAAATCGGCGAAATGCATATCAGCTACAGGACGCATTCCTGCCAGAGCCGCTCCCACAGCTGCTCCCACTATGGCTGTTTCAGAAATAGGCGTATCGATAACTCGCTCCTTGCCAAACTTGTTGGGAAGCCCTTTAAATTGACCAAAAATTCCTCCCTGACGGGCAATATCTTCTCCCATAACAAAGACCCTCTCGTCGCGGGTCATTTCTTCATCCATTGCTTCCAGAGTTGCCTGAGAAAATGTGAGCATTTTCACTGTCTTCACCGCCTTATACGTAAAGATCTTCAAAAAGCTCTGATGGATCAGGTTCAGAAGCATTTTGGGCAAAAAGAATTGCCTCGGCAATGGACTGCTCCACAGACTCTTCGATTGACTCTAATTCCTCTAAAGACATTGATCCAGACTTTGTAACCCTCTCCATAAAACGAGGGATCGGATCAGTCTCATCAAAAACCTTCTGTACTTCCTCTTTTGTACGATATTTTTCTGGATCCCCTACAAAGTGCCCTTTAATTCGATACGTTTTTGCTTCTAAAAGTGAAGGGCCTTCACCGCTCCGAGCCCGCTCTACCAACTCTCTGGCAGCCTCATACACAGCAAATACATCATTCCCATCTACAATAACGCCAGGCATAGAGTACCCTTGAGCACGATCTGCAATGTCTTCCACAGACGTAGTAGTGCGGTAAGGAGTTGTTGAGGCCCATTGGTTGTTTTCACACACAAAAATAACCGGGAGCTTCCAAGCTGCTGCCATATTCGCAGCTTCATGAAAAGTCCCCCGGTTCGAAGCTCCATCACCGAAAAAAACAACGGAAACACCCTGGGTTTTCTGCATTTTTTGCGCCAGCGCTGCTCCTGTAGCAAGGGCAAAGCCTCCGCCAACAACTCCATTAGCTCCCAACATCCCTACGCTAAAATCAGCTATATGCATAGAACCTCCCTTACCTTTGCAATAGCCAGCTTTTTTTCCAAAAATCTCTGCCATCATTTGCTTGAGCTGAGCACCCTTCGCTATAGTATGACCATGTCCCCTATGGGTACTCTGGATATAATCGCTTTTACGAAGATTTGCCATAACACCTGCAGCTACAGCCTCTTCCCCAATATACAAATGGACAAAACCAGGAATTTCTCCTGCAAAGAAGAACTCCTCGACTTTCTCTTCAAAGTGCCGAATTTTTACCATGGTTTCATAAAAAAAACGAAGAGTGTCTCGGTCAAATTCTTCAATGGGAATTGATGGTTCTTTTCGAACCGCTTTGGCACACATATCAAGCCCTCCCCTAATATTGATAAATTAAATTGATTCTTTATTTTTTAAAAAAATATAAGAATTATTACAAAAATTATTATTTAAATATCAATGTATACATAAAATCCGTATATAAACCCGCATGGCTTCCTTTGTCAGGTTCATTAAGAGAGAAGATTTTTCTTCCCAGTAACCATATGAATATGCATGGCTTCTGCTGCTGCATCCCCATTATTATTCCGCAAAGCCTGCACAATATCACAATGTTGTTGATAAGACCGTTCTACTGTCCCCGGTCCCTTTAAAACATTTACACCTACTGAGAAAAAACGATCTTGAACTCGTTGTGAAGTGGAAATAATGAGAGAGTTGGCATAAACAGATATGAAATAATCATGAAATGCTCGATCATATACCAAGTATTCAGCCACATTATTCCTATCCATGGCTTCTTTTTGAAGGGTTAAATTCCGATCTATTTCCTGGAAATGATCTTTTTTTAGGAAAGGGAGTACGTTTCTGATAACAAATTCCTCTATGGCCATTCGCAAGTCTAATATTTCATTTGCTTCTAGGAGGGTTATATCTCGCAGGACAATGCCTCGATTCGGAAATATCTCTATATACCCCTCCATTTGAAGTCGCTGAAGAGCTTCTCGTATAGGAGTTCGGCTCATATGTAACATTTTGGCCAAAGAGTTTTCAGAGATGTCATGATTCTGAATATACTCTTTATCAAGAAGTAACTTTCTTATTTTTTCGTAAGCCACATCTTTTTTTCGTTGCCCGAGCATGGGAACGCCCCCTAGAATCAGGTTAGTCTGTAGCTTGCATACAAGTAACATACAACTTGTACACTAAAAATGTACAACGACCATTTACCTTATGTCAAGAGCCCCATGCCCTTTAATTCTAAAGTCTAAAGAATGGACATTTAAGCAGTTTAAACAAGACAAAAACAAGTTTTAACGATTGTGGATCATATTGTTAAGTTTCAACCCAATTTTCAAGAAAGAAATCTCTTTCTCCTTAAAGATTTCCATATCTTCCTTATATTGAACTCGAGAATATTCCTTTGCTCCACAGCTCCGCTCATAAAGTCGCTGAGAGATCTCTTTTAAGAAAAAGACAGCCTCCATCATTCCAGAGATATACGCCCTCTGGAGTATGAGAAACTGGCCATCGATAGTTTTATTATCAGGTCGAAGTTCTCGTATTTTTTCTCGAACTTCAGCAAGCTGGCGACAAATATCCCCTAATCTCCCACACGTTTCTTTATAATCTACTGGGCAAAAAATGCCAGGAATAGGAATGACTTTTCGAAGAGAGGGCTTAAAAAGGTCTTCCTGTATTTCCATATACTCTTGCAATAATTTATGAGTACATTGAGCTATAGAAAGAGTCTCTGTCTCCATAAAAGAGCATCTCCTCTCCATTACTGTTTACGGGGTTATTAATAAATCCAGTTCTTTCTTCAAATCTGAAAAATTCTGTCTCAGTTCCTTTAAGATTTCTTCTCCTGCTGCAGGGGTAAGTTTAAGACGGCTTGCACGTAGTCTTTCTCTTTTTTCTTTAAGATCTTCTATAACAGACTTTACAATAGTTTTAGACTCGCTATCGAGGCTCCCCATATTTGCTTCTCCCGCAGCAATAACTTCTTCTGCGAGAAGAAGAGTCCGATCTACTTCCTCTACGAGACCTTCTGTGCCAGCAGGACCTTGGGGGAGAGGTTTCGTCGATAACGACGTTTCTTTAAAAATAACAAAACCTAGCACAACAATACAGGCGATAAAAGCTGTAGTGATATAAACTTTTTTCATTAGTTCCTCCTGCTACTCTAGATATTTATATTGTAGTATATATCCATAAAAACAAAAAAGGCCCCTTCTAAGAGGCCTCACAATATTTTTCACTTCCTATTTTCGGCTCCCCGGTTTTTGCCATGGAATCCCCTTCGCACAATAAGGACACTCCTCCGGTCTATATACAGGGAAAGAGACATTCCAGAGAGAGAGCGGTTCGTGGGGTAATATATGTTTTCCACCACTTCTGTTAACTATACAAGCCGTAGCAAGCCATCGTGCCCCTCCGTTCACGAGGAAATTTCCTACCTCCTGCACAGAACCACCAGTAGTGATTACATCTTCTACCACAAGCGCACCTGCCTTTTCTGGGAACGGGAAACGTCGCAATTTCATCTTCCCTTCTTCCCTTTCGCAAAAAATGAAAGGAATATTAAGGGCACGAGCTACTTCATGACCAATAATAAGTCCTCCTAAAGCCGGTGCCACTACAATAGTGGGCTGTAGCTTTTCTGCAAGCCGCGCTATTTCCTGGGCTGCAAAAGCAGCGTATGCGGGGAATCTTAGTAAGAGAGCACACTGCAAATAATTAGAACTATGAAGGCCGGAAGAAAGAAGGAAATGTCCTTCTAAAAGCGCTCCACTATCTCGCATCATTTCTTGTATCCGTTCTTGTACTAATCCTCGCTGCATATTATTGCCCCCTCTATCTCCTTCAATATAGCACGTACCGCTTCTTGCCTATTTTCTGCCCGAAGAATGGGGCGGCCTACCACTAGATAATTGGCCCCGCTTAACACGGCTCCCCGTGGGGTTGCCGTACGAACCTGATCATCAGATCCTTTTGAAGGACGAATTCCTGGCACTACTTTTATAAGTTTTCGCCCTGAAGTTTTATTGATAAGAGGAAGATCCAGAGGAGAACAGACAAGGCCAGGGATACCAACTTCGGCACAGACTTCCGCCCGGGCCCGTAAAGCTTCCTGCAATGGACAACCCGGAGCTACTTCCTGCCACATTTCTTCATTCATGCTCGTCAGGACTGTTACGCCCAAGAGCAACATGGAACTGCCCACTCTATCTCGTCCTTCCAAAGCTTCTTCAAGCATGGCACGTCCTCCTGCGCTATGAAGAGTCAAAGCCCATATTCCTTCTCCAGCCAACGCTTCTACTCCCATCCGTACGCTATTGGGAATATCATGCATCTTCAGATCTAAGAATATTTTATATCCCATCTTCATGAGACTATGTAAAAATTGAAGCCCACCTTTGGCATAAAGTTGGTGCCCCACTTTTATACGATGTAGAACACTTTTGAGGGAAGAGGCTGTGTGTAGGCCTTCTTCAATAGTATCTACATCCAAAGCTAAGATCAGTCTATCACTAGGATTAACCATTTATACCTCTCCTTTCTCTCGCCGGGCTTGGCCACGGAGGTCCCGAAGATGCTCTATATTGCGATCATTTACATACTTCAACAATCCCTCACAAATCCGCTTTGGTGTTTCCGCATGAACAAACATAGACGTCCCTATCTCTACTGCGCTAGCGCCAGCAAGAATCATGGAAAGAGCATCTTGCCATGTAGCCACTCCTCCGCACCCCACGACTGGCAAGGAAACAGCCTCGCATACTTGCCACACAAGACGGAGAGCAAGAGGGAAAACAGCTGGCCCTGAAAAACCAGCAAAAACTCTTTCAAATACAGGACGGCACGCATTAACATCAATAGCCATGCCCAACCACGTATTAGCCACAACCAGACCATCAGCGCCAGCTTCCTCAGCAGCCTTAGCAACTGCTACTATATCAAGAGCCTGAGGGGTCAATTTAACTAACAGAGGACCGGGCCATGCTTTCCGAGCTGCAGCTACTGCTTGAAATGTAGATTCTGGGGATAAACCCCAAGCCATACCATCACCATCTACGTTGGGGCAAGAAATATTTAGTTCCACCCCACAAGTAATCTCTCTTTTAGCCGCCAAAGCATCAAGGGTTTTCTGGGTATCCCCTATGCTTTCCATAACAACATTTACAAAAAAAGGCATGCCTCCTTCTTGAATGGAAGGAAGATTATGAGCAAGAAAATCTTGCACTCCTGTGTTTTGGAGACCAATACTATTCAACATGCCACAGGAGGTTTCCCATACCCGAATTCCCTTATTGCCCCTGCGAGGTGAACAGCTAACTGCCTTTGTGCAGAGAGCTCCTACACCAGGGAGATTACCCCTCCGCCAGAGTTGAGGGTCATAGGGCCACACTCCTGAAGCTATGATTACAGGTGTTTCCAAAAGAACCCCCGCTATTTCCCCCGATAATTTATGCCATGTCATTCCATTGAACCTCGCTTGCCAAGAAAAATGGACCATCCACACAAACCCTTTTGGGCCCCATAGATGTATCTATAACGCAGCCTAGACATCCGCCTATACCACAAGTCATTTTCATATCGAGACTTACCCGTATCTGATGTTTTTGGTCGGGATACTTAAATGCAAGAGCTTTTAGCATGGGGAGTGGACCACACGCCCAAATTTCCATACGTTCGTTTAGAGCATCTGGCAACGCAGCCAAAGCTGTGCCATGAATACCTAAAGTCCCATCATCGGAACAAACAGTCATTCGAGAAACTTTTTCCCGAGTATAACGAACGAAGCCTTCCCAGCCTTTCCCTGGAACGCCTAAAACAAAATCACTCCGAGAACAAAGAGAGAAGTTTTGAAAAGCAAAGAGGAGAGGAGCCGCTCCAAGAGTTCCTGCAACAAGAAGGATATGCTTATTCTGCGAAGGCCGCGATAAATAACCATTCCCGATTGGTCCGCGAAGGTTCATCTTTGATCCTGGAGGCAAAGAAGCGAAAAGAGAGGTAAACTTTCCTACAATCTGGAATAGTAATGTGATTGTCTCTCCATTTACTGCCGCTACAGCTAGGGGTCGACCTAACAGGGGGTCTAAAACTCCCTGTTGCCTCACCATTATAAATTGCCCCGGCCTCGCCGCAGAAGCCACCGATGGGCAATGGATGGTGGCTTCTGCAACTTCAGAAGAAAGTTGATGGATTTTTAAAATTACCCCGTTATGATCAATCCGATCCATGACTACGACCTTTATGCCATACCCGGCCCTCTAGAATGGTCATTACAGGCCAACCAGTCAGAACCTCTCCATCCCAAGGGGTCAGACGAGCCTTACTGTTCCAAGTACTCACGTCCACTACTTTCGACTCTTCAAGATCCAGAACAGTCAAATCTGCAACAGCTCCTTCTTTAAGAATGCCCAACTTTCTCCATTCTGTAGGGAGGATAGATGCCGGTCCCGAGGTAAAGAGCTGTAAAAGTCGATTTAAAGCAACAGGTTGTCCCATTTTAATCCATGTATCAAGAACAACTGCTACTGCACACTCTAAAGAAGCGATACCAAAAGATGCTTCTTGAAAAGGAAGGTCTTTTTCATTAAGATGCCATGGTGCATGATCTGTTGCGATAGCGTCTACAGTTCCGTCGGCAATGGCTTCCCAAACTGCTTTTACATCTTCTCGGCTCCTGAGAGGAGGATTGACTTTATAAACAGAGTGGTAACGACTGATAATGACGTTATTTTCGTCTAAAGATACATGGTGAGGTGTAACATCGCAGGTAACAGGAAGCCCCTCCTTTTTAGCATTGGCAATAGCTTTGAAAGAAAGTGCCGTGCTCACATGGGTAAAATGGATAGGTGCTCCTGTCTCTCGTGATAAAGCTATTCCTCTCTCTATGTCAATATATTCAGCAGAATGGGGGAAACCTTTTAAACCACTAACCGCCGACACTCGCCCTTCGTTCACTTGCCCTTTCTCTGTAAGGGACGGATCCTCTGGATGTTCCATTATCACGGCCCCTACATCTCGGCTATATAAAAGAGCTGTTCGAAGAAGCTTAGAGGTTCGAACGGGGGCACCGTCATCTGTGAAAAGAACGGCTCCGGCCTCTCGCAGGAGCCCCATTTCAGCCATAATTTCTCCCTTTCTGCCATGGCTCACACAAGCGCTGGGTAAAACCCTGGCAGCTCCAGCCTGTCTCCCTTTTTCTGCAACGTAAGTCACAAGAGAAGGAATATCTATTGCCGGATCGGTATTAGGCATAGCCACAACTGTTGTATATCCACCAGACGCTGCAGCTTGAGCACCACTTATAATGTCTTCTCGCCACTCAAAACCTGGGTCTCTAAAATGGGCGTGGAGGTCAATAAACCCTGGACAAAGAACTTTGCCTTGAAGATCTATAACTTCTATGCCATCCTTACATTCAATGGAAGGAGCTATTTTCTTTACCATCCCACCTTCCACCAAGACATCCATTGGTTCCTCACTCAATTCTTTCCCATCAAAAAGCTGAGCGTTTTTTAAAAGAATCAATTACGAGCACCTCCCAAGCAAAGGTAAAGTAATGCCATTCGTACAGCTACTCCGCTTCTTACCTGTTTTAAAATAACGCTGTTCTCTCCATCGGCAACGGAAGAAGCAATTTCTACCTCTCTATTGATGGGCCCTGGGTGCATCACTATAGCCTCGGGTTTTGCCAGAGAGACACGTGTCTCCGTAGCTCCATACCGTCTATGATATTCGTCTATGGAAGGGATAAGCCCTTCCTCTTGGCGCTCTTTTTGTATTCTGAGAAGATACACCATATCTGAACCAGCAATAGCTTTGCGGGGATCAGGCTCATAGTCGACCCCTAAATCCTGATAAAAAAGAGGTATGAGAGTCCGCGGCCCTGAAAGGACTACATGTACTCCCATTTTCCCAAAGGCCTGGATATCACTTCGTGCTACTCGGCTGTGTAAAACATCACCTACAATGGTCATCTTTCGTCCTTCAAGCTTACCGAAACGCTGTCTCGCTGCATGGAGATCGAGAAGGGCCTGGGTCGGATGACCATTTGTGCCATCTCCAGCATTAAAAACCGATGCTTTCCTTAGTTTTCGTGATAAGTAGTCTGCAGCACCTACAGCAGAGTGGCGCATTACAACAGCATCGGCTCCCATAGCTTCCAGTGTCCAAGCTGTATCTCTCATTGTCTCGCCTTTGCTTACACTTGAACCAGATGCCGACCAGTTCACAACATCTGCTGAAAGCATCTTTTCGGCCAGTTCAAAAGAAACTCTCGTCCGTGTAGAGTTTTCAAAAAAGAAGTTTACGATCAGCTTGCCACGCAATGCTGGGACCTTCTTTATCGGTCGATTCATAAGTTCTTCCATATAATCTGCCTGTTCAAGAAAGAACTCCAGCTCTTCTCTGCTCCAATCTTCCAGAGAGATGAGATGCTGATGTCTCCACTGCATCACTCCATTCCCCCATTTCTTTCACAAATCATTACTTTATCTTCTCCATCTAATTCTTTGACTCGCACTTCTACTGTCTCGTTTTTAGAGGTAGGCACAGAACGTCCGACATAATCTGCCTGGATAGGGAGTTCTCTATGTCCGCGATCTACAAGGATAACAAGCTGTACCCGATCCGGACGTCCGAGATCCATAAGAGCATCCAAAGCCGCTCGAATGGTTCGGCCAGTGTAAAGGACGTCATCAACAAGTACTAATTTTTTTCCGGCAATATCTACTGGAATAGAAGTACTATGAACAACAGGCTGCTCTTGCAATGTTGTAATGTCATCTCTATAAAGGGTAATATCCAACTCCCCTGCAGGGACCTTAATGCCCTCGGTCTCCTTCAATATGGACCGCAGCCTTCCGGCAAGATACACTCCCCGACGCTGAATTCCCAGAAGCACGACATCTTCAAGACCTTTATTCCGTTCTACTATTTCTACGGCAATCCGACGAAGAATACGCTCCATATCTTCTTCCGTCATAACCACTGCTTTCTCGATAAGAGCCATACCCATCCTCCTCTACATTCCAATTCGAAAAAAAGGCCATAAACCGCTATTTTTTACGGTTTATGGCCTCGTTATTCCTTACTGTATTCTTTCTACAAAAAAATCTTCCGTTTTTTCCCGCCATCTCTCCAAACCTCCCTCATTTTCCTGAGAGGAGTGTAGCAGGAAAATATGGTTAATGCAAGCGGTTGCATAAAACTTTTTTCGTTACGCTTTTATAGCTTCTATACGTCCTGGATAGACTTCAAGACCCTCTTTTAACACATCCATCGCTCGAACCAATTCCTTTTCTTCAAGTACATAGGCAAGACGGACCTCATCTTGTCCCAGGCCCGGTGTAGCATAAAACCCTTCCCCAGGAGCTGCCATAACTGTTTCTCCATTGCCATCAAAATTTTTTAGCATCCAGATAATAAATTTTTCTGCATCATCCACCGGCAACTTAACCATCATATAAAAAGCGCCCTTGGGCTTTTCGCAAATAACCCCTGGCATACACTTTAGGGCTTGATACATAATATCTCTTCGTTTCTGATATTCCCTGTTGACCTCTTGAAGATATGAAGGCGACGTTCCATATAGAGCAACAGCTCCCACCTGATCTATAGTAGGCGCACTCGTCCGACTCTGACACAATTTTACTATCTGTCCCATAAGGTCCTTGTTCTTGCTCACTATACATCCTATACGGGCGCCACAAGCACTGTATCGCTTAGAAACAGAGTCCATAATGAGAACTCGATCTTCTACATCCTCTAGATTTCCAAAACTCACATATTGAAGACCATCATAAACAAATTCCCGATATACTTCGTCGGCAACAATATAAAAATCATGTTTAAGGGCCAAATGCCCTATACGCTCCATATCCTCTCTTGAATAGACCATACCTGTCGGATTGCCTGGATGGCACATTACGATGGCCCGCGTACGGGGGGTAATTTTCTTCTCTATAGTCTCTGTCGGAGGGAGCCGGAACCCCTCTTCGGCTTTAGTTGTAATAGGAACAATTCGAGCGCTGACCCACTCAGCAAAAGGATTATAGTTTGCGTAAAAAGGTTCTGGAATAAGGATCTCATCACCAGGATCGCAAAGAGCTGTAAATGCGAAGACTATAGCCTCGCTGGCCCCAGCTGTAATGAGAATATTTCCTTTCTCAAGATCTATGTGATAGTCCTTGTAGTACTCTATAATCGCTTCGATCAGTTTGGGATTCCCCTCGGAGGGGCCATAAGCCAATACATCCTCATCAAAATGGCGTATGGCTTCAAAGAAAGAGGGAGGAGTTTTTATATCAGGCTGTCCAATATTTAAATGATATACTTTTTTCCCTCGCGCTTTCGCTTCAAGCCCGTAGGGAGCTAATTTACGAATGGGGGAAGCTTGCATAGCATAGATACGTTCAGAGAATCTCATACGTCTACTCCTTTCAACTTTTAAAAAAAGGCGGCCCAGAGGACCGCCTTGCTTTTGTTGTTGTGTACAAAAACTATTCAAACTCTTTAAGCATGGCTTCAAATTCTTCTTCTTTCCCAGGCAGAATATGATATACATGATCATCTGTAGGAAATTGTCCCGTCTTCACATCTTCAACATATTCTTTAAAAGCTCGAATCTCTTCTGCTGCAAGGTTAGCATATTTTTTAACAAATTTGGGGGTAAAAGCCTCAAATAATCCTAACATATCCCCACAAATCAGTAGTTGGCCATCGCAAGGAATTCCTGCTCCTATAGAATATACTGGTATCTCAAGTCTTTTAGCTATAAATTCTGTCAACTCTGGAGGAACTGCCTCAAGTAGCAATGCATAGGCACCCGCCTCTTGAATAGCCAAAGCATCTTTTATGAGCTCTCGAGCACTCTCCGGATCTCTCCCCTGTGCTTTAAATCCGCCAAGCTGTCCAGAACTTTGAGGTGTGAGTCCAATGTGCCCCATTACAAGGATACCCGCGTCAGCGATAGATCGGATACGGCTGATCACTCTCCGCCCGCCTTCCAACTTTACGGCATCCATATCTGCCTCTTTTAAGAATCGACCAGCATTGAGGACAGCGTTTTCATCGGAAATCTGGTACGACATAAAGGGCATATCTCCTACACAGAAAGTATGAGGAGCTCCCCTGCGTACCGCTTGACAATGACGGATGCAGTCTTCCATAGTGACAGGGATAGTACCTTCATAGCCTAGTACCACCATCCCAAGAGAATCCCCTACAAGAATCATATCCATGCCAGCTTGTTCTACAAAAGATGCGGTAGGAAAGTCATAAGCCGTAACCCACGCTACTTTCTCTCCATTCTGCTTCATTTTTACAAAATCCAAACGTCCTTTCTTCTTTGCCATAAAACTCGCCTCCTCCTATAATGAATCAGCGCCTGTAAAACCCAGTCGCCTCGACACCTCCAAAGAGGCTCTCTGCAAAGCCTGTATCAATTCCTCTGTACGAGAGGAGGTAAAAGATACAGCCAACGCCGAAGAGCTTAATGCAGCAATAATATGACCTCTATCATTTCGGATTGGGAGCCCCACACAACAGAGACCTTTCTCCAGTTCCTGATTGTCCTGCGCCCAACCACAATCCCGAACTCGCCGCAATTCTTCAAAAAGGACCTTTTTAGTTGTAATACTTTTAGCTGTATAGGGAAAAAGAGGGAAAGAGTACATTTCTTCGATAAAAATATTAGGAAGTTCTGACAATAGCACTTTTCCAGCGGCAGTGCAGTAAAGAGGAATTCTTTTCCCCACATGGGAGTAATGGATATGTTGCCCTTCCGGTTCCACCTTTTCAATGTAAATACCCTCGTTCCCATCCCGGATAACGAGATGAACCGTGATTCTTAATTCATTGGCTATACGTTGCATAAAAGGTTCTGCACAATGACGAACATCTAGCGATTGACGAACTATGTTACCTAGCTCAAAAAGCCTTAGCCCTGGAATAAATGTTCCTGGACTTCTTCCTTCCTCGATAAAACCATAGTCTACAAATACTCTCAAAAAGCGATGAACAGTGGATTTGGGAATAGACGACAAAGAGGCAATCTCAGTTGCTGTTAAAGAGGGACGGTCAAAAGAAAAACATTGAAGAATAGTAAGAGCACGTTCTAACGTCTTCATCGAAGAAGAGGCTTTTGTCTTTTTCAAGGACAACACCTCTTTTTAGATTCTCATAATATGATATGCCCTTCTCATATTGTAATATTATAGTGTTTTTCAAAAAATATTTCAATAATAAAAGTTGAACGACCAAGGTGGTAGCCCCTTAATAGCAAAACTAGGGCTACCACCGATTAATACTCTGGAAACATTTGGGCTCATAAAATATTTATTTTAGCTCAAAAATACCGACAACAGGTGTATGATCTGATGGTTTTTCCCAACTTCGCGGCTCTCTGTCTATATAGCAGTCAACAGAACAGACAGCAAGAGGGGGTGTCGCGAGAACATGGTCGATTCTCCACCCAATATTTCTCGCCAAAGCATTTTTTACCCTATAATCGAAGAAGGAAAAATCTATTACATGAGGGTGATATTTTCGAAAAACATCCACAAACCCCCAGGCTTTCACTTCTTCAAACTTATTTTTTATGTCTTTGTGAAAACACACGTGATCTCCTTTTCGTTCAGGGCTCGTTACATCTATATCAGTAGGAGCTACATTCATATCTCCAACCCATAATAGGGGCGTATGAGGTGAAAACTCCCTCTGAAAAAGATTGAGGAGACGATCGAAAAAACGGTGTTTCGCCTGATAGTCCGGATGATCAATGCTCTTGCCTTGAGGGACATACGTATTAATAACATGGATACCGCATATGGTTCCTCGCACTATCCTCGTTATAGGATCAGGATCTTCACCATCATTAAATCCAAACTGAGGGTTCTCTATTGCATGACGGCTTAAAAGAGCTACACCGTTATAGGCCTTCTCTCCTTTAAATATGAGAGAATAACCGAGTTTTTTAAATTCTTCCTGAGGGAAAAATTGATCTTCCGTCTTGGTCTCTTGAAGACAAAGAACATCAACTCTGTTTTTCTGAAGCCATTGCAAAAGGACAAGCATGCGACTTCGCACAGAGTTTACATTAAAGGTAGCAACCTGAAATAGTGCCATGTTTTTCACCGCCTTATACTCTATGTTTTATTCTGTGAATCAGATTTTTATTGATCTCCTGAAATTGACGAGTGTGGAGTTAAAACAGCTGTTTTTTCTCCTCCTCGGACTGCCCCTTTATCCGGCAAAGCATTGCCAGAAGAAGTAGAAACTCTCTTAAGAGTAAAAGTATCCATCAAATGGGACACCTGTTCTGAACCATGACTCACTCCCTCTGCTTCTCGTGCCACACTCTCAGCAGCCTTTACTGTCTCTTCACCTGCTTGCCGAATAGTAGCCACCATCTGCCTCATGCTACGAGCCGCAGAAAGAACACGTTCTACCGTCCCTTTCATTTCTTCACCAGCCAGAGCCTGATTCTGAGCCAAAGCAGCAAGGGCCTGGATAATTTCATCTATTTTTGCCGTTTCAGAGAGAGCATCTTCCATGCCTTTTCTCGCATGGCGGGCATCTACCACTGTACTTTTCATGGTTTCTCCTGTTTCTCGAATAGCATCTATAGAAACAGAGGCATCTTTTTGTAGCTCTGAAATTTGCGACTCAATATTTCGAGCAGCTTCAGCCGACTCCTCTGCCAATTTTCGAACTTCGTCAGCTACAACTGCAAACCCTCGCCCAGCATCTCCAGCTCTGGCAGCTTCAATAGCAGCATTGAGCGAAAGGAGATTCGTCTGATCTGCTATAGCCGTAATTACATTCACAAAACCTGAAATATTCTTAATAGAAGAACCAAGACGAGCTATTTTAGACTCTGTTTCCTTCATCTGATTTTCCACATGTTGTATAGAGCTAATAACGGCCTCAACTCTTGACGCAGCCTCTTCTGAAAGAGAAGCGGCGAAAGCCGATGTTTTTGCCGCTTCAGAAGAGGAATGAGCCGATTCTGATGCATTCTCTGCTACTACGTTAACAGCATCTCCAGCTTGTTCCAAAGCATGCCCACTCTCCTCAGAGAGGGTGTTGAGCTCTTCTAAAGCACCCCGAATTTCCTCCATAGAAGCCGTGCTTTCCTGAGACAAGGCAGCAAGACTCTCTGCTCGCTGAAGGGAATTATATGCATTACCTCGCACTTCCACTAAAGCATTCCGAAGAGAATCTATCATGGCAGAAAGAGCATCTGCCATATGGCCGAACTCATCTCTCCGTTCCGTTCCAAAATCATCTCTTCCCCAAGAGAGGTCTCGTTCTGCCGCCCTTTGGGCGAGACAAACAACTTGACGAAGGGGCGTTGTTATATGACGAGACAAAATCAATCCGGTCACTACACACGAAAGGACCATAAGAGAAGCCGCAAGAAAAATATAGCGAAGGGCCGTATTATTCTGTTCTGCAAGTTCTGGTCCCAATTTTTGCTGGAAGGACTCTAAAGCTTTTTGAATAGAAGCTATTTGCTCCTCCATTTTGGAGCCGAGTTCCTCTATCGTCTCCGACCGAATAGCCCGACGTTTCGTATCTATTTCCACTATAGTAGGTATTTGTTCTTCAAAATTTTTTAACGATTCAGTAAACTTCTGGAGGTGGTCACGCCCTGCCTCATGATCTTCAACCATCATATCAAAAAGAGGCATATACCCCGAGAGATCCACTAGTTCTCGCTTTAACTTACCAATAAGAGTCTGATCTCCCGTTTGAAGATAATGGATTCCGTCAGCCTTGGCCAATAAGAGACTCCTCACCCCTAGTCCTGCATAATACGAAAGGCTGGCATTTTGATTCTTCTCCGCTTCCACCATAAGAGCAGTTAACTCCTGTTCCATAATTTCACTCTGATTGAGAAAGCCTGTCTGAAAAAGAATCTCCATGTCGTCATTCAATTGAACTGCTGTTTGAAAGGCTTGATTATATTCATCGAGAAGAGAAGAAATTATATCTATTTTTTCTTTCTGTTCTATTTTTTCTTTCTGTTCTGTTTTTTCAACATTAGAAGCAAGGCGAGAAAGAGCCGCCTCAAAAACCGCCTGAATATCCCGGTACTGAATTTGATCCTCAACTCTTCTGAATTCAATGTACCGCGTGGCGGAAGCTTTAAGGGACATAAGCGCGACCTGTACTTTTGCACTTTCATTGCTCACTTCAGCTAAACGCTGATATTGTAATAAGCCTAAAGAAGAATGATTCAAGGACCTATAGCTTAACCATCCTACCACCGCCATAAAAAAGATCAGAGCCGCGAAAGCCGCCGCAATCTTTCGCGACACGCTTCCATACGACATAACATTACCCCCCCCATCTATGGATTAAAATACAAAAACTGCACCTCTCCCATATAGTATTTCTCTTTTAACTTCCCCTTCCTCGAGCTTGTCAATTGCTAGTCAATCGGTAAGAACATAGTCTTCTCGATCTATAGAGCCGTGCCACCTTTTCCCCTCAAGGAAAAGGGCTATATTTCGAGCCGCCACTTCACATGCTTCAGCCATGGCACCAGCTACATAATTAGAATTGTGGGGGGAGCCAAGAACGTTAGGGAGTTCAAGGAAAGGATAGTCCACATGAAAATTGTCTCTGCCCCATGTAGGTTCTTTCCACCATACATCAAGACCTACCTGGAAACTGGGGTTTCTTTTCAGATGTTCATAAAGGTCTTTTTCTATTATGAGAGGAGCGCGAGCCACATTAATCAATATGGCATCTTTCTTCATTATCGACAATTCCTTTGTGCCAATAAACCCCTTCGTTTGTTTTGTAAGAGGAAGTGCCAGTAACACTACGTCGGATTCCTTTAAGACTTGAGGTAACTGATAAAGCGTTCCTATAAAATCTACTGGAATTGTCGTCTTACCACTGGTATTTAAAGCCATGATTTTCATGCCAAAAGCTTTAAATAACGTTGCTATACGTTGCCCTATTCCTCCAAAGCCTACGATTCCAGCCGTCATTCCTTTCAGATTTCTTAAGACATATTTCTCTCTGTCGAATTCTCCTTGTGCCAACTTCAAATGAAGAGGAACGAGATGTCTTGCGAGCGCCATAGTCAAAGCTACAACATGCTCTGCTATTTGATAGGCCCACCCTCCGGCATTACATGCTATAAAGAAATGTTGAGGCATTTCAGAAAAGGGAAGATAATCTACACCTGCAGAAAGAGTCTGTAACAAGCGCAATTTTTTGAGCAGGGGGTACTCTTCTTTATGGATTTCACGATTAAAAAAGAAAGATATTAAAACATCAGCTTCTTTTAAGAGCGACACTCTATCTTTGCAATCATCCAAATAAAGCACTGTCGCTACTCTTTCAAGAGGGGCTTCTAGCTTTCGCCGTTCTTCCGGCGTCAGCGCACATGAAACTACAACAAGATTTTCTTTTTTACTCATCTAATTCCCCTCCTTAATTCTCGATTCTCCCTTTTAATTTTTATATTACACTATTCTCTAGCTCGTAGCTCATATTGTAGTACTGTAATGATATTTGCAAATACCTTTCCAAAAAGTATATACTTTATAAGTAATACTATGTTCATTCGAGACTGGAGGGATAAATATGACATCAGAGTGCTTTGAAATGAAAGAGGCTCTCAGGTATGGTATACATGCTGAAATAGAAGCCAAGAACTTTTACCGTATCTGGGCTGAGAGTGTTACAAAACCTCATGAGAAGAAAGAATTGATGGAATTGGCAGAGTGGGAGAAAGAGCATGAAGAAGACCTGAAGAAGCTGTACCTAAAAATGTATGGTGAAGAATGCCCTATAGATCCTCATATGGTTGTCTCTCCTGAACTGAAGGTACAGACCAAAGACTTCGGAGATGTAACGTCCCTTCTACGCATTGCTTCTGCTGCATATTTATCGGAAATGAGAGCGAAAGAATTCTATGAACGCCTGGAGAAAGAGAGCGCTGGCGAAACAGCTATTATGTTTGGCAAGCTCAAAAATATGGAAAGTGGTCATATGGACATTACTAAGAAAAGGTATATGGCTATTCGGGAAGACGTTGTAGGATTTCGAGCATTCTAAAGAACAAGGGGGCCCCTCGGAAAGGAGGGGCCCCTGCTTTTCTCAGACCGGATTTTTATGAGTGTTTTACCTCTTCTTTTTTCCTCAGAAGGCGACGAAGTATCTTTCCTGTACTTGAGAGAGGAAATGCGTCTATAAATTCTACGCTCCGCGGCACCTTATAATGAGCTAAATGTTTTTTGCAGAAATCAATTACATCTCTTGGAGATAAGGCAATTCCTGGCGCTTTTTTTACATACGCTTTAGGAACCTCTCCGTTAATCTGATGGGGAATTCCTATTACAACAGTTTGCTCTATTGCCGGGTGGGTCTGAAGTATAGCCTCCACTTCCTGGGGATAAACGTTAAATCCTCCAACAATAATAATATCTGTCACCCTATCGAGGATTCTGACATACCCGTCTTCGTCAATCTGAACATAATCACCTGTGTTGAACCATCCTCCATCGAAACGCCCCGCCGACTTTTCAGGATCTCTAAAATATTCAGCCGCGACAGAGCTTCCTCGAACCCATAAAACTCCTTCCTTGGAAGTTTTTACATCTTCCCCATGTTCATTTCCAAGTTTCCACTGATATCCAGAAATAAAAGGACCGACAGTTCCAAGTTTTCGCTTGGCATAAGACGGATTTACACATACAACGGGAGAACACTCTGTCAATCCATACCCTTCAAGCACACCCACCCCAAAATATTCCTTGATTTTTGAGTCTAACTGTATGTTCAGCTTATCTCCCCCACTTATAATAAGCTTCACATGATCAGGTTTAGGAGCACCGTGGTCAATAGAAGAAAGCAGGAAAGAAAGCATTGTGGGAACTACAAGCAAAACATTTGTTTTCGACACACAAATAGCCTCTAGCGTCTTATGGGGTGGAAGAAAAGAGGGCAAAATAGTCTGTTTCATACCACAGAGCAGGGGCATTACCCCCGCTACTGTAAAGCCAAAAGAGTGGAAGTTGGGCAGCACATTAAGGAAGACGTCCCCTTCGGCCAACTCCGTCAACTCTTCAAATACCGTCGTGGCATTATGAATCAAATTAGAGTGGCTCAAAGGCACAGCTTTTGGCCGGCCAGTTGTGCCAGACGTAGCAAAAATTACAGCTAATTCTTCATCGCCTACCACAGACTGGCGTCCCGATATATGCGGAAGGGCCGCATCAAGAGGAGAAACAAAGAAAGGGGTCTCCTTTGAAGCCAGAGCTTCTTCCAATTCCTCCATCTTTTCAGACATTATAACCGCAAAAGGATCAATAAGCTCTAAGATCCCAAGAGTCGTGGGAACTCCCGCTCGAGTATTGATAGGAGCTACGGCACCACCCAGTGCCCAAGCAGCTAAAGAAAGCGCCAATACAGCTGGAGAATTAGGCATCATTACAGCCAATCGATGCCCTTTCCCGAACCCTGCATCTCCCAAACTTTGCCTATACTGAGCAGCTAAACATGCAATATCCTCTCCTGTCCACCACTCACCGCTCCACCAAAGGATAGGTTCTGCCCAGTCTTTTTTCAGCCTGTTCATAATTACCTGATCTAGCCTTGTTGCCTTTGTGTTCATACTTTCCTCCAAATAGTGAGGGTCCAGTTCAAAAATACTGGCCGATGATAATTTTACTTTGAAACAGCAATAAGATCAAAAATAGTATATCTCTTAATAGAAGAGGTAGGAGTAGGCCACATCATGTGATAGGATTATTCTTCATATAAACAAAAGGAGGCTTTTTCGTTGAACGAATTGAATAAATACAAAGAGCTTATCTCTACTCTGGACACGACCATAGAGAAAAACGTAGAAACTGTATGGAAATTGAACCTCTATATGGCCTCTCACCCTGAACTAGGTGAACAGGAATTTGAAGCGAGCCGAAAAATGAACGATCTTCTTGCCCAAGCTCATTTCGAAACAGAATATCCTTACAGTGACATTCCAACCGCTTTCTGTGGCAAAAAAGGGAAGGGGACGCCCCACGTAGCCCTTCTGGCAGAATACGATGCGTTACCTGAAATAGGCCATGGATGTGGACATTGCCTTCATGGTTCCATGACTCTCTTGGCCGGACTTGCTCTTTCCCCTCTCATGAGCTCTCTTTCTACTGGAACTCTTTTTGTAATAGGGACTCCGGCGGAAGAAACAAACGGCGCTAAAGTGACTCTTTCAGAAAAGGGGATTTTTGATTCTATGGACTTAGCCATGATGATCCATTGCAATGATAATGTAAGTTATGTACCTTATCGGTCTCTAGCAATGGATGCCATTGAATTCACCTTTACAGGACAAACTGCTCATGCCGCTGGAGCTCCGTGGGAAGGGCGCAATGCCCTTAACGGCGTCCAACTTTTCTTTCATAGTATCGATATGCTACGTCAACATGTAAAGCCAGGAGTCAGAATGCATGGCATCGTTTCAAAAGGCGGAGAAGCACCAAACATTGTTCCAGATTTGGCCTCAGCCAAGTTCTATTTCAGAGCTCCAGATAGAAAATATCTAGACATTGTTTTGCAAAAAGTCTTTAAATGTGCTCAAGGAGTGGCTCTAGCCACCGAAACAGAAGTTGAATGGAAGAATGTAGAATTTAGTTTCCACGAAATGCGTCCCAATAAGGCTGCTGAAGACATGATGGAGGGAGTGTTTGCCGAATGCGGCATATCTACAACCCCAGCTCCCGGCGCTGGCGGGTCAAGCGACATGGGCAATGTAAGTCAACATTGTCCAGCCTTGCAACCTCTACTCTCTATTACAGACATGCAAATACCTCATCATACACGAGAATTCGCACAAGCAGTCACAACACCACGAGCCAAGGAAATGTTGAAAATTGGCGCTCAAATATTAGGAAGAGCTGCGCTCCGATGCTTTACCGACCCTTTATTTTGTGAGGCTATAAAAAAAGAATTTCTCTCTTATTAACATGAAATAAAAGAGGGGCTAACTCTTTTCTTCCTTTCTAGCCCCTCTTCTCTTTTCTTCCTTATTTAATGTATTCTTTATACGATATATATCTTGAGTCCCATTGACAGCTCTTTTTTGCAATGGTAATCTTCTCTCGTTTCTGGTGAAAAATATAACTTTCACAAGGGGTGAAAAAGAATGTGGGACCATAAAGTTGCTATTAACGAAATTAGAGAGATCAGAACGAGAACCACAGCCTATTTAGGAGTTGGCGCCATTAAAAAAATAGATGACATTATAGAGGCCCTCGCCTCTCAGGGTATAAAGCGAGTTCTCTGCGTAACAGGGCATAGCTCTTATAAGAAAACAGGGGCTTGGAATTACGTAATAGCTGCCTTTAAAAAACACGGCGTAGATTATGTTCTATACGATAAAGTAACACCTAACCCTACCGCAGATTCGGTGGATGAGGCCACTCAGATGGGACTTCAATTCAAAGCCCAGGGAGTTATTGCCATTGGAGGGGGAAGCCCCATAGATGCAGGAAAAAGCGCAGCAATTCTTATGGAGTACCCTCATAAAACGGCACGGGAGCTTTTTGAACTTACTTTTATTCCCGCTAAAGCAGCGCCTATCGTTGCTATCAATTTAACCCACGGGACAGGAACAGAAGTAGATCGTTTTGCAGTAGTGAGCATTCCAGAGAAAGAGTATAAGCCAGCTATTGCCTATGATTGCATATATCCTCTTTATGCCATTGACGATCCGGCTCTCATGACGGGCCTTTCCCCAGACCAGACTCGATATGTCTCTATTGATGCCGTTAATCATGTGGTGGAGGCTGCTACTTCTGTTGTAGCAAGTCCTTACTCCATCCTTCTCGCACAGGAAACTGTCCGACTAGTATCTACATATTTACCTCAAGCATTGCAACATCCTACAGATTTAACAGCCCGGTACTTTTTGCTCTATGCCTCCCTTATAGCCGGGATAAGCTTTGATAACGGGTTGCTTCACTTTACTCATGCTTTGGAGCACCCTCTTTCCGCTGTCAAACCAAATCTTGCTCATGGGTTAGGGCTGGCCATGCTTTTACCAGCAGTTTTAAAGCAAATCTATCCTGCCCAGCCAGAAGTTCTTGCTGCTCTTTTTACACCTGTCGTTGGGATCCTTAAAGGAGAACCTGCAGAAGCAGAGAAAGTGGCAAAAGCAGTAGAAAAATGGCTCTTTGACCTCGGGGTAACATCTAAATTAGCTGACGAAGGGTATAAGGAAGAAGATTTGGACCGACTTACAGAGTTGGCCATGACCACCCCTTCTCTCGATGGGTTATTGAGCGTAGCGCCAGTGCCTGCTTCCAGAGACACTATTCGGACGATCTATAAAGAATCTATGACTTCTTATTCTGCTCGATAAAGCACAGAAGATATATTAAGTTAGGGCGGGTTCCCAACCGCCCTTCCAACAACAAAACCGGGGAGTGTAAATACTCCCCGGCCCCCTTTTTATAGAATATGCCAGTATCCATCCACTTCAAAAGGCAAATTTATAACCTCGTCGCCCTTGACCGAAAAAATTTTTTCCCACGAAGGATCACAACGAAGAGGAATGCAAGGATTGCCACGTTCATCCTGCCATTGAAGAGGCAGCTCGTATTCAAGAGACTCCACAAAAATACCACGTTTTTCCTTCATAAAACATTTAAATAAAACAAATTCATCAAGCCCAAGAAACTCATCGGCATATCCTTTTGCCATAGAAGCAATGTGCCGCGGAATAACATTATAATTTTGTAACAAAAAAGGATATGGAGCGATACGAATACGCTCTGCTCTAAGGGGAACCCATACAATACAAGCACATTTCCTGCCTTGCCACTCGTCAAACTTAGAAAAGGCTCGAAAAACTGTCTCTGCCATGGGGAAAAGCCTCCTTGTTTTTACCTCTCTCTTGTCTGTACAATAGCTCTTAATTACTATTTTTTCAAAAGAAAGCTATGGTGATCAAAATGAATGACTCCGATCTGAAAAGAATGATACAACAACTTCGCGAAGGAACCTTAGACGCAGATACTTTTATCCAGCATGTAAAAACCTTGCCTTTTCAAGATTTGGGAGAAGTGAAGCTCGACACTCATAGAGCTCTCAGGAAAGGATTTGCTGAGATTGTTTATTGTCCGAACAAAAGTGAGGAACAGCTGCAAACTATTGCTGAGGCCCTTTCTGACAGCAATGAAAATATATTATTTTCCAGAGCAACGTTGGAACAATATAAAGTTGTAGCCAACATTCTTCCTGATGCGCATTATCATGAAAAAGCTAGGATCATCGGCATAAAACGTCGAAAAATAGAGCCCGTACTAGGGCTCGCTATCATTAGCGCAGGAAGCAGCGATGTCCCTGTAGCAGAAGAAGCAGCCGTTACTGCCGAGTATATGGGGTGCACTCCCAAACGACTTTACGACATAGGCATAGCAGGGCTACATCGTTTGCTCGCTCACATCGAAACCCTCCAAACATCCCTGGCCATCGTAGCCGTTGCAGGTATGGAGGGAGCCCTTCCGAGCGTCTTAGCCGGTTTAGTTTCATGCCCGGTCATAGGGGTTCCAACTAGTACTGGGTACGGTGCTAACTTAGGGGGAATTGCGCCTTTGCTGACTATGCTTAATTCTTGCGCCACAGGAGTAGCAGTCGTTAATATCGATAATGGATTAGGTGCCGGTTACCTCGCTGGGCGCATTGTTCTCCAGGCAACACAAAAATAGCTTTGCCCGCTTTTTCAGGGGAAACCGCAGGAGAGGACTTATGTACAACATAAGCCTCTCCTTGCATTTTATTTATGAGAGTGAATAGGCCTCTTCCCCATCAATAAAGGTTTTAAGCACATGAGATCGGGCATCCAAAGGATCTCCATCCCAAAGGACTATGTCTGCATCTTTCCCGGCTTCCAGAGAGCCCACCTTATCTGCAATACCAAGATGCTCAGCACCCCAGAGAGTCACTGCCTTCAACGCCACCTCACGAGGAAGACCCGCATGGCAGGCAAGAGAGGCACAAACTATAAACTGGTCAATAGGAATAACAGGATGGTCTGTAATGATGCAGAAATGCACCCCTGCGTTGTAAAGAGCCGTCAATGTCTCCCAGCTCTTATTTTTCAACTCGAGCTTCGATCTCCCTACGAGGGTGGGACCTACTGCTGCCATTACATTTTTTTCAGCAAGATATGGTGCCATAAGATGGCCTTCTGTACAATGCTCTATGGTGTAAAGAATTTGAAACTCTTCTGCGATACGAATAGCCGTAGCAATATCATCGGCTCGGTGAGAATGGACACGAAGCGGCATCTTTTTTTCAATAACAGGAAGCAATGCTTCCATCCCCAAGTTTTTCTCAAAAAAATCCCCTTTTCGCTCCGCCTCTTCCTTTTTTTCTCTATAGTTCAAGGCATCATTCAAAGCCTGGCGCATAAGAGAAGCACTCCCCATACGGGTCATGGGTGTGTTTGATTTTTCTCCATAAACGCGCACCGGATTTTCACCAAGAGCAGCTTTCATTCCGGAAGGAGCCTGTACCACCATTTTATCTACTACGTCGACACGGGTCTTTAAAATAGCACCCTGCCCACCTACCACATTCGCACTGCCAGGTAACACTTGGACACAGGTAACTCCTCCAGAGAGAGCATCCACAAATCCCGGATCATGAGGATACACTGCATCAATTACTCGAAGTTGAGGAGTTAGAGGATTGGTTTTCTCGTTTCCATCAGCCATGCTCTCAGGGTAGCCCTGAACAAAAACACCGAGATGTGTATGAGCATCTACAAGACCTGGGGAAACAAACAAACCTTTCCCATCTATAACATCCGCTCCTTCTGGCGGGACAAGTCCTTCTCCCACTGCTAAAATTCCTGTGTTATCGAAAAGAATCGTTCCATTCTCAATTGCATCTCCTGTTACAGTTTCAATAGTTGCCGAGACTATGGCTTTCATAAAATTCCCTCCTAAATACGTCGTTTTCTGTATACGCTCCACAAAAGTGTACCTTCGACATTCTCTGGAAGCAAGAGGTGTTATAATTCCTTCAAGTATGCTTGTTTAGATGTTCCTACAATCAGGAAGGGGTGTACTCCTGTTATGATCAATCGATCTCTCATAGAAAGAATTTTTTCCGCGGCCAGCATCGAGCGATGGAACGACCATCCCAGGCCAATTCAATTTACAGAACTCGCTAAACAGGCTCATAAAATGATTATAGCTTACGTTATTGCAAGGCATGAGGAAGATCAGGGGACAACCATACAATGGCATGCCCTCATAGAGGGAGGAATATTTGAATTTCTCCACCGAGTTATTCTTACTGATATTAAACCACCTGTATTCCATAAATTAATGGGCCATAAGATAGAGAGAGATAAACTTAATCTCTGGGTTATAGATCGTTTTAAACATGAGCTGGAATCTTTAAGACCTCAGCTTCTGGAACGGTTCAGAGATTATCTTTTAGACGAGTCTCCTTCCATACATCTCGAGCGCCGCATTCTAAAAGCAGCACACTATCTTGCGACAAAATGGGAATTCGATTATATCTACGAATGGAGCCGTCCTCTTTATGGTATAGAAGGAACGAGAGACGAAATTAACCGACAAATAAAAGAACACGACGACTTAGGTGCGGTAAAAACCATGCTCCTTGGCCGAGAGCTTCCTGACTCGCAAAAAGGTATTTATGGCTTTATAGCTCTTGTAGGGCAGCTCCGTTTCCAAAAACGCTGGGCTCAAACTCCAAGAGTTCCTGAAACATCTGTTCTTGGGCACTTGCTCATTGTCGCAATTTTATCTTACTTTATGTCTATTGAAATAGGTGCATGTCCTAGGCGACTCTATAATAATTTTTATGGAGGGCTGTTTCATGATCTCCCCGAGGTTCTAACTCGAGACATTATTTCCCCCGTAAAAAATTCTGTGGAAGGACTTGACGATCTCATAAAGGAATATGAGCGTCAAGCTATGGAAGAAAAAATTTACCCCCTCATCCCCATAGACTGGAGGCCTGAAATCAGGTACTTTACAGAAGACGAATTCTGTAACCGTATATGGCTGGAGGGAGATAAGATTCCCACGAACCTAGAAGATCGGGAGCTGGATAGCTCGCAAAATAAAGACGAATATAACCCTATTGATGGGAAAATAATCGAGGCCTGCGACAAACTTTCCGCTTTTGTAGAGGCCTCGCTGTCTATGCGCACCGGTATTACCTCTCCTGCTCTGGACGAGGCAAAAAGGAAACTCTACTCTCGATATGCCAATAAAAAACTCTATGGCTTTCCCGTAGGACAGCTCTTCGATTTCTTTTGGTAATTTTATTATGGCTTACTCAAAAATCGAAGAGCTATAGCCGCTAATACAGAGGCTCCTACTGGAAGACATTGTTCGTCTACATCAAAGAAAGGACTGTGGAGAGGGTATGTTATGTCTCTTTCTTTATTACCGGTCCCTAATACAAAGTATGAACCAGGAGCTTTCTGCAAAAAGTAAGCAAAATCATCTACACCCATCTCCGGCTCTTTCATAATGAAAACCTTTTCCCGGCCAAGGACCTCTCTCCCCACATCTGCAACGAGGTCTGTCATGCTCTCATCATTAATCAGGCTGGGGTATCCTTCAGTAAAGACAACTTCTCCAACAGCTCCCAGTGTATCTGGAATATTCTGCGCTATGCAGCGGACTAAAGCTCGTACTTTCAAGCGGGTATCGGGATCCATAGTACGAACAATGCCTCTCATTTCCACCTCTTCCGCAATAATATTTCCAGCCGTCCCCCCATGGAAAGAACCTACTGTCACCACTACAGGATCAAAAGGAGACGTTCTTCTGCTTACAATCTGCTGAAGAGCCGATATCATCTCTGAACCAATAGCTATAGCGTCAATTCCACGATGAGGCTGAGCGCCATGACTTCCTTTCCCATGAATGGTGATATGAAACATATCAGAAGCCGCCCTGAACTTACCATACCCTACTCCAATAGAGCCTGCCGAGAGCTGTGGATCGCAATGGAGACAAAAGACTCCATCTACGAGAGGGTTTTCCATTACTCCTTCGCTTATCATGGGAAGAGCCCCTCCATCTGTCTCTTCTGCAGGCTGAAAGAAAAACTTTACTGTCCCATCGAAGGTATTGCGAGACTCTGCCAATATTCCAGCAGCCCCCAACAGAGAAGCCACATGAACATCATGTCCACACGCATGCATCTTCCCCTCTATTTTTGAAGAATACAGAGCTTTTGTTCCTTCACATACAGGCAAACCGTCCATGTCTGCGCGAAAAGCAACGGTTTTGCCTTCTTTTCTCCCTCGCAATACGCCAACTACTCCTGTTTTGGCAACTCTAAAATGCTGAATACCCACTTCATCAAGTTTTTTCTCTATAAGAAGAGCTGTTTGTTCACACTCAAAATCAAGTTCAGGGTGCTCATGAATTTTTCGACGTATAGCAACAAGCTCTTCGTACCTTTTTTTAGCCATCTCATGTAAAAATTCAAGACTCATAGTGTCGCCCTCCCACACGTAATGAAGGTATCATATCAGAAGAACAATATATTTGTGGCTCCTTTGCAAAAATACCCTTGACGGGTACCATGAATTCCGTATAATCGTTTCATTACAAGGAGGTGGCCACATATGAATAGAAGAAAGGTAACAATCATCCTTCTCCTCTTCTTAGCTATAGCTGGAACTTTTTACATTAGAGAGAGTAAAGTGAAACAGGAAAACACCGCACTCAACAAAGAAATTAAAAATAATCTTCCTTTAATTATAGACCTTAGCGCAGCGGGATGACCTGCGTGCACAGAAATGTCCAAAGTTTTGGACGACCTAACAGCTCAATATGGAGATTCTATTCGAGTAGAGAAAATAGATGTCATGCAAAACTCCGACCTGGCCCGCAAATATGAGGTCAAGTATGTACCAACCCTTGTGTTTTTGAACAGTACGGGAGGAGAACTCGGAAAAGAGGTTGGTTACATGTCTCTAGAAGAACTCCTTATGAAACTAGACGTGCTGGGAATCCATCTCGAGAAGAAATAAAACCATGGGAAACATATTTGAGACCATCTATATTTCTCTTCACAGTTCAAGTGGCTTCGCTCTTTCAGCTGCCTTTATATGGGGAATTTTCAGCATTCTTTTAAGTCCATGCAACCTTGTAACCATACCACTTGTCGTTGGATACATTGAAAGCACCCGAGGGGGAAAAAGGGCGAGTGCCTTCGCTATTTCTCTCGCTTTTTCGGCAGGAATTTTTGTCAACCTTGCCCTCGTAGGCATGGTGCTCACATCTACAGGCTTACTCATGACAGATATAGGGAAATATTCCAACTACTTTGTCGCTACTATATTCTTTCTTATAGGCCTTCATCTTCTTGATGTCATCAAGCTTCCGTGGTTTGGGCAAAAGGCCTTGAAACCAGGGAAAAGAGGGGGGCTTGGGGGAGCACTCGTGTTGGGAATTTTATCAGGCCTCGCATTAGGACCATGTAGCTTCGCTTATGTGGCTCCACTTTTGGCTCTTACTATCAAAACAGCAACGACAAACCTGCCGTTTGCACTTCTTCTTGTAACTTTTTATGCTCTAGGGCACTGCTCTGTTATTATTTTTGCAGGAACTTCCGCAGATTTTGTCTCTAAGTTTTTAAAGTGGGACGAAAGATCCCGTGCACTTTCTAGAGTTAACTATTTATGCGGTATTTTAATTATTCTTGCGGGACTCTACTTTATATATACAGCACCTACATAAAACAACAATTTAAAGAGGGGCTGTACCATTTCTACAAGCCCCTCTTATTTTCTTTCCCTCCAGCTTTCTGGCTGGACTGGGTTCCCTACCGGGAATCTTACAGGGATTATTCCCTGATTATGTTTTCTATTCAGTTGTCCCATCACGGAAGGTTCTCTAGAACTTATTTTCCCATCCCCTCCTTCGTGGATCCTTTTGTTCATTTGTATTGTACAAAACTCTATTCCATATATCAAAAGGCCTAGCAAGCCTCACGAGACGTTAAGAGCCTCTAGGAGCTTATTTTCAACAATAAATCGAATAAAAACTGTAATTATCATACGTTTTTAAATTTTTTCTCTTGATCTACATTTCTCTCCTTCAAAATTTAACGTTTTTTGAAAAAGGCCTTCTTTAGGAGGGGCTATTTCAAAAAGCTTCTGCATCTGCAATGCATTGCTCACCGCAAAGTTCCTATAGCAATTATTAAACATGATAAAAAGAGAGGGAACATGATCTTTTAAACAAAGAAGAGAATCTTTCCACTGAAGAAGTTCTTCCTCTTTATAACGATAACGGAATCGGTCTTGAACTGAAGCTCCTTTTTGCTCCCATGCGGACTTATTTCTTCCATGAAAACGGACAACACCTCCCCATGCCGCCGTCAGAAACATCTCTGGAGGAACCGTCCAAGACAATTGAGGTTCATCCACCATTACGTAAGCCATATTTCCATCCTTTAAAAGAGACTCGAAGCTTTTACGTCCCTCTCTCAGCCAGCTTCCGTTTCGGACCTCAACAGCGATCTTGAAAGGAGGAGCCATAGAGGCAACGTGTTTTAAATAATTTATGGAAGATGAGGAATACCCCAGCCATGGAGGAAGCTGGAAGAGCAGGTAGCCTAAACGCTTCATCTGATGTAACGGTGTAATAAGGTTTATGAATTGTTTCCACAAGGTTCGACGCAGAGAAAAAGGGATAGCTTGACGAGCTATTTTATCGTCCTTTTTTAAACGCGCTGGCAATTCTTTACGCAACCAAAGAGGGAGGCTCCCATATGCAATTTTGTGAAAAGTGAATAAGCCATAGGCTTTAATATTAAATATAAAATTCGGCGGCGTTCGAAGTGCCCACCGAAACACCGTGGTTTCTTGGGGAAGAGCATAAAAAGTACTGTCTACCTCCACCGTTTCAAAATTCTGAGCATAATGGTGCAACCTTGAAGCGGGAGTAGATGCTTCCCTGGGATACCAACCACTTTCAACGAGAGAACGATCGCTCCATGAACATGTACCAACAAGAACTCTTCCCATCGCCATCACCTCGAATATATTCTTAGCTATACCCTTGAGGGAGGTCTAACGTTCCAGTTCTTTCTTATGTTTATATTGTACCAAGAGGAAACGATTGATATAAACGGAAGAAGATGTCAAACAGCAACAAACAGGGGCTGCTCTAAAGAGCAGCCCCTGTTTATTTATCTCTATTGGACCTCGCTATATTATTTCTTATATTCGTCGCGAGGAGTCCATTTTTCCCAAACTTTACCAACCAGGTTAACGCCTGGCTCTAGTGTCTTCCCTCCTGGATGCCACCCTGAAGGGGTTACCTGTTTCCCCTCTGTTTCCCGAACTAATTGGAACGCTTTAATCTGACGGATTGTTTCGTCTACATTTCTACCCACTGGCGGAGTTAACACTTCCATGGCCTGGACAACACCATCGGGATCAATAATAAAACGTCCACGAACATCCACTCCAGCCTCTGGATCATACACTCCATATGCACTTCCTATATTGCCGCCTCCATCGGAAGCCATGTGGAATGGAACATTTTTGCCTGCCATTTTTGAAAGTTCCATGTCATTCCAAATTTTGTGAACAAACTGGCTGTCTACACTCATAGAGATAACTTCCACGCCAAGGTCATGAATTTCTTCATATCTGTCAGCAACTGCCGACACTTCCGTGGCTCAAACGAATGTAAAATCTCCTGGGTAGAAACACAGCAAAACCCATTTGCCAACAAAATCAGATAAACTGACAGTAGTAAAATTTCCATTGTAATATGCTGGTGCTGTAAAATTCGGAGCTTTCCTCCCTACCATAATGGACATGCCTTTCGCCTCCTTTTCAGAAACACTCCTCAAATCCTCTTTTGGCATTTCCTGTCCCTCTACCACTGCTGAAGGAACAACACATCCACTCTTTTTCTTCTCTACCATCCAGTACACCTCCTTAATGAGAATTAAATTATACCATAGTAGGGTAAAAGTGTTAGACTAATAAAACTTATAACGGAGAAGAAAGTATTGGCTCTAGTATTTTTCGTATATCTGAGAGCCACCATTTAAAATCTACAGCTTTTACGAGACTTCCGAGAGTAAAAAATTCGTCCTTTACACTCCCTGCGCTATCACGCTCTTGAGCTTCAGAGAAAGAAAGAGTTGAAAGACGATAGATTCGATCTCCTTTATGGCGAAGTGTTGCCTGTTCAGGGGAAAGACATACTGCCAATTTATCCTCTTCCCCCAACTCGCAAAATATCACTTTGTACGGGACGTCCCCAAGAACCCCTTCAGGAAAAATCATCCGTTTCTTTCTTTTAAAACCCTGTTCCAACAAGGCATTCTCTCCGTCATAAGATTCTTCTCTTTCAATATCATTTAATAACGCCCAATGCCTCACATATCCTCGGACTTTACGTTGAAAATGAAGAAGAGGTTTTCGTATCTTGCCCTCCGCAGAAGGAAGCTGTTTCAATGTATCCCATACTTTGCCTTCTTCTGATACTTCTTGCCAAAAAAAGTCAGAAACATCTTGTGTATCTTCCTCCGCCAGAGAGAAACCGAGAAGAAGAGCTGCTGCTGAAAAGAAAAGGGGACGATACCATCTTTCAGGATTACAAGACGTTAATCTTCTTGTAATGCCAAGAGATCGTAACCCAAACACTGAACGCTCTCCATCTTTTACCGGAATAGACAGATCTTCCCCTATCAAAACCTTCTCTTCTTCTGACAAAGGGAAAGAGGGGAAAAAAGAAGCTTTTTCTACTCCATTAATCATATTTACCAGCCACAAAACCTCTCTCTTTTCCTCAGGAAGCATGGCAAGGTCTTCTTTCGAAAGTACAGTTTTGGGCTCGTGGAGATACTCTACAAAAAGGAGAGCCGTTTTCCACAAAAGAGCTTTGTAAGGAGCATAAGATGCCTCTGTTCTAAGGAGCTCATGTATTTGAGGAAGGATATCTTGAATTGGATATTGCTCAATCTTGCCATCACTTTTTTTAAGAGAAATAGATTTATTCTCTCCTTCAAGCCATGAGAAACGAACTGTTCTTCCATTCCCTCTCCCCTTATTGAAAATAATAAGCCGAGGAACGGCCCCCCGAGACCAAAGCTGCAAACATAAATGATCATCTACGTCTACTGAATTGATGATGTTCTTTTCTTCCTTTTTCAACGGCCATTCCTTCCTTCTTCTCAATATTGACATATCCTTCTTAACGACAACCCTATATATCATCGGCTTCGTTCATGGCAACATTGAATAAACACACTCGCTGGGGGTATTATAGTGAGTAAAAAGCTACACGTTATTGCCCCACAAAAACACCGTTTGTAGTAGACTCACGAAATATATTATCGTTTTTCGACAACATACGCTATACTGTTAAAGTAAGCTGTGGTACTCAGATATTTAATGGGAGAGAACGTTTAAACTTAGAATAATTTTAACAAAAACATTCGAGGCCTTCTGCGAAAAGAAAACGAAGCGATGAAGTACTTCCCTATCCTTGTTTTTATCTCGCTATCTTTTAATGAGACATAATGTATTACTGTCTATAAGCAACGCGTTGTTGTTATTGTCGTTTAATGGCAACTTTTCAGTAATGCCCTTGCTACTTTTTTGAATTTGGCATATTATACTCGTTTGTTTCGTTGTCATATAGGGTTTGGTATTTTGCATCTATTAGGGAGTTGTTATGAATGGTGTCAGCAGATAAAATTCGAAATATTGCAATTATAGCCCATATCGATCATGGGAAAACGACTCTGATCGATTCTATTTTTAGGGCTGCCCAGGTCTTCCGAAAGGGAGCAAAGGTAGAAGATCGTGTTATGGACAATAATGAAATAGAACGTGAGCGGGGTATCACAATACGAGCCAAACATTGCACAGTAGAATGGCAAGGTTATCTGATCAACATTATAGATACTCCCGGGCACGCTGACTTTTCTGGTGAAGTGGAGCGTATTCTTTCTACTGTAGACTCAGTTTTGTTGCTTGTAGATGCCAACGAAGGTCCTATGCCCCAAACCCGATACGTTTTGATGCGCGCTCTTGCTATGGGACTTCGTCCCATAGTCTTCATCAATAAAGTAGATCGTCCCAACGCAAATCCAGCAGAAGCACTGGATCAAACTTTTGATCTTTTTATTGAGCTTGGTGCAACAGAAGAACAGGCTGATTTTCCTGTCCTTTACGGCTCTGGCTTAGACGGATGGGCCGTAAAAGATTTGGAAAAGGATCCCCACGAAGGGATGGACGCTCTCTTTCAAACCATAGTTGCATATGTACCTGCTCCAGTTGTAAATCGAGAAGCTCCGTTTCTTATGCAGGTCTCTACATTAGCGTGGAACGAATACACCGGAAGAATTGGATGCGGAAGGGTCCTTCAGGGGAGTCTTCACAAGGGGGAAGATTTTTTACGATACTCCACTCGCTGGAAGAATAACAGACAGAAAAAAGATGGTTGGGAAGTCTATTCTGAAGAAAAAACTCGTTCAGTTCAAATGTGGGTTACCCATGGCCTCGATCGCCGAGAAGTAGAAGAGGTGGCGGCTGGGGACATTGTGTGGATTTCAGGACCAGAAGAAATAAATATAGGAGATACATTCTGTTCTCCCGAGATAGAGGGAAAAACTCTTTCTCCTCTTTCTATTGAGGAACCTACAGTATCTATGTTTTTCCTTGTCAACACAGGTCCTTTTTCTGGGAAGGAAGGACAGCCTATCACCTTACGGCAGTTAAAGGCTCGGCTGGAGCGAGAGATGCATGTGAATGTATCCCTCCGCATGGAAGATTTAGGTCGGCCAGATGGGGTAAAAGTCTCTGGAAGGGGAGAACTTCAGCTTTCTATTTTGATTGAGGAAATGCGCCGAGAGGGAATGGAATTCTGTGTCTCCAAACCAGAAGTCATTACTAAAGAAGAGGAAGGACAGCTCCTTGAGCCCATGGAGGAACTTACTATTGACGTTCCCGAAGAATACCAGGGTGTCATATTTGAGAAACTTTCTCGAAGAAAGGCAAAGCTTCTTTCCATGGAGAACACAAAAAGTGGATTAATTCGTCTCATATTCGAAATCCCTACTCGAGGGCTTATAGGCTATCGAGGCGAGTTCTTGACAGATACTCGCGGATTGGGAATTATGAACGCATCAATTTCAGGGTATGGCCCATGGGTTGGGGAAATTTCCCCTCGAAACCGTGGGAGCATGGTGAGCTTAGATACTGGAGAAGCTACAAGTTATCAGCTCGAAAATCTCCAAGAACGAGGGACATTATTTATCGATCCAGGCGATTCTGTTTATGACGGGATGATTGTGGGAGAGAATTCCCGCCCTGGTGATCTTCCATGCAACCCAACGAAGCGGAAACAAGCCACCAACCATCGTTCTGCAACAAAGGATATGACCATAAAGCTAGATGTTCCAAGAAAGATGACTTTGGAAAAAGCTATGGAGTGGATTGCTGACGATGAACTGGTAGAAGTTACTCCTAAATCTATTAGGATGAGAAAAGCTCTTCTCGATCAGCAGGAGAGGAAAAAAGCTGCTAAAAAAGCAAGTTAATAAAAATAAAAGAGGCCGATTTTTACTTCAAATCGGCCTCTTTTATTTTATTCTTCCCCATGGCCAACAAGAGGAATGCTGAGATAAATGTTAGTCCCCTTGCCAGGTTCACTTTCAATGCGAAGATTTCCGCCAATCATCATTGCTCGTTCTTCCATACTGATAAGGCCATATGAACCTCTCTCTTGAGCGCGTACTCGCTCTTTTCGCACATCAAAGCCAACTCCATCATCGGAAACTCGGGCTCTCATTACATCTTTTAATATATCAAGCCGCACAGAAACTTCTCTGGCTTTACCATGAAGAAATGCGTTTGCCACAGCTTGATGAATAATCTTAAAGAGAGGCCGACGGAAAGAAAGAGGGATATTCTGCTGATCGCCCTCGATTCGGATTCGAACTTCTGGCCCCCCAGCTTTCCACACATCTTTAGAAAGGCGATCCAAAGCCTTATTTAGACCTTCCACCAAACCAGAAGGATTAATCTGGAAGAGAAGAGATCGCACATCTCCTAAAGCCTTTTGGATCTGCTCTCGCGTCTTTAGAAGTTCGTTTACGGCACGAGGAGCATCCCCCCCATTCAAATATTCCTGTGCTGCTTCCAGCTGTAATACCGCACTTGAGAATAATTGGATTGGACCATCATGAAGATCTCGAGCCAAAGCTCGACTCTCTCTCTCTGCTAGCTGGCAGGCAAGTTTCATACCTTTAATATCAAAAACCTCTCCGGCACCTATCGCTTCATCTATATTCGAAGAAATAAATTCCAATGCCATTCTAAACCGCCCTGACATTTGTTCGCTGCGCTTCAGGAAACGCTCTGCCCGTCGTTCCGCTCTGTCAAGATCGTCCCGAAGGCGACATAAAAACTTTTCTCTTTCTTCAAAAGCTCCTCGTATTTTCATAAGATGGGCTGCTCGATCGTAGGCTATTTGCTCTCTCTGTTGATCTCCTGACCTAGATGTCTCCATTAACTCTAATCTCGATCGTCTATACTCTTCTTCTGCTTTTTGAGAAGCAACAATTACATCTTCAATATCTCGCTGTACTTGTGCTCGTCTTTCTCGAGTATCATGGAGATGTTCCAGCTCCTCTTCTCGTAATGTAGCAATATAATCCAAACTCTCAATAAGAGTTTCACTCACTTTTTCTTGAATACTCTTAAGCGCTGTTGATAGATGGCCAGTAGTCATAATCTCTCATATCTTCCTTTCGAAAAAACATTTCAATCTATGTCTTTTCGCCTTATTTTCTCTTCATACATTCTCTGGTCAGCAATTCTCAAGGCTTCGTGAAAAGACAAGGTATCCTCCGGCACTGACGCGACACCAAAATCAGCCCAAATAGGACATTCTATACCTGGCACGCTAAAAGATACCGTTTCCTGCTTGAGTCGTTTTATAAGAAGAAGGGCCTGATTTTTAGTTGTTCCCGGTAAAACTATCAAGAACTCATCTCCACCTAAACGACCGACAATGTCTTCAGCTCTCACTGCATGAGATATAAAAGCAGAAAAAGCCTTCAAAACTCGATCTCCTACAAAATGGCCGTACCTATCATTCACTTGTTTAAAATCTCTCATATCGATCATTACAACACAAGCAGGCTCTCCATTCCTATCATAACGAGACTGTTCCTCAGCCAAACGAATTGTCAGGTACCGTCGATTCCAGAGCTCTGTTAAATCATCCACAAGAGCTTTCCTCTTCGTTTCTTCTATTATAGACTGCAAGGCTAGAAGAGCTCCTAAATGTTTGGAGAGGATCAGGAAGAAATCTTCATCACTTCTATCGAAAGGGATATTGCTCTCCATAGAAATAACCGCATAGACCTTACCTGCAAAAGAGATAGGTGTATCAAGCTGAGATGTAGTAATACGCGTAGAAAGGTTGACATAAAAAGGTGACTGTTTAAGGTTTGGAGTATTAATAATCCGTTGACTTTCTACAGCCTTGGAAACCTGTCCACCTCCACTTTCATAAAGTTTTTGAGAAAAAGACGATAGCGCTTCAGTTTCCACAAAATTAGACGCCAAAGCCTTGAGAAAGAATGGCTTGCCTTCGTCCCCTTCCTCCACCAAAAAAAACGTTATTTTTTCATAACAAAAAACTGAAGAAAACATTTTTACAACCTGATTAGCCACTCGAGTTACATCAAATTTTTCTCCAGATACAAATTGCACTATATCCAAAAGAGCTCTCAACCTGTTCAGTTCCCTGCTAAGCCTGGCAAAAGATTCCTTATTTTCAAGTTCCAGCGCTAAATGCGACGTCACGACCCCAAGCAACTCTTCATCTTGTCGAGTTATGCCCCCAATATGATCGTCATCTACAGCAATAGCACCCCATAAACCATTATTCGACATCACAGGAACAATCAATTCGGAACGGACTTCATTATCGAGATTCAAGTAGTTGGGATCTTTTAAAACGTCAGTCATAAGGTACGATTCCCCAGTTTTCAAAACTTTTCGAAGAACCCCTCTCCCCAGGCTTTTAAGATCTTTAAGCTCCTCAGGTAAACTACCTACTGACGACTGAAGAGTGATCTCACCGCCAAAAGAGCGTCGAGAAAAAACATAAACATTCTTATACCCTAACCTTTGAGAAAGAAGTTGGGCGATTAGAGGGAAAAGAGAATCCAAAGAAGGGCAAAGAGACATGGCTTTTACTATATCGAAGAGATCGCGAAGCCTTTTAAGAAGGGCTTCTAAATTTTCTTTTTGTTCTCTGGTAACTTCTAAAGCACAAGACAGGGCTTTTTTAGTGGAAGAAAAAGCCGTATTCGCTCTTTCTAATTCACAAATATTTCTTTCAAGCTTACTCTCTACCTTTAAATGAGAAAAAACTTCTCCTAAAATAGCCGCAAAAAAGCGGATGCTTCGAAGATCCGCATTAGAAAAACACCCTGGTTTTTTCGACTCTACATTAATAACTCCATATTTTTGTCCTCGCCATATAATAGGAACAACCAGCTCCGACCGAGCGCCAGGCACTCCTTCCACATAAAGGGGGTGACGTTTCACGTCATCTATTACTATAGGATCCCCTGTCTCATACACTTTTGAGCACACATTATCGCCTAAAGGGAGCGTTCCATCCGGATCTACCCCCTCTCCACAATACTCCTCCTCTTTACAATACAATTGAAAAACACATTTTTCCTCGTCAAAAAGAGCAATAGAAGGGCTACTATCAGACAGAAGGCGATGTATAAGATCCAAGGCGGGCAGACAGGCTTCTTCTATACCAGAAGCTGCGCCGACTTGATGTATGCATTCAAGAAAAACTGTCATCTCTCGAGAAGTACGCCGCCATAGAAATTTAGAAATTCCGTACATTGCCCCGATCATGACATATAATGGAATGGCTGTTGCTATAGGAAGTCCAGATAGATATACATATGCAGGAAGGAAGAGCGAAGCTAGAAGCAAAAGAATCGCTCCGGCACGTCTTGATGCTAATATAGAGACCGTTGGGAAGAGGATAATGAGGGTTATAGGGAACATACTCGCTCCGTAGATAGTCCCCTTCCCTAAAAGGAGTCCGGCCGTCGAAAAGACAAGAAGCAGCACGCCACCCCACCAATCCTGCAACCAAGCACCTCCAAGGTGATATATTCTTTTTGTATTGTAACATTAATATGAAAAAAGTTTGTGAGTAGATATAAAGTTTAGTTTTATAAATTATAGAAGGAGGAATGGTACGTGGCAACGCTTACCCTTTTTGGTGCTGGTAGCTGGGGAACTGCTCTAGCTAATGTGTTGGCAAAAAACGGGCACCACGTTTGCCTTTGGTGTCGTAGGCAGGCTCAGGCCCAAGCTATTAACATAAATGGGCGCAACCCTGATTATCTGAAAGACGCGCCTCTTTCCCATAATATCCATGCCACATGGAATCTTCGGGAAGCGGCAGAATTTTCTCAAGACTGGATTCTCGCCGTCCCAACTCAAACGATACGAGGCCTTTTGAAGGATCTTCATATTTTCGATTCGCCTCTTTCGCTTTGCAATGCAGCAAAAGGACTTGAAATCGAAACGCTTATGCGTATTAGCCAAATTTCATCAGAAATAATGCCAAATGCTCAGTATGCCGTTATTTCTGGCCCGAGCCACGCAGAGGAAGTAATAAAAAACCTTCCCACCGCTACGATAGTAGCATCCTCTCTCCCGGACACAGCTGAAAAATGGCAGTCTTTTTTTAATGGGAATAGATTTCGCGTCTATACTGGCAATGATGTGGCAGGAGTAGAGATAGGTGGAGCAGTAAAAAATGTTATTGCAATTGCATCTGGAATTGCGAAGGCAATGGAACTTGGAGATAACGCTACAGCAGCACTGGTCAGTCGAGGTTTGGCGGAAATAATGAGGCTGGGAGCAAAGATGGGAGCCCACCCATTAACTTTGGCCGGGCTTGCAGGCGTTGGAGATTTAGTCGTAACATGCTACAGTTTCCATTCGAGAAACTTCAGACTTGGAAAACTTTTAGGCGAAGGGAAAAATCTCGACGAAGCAAAAGCCATTTTAGGTCAGGTGGCGGAAGGAGCTTTTACTGTCCAAGCAGTTGTACGTCTAGCTCAAAAATATTGTGTTGAGCTACCGATAGCTGAATCTGTTTATCGACTACTCTATCAAGGAACTTCTCCTCGAGAAGAACTTGAAAACCTTTTAACTCGAGACCCCAAGCCAGAGTATCCGCCTGCCATTTTCTGGTCTTAGAGGGCTTTAAGTTGCCTCTGGTACTAAAGTATTATATAATCCGCTAAGTGAAGCTTATATCTTGACGGAGGGGGTAATACATAATGGCAAAAGCAGTTGTAGATAAAGACGCATGTGTCGGATGTGAAACATGTGTAGGGACATGCCCTGTAGAAGCTATCTCCATGAACGACGGCAAAGCTGAAGTTGATCCCGATACCTGCATTGAGTGTGGAAGCTGCGTTTCCGTCTGCCCAGTAAACGCTATTTCCCAGTAAAGTAAAGCAACGGTATCAACGCAACAAAAATATATGTGGGAATTATTAAGGAGGATCCTCAAGGGTTCTCCTTTTTTAATGTTAAATATGATATAATTTTTGTGTATTCAATTTTAACATGGGGGGAACAAGTATGACCACTCGTTTCCATCTATTATTCTCACGAGTATTGGGGGCACAAAACACCAACGAAAAACTACCCGCCCTTCGCTCTTCCTCTCAATCCGCTCTAAATCCTCAAAAAAATTTAAAAGATTTTCTCGTCAGAGCTAGGGATGAAATATCTAGCCTCGATGTAGTCACAGAAGATATGAAAATACTTATGGCTGATAATGTTTCGTCCATGAACGCCATCTCTGAAAATGTCAATGCTGTAGCTCAAAGTGCACAAAATCTTGGGAATTTGGCAAAAGAATCAGATCAACAGCTCAAGGAAATGGCCGATTCTGCAAAAGAAACAGCTACTCTTATCAGCGATATGGCGAATCAAGGAGAAATGATTCGTCACCAGGCCCATGAAAATCGAACTTTAACTGCCGACTCAGAGAAGGCAATTGGAGCAGTGGTAGAATCCACAGCCTCTGTAGCAGAAGCTATTAAACAGATGCTTTCTGTAAGCCAAAATATAGGACAAATCGTAAAAGCTATTTCTGGAGTAGCTGACCAGACGAATCTGCTCTCCCTTAATGCCGCTATAGAAGCAGCCCGAGCTGGAGAAGCAGGGCGAGGATTCGCCGTAGTAGCAGAAGAAGTTCGCAAACTCGCAGTGCAGTCAGCCCAGGCAGCGTCGCAAATAGGCTCCCTTGCACAGGCCATCCAGAACACAGCAGAAAAGGGCTATACAAGAATCAACATGGCAGAACAGGCCGTAACTCAGGCTCAAGACCAATCCCTTCGAAGCAGAGAGGGGTTGGATACGATGCTAAACGCTGTCACTGGAGTTCTAGAAAAACTTTCAGAAACCAGCAGTATCGTACTGGAACAAGCCACAGTTATAGAAAAAGTATCAAAAGCTACTGGCGAAATTACAGACCTTGTTCTTAGCCAATCTAATAAGCTTTCCAATATTAATGCCTCTATTCAAGAACAAACCAATACTGTAGCCGCAAGTACCGATCGAGTAACAAATCTGGAATCTATGGCAACGATGCTTCAGAAAAAAGCTCTTTCAGCTCTTGAAAGCTCTTCAAGCCTTCATATCCGCACAGTCAAAGAGAAGGGATACATATCAATAGGCATCGACCATTCTGATTGGGGACTTTTTCACTTTTGGAAGGGAACCCGCGTGGAAGGACTTGACGTAGATTTAGCTCAGGCTGTTGCCTCGGCTCTTGGTGTTAGCCTTCAAGTTGTTCCCCTGGAATGGGGAAAAGGCGAAGAAGGAACAATGACAGGAATATGGGAAGGAAAAGGTTGGCCTTCATGTGACATTATTATTTCCCCTATTACGAAACTGCCAGAAAGAGCACATCACGTAACCTTCTCAACATGGTATGTCGCTAGCGGTCAGGTAGCAGCAAGTCTCGCAGAAAAAAAATATACAGCCCATTCTCACTTGAGGGGATGTTCTCTTGGCGTTCTAAAAGGGAAAACTGGTGAGATAGTGGGGAAGAAAGAATTTCCACAAAATAAAATTTTTCCCTTAGAAACATGGGGAGAAATCATTAACAAGCTCAAAAAAGGAGCTATTGATGCCTGTATTTTGGAAACTCCCGTCTTTTTACAATATTCTGCAGAAATGCCAACTTTAACACAGGTAGGGGGATTACTTGCTAGAGAACATTTTGGCGTTATGATGCCCAAAGACATCGCTCCCCAAATGAAAGCTTTTCTTGACGAAATAATAATAAAGAAACGTGACTTATTGTTCAAAAAATGGTTTAAAAAAGCTGAATAAGCAGCAAGGGGATTCCCCCTGCTGCTTATTTCACTATAATCGCAAGAAAAATCAGAGGGTCCGTTCCTCTATTTTTAATCCCGTGTTTCTCTTTTCTCTATTTTATGGTCATAAATAAAAAGAAGAGCAAGGCGTCCTCTTTGAGGCACAAAGCAGCTCACCGTCAGAGGAACGGCAAAAACATGGCTATAAAAAACAAAAGTCCGTGGTTCCCCACTTGTCACAACATATCTTGCTATCTCCTCAAAAGAGCTGTCTATTTTAGGAAAAAGCTCTTTCACCGTCCGCCCAATAACATCACCATAACCATACTTCTCAAGAAATATAAATGCCTGTTCATTATGTTCTATAAAACGCAGATCATGTAGCTTGCCATTAGAGTCGAGAAGAACATCAAATAGAGAAAAAGGTTCCTGTATCTGCATAAATAGTCTTCTATATTTCTCCCTATCCTCTCGAAGAAGTTCATAGGCCGCATCTCTAGATTTTAAACTGGAAAGCATCTCTGAAAATAAATCAAATAGGGCAAGTTCACTTTTAGTCCAAGAAAAGTTGGAATTAAGGCGCTCAAAACTGATACTACCTACAATTTCTCCGCGAAATCGATATGGAATCGTTACTAGAGAACAAATCTCATACTCTTCAAGAATCCGCTTTGTCTTTTCTGCTTCCACGGGAAGATGTTCTCTATCTTTAATATAAACTACATCTCTTTTTTCTATTTGACCTCTAAACCAGGGATCTACATCCATCAAAGAAAAACTCTCTTCCCTTTCAAGTCTGGGACGAAGAGAAGGGACGGAACGAGCACACCACTCTGCTAAATATTCCATTTGGCCATCTTTTTTCAATAAATAGGTTATACGATCGACCTCCATATAAGAGGCCATTTTATGAAGAGAGTTCGCTAGTGCTTTTTCTAAAGAGGGATAATTTAAAATATCTGCAGAAACTTCTGAGATCATTTGTTCCACTTTGAGCTTCCTCCGAAGAAGTTTCTCTTCTCGCTTCTTTTCAGAAATATCTGTATAAAGATAACAGATCGCCGCAACCCCACCTGGCATCGTGAGAGGAGAGCAGTTTAAAAAGACATCTATTGTCTCCCCATTTCTCTTACATCGTTGGGTCTCAAGAAAAACCTTCTTCCCTTCTAAGACCATGCGACCGATAGAAACTGCTTGGGCATGGAAACGAGGCGGCACGATGCTTTCTCTCATAGGATAAGATAAGGCTTCTTCCCGGGATTCAAAACCAAACATATGCAAAAATGCATCATTTACTTCCAAGGTCCGGAAAAAGGGATCTGCTATAACAATCCCTGCAGGAGAATCTTGAAAAATTTTTTCAAATTTTTTCTTCTCTAGCTCCAATTGGAAAAAACTTCGACGAATAGAAGAAATGTCTAAAGCCACCACATGAACAGCAGAGTAATCGGAAGATCCACAAGGGAGAGACCATTTTATTAAAAAAGAATTTGAAGGGGATCCGTCTGAGGACGTTAAAACAAGATCTCTTTCAAAATATCTTTTCCCTTTCAATAACGCTTCATATTGGTCCGCAAGGAAGAGTTCCTCTTCATACGAGAAGGGGGATTGAAAAAGACCTTGCAGCTCCTTTAAAGAAGAGACTCCAAAAAAATCAAGGGTGTGACGATCAGCATCAATAATTTTCCCCAGAGCCACACAAGAACGAAGCACGTGTGGATTTTTTAAAAGAAAAGACTGTATATCTTCTTGAACTTGAGAGGAGAATATTTCTTGTAAAAATTTTCTTTGATCAGAAAAATCTTGAGTCCAAACGGCTATAGGAACTACTTTAGGAGACGTGTCGAACTCATGCCTGCAACATCCATCAGAAAACCTGTTCATAGAAGAAATAAGTCCATTTACAAGTATACGTCCTTTATCTTCGTCGCTTGGGGGGAAAAGAAAAGATGCGCTTTGTACTTCCCGCGCAAAATTGTAAGACCTCTCTTCAAAAACATCGACTAAAAAAGCTACCCCAGCCACAGAAAACTCCTCCAAACGTCGAACAAGCATTACACTCTCAGCATCGGTAACAAGAGAAAGATTTACGATCGATAAAAAAGGATGAACGTCCCGTGCCGTCTGGAGAGCAACATGAAGTCCTGTTACTGCTAAAAACGGGCAGGCATTTTTTTTAAAAACGAGCTCTATCTCTTGGCTTGTACCGTCGTCTTTTCCTACTAGAAGTATTACACCTTTTTGAGGTTGGCTCTCCGCTCTGGCTTTCATTAAACACCTCGCAAAAAACTATTCTATCTACTTAAGTTTTCGCTCAATCCGCCTGTTTCTAAAATAAAGACACGTATCGATAGACACCATAAGAGTATTTAAAATGTACAAAACCAGAATCCAGCTAAAACCTTCGCTATCTAAAATAACATGTAATATTCCTGCAACGTACCCGATCAAAATGATGCATAAAAAAGAGAGACTCTTACCTCCCGTACTTCGTGACGCCCAAGACTTATAAATAGCAGCTGGCCACGCCATACCAAAACAAATAATCATAATAGCTTCAAAGATTTTTCCCGCCAATTTTATGCACTCCTCCTTCAGATTTTTATATTAAAAAAACTATCTCGACGTCTTAAATATTATAAAAAAAGCGCGCCCTTAAAGCGCGCCTCAGCAACTGAAATTCTCAATTAGTCGAGAAAGTCCCTGAGCTTTTTGCTACGGCTAGGATGGCGTAGTTTTCTCAAGGCCTTTGCCTCAATTTGACGGATCCGCTCTCGGGTTACTCCAAACCGCTTGCCAACCTCTTCTAACGTATAGGAACGGCCATCTTCTAAACCGAAACGATATTGAAGCACTTCTCTTTCACGGTCAGAAAGAGCTTCTAACATCTCATCAATTTGTTCATGAAGCAAATGGCTCGCCGCCGCTTCTTCTGGACTAGGCAAGTCTCTATCTTCAATAAAATCTCCTAACTGGCTATCCTCTTCTTCTCCTATTGGAGTTTCAAGAGAGACTGGGAGTTGAGCAATTCTTCTAATCTCTTCGACCTTTGTTGGTTCTATCTCCATCTCTGCTGCAATTTCCTCGTCTGTCGGTTCCCGCCCTAATTTCTGCACAAGCTGTCGAGACACTCGCACCATCTTATTGATAGTCTCTACCATATGGACAGGAACCCTAATAGTTCTTGCCTGATCAGCTATAGCTCGAGTAATAGCCTGGCGAATCCACCATGTAGCGTAGGTACTAAATTTAAAACCTTTTCGATAATCAAACTTCTCTACGGCACGAATAAGCCCCAAATTGCCTTCTTGAATAAGATCAAGAAAAAGCATCCCGCGCCCAATATATTTTTTAGCGATGCTCACGACAAGACGAAGGTTCGCATCTATAATCTGCCTTTTTGCATCTTCCTCCCCAGCCTCTACTCTCTTCGCCAAATCCACCTCTTCTTCTGGTTCTAGGAGAGGGACCTTTCCTATCTCTCGCAAATACATGCGAACAGGATCAGTGAGAGGAATATCGTCAAGTTTGCCGATCTCAGCTTCAGCAGGCTGAAGAGCCTCTTCCTCCGCTTCTGCTCTACCTCGCTCTTTCCCTTCCTCATCAATGACCTCTATCCCCAACTCCATAAGATTAGACACTACATTCTCCAATACCTCTGCATTCCAGAAGTCGATGGGGATATATTTCTCTATGTCTTTTTGTGTCACAAAACCTTTGTTTTGGCCTTCTTGAATAAGCTCTCGAACCTTACACATATAGTTCGAAAGTTCTTCTCTTGTTACTTCTCTTTGAGCTCGTTTCCCTTTATTATTCTCCATTAAGAGCGTAATCCTCCTCTGGGCATCATGACATAAAAATATTATACCTGTTCTTCTCGCTCCTAGAAAGGGAGTAAACAAAAACAGGCATCCATCATAAGAAGTCACCAAACATATTCATAAATGATCATAATATTAAAAAACACAAAACATTATATCATAGAAAAATTATCTTTTCGACATTCCTAGAATAGGTGTATAATACAGTAAATTATGTTTTGTTTTTAACAAGATTCTCTGCCCCGGAAATGCCGCTTTTTGGCCCCTCTCCTCCGCAGTACAGACTCAATAAAATTGTAGCTAAAATGGACAGTCGGCGTTATGAACATCTCTATAAAGACCTAAAAGAGAAGAGGAGATGATTGAGATGAAGAAGTTGCGCCGTGGAATACTGGTATTCCTTCCCATCACCCTCACAATACTCATGGCCTTATCTGCGTGGAGCTGTACTAACATTGTTGTGGGAAAAGATGCCTCAGCGGATGGCTCTGTCATTACGTCTCACACAGCAGATGGAGCTTTTTACGATGCAAGAGTCCGGACAATCCCTGGGAAAACCTTCCCCGCAGGAAGCAAGGCTGATGTCTTTTGGAATATTGTTATGGAAGAGGACTACGAACCCAAAAAAATTGGAGAAATTCCTCAGGTAGAAAAAACGTATACTTATTTTCACGTAGGCTATCCCTTTATGAACGAACATGGTGTCGCTATTGGAGAAACCACTATTGGGCAAAAAGAAGAGCTCAAAACATTCCATCCTGACGCTCGGGCCATAATGACCATCGAACAGCTTGAAGTTTTTGCCCTTCAAAGAGCAAAAACAGCTCGAGAGGCCATTACCGTTGTTGGAGAGCTGGCCGAGAAATACGGATTTCTTCCCTCATGTGGAAGTGAAGGCGAATGCATTACTATTACCGACTCAACGGAAGCCTGGATTTTCGAAATACGTAGCGCTGGTCTTATGTGGACCCCTGATAGTGGCAAGCCTGGCGCTGTATGGGTCGCCCAAAGGGTACCCGATGATTGCGTAGTAATCGTCCCTAATATGAGCCGTATTCGGGAAATTGATGTGAATGATAAAAACAATTTCATGGCTTCAAAGGATTATATGCAACCCGCCATTGATAACGGTTGGTATGATCCCAATAGTGGGAAACCCTTTATTTGGCAGGAAGCCTACTCTCCACTTACGGGAAATGACGACTGGTCTCTTTCCTCCATGTGGATCCGTAACCGACTTTACACCCTTTACAGCCAGCTCGACCCAACTCGTGAATGGGATCCTTACGCTGAAACCATGAGCTATCCCTTTGCTATCAAACCCCAGAAAAAGCTTTCTGTACAGGATGTGATGACTATGCTTCGAAGCCATATGGAAGGGACCCCCTTCGATATGGCAGCAGAGAGTGCATGGGACATCAGAGAAGGAGACAAGATAGCAAAGAGCCCCCTTACTACTCCTTTTGTAACGAAGGACCTCCGAAATCTTTTAAAGATTCCCTACAATAGACCTGTCGCAAAATGGGATTGCGCCTACAGCTTCGTTTCTCAGGCCCGTTCTGGCTATCCTGCTCCTGTCAGAACGGTACTCTGGTTCGGGTATGACAATCCCCATACTACATGTTACGTCCCCATCTATTCGGGCGTTCTTGAGACAAGAAAAAACTGGAGGACGTTCGATCGTAACACTTTCAGCCTCGACTCCACTCAATGGGCATTTATCCTAGCTGACGATCTCGTAAATCACCGTTACCAGGAAGCTATAGCAGATTTAAAAGCTGTGCGAGAACCTTTAGAGCAGGGGTTTGCCAAACAGGTTTTGGAAATAGATAAAAAAGCATTGGAACTCGCGCAAAAAGATCCTGCTCAAGCTCAAGAATATATAACGAAATTTACGAACGAGTGTATGGAAAAAACAGAAAAAGCCTGGTGGCAGCTGAATTGGGATCTTATTAGTAAGTACAACAACAACAAAAAGAAATAACATTTTGTTCTTTTTGTTCAAAAAAGAAAGCTCTGTTAAAGCGACGATAAGGATCATTATGCTATTCGTTTTTTTGAACAAAAAGATACACTTGCGAACGAAAAATTCAAAACCTTGTCGTTTTTTTACCTTCAAGCTAACATGACAGGCGAAAAAGCGATTCTTGTGAAAGAAGTCGTTTACTGATTAAGGAGGGGAAACTCATGACAAAGAACCGAAAAGGTTCCCTACTTTTTGGAGCGGTATTTTTTGCTGCCGTTCTTCTCTTTGCAGGCGTAGCAAGTGCTGCCGAAATGCCCACTGTCGAAACGCCTGTCATTGTTACTACGTGTGGACAGAGTCCAGGAGCCGTGATGGTAAAGATGTCTCTCATGCAGTCTCAGATTACACCAGTAGAGAACAACAATACCATTATTGCTAGCGATCTGAAAGGGAAAGGATATAAAACCCTGATCGTCACCACTGGAACAAGTGGAAAAGGAATGGGAGCAGCAGGAACTGATGTCAACAAAGAAATCGCCCGCTGCAAGGAAGTTATTGAGGCAGCTAAAGCCGAGGGTATGACCGTTATTACGGCTCATGTGGAAGGTATGGCTCGCCGTACTGATAGCGCAGACCAAGCTTCTATCGACTCTATTATGCCATTAGGCGATGCCATGCTTGTTGTTATCGGCAGTAACGAGGACGGCTATTTTACAAAACTTGCGGAAGAAAACAAAAAACCTCTCATTGAAGCAAAAGACGCTCTCGCTATTGGCGTCAGCCTCAAAGAGTTAACGAAATAAAAAGGAACAAGCCTCCAGTCTGACTGGAGGCTTGTTTTCTCTTTATCGTTAAGAGAAAGGATCTTTTTATTATGTTTACACACTCAGTGTTAATTCTTATTGTGATAGCGTTAGCTTTCGCCATCC